>Ga0209117_1000508_pt1 | contig 15785 bp, 16 predicted proteins | sample BlaSpr_A8_OM2_M2_FD_187978 | JGI IMG/M metagenome (GOLD analysis project Ga0209117, IMG submission 187978) | Forest soil microbial communities from Thunder Bay, Ontario, Canada - Black Spruce, Ontario site 2_A8_OM2_M2 (SPAdes) (version 2) | ecosystem: Environmental > Terrestrial > Soil > Boreal...
CCCGCGGCGCTGCAGCTGCTCGACCGCGCCCTCACTCTTTCCCATCGCGGTGCCGGCCTCCCGGCTGCTGAGGCCGAGCACGAAGCGAAGGACGACGGCGGAGCGCTGCTCCTCCTTCAGGGTCGCGAGCGCGGCGCGAAGCGCGACGCGCTGCACGACCTCGCCGGCGCGGTCGGCCACGGACGGATCGGTCGCATCGTCGAGCGCCACTGTCGGTCGCGCCTTGCGACCGCGATCGATGATCGCGTTGCGCGCGATCCGGAAGAGCCAACCGCCGAACTGCGCCGCGCTGCCCTGGAACTGGTCCACGTGCTCGATCGCGCGGAGGAAGGCTTCAGCGCAGGCGTCCTCGGCATCCGCGGCCGTGCGCGTATGGAAGTAGGCGAAGCGGTACACGCTCGGAAAGTGTCGCTCATACAGCGCCCCGAACGCGGACCGGTCGCCGCGGCGAGCCGCGGCGACCAGTGCTTCGTCGTCGATCATGCCGTGACGCTACGCGCCGCGGCGGCAAGAGTCAGCGGGCTAGTTGTTGCCTTCCTCGTTGGTGTTGCCGTCGTGGTTGCTGTTCGTGCCCGCACCCGCGAGGTCGTTGCCCTTGTCCGTGTCATCGCTGTTGTTGCTCGTGCCGGGGCCGGCGACGTCGTTCTGCTTGTCGCCGTTCTCGTCCGGACCGCACTGGTTGTTCGCCGTGTCCGTCGTCTGGTCGCCGTTGCCGTTGGCCTTGTCGGCCTCATTCGCGGTGCTCGCGACCTGGGCGTCCTTGTCGGCGTCGAGGGCGTTGGTGCCGGTGTCGGCGTTGCCGTCGGTCAGGCAGCTGTCGAGCGCGGCGTCACGCGCGTACACCGTCGCGGAGCCTGCGGTGACGATGACCGCGGCGGTGCCGATCGCGAGAAGAGTTCTGAGAATTTTCATTGATCGATCCCCTTTCTTCGCTGTTCCGCTGTGGCTTCGCTACTGAGTTAGACGGCTGAGCGCGCCCGCACCCTACGGGCCAGTACCTTTGTCGCCCGCGTCGCCAGTTGGGGCGCTGTCGTCCTTGACGTTCCGGCCCGAATTCCCCTGACCGGGTGACTGCTGGTCGTTCCCGCTGTTGCCCGGCTGCGGCTGGGGGTTGGGAGTGTTACCCGGCTGCGGCTGGGGGTTGGGCTCCTGTGTGCCAGGGCCCTGTTGCCCCTCGTCCGCGTCGTGCTGAGCTTCGCGTTCGAGCACTGAGGTCGCCTCGTCGAGCACGTTGTCGTTGTTACCGAAGGGTTGGTCTCGCGCCTCCGCGAGGCGATCGCGTGCGGCCCGTTCGGACGCCGCGAGAGCGGTGGACGCTTTCTGACGCTGTCCGTCGGGCAGCGTTGCGACCACGGCGCGCGCGCGCGCGAAGTAGCGGACCGCGTCGTTGATGGTCGCCCGCAGCACGGCAGCAGAGACCTTCGCCTGCGCGTTCGCCGCCTGCGTCACGCGGCGCTCCGCGACGCCGATCGATGCGTGCGCGGCATCCTGCGGCGTCCGCGGGAGCGCCAGATATGCGTCGTCGAGGGCGCGCTGGACGGAAAACAGCGGCTCGCCGGGGGTACTCGCGTACGCTCCGCCACCCAGGCCGATGACGAGGGCGACGACCGCCAGCGCCGCGACCGCCGGCCGCAGCCAGGCGAAACCCTGCTGGCGCTGCGGGCGCTGTGACGCGGCGGCCCGCGCCATCACACGCTGGAGGGTGCCGGGTGGGGGCGTGAGCGCGCGGCCCTCAGCCTCGAGAAGCTTTGCGACGCGGTCCAGACCTGGCTGTTCCATCACCGAGTAAGACGTTCCCGAGGGGCGGAACCCTACGGAGGCCTCGGGCGGCGCTTCTAGACGGCTTTCCCGCAGTTAGAACAGAACTTGGCGCCTGCGGCAAGCGCGGTGCCACAGCCGGCGCAGTGGTCAGGTGATTTGGCGGCAGAGCGCTGCTCGGCGGCGCTCGACTCCTCGCGGAAGGTGCGAACCCCCTTACCCAGCTGCCCGAACACCTCGGGTAGGCGTCCGGCACCAAATACGATGAGGACGATCACGAGGATGAAGACAAGCTCGGGTCCGCCGATGTTGAATGGCATGTCGGCTACGTCATTCCGCGCTGGCCGCAACGGGCACGGCCGTCGCGTCGGCGACCGAGGGGCGCCTGCCGCCCTCCGGAACTCGCATACGGCGCAGGACGAAGAAGGCGATCAGCGCGGCGATGACGTCGAACGCCGCCGCGATCCCGAACACGCCCTGATAGCCGATGGCCGGGACCGTCCACTTCGCGACGCCGCCCGGCGGCAGTTGGTCCTGCCAGACCGTCAGCGCGAGTCCGTACAGGACAAGGACGCCCCCGATGCCGAAGAGCACCTTTCGCGCGCCTGAGCTCATCGATCGCTTGAGCACGGACGGACCGAAGAACAGCGTGTAGAAGACGACGAGCCCGCCGACCAACAGAAGGATGTCCGCGCGGAAGTCGAATGCCGCGCCGGTGGCGAGCGCGGCGCCGATGGGCACGAACACCGAGGCCGTGCCCTTCGCCGTGTACAGGTAGCCGTAGTTCGTCGTCGCGTACTTGCGACCGAAGAAATCGCCGACGGTCGCAGGCATGAGGGAGTAGATCTCTCCCCAGCCAAAGAACGTGAAGCCCGTGAAGACCACGAACAGGACCGGGTCGGTCGCGAACCGTGTGAGGAGGAAGATCGCGAGCGCCTCCAGAGCGAACGCGATGGTCATCGTCAGCTCGCGCCCGATGTGATCCGAGATCCAGCCCCACATCGGACGGATGAAGCCGTTGACGACGCGGTCGAGCGCTCCCGCGAACGTGGCCGCCGGAAGGGCGACCCAGAGGAAGTTGATCGGGTACTTGTCGACCTTGAACTCCTGTGCCATCGGGACGAGCGCGGCGGTGGCCATGAGTCCGCCCGTCGCGACGAGCGTCATCAGGAGGTAGAGGACCCAGAAGTTGGACGTCGCGCTCATCTCCTGCGGCGTGAAGTCAAGGCCGGTCTGCCGCTTCTTGACGACGCTCGCCTGTGCCTCGAGGGTCCAGGTCCGCGGGAGCCACCCGGCGGGCGGCGCCCGCAGGAAGAGCGCGGCCAGGATCACGATCGCGCCCTGGATGATGCCCCACTGGATGAAGGTCATCTGGTACCCCGACGTCGCGATCATGTCGGCGATCGGTGCGACGGTCAGCGCCGAGCCCGCGCCGAATCCAGCGGCGGTCAGACCCGCAGCGAGTCCGCGGTGATCCGGGAACCACTTGAGCGCATTGCCGATCGCTGTCCCGTACACGATCCCGGCGCCGATGGCGGCGAGGCTATACGTCAGATAGAGCGATGTGAGATCGCCGGCCAGACCGGCGCCGATCCAACCGAGTGCGGCAAACACCCCGCCGACGAGGACGAGCCTCCGCGGCCCGAATTTGTCCACGAGGTAGCCCTCGAACGGCACGAGCCACGTTTCGAGCAGGACGAAGAGAAAGAACGTGATCTGCACCAGCCCGACCGTCGAGTTCAGCTTTTTCACGATCGAGGGCACGAAGAATGTCCAGCCGTATTGCAGGTTCGCGACGGCGACCATGCTGAGAACGCTGAAAAATAGGATGAACCAGCGGCTCTGGAGCAGGTATTCGCGCTGCGTCTTCGGGGCGATGGCCGTTGGGGTTGCCACCTGATCCTCCGTCACGACATCGCCGATTTCGCTCGTGGGAGTTTTCCTTAATGGTCTGACCACGTCCATAGGTCCCGGGGCCCAGTCACATCCCGCCGGTAGGCTGAGGGGCGTGACGAGCGGACCTCTTACTCACGCGGCAACGCGCGTCGCGGTCATCCTCGGTGTGCTGGCGGTCACCGAGGGTGTCGTCGCGACCCTGCCCCACGCGCTCTCGACCGCGGGCGCCTCGACGCAGTCTCTCGCGGCGGACGCCGCGCCGTCACTCGCCGTCCTGATCGCCTGGACCGCGCTGAGTACGAGATCTTCGCGCTCCTTTGATGCGCTGTGGCGTCTGCCGTCCGATCTCTTCCGGGCTGCGGTCGTGGTCGGGGGCGCAGCCGTTCTCGTCGTGCGTGTCGCTCGGCTGATGCTCGCGGGATCCGAGGGCATCACGCCGCGCGCGCTCGCCGTGACGACGATCGAGGACGTTCTCTTCGGGTTGGGCGTCGTCGCTCTCGGAGCGCTCGCGGCGTTCGCGCTGGCGCGCACCGTCCTCCGCCCGGTTCTCCGCGTACGACCTGCGCCGACGGCCGCGCGTGACATCACCCTTCGTACGCGCTTTGTGGTGGCTTCGACCGGCGTATCGTTCGCGGCCGCCGGCGTCCTCCTGGGCGTGCTCGTCGACTTCGAGCGAAGCTCCGACGCCGCGCTGGTCGGCTACCTGCTGACGGCGGCGGCGCTCGTCGTGTTTGCCGCGATCATTGGATGGCTCGTCGGCGACGACACCGCACGGGGCATCGAATCGGTCTCCCGACGCATGGCTGAGCTCGCGACGCAGGGGTCGCCGCGGACCGCCGTGCCGCTCCTTGCGGCCGACGAGATCGGCCAGCTCGCCGCCGCGGCGACGCAGCTCGAGCGTCGCTTTCGGCACGACGAATCCGAGGCCGCTGCCGCCAGAGAGCGCGAGCGGATAGCGCGCGAGCTGCACGACGGTGTCGCGAAGTCCGTGAGCGTGCTCGCGTTGGAAGCGGCGACGATCGCCGGTCAGGCTCCGGAGGTGCTGCGACCACACCTCGCGCGCTTGGAACGTCTCGCACGCCTCCTGGCGGAAGAGCTGCGTGCCATCGTGACGGAGGTGCGCTCGCCGGATGCCGGCGACCCCTTCGCCGAGTCAGTGAGCCGCACTGTGCACCGCCACGTCGGTGTGCGCGCCGACTTCGAGGGCGATCTCGATCGTATCGGCATGCTGGCGCGCTTCGAGATCCTGCGCATACTCGAGGAGGGTCTGCGAAACGCGGCGCGCCACGCGAGCGCGAACACCGTCAGCGTTCGAGTCGCGGTACAAGACGGCCAGGTGCGTCTCGAGGTCGAGGACGATGGACGTGGGATGTCCGAGCCGCCGTGGGAGGAGCTCGCCGCGCGCGGGCGCTTCGGAATGATCGGAATACGGGAGCGAGCGGCGCTCCTGCGGGGAAAGCTCACGATCCGACCGGGCCACGCGGGCGGCACGCTCGTGCGGGTGGAGTTCCCGCTGGCCGCCGAATGAGCGGCACGATCCGCGTCGTCGTGGCCGACGATTCGTTCATCGTGCGAGGCGGCTTGCGCAACGCGGTGGAGGCTCTCCCAGGCTTTGCCGTCGTCGGCGAGGCCAGCACCGGGCGTGAGGCACTTGGTGCCGCGCGTACGCTGCGGCCGGACATCGTCTTGATGGATCTGCGCATGCCCGACGGCGATGGGATCGCCGCGACACGGCAGATCACCGCCGAGCTCCCCGAGGTGCGCACCCTCGTCGTGACGTGGTCCGACGAACCGATACATCTGCGTGACGCTTTCGTCGCCGGCGCCAAGGGCTACCTCGTGCACGGTCGGTTCGATCCCGCGGAGCTTGCCGCGACGATGCGCGCGCTAGCGGAAGGCGACATCTCGATGATGCCGGTGATCGCCGCGGGGATGATCGCGGAGTCCGACCGCGATCCGAGTTCGCGGGCCATTCTGACCAAGCGCGAGCTCGAGCTCCTGCGGCTCGTGCAACGCGGTCGGCGGAACCGCGAGATCGCGCGTGAATTGGGGATCGAAGAGAAGACCGTGAAGAACCACATCAACAGCATCTATTCGAAGCTCGGCATCGCCAGCCGCGTCGAGGCGATGGCCGCGCGTGTCGAGGGACCGCAGCAAGACTGAAGCCGCTCGAACGGGCGCCTCCGCTAGACCAGCTTCCTTCGCAGGAGGTCGAGGATCTGGTTTTGGCCCTCCAGGATCTCGAGCTGTTGCTTGTTCATCTGGTGGAGCGCGGTGAGGGTCTCGTGGTCGGCCTCGGCCCGCGCGTCCTGCGTGGCCGAGATGACGTTCTGTCCGACCATGATGATTGGCAGCAGCACGAGCTGCAGGAAGTTCGACGAGAGCCAATTCACGAGCACGGTCGGCGAACCCTGCTCGATCGCCGCGGGTAGCGCCACGAGGGCGATCCCCGAAAAGACGTAGGCGCAGTACATCGTCCCGACGATGCTCGTGATCCTGACGGCGACGGCGGCGTTGAAGCGACCCATGATGCTCGTGCCATGGACCAGCGCGCGGATGTTCGCGCCGCTCACGTGCCTCGGCACGTGCAGAAGCGGGGTCGCCCTCGCCCGCGTGAGTGCCTGGGCGTGCTGATGGCTGCTGGTGCGGTTGTCCGCAGTCATTGGATCGTCCTCCCAAATCTGATTCGTTCCGCGGCCATGGCAGTGAGCCACGCGAGTTCGCCGACTATGACACCCAGCAGCAGTCCGCCCACAACGTCGCTTACCCAGTGTTTGTCGAGGTAGAGGCGACTGAGCGCGACCGCGATCGCGAGCGCCCAGACGAGCGGAGCCGAGCGGGGCACGAGGTGGACCATGATGACCGCTAGGAACCCGGCCAGCGCCGCGTGGTTGCTGGGGAATGACAGCGTCTCGCCGGCGGCCTTAGGCAGAAGAGACGGGATGAGTTGAAGGTCGTGTCCCGTGCCGGCCGGTGGTCGGTGCTGGCCGACCGCGGTCTTGATGGCCTCGACAAGGGTTGGAACGGCGACGACCGCGATGGGCGCGAGATTCGGGAAAAGGCGCCGGCGTTTGAGGCTCAACGCGACCGCGGCGATGATCCCGATTCCGCCGGCGATATCGGTCCGACCCAAAAGCGTCACAGCCGACGCGATCACATCGCCGGCACCGCTGCCGAGCGGTTGTGTCGCGTCGTAAACGGACTGGTCGACCACGGAGGGGAGCCTGAGGACGACCGCGACCGTGAGCGCGACGAAGAGCGCGACGGACATCGTCAGCGGCGACCGCACCCACCGCACCGTACGTCGCATTCGCGCTGACCATAGAAGCCGGCGGCGGCGCGCCGCAAACGGCCGGCTTCGGGGTCCCGGGGCCCATGAACTTACGAGCCTGCCGAGGAATCATGCATCGGTGGGAGCGCTCCAGCCAGGTCACCTCGTGGTGATCCTCTTCATCGTCTTGATCATCTTCGGGCCGGGCAAGCTCAGCTCGATCGGATCGGACATGGGGAAAGCTGTTCGAGAGTTTCGCAAGTCCACCGAAGCTCCCAGTGACAGCGAGCCAACACCGCCCAGGGACTCCACGACGCCAGCAAACGTGAAACGCTCGTGCCCGTCCTGTGCCGCGACAAATGCCGCGGATGCTTCGTTCTGCACGAACTGCGGTGCGCGGCTCGCGCAGCCGGTCGATGCCTGACTGATCGCGCGATCGCCAAACGATGAACCTCTCCTGAGACCTGAACCCCGACGCGAGCGAGCCGACGCGCACGCGAACATCCCTACGCCAGCGCTGAGCTTCTTCGAATAGCGGATCCGCCCGCAGCTCGTCGCGAGCCGCATCATTCCGGTCCTGCTGGTCCTCGGCGAAGAGCCGCCGGTGGTCGGTAGGCACCTCGCGTTCCGAGTGCGATAGCCCAGCACACCGGCTAGGTCGGCGGCGGGCCGTACGATACGGCGCCACCGATGTACGCCGTCGAAACGCAAGAGCTGCGGAAGGACTTTGCGGGATTCCGCGCCGTCGACGGAGTGGATCTGCGCCTCGAGGCTGATCGGGTGCACGCGCTCGTCGGGCCCAACGGCGCCGGAAAGACGAGCCTCTTCAACCTTCTCACCGGTTTTCTCCGACCGACGAGCGGCACGGTGCTGCTCTTCGGCGAGAACGTCACCGGGTGGCGGCCCGATCAGATCGCGAAGCGCGGCGTCGCGCGCTCCTTTCAGATCACCAGCCTCTTCGAAGAGCTGAGTGTCATCGAACACGTTGCCCTTGCGCTTCAGTCGCGCACCGCGCTCGGGTACGGGTTCTGGCGCGACGGCGCGGTGCTCCGCCGCTTCGAGGCGCCGGCACGTGTCCTCCTTGACGAGGTCGGGCTGGCCGGCCTCGCCGATCGTCCTGCGCGTGCGCTTCCGTACGGGCAGAAGCGCGCGCTCGAGCTCGCGCTCGCCCTGGCGCTCGAGCCGCGCCTGCTGCTCCTGGATGAGCCGACGGCGGGGATGAGCGCTGAGGATGTGCACCGCACCATCGCATTGGTCGCGCGGCTACGGGAAGGCCGGACCATCGTGCTGGTCGAGCACAACATGGGCGTCGTCGGGAGGCTCGCCGATAACGTCGTCGTCCTTCAGCAGGGGAGGGTCATCGCCCAGGGACCGTATGACACGGTCCGCGCCGATCCCGCGGTCATCGCCGCGTATCTCGGACAGGTCGATGCTTGAGATCGACGGACTGTCGGCCTGGTACGGCGAGGCGCAGGCCCTCCGCGAGGTGAGCCTGCGCGCATCTCCGGGCGAGATCGTCACGCTGGTCGGCCGCAACGGAGCGGGGAAGACGACCGCGCTGCGCTGCGTGATGGGTCTCCACCACAACATGCGCGGCGCACTGCGGCTCGGTGACACCGATCTCGCACCGCTCGACGCGGTGCGTCGCGCGCGCGCCGGCATCGGATACGTCCCCGACGACCGTGGGATCTACGCCGCCCTCACGGTCCACGAGCACCTCATCCTTCCGCCGAGGCTGGCCGGTTCGGCGTGGACGCTAGAGCGCGTGTACGCGGAGTTTCCCGCGCTTCGGGAACGTCGTGGGCAGCCCGCGAGCAAGCTCTCGGGCGGCGAGCAGCAGATGCTCGCGATCGCGCGCGTGCTGCGCATGGGTGCGCGCGTGCTCCTGCTCGACGAACCGACGGAGGGTCTCGCGCCGATCCTCGTCCAGCAGGTCGCCGGGGTCCTGCGCGGCGCGAAGGCGGAGGGGAGAACGGTCCTGCTGGTCGAGCAGAACCTGCGCTTTGCGACGGGAGTGGCCGACCGCCACTATCTCCTCAGCCAAGGGACGATCGTCGCGACGCTCGGCAACGACGACCTGCGTGCCCGGGAGTCAGAGGTCCTACAGCATCTCGGCATCTAGTCGCGTCACGTAAGGAGGGACGACATGCGTATCCCACGTCGCATCGCGCTTCCGTTGGTCGCCCTGTTCATCGCGGCCGCCTGTGGTGGCACGACGACCCCAGGGCCGACGGCGACGCAGACCACGGTGAAGCTCACCGACGGCAAGCTGGTCATCGGCGTCATCAACGACCAGTCCGGCGTGTACGCCGACCTTTCAGGCAAGAACGCCGTCGAAGCCGTGAACATGGCGGTCGCCGACTTCAAGGCGAAGTACGGCGACAACGCGCTCGGCGGCCCGATCGAGGTCATCTCGGCGGATCACAAGAACGACCCGGCCGTCGCGAGCGCGAAGGCCACGGAGTTCTACGAGCGCAGCAACGCCGACATCATCCTCGATGTGCCGACCTCGTCGGGCGCGCTCGCGATCGCGAAGGTCGCGGACGCCCAGAAGAAGCTGTACATCAACATCACCGCGGCCTCGACGGATCTCACCGGCTCCCAGTGCAACAAGTACACGTTCCACTACGCGTACGACACGTACATGCTCGCGCAGGGGACGGCGTCCGCCGTCGTCGCGGGCGGCGGGAAGCAGTGGTACATCATCTATCCGAACTACGCGTTCGGTCAGGACATGACCAAGTCCTTCACCGCCGCGGTCACCGCAGCCGGTGGCACCGTGGTCGGCTCCGACGGCTCACCATTCCCGAACCAGACGGGTGACTTCTCGAGCCTGCTCCTCAAGGCACAGCAGGTGAAGCCGCAGATCCTTGGTGTGATGCAGGCCGGCGGCGACCTCGTCAACGTTGTGAAGCAGTACAACGAGTTCAAGCTCAAGGACCAGAACATCAAGCTGGCGATCGGGCTCCTCTTCGACACCGACATCACGGCACTCGGTCAGGACGCGTTCGCGGGCGTCGTGTACACGACGCCGTGGATCTGGAGCCAGGATGACCCGGCCAGGGCCTTCGCCGACAAGTTCCTCGCGAAGACGAAGATCCGTCCGACCTTCGCGCACGCGGCGAACTACTCGGCGACGATGCAGTACCTGGAGGCGATCAGGCGCGCCGGCTCGGACGACGCCGACGCCGTCGTGAAGGCGCTCGAGGGCTACAAGTTCAGCGACTTCTTCATCCACAACGGCCTCATCCGTCCCGAGGACCACTGGGTCATGCACGACGCTTTCCTCGCCCAGGTGAAGTCGAAGGCCGAATCGAAGGAGGCGTTCGACTACTCGAAGATCATCAACACCATCCCGGCGGACAAGGCCTCGCGACCGCTCGCCGAGACCGGCTGCAAGATGCCCAAGTAATCGCGAGAAGGATGGCGCGGCGCGCCGGGTGACCGACGCGCCGCGTCGACCATGGACTACCTCGCGATCCAACTCTTCAACGGACTGGTGAACGGGAGCTTCTACGCGCTCCTGTCGCTCGGACTGGCGGTCATCTTCGGGATGATGCGCATCGTCAACTTCGCTCACGGCGCGTTCTACATGCTCGGTGCGTTCGTCGCGTACCTGCTGCTCCAGCAGCTTGGCATCGGCTTCTGGCCGGCGCTCGTCATCGCACCGCTCGCGATCGCTCTTGCAGGCATGCTCCTCGAGCGTTCGCTGCTGCGGCGTCTGACCGGCCTCGATCCGCTGTACGGATTCCTCTTCACGTTCGGTCTGACGCTGGTCCTTCAGGACGCCATGCGCCTACGGTTCGGCCTGCAGGGACAGCCGTACACGACGCCGGCCGAGCTCGCCGGGTCCGTGACGCTCGGCGCGATCAGCTACCCCGTATACCGGCTCTTCGTGGTCGCGTTCTGCCTGGTGGCGTCGGTCGCGGTCTGGTACGTGATCGAGCGCACGCGGCTCGGCATGGTGGTACGCGCCGCGACCGAGCGCGCCGACCTGACGCGCGCGCTGGGTGTGAATGTCGATCGCTGGATCACGCCGATGTTCGGCTTCGGCCTCGGACTCGCGGCGCTCGCCGGCGTGCTCGCGGCGCCAATGCGCAACGTGTCGCCGCTCATGGGGTCGGAGCTCATCATCCTCACCTTTGCGGTCGTCGTGATCGGCGGGATGGGCTCGATCGCCGGCGCGGTCGTCGCTGGCTTCCTGGTCGGTGTGCTCTCGAGCGTGGGCGCGATCTTCGATCCCGCAGTCGAGGGCATCGTGGCCTTCGCGCTGATGGCCGCGGTCCTCCTCGTGCGCCCCGCCGGCCTCTTCGGCTCGCTCGACACACGGTGAGACGCTTCGCGGTCCCCGCGATCGGCGTCGTGATCGCGCTCGTGCTGCCGCGAGTGCTCTATCCGGTGCTCGCGCTCAACATCCTCGCCTGGGGCCTCTTCGCGATGTCCGTCGATCTGCTGCTCGGCTTCGGCGGCCTGCTGTCGTTCGGTCACGCCGCGTACTGGGGTGTGGCCGGATACGTCGCCGGTCTCGTCGCGCGCGACGCGGGTGCGGCGTATCCGATCGCCGCGCTTGCAGGAGCGCTCGCGTCGGCGGCACTGGCGGTGCCGCTCGGCTACCTCTCACTGCGCCGGAAGGGCATCTATTTTGCGATGGTCACGCTCGCGTTCGCGCAGATGCTCTATTACATCGCGAACGAGGCGCGCGGCATCACCGGTGGGGAGAACGGCCTCCAGGGGATCCCGCGCGTGTTCCCCGGGCTCTCGCTGGGTCCATCTATGTCCTTCTATTACGCGGCGCTGCCGCTGATCCTCATCGGCTATCTCGCGGCCTATCGGATCGTGCGCTCGCCGTTCGGACACGTTCTGGTCGCGATCCGCGACAACGAGGCGCGCGCTCAGGCGCTCGGCTACGACACCCTGCGGTACAAGCTCATCGCATTCGTGCTCTCGGCCGGCCTCGCGGGGCTCGCGGGCTCGGTCTACGCGCTCGGTCAGCGTTTCGCCTCGCTCGAGCTGCTGCACTGGAGCACCTCAGGCGAGGTCGTCCTCATGACCGTCCTCGGTGGCGTCGGCACCCTGTGGGGCGGCGTACTCGGTGCGGCCGTCTTCGTCATGCTTCGTGACTTCCTGTCGACATCCGACCTGCTGCGTGACGCGCCCGGCGTCGTGACCGGCGCGGTGTTCATCGTGATCGTCCTCGGCCTGCGCCGAGGACTCTGGCCAACGATGGAGAGCTTCGCGAGTCGGCTGCGGCGCCTACGGGCCTGACCCGAGTCGATCAGCTCGTCTTGCGCGTGATCAGCGGCCGGACCGTTGCACCGAGCCGCGCGCCGAGAACGGCGGCGAGCACGGGCGTGGCGGTCTCGAGAGTGCGACCGCCACGCCCCACCCTGAAGGGCCTAGTTCCCGCCGGCCGTGACAGCGACCTTCGCCTTCTTGTAGGACGCGCCGACGATGTCGGTGCCGCTGGACTTGAGAGCGTCGGCTGCCTTCTTCGCGAGATCGTTCCGGAACGCGCTGTCGCTGGGCTTGCTCTTGAGCACGTCATAGGTCGTCGAGATCGTCACCGTCTGGTCCCAGCTGGTCTTGTCGACCTGCCCGATTCCGCTCGGGGATGGCCAGATCAGCGCGTTGATCTCGTTGAGCTGCCAGGTCATGTGGCCCTTGCCGAGCGTCGTGCCGGCCTTCAGCACGATGTCGACGCACTCCGCCTGGTTGTCGCGGCAGAACACCCAGCCCTTGAATGAGGCCTGGAGGAACTTCGCCGCGATGTCCTCGTTACCCGGCTTTTTGAGCCACGAGTCCCGAACGAAGATGTGGTCCTGGAGCATCGCCGTGCCGACCGCGTTGAAGTCGATGACATTGAGCTCTTCCGGCTGGTAGAGCTGACCGGTCCTCGGATTCTTCTGCTCGAGGACCTGCGCGTACTCGTTGTAGATCATGGCCTGCGCCGCGTCGACCTGGTCGTTGAGCAGGAGCGACATGTCGAACGGCTGCTTGACGATCGTCACGTCACTCGCTTTGTTTGGATCGATCCCGACCTTGCGCATCGCCGCGTACAGCTCGGGTTCATTACCGAAGCCCCACGTGCCGACCTTCTTTGCCTTCCAGTCTTCGGGCTTCGTGATGTTCTTGGCCTTGAAGGAGACCTCGAGCGTGCCGGAGCGCTGGAAGACCTGCGCGATGTTCACGAGGTCCGCTCCCGCCTCGCGCGAGGCGAGCATCTTGGGCACCCACGCGATGCCGAACTCGGCGCCGTCGGACGCGACGACCTGCTGCGGCACGATGTCCGGCCCGCCCTGCTTGATATCGACGTCGAGGCCGACATCTTTGAAGTAGCCTTTCGAGAGCGCCGCGTAATAACCGGCGAACTGTGACTGCGCGACCCACTGGAGCTGCAGTCGGACCTTCGTGGTGCCGCCTGCGCCCGGCGCGGACGCCCCAGCGCACGCACCGAATACCAGAGCGGCGATGATCCCGAGTGCGAAAACACGAGTCGCCCGCATGACGCACCTCCCTCGCGAGCTGCCTGTCACTCCGGGTCCTCTCACGCATCGGGCGAACGCGCGGAGGCGTGCCACGGGATGGCCAGGCGCTCGAGCGCGAGGATGATAACGAAGAAAGCGATGCTCGACGCCGACGCGACGACGACGGCCGCCCACGCGTTCGCGAAGCGGAAGAACGCGGCCTCCGTGATGATGTATTGGCCCAGCACGGACTGCGCACCGCCGAAGTACTCGGCCACGATCGCACCGATCAGGGCGAGCGTCGCGCTCACCTTGAGCGCGGTGAAGACGAACGGCAGCGCGTTCGGGATCCGGAGCCGCAGCAGGATGCTGATCTCGCTCGCGGCGTAAGAGCGCATGAGCTCGAGCGATGCGGGATCCACCAGAGTCAAGCCACGCACGGTGTTGATCATGATGGGAAAGAACACGAGCACCGCGACGACCATCATCTTCGACAGCGGACTGAGCACGCCGAACCAGTTGTTCATGATCGGTGCGAACGCGATGATCGGCACCGAGTTCGCGGCGATCGCGAACGGCAGCAGCGCGCTGCGCGCCGCCGTCCAACGCGCGGTGGCGAGAGCGACCGCGATCGCGGCCGTGCCGCCGATCGCGAAACCACCGATGGCCTCGTACAGCGTGCTCCCCGCCGCCGCGGCGAGCTCGTCGCGATGCTCGAGGAGCGCGCTAGCGATCGCGCTCGGCGCGGGAAGCAGGAACTGTTTGACGGAGAACGCGCGCACCACCAGCTCCCAGCCGGCGAGGACGCCGATGAAGAGCGCCGCGGCCGGCAGATAGCGGCGCGCGCGACTAATCACGTTGAATCCGTCGTCTGGGGTGTGTCGCGACGGCGGAGCGTCTCGCGGACCCGCGTGACGAGCTCGAAGTAGCGCGGGTCCTCGCGTGTCAGGTCGTTGCGCGGCTGCGCGAGGTCCACCTTGATGATGTCCACGATCCGGCCGGGCCGGCGGGACATCACCACGACTTCCGTCGACAGGAACACCGCTTCGGGGATGCTGTGCGTCACGAAGACGACCGTCGTCCCGGTCTTCTGCCAGATGCGGAGCAGCTCCAGGTTGAGTCGCTCGCGCGACATCTCATCGAGCGCGCCGAACGGCTCGTCCATGAGGAGCAGCGCCGGCTCGAAGCTCAGGGCGCGGGCGATCGCCACCCGCTGCTGCATGCCACCGGACAGCTGCCAAGGGTAGTGGCGCTCGAAGCCACCCAGCTCCATCAGCGCGAGCATCTCGCTCGCGCGACGCTGGCGCTCGGCCTGCGGTAGGCGTTCGAGCTCGAGTGGCAGCTCGACGTTCCGCTCGACGGTGCGCCAGTCGAACAGCACGGGCGCCTGGAAGACGATGCCGTAGTCGCGGGCGAGTCTCGCCAGGTGCGCGGTTTTCCCGTTCACGGTGATCGTCCCGGTCGTCGCCTGGGTCAGGTCGCCGATCAGGCGCAGCAGAGTGGACTTGCCGCAGCCCGATGGCCCGATGAGCGAGACGAACGCTCCGCGCGCGATGTCGAGGTCGATCCCCTCGAGGGCAACCGTCCGCTGGTCGCCGTCGGAGAACACCTTATGCACCGCGCTGATCGAGACGACGGAGCTTCCCGTGCCGCTGCGATCGGAGGCGTCGCTCACGCGTCGACGGGCCGAGAGCGTCCGCGCAGCCACGCGGCCTCCGCGGCGGACACCGCGAGAAAGAAGCCGATGCCGACGATCGACGCGACGACTATCGCCGCCCACAGCTTCGGCGGCCCGGAGATGTAGTACTGGTTGAAGTTGAGGATCGCGCCGCCGAGTCCGTCACGGATGCCGCTCGGGAGCTCGCCGATGATCGCACCCACGACGCTCGCCGTGGCAGCGACCTTGAGCGCGGTGAAGAGATATGGCGCCGCCGCCGGCAACCGCACCTTGATCAGGACATCGCGCCGCGACGCCGCGTAGGACGACATGAGCTCGAGAGCGCGTGGGTCGGGAGAGCGAAGGCCCCGGATGCCGGCGATCGTGACGGGAAAGAACGTCAGGTAGGCCGAGATGACGGCGACCGACAGCCATCCCGCCTGCAGCCAGATGACGACCATCGGCGCGATGGCGATGATCGGGACGGTCTGCGAAGCCACGACGTACGGGACGAGCGCGCGTTCGAGGAACGACGAATGCACGAACACGACGGCGAGGACGATCCCGAGCGCCGCGCCGAAAACGAAGCCGCCGACCGCCTCGCTCAGTGTGAAGCCGGCGGCGGCGGCCAGCACCGCGCCGAGTGGGGGACCATTCCGCTGCGCCGGCTCGACGAAAGCGGCCGCGATCTCCCAGACATGCGGCATGTTGAGGTCGCGCGCGATGGTCCAGTCAAACG
>Ga0209117_1000509_pt1 | contig 15737 bp, 16 predicted proteins | sample BlaSpr_A8_OM2_M2_FD_187978 | JGI IMG/M metagenome (GOLD analysis project Ga0209117, IMG submission 187978) | Forest soil microbial communities from Thunder Bay, Ontario, Canada - Black Spruce, Ontario site 2_A8_OM2_M2 (SPAdes) (version 2) | ecosystem: Environmental > Terrestrial > Soil > Boreal...
CTCCCGCGCCGGCAAGCACAAACCGCCGTGTGGGTTTGGGCCCAAGCGCCAGGTTCTTACCTCTGGGACGGGCGAATCCTACCCCACTAGCGCGGCCTGGCGGCCGGGTTCATCCCGGTCGCAACTTTGTCTCAATCGACTCCATGCACGGCGAGGAGCAGATATCCAGAAAATCCAATCCCGCGGAGGATGAGCAGGCCCGTCGGCGAAGCCGACCGGCCGGTGCATTCAGTAGGTCCCATCCTTCTCGCCGCTTGCGCGCAGAAGGAACCGGCCACGGTTCCTTCTCATGAGAGTTCCAGGTAGTGAATCCCCGAATGTCGAAAGAGCCTGGAACCGCGCTGGGACAGCAGCTTGGCGGTCGCGGTGCGAGAGGCCTCCATCACTGCGTCGAGGTGCTCGCGCTTCATCTCCCAGGTCGCCACAGGTGAGGTGACCGGACAGAGCACGACGATCCGAGCCCTGTCGCGAAGCTGTTCGTAGTCGGCGAGCATCTGGTGGTGCAACGAGAGCTGGAGCGTGCGCGCGATGAGCTCGGGCAGGCTGTTCGGCACGACGTCATGCTCGCCCCCTCCCATCAGGCTGATGGCGAGGATCTGCTTGGCGCCGTCAGCGACGGCGATGTTGAGGGGCGTGTTGTCGACGACGCCCCCGTCCAGGTGCTCGCGTTCTCCGATCCGGACTGACGGAAACAAGCCGGGGATGGCTGTGGAGGCGAGAAGCGCGGGCGTCAGCTCGCCCGAGCGAAAGACGGCGGGCTTGCCGGCGTTGAGGTCTGTCGCCACCACCGCGAGCGGCACTCTCAAGTTCTCGAAGGTCGTCACCCCGGTCAATGCCTGCGCGCGGTCGATGAGGCGCCTGATGTTCTGCTGAGGCATCATGCTCATCTGGTCGCGCTTGAGGGCGGACAGAGCCATGCCGAGCGGGTGCGCCCGGAACACCTCCAGCGCCTGGCGGGACATCCAGACCTCGCGCAGCATCATGGTCCCGGCAAGCGACGGGTAGGCCGCGATCGCGCTGCCGTTCAGCGCGCCAACGCTCGTCCCGACCACGGCGACCGGAGCTTCCACGCCGGACTCGAACAGCGCCTGCAGAACGCCTACCTGGGCGGCGCCTCGCGCGCCGCCTCCGCCCAGCACCCACGTGCGCCGAGCGGGCCCGAACACTCTTGGTTAGGTTCCCTCTTCCCAGGACGTCAGGTAGTGATGCTGCTCCGCGGTCAGGGTGTCGATCTCGATGTCCATCGCCTTGAGCTTCAGCCGCGCGACCTCGGCGTCGATGTCGGCCGGCACGTCGTAGACCTTGCGCTCCAGCGACTTGTAGTTCTTGGCCATGTACTCGGCGCACAGCGCCTGGTTGGCGAAGCTCATGTCCATGACTGCCGCGGGGTGGCCTTCGGCGGCCGCCAGGTTGACGAGCCGTCCTTCGGCCAGCACGTGCAGCCGGCGTCCGTCGTTCATCTTGTATTCCTGGACCGAGGTCCTGACCTGGCGTACGCCCGTCGCGAGCTGGTCGAGCACCTTCAGGTTGATCTCGGAGTTGAAGTGACCGGAGTTGGCGAGGATCGCGCCGTCCTTCATCGCCTCGAAGTGCTGGCGGTCCAGCACGTTGATGTCGCCGGTCACGGTGACGAAGATGTCGCCCTCGCGCGCGGCCTGGTCCATCTTCATGACGCGGAATCCGTCCATGGCCGCCTCGAGCGCCTTCACCGAGTCGACCTCGGTGATCACGACGTCGGCGCCATGGCCCTTCGCGCGTGAGGCAAGGCCGCGGCCGACCCAGCCGTAACCCGCGATGACAAATGTCTTGCCCGCCAGCAGCACGTTGGTCGCCCGAATGATGCCGTCGAGCGTCGACTGGCCCGTCCCGTAGCGGTTGTCGAACATGTGCTTCGTGTCGGCCTCGTTGACGGCGATGATCGGGTAGCGCAGCACGCCCTTCTCGGCCATCGCGCGAAGCCTGACCACGCCGGTGGTCGTCTCCTCGGTGCCGCCGATGATCTCCGCGAGCTGCTCCTGGCGTGACTTGTGCAGCAAGGAGACGAGGTCGGCGCCGTCGTCCATGGTCATCACCGGGTGGTGGTCGAGCGCCGCCTCGATGTGCTGGTAGTAGGTGTCGTTGTCCTCGCCGCGAATCGCGTATGTCTTGATGCCGTGCTGGGCCGATAGCGCGGCGGCCACCGCGTCGTTGGTCGAAAGCGGGTTGGACCCGCACAGCGCGAGGTCGGCGCCACCCGCCTTGAGGGTGAGCATCAGGTTGGCTGTCTCGCTCGTCACATGCAGACATGCCGCGACCTTGAGACCCTTGAGCGGCTGCTCCTTCACGAAGCGCGCGCGAATGAGGTTCAAGACCGGCATCTCGCGTGCGGCCCAGTCGATGAGGTCCTGACCCTGGGCCGCCAGGTTCAGGTCTTTGACGTCGCTGCCTTTGGTGCTGACTTTCAAGTCTGTCGTCTCCTAATACACAATTTCACTGACCACTTCGACGCCGTCAAGGCGCTTTCGCCCGGCCAGGGCCTCGAGCTCGATGAGGACCTGAACTCCGACGACATCGCCGCCGAGCTTGCGAATCAACCGGACCGCGGCGGCCGCTGTGCCGCCCGTCGCCAGTACATCATCGACTATCAGCACCTTCTGACCGGGCCTCACCGCGTCCGCATGGACCTGGAGCTCGGCGGAGCCGTACTCCAGCTCGTAGGCGTCGGTGATCGTCTCCCACGGCAGTTTGCCGATCTTGCGAATGGGGACGAAGCCTGCGTTGAGCTTGACCGCGATCGCGGCGCCGGGGATGAATCCGCGTGCCTCGATGGCGGCGACCAGGTCGGGCTGGATCCCGACCCACTGCTTCGACATCATGTCGACGACCTCGCGAAAGAGGTCTTTGCGAGCGAGCAGCGGGGTGATGTCGCGAAAGACGATGCCGGGTTGCGGAAAGTCGGGGACGTCGCGGACGTACTTCTTCAGCGCCTCGCGCGTCGTCATACCACGGTGCGGAAGTATTCCAGGGTGCGGCGCAAACCGTCTTCCAGGGCCACCTCGGGCTCCCACCCGAGCAGCTCTTTCGCGTGAGTGATGTCGGGGCGGCGCTGCTTTGGATCGTCCACCGGCAGCTCGAGTTGCACGATCTTGCTCGTCGAGTCCGCCAGCCGGACGATGGTCTGCGCAAGCTGAAGCACCGTCACCTCGTGAGGGTTGCCGAGGTTGACCGGCATCTCGTCACCTTTTTCGAGCACGGCGAGGACGCCGCGCACTAGGTCGGACACGTAGCAAAGGCTTCTTGTTTGCGAGCCGTCCCCGTACACGGTGATAGGTTCGCCCCTGATCGCCTGGGCCATGAAGTTGGGCACCGCGCGGCCGTCGGACACCTGCATGCGAGGTCCATGGGTGTTGAAGATGCGGATGATCCTCGTGTCTACGTCGTGGGCGCGGTGGTAGGCCATCGCGAACGCTTCCGCGGCTCGTTTGGCCTCGTCGTAACAGCCGCGCGGTCCGATCGTGTTGACATTGCCCCAGTAGGACTCGGGCTGCGGATGGACGAGAGGGTCGCCGTAGATTTCCGAAGTGGAGGCGAGCAGGAAGGTGGCGTCCTTGGCGCGGGCGAGGCCGAGCATGTTCATGGTGCCGAGCGTGCCGACCTTGAGGGTGTGGATCGGGTTGGCGTCGTATTGGGGTGGTGAGGCGGGCGAGGCAAAATGCAGGACGTAGTCGACGTCTCCGCCGAGGAAGATGCCCTGGTTCACATCGGCCTGCTTGAACTCGAAGTCGGGGTGACCTTCGAGGGCTTTCAGGTTTTCCCGGGAGCCGGTGATGAAGTTGTCGAGCGCGAGCACGCGCATGCCCTGATTGAGGAGCGCCTCGCACAGGTGGGAGCCGATGAATCCGGCGCCGCCGGAAACCACGGCTCGCCGCTTCTGGTCGTCCCCGCGCTTACTCGCGGCCAATTCCTCGATACGTGAAGCCGAGTTCGCGCATGGCTGGGGGGTCGTAGATGTTGCGGCCGTCGATCACGACCGCCTGCGTCTTCATCGATTTCTTGACGCGGCCGAGGTCGAGCAGCCGGAACTCATTCCACTCCGTGACGAGGATCAGTGCATCCGCGCCGGCGGCCACCTCGTACGCATCGTCCATGTAAGTGATGTCTGGGAGCAGCTTGCGTGCGCCCTCCATGGCCGCGGGGTCGTAGGCGCGTACAGATGCGCCAGCCGCCAGGAGCACCTTGGCGATGTCGAGGCTTGGGGCTTCGCGCAGGTCGTCGGTGTTGGGCTTGAACGCGAGACCGAGCAATCCCACGACTCGGCCGGGGAGCTCGTCGAGGCAATCGCGGAGCTTGTCGATGACGAGCATGCGCTGGTCGCGGTTGATGTCCATGACCGCGTGCAGGAGCTCGGGGTGGTAGTCGAAGCGCTCGGCGAGTGCCGCGAGCGCCTTGACGTCCTTCGGAAAGCAGGAGCCGCCGTAGCCGATGCCCGCGTCGAGGAAGCTCGGTCCGATGCGCTTGTCGAGCCCCATGCCCTCGGCGACGAGCTTGGCATCGGCGTCGACACGCTCGCAGATGCGCGCGATCTCGTTGATGAAGGAGATCCGCGCGGCGAGGAAGGCGTTGGACGCGTACTTGACCATCTCGGCCGTGTAGATGTTGGGGGTGATGAGGATCGGCGCATCCAGCGATTCGTAGAGGCGTGCGACCTTCTCGGCCGCGGCGCGGTCGTGGCTGCCGATGACAACGCGATCGGGATGCATGAAGTCGTGGATTGCCGAGCCTTCTCGTAGGAACTCGGGGTTGGAGACGACAGCGGCGGTATGCCCGCGATTGGGCTTGCTCAGCACGTCGGACACCATGTCGCCGGTGAGAGGGGGCACTGTGGATTTGTTGACGACAACGAGAGGCCCGTCCATGCACTGCGCGATTGAGGTGGCTGCCGCCTCGACGTAGGAGAGGTCGGCTTCGCCGCCGTCGCCTTCGGGCGTGCTTACCGCGATGATCGCGTACTCGGCGCCGGGCACGGCGTCCTCGTAGGCGGTGGTGAACTTGAGGCGGCCGGCGTTGGTGTTGCGCTCGACGAGCTCGCTCAGCCCGGGCTCGAAGAAGGGGACTCGGTGCGCCTTGAGCTGGGCGATCTTCTCGCGGTTGATGTCGACGACCATCACGTCGTTGCCGAGATCGGCAAGACAGGCGGCGGAGGTAAGGCCCACGTACCCGGCGCCGATGACAGCGATCTTGCTCAAGTCGGGGGGATTATCTCGCAGCGAGCATGTCCCGAACCTGGGACAAAACGCCCTCCGGGTGCCGCAGCACATCAGATGCTGTGAAGCGGAGCAACTTCACCCCGGCCGCCAGGAGCCGATTCTGGCGGCGATTGTCCTCGACGAGGCTGGCGCGATGAGTCTCGCCGTCGTACTCAATGCCGAGTCGCTGCTCGCGGTAGAAGAGGTCTGGGCGTCCTAATGGGGAACCCTCCTCGTCGCGAATGGTAACCTGCAGCTCGGGAGGGGGAAGCCCATTCAGGACGAGCAACAGTCGGAGGCGGGACTCCATCGGGGATTCAGCCTTGGGATTGGCCAGATCCAGCACCCGACGCGCTTTGCGCACGCCTTTCCGCCCGACTCGACTCTCTATCCAGGCACCTAATCCGGCGCTGGTAACCAGCTTCGAATGGAGCGCCTGGTCGGTGGCCACGACAGCCTCGACCAGGCTTGGGCTATCGAATATCGTTCGCGGCAACGATGAGGTCCGGAAGCCACGCCGCACGACCACATCACAATCCTCAAAGGTAGCCATGGTGATTGGCTCATGCAGAATCGCTTCGAGACCATGTAGCCAGGCGGCAGTCTTACCAGAGAAAGCTTTGGCCGCAGGTCTAGTGAGACGGGCAGCCTCTAATTTCAGGACGGGACTCTCAGGGATTCCCGTCCATATATAGATCCCGCGTCTGAGGCGGTGCCAGCTCTCCCCCTCCAGGTGCCACCGCTCGAGCCCAGCACGCCGCGCTTGGGCCACAGTGAACGGTCCGCGTTTGAGCTCAGGCGGCACAAGGGGGTGTCGAGACACGCGAGTCAGCATCACCACTGGCTGACAGAACTACAACGCAGCCAGTTAAGACGCCCGATTCCCCGCATTGAGACGGAATGCGGGTTTCGCGCCCGGCTCGAATGCCGCATTCGCCGTGAATGCGGGTTATAAGAGTCCTTCGTAGGCCGCGATCGTGGCTCGGGCGGTTTTGCGCCAGCTGAATGCCTTCGCCCGCTCCAAACCCAGGCGCCGCCACCGCGCCGGATCCGCGCTGATCCGCGCGGCGGCCCGGCCCAGCGCGTCCGCATCCCCGTCGTCGACCAGCTCACCGGCCTCGTCGACTACCTCCGGCACGCTCGAGTTGCGAAACGCCGCCACAGGGCACCCACACGCCATCGCCTCGAGACACGGGAGCCCGAAACCCTCGTACCGGCTCGGAAAAATGAAACAACCCGCGGCGGTGTACAGATCGGCCAGCTCTTCGTCGGACACGCGGCCCAGCATCCGAGCGTCCTGCATCGATGTTGGGGCCTGGCGGCCTGGCTCGCCGGCGAGCACCAGCTTCAGCTCGGGCCGGACCTGCCGGGCCGCCTCCCACGCCCGCAGCAACGAGGCCGGATCTTTTCGCGCGTCAAGCGCGCCCACGAACAACAGGTAGCCTGGTTCAACGTCCCATCGCCGGCGAATGCGCTCAGCAGCGCCCTCCCGAGGAGCAAACACCTCGTCCGCCGCCTCGGGCACGACCTTCACAAGCCGGGGGTCCACCCTCCCGAACCGCGTGGCATCCGTTGCAGTGGCCCGGGAAACCGCCAGCACGACATCCGCGCGCCTCAGGAGACGCTTCCCAGGCCAGAACCTCAGCCGCTCGCCTCGCATCCGCGGCCCTCCCCACGCCCATGGGATCAGGTCGTGGAGCGTGACCACCAGCGGGCACGGCGAGCGGCCGGGCAGCCGCAGATCGATCGCGTGGTAGAGCGCCGGCTTGAGGCGCGCGAGGTCGGCCCCCAACGCCACCGCGTCCTCATACGCAGCCAGCTGTCCGTGATACCGGCGCCGGGAGCCCACCAGCCGGTACCGACCCGCCGGCAGCGACGGCTCGTCGAGACCTGCGTCGAGTAAGAGGGTCAGCCTGGAGTCGAATCCCTCGGCGATCAGGCCCTTGAGCAGGCCCCGTGCGTAGGACCCGACTCCCCGGCCTGCGCTCGGGGTCTGCAGGGGCCGCATATCCAACAACACCGAGGAGGTCACGAGTCGAGCCATCATAATTCGGCCCCTATGGATGGTCCTTTAGACGTCGTCGTCGTCGGCGGCTGCGGCCACGTCGGGCTGCCGCTCGCGCTGTCCCTTGCCGACTGCGGCTACAAGGTCGGCATCGACGACATCGACGCCGCGAAGGTCGCTCAGGTCAAGGCCGGCAACGTTCCCTTTCTGGAAAAGGGCGCCGAGGAGCTGCTGAGGAAGCTCCTCCCTGGTGGCCGCCTCGAGCTGGCCGCCGACCCAAGCTTGATCGCGCGAACCAGCACCGTGATCCTGGTCATCGGGACACCGATCGACGAATTCATGAATCCCTCCGTACGCATCTTCGAGCGGGTGATCGACGACCTACTCCCCCATTTGAAGAGCGGCACTCTGATCGTGCTCCGGTCCACCGTTTTCCCGGGTACCACGGACTCGGTGGCGCTCCGTATTCGCGACGCGGGCGCCGACGTGGAGGTGGTCTTCTGCCCGGAGCGGATCGCCGAAGGCCACGCCCTGGAAGAGCTGCGGACCCTGCCGCAGGTCGTAGGCGCGTCGTCGGATGCGGCATTCGAGAAGGCCAGCCGGCTCTTCGAACGTCTCGGTGTCAGCGTGGTGCGCACCACGCCGATGGAAGCGGAGCTCGCCAAGCTGCTGACCAACACGTGGCGGTATATGAAGTTTGCGATCGCCAACCAGTTCTTTCAGATCGCCCATCGCTCGGGTCTCGACTATGGCCGAGTGCTTGACGCCGTCCGCCACGACTACCCTCGCGCGGCGGACCTCCCTGGGCCAGGTTTCGCTGCGGGTCCGTGCCTGCTCAAAGACACGATGCAGCTATCCGCCTTCACCCCCGACCATTTCCCTATGGGCCAGGCCGCGATGCAGATCAACGAGGGATTGCCTAACTACATCGTGGACACGCTGAACACGCGCAGGGCGCTGAAAGGCAGAACTATCGGGATCCTCGGCATGGCCTTCAAAGGAGAGTCCGATGACCCCCGCGCCTCGCTGAGCTACAAGTTGCGGAAGCTGGCCGCGTTCAAGGGTGCCAACGTCATGTGCACGGACCCGTACATCCACGACGAGTCATTCCAACCGCTGGACAAGGTGCTGCGCGAATCGGACATCCTCGTGATCGCCGCGCCGCACAAGGCCTACAAGAAGCTCGAGCTCGACGGTCGCGACGTCGTCGACATCTGGGGCATCACGGGGCCAATCCGTTTATGAGAGGAAACCCGGATGGTTTCCTCTCATCGCGCGTGCGGCTCGCCGCAGGCGCTGCTCTCCTTCCGGTATATGGATGAGTCTTGTTTTAGTTGTCACTCCTAACGTCATGAGGAGAAATTCAAGGATGTGGGTTAGACGGCATGGCGGAGCCAGGCCTACGCGCGACGTATGAAAGTCCTCGTCACCGGCGCCGCCGGCTTCATCTGCGGTTATCTCGTCGCCGAGCTGCTGCAAGCCGGCCATGAGGTCGTCGGTGTCGACAACTACAGCAAGTACGGGCCGGTCAAGCGCAGCTTCGACGGCGACCCCCGCTACAAGCTGGTCCAGGGCGACGCCAAGGACGCGAAGCTGCTGACCGACCTCGCCGCGGATTGCGACCAGGTCGTGGCGGGCGCCGCGATGATCGGCGGCATCTCGTACTTCCATGAGTTCGCTTACGACCTGCTCGCGGAAAACGAGAGGATCTGTGCGGCGACCTTCGACGCGGCGATCAGCGGGCACAAGCACGGACGCTTGCAAAAGATCACCGTCATGTCGAGCAGCATGGTGTTCGAGTCGTCCACCGTCTTCCCCACTCCTGAGGGCGCGCAGATCACCAGCCCTCCCCCGCGTTCGACGTACGGATTTCAGAAGCTCGCCACCGAGTTCTACGCGCACGGCGCGCACGAGCAGTACGGCCTGCCCTTCACCATCGTGCGGCCGTTCAACTGCGTCGGCATCGGCGAGCGCCGCGCTCTCCGCGACCACCAGGTCATGAGCGGCAACGTCAAGCTCGCGATGAGCCACGTGGTGCCGGACCTATGCCAGAAGATCCTGAAAGGGCAGGAGCCGCTCCACATCCTCGGCGACGGCAGCCAAGTCAGGCACTACACGTACGGCGGAGACCTCGCGCGCGGGATCCGCGTCGCCATGGAATCTCCCAAGGCACTGAACGACGACTTCAACCTGTCGACTGCCCAATCGACCACAGTGCGCGAGCTGGCCGAGGTCATCTGGCGCAAGGTTCACGGGCCGGATCGTCCGCTCAAATTCGTCTCGGACCCTCCTTATGAACACGACGTCCAGATGCGCGTGCCCGACGTGCGCAAGGCGCGCGAGGTGCTCGGCTTCGAGGCGACTACCTCGCTGGACGAGATGCTCGACGAGGTGATCCCCTGGATCCGCGAAGAGATCAAGGCGGGCCGGATCTGATCCGCCACCCGCCGGCGGCGAGCGATACGCCGGCTCTCAGCATCGTCATCCCCGTCTACAACGAGGGCGAGAACGTCGTCCCGACGCTGCGAGGCGTGATCGGGCAAACCCGCACGCGACCGCTCGAGGTGCTGATCGTGCACGACTTCGACGAAGACACGACGGTGCCTGTGGTCAAACGGCTGCAGGCCGAGATGCCAGAGCTTCGCCTTCACCGCAACACTCTCGGTCGTGGAGTGCTCAACGCCATGAAGTCCGGCCTTCGCGCCGCTCGCGCTAATTACGTGCTGATCACCATGGGCGACGGCTCGGACGATGCGAAGGACATCGACCCCATGTACGAGCTGGCGCGCGCCGGAGCGGACGTCGTCGCCGGATCGCGATACATGAAAGGAGGCCGGCAGGTCGGCGGGCCGCTGCTCAAGCGAACGATGTCACGCGGCGCGGGACTCTCGCTTCACTGGCTCGCCGGCGTACCCGTGCACGACGCGACCAGCAACTTCCGGCTGTACTCGAAGCGGCTGCTCAACCAGGTGACCATCGAATCCACAGGTGGTTTCGAGCTGGGGATCGAGCTGACCGTCAAGGCTTACCGGCTCGGCCTGCCCATCGCCGAGGTGCCCACGACGTGGCGCGACCGGACCGCGGGAACGAGTCGGTTTCAGTTGTGGCAGTGGCTCCCGCGCTACTTGAAGTGGTACCGGAGCGGGATGGCCGGGCGGTTCAGGAAGAAGCCGTAAGCGGCCGGTAGTTCCGCTTGTAGTAGTCCCAGTACTCGCCGGACTTGAGCGGACGCCACCACTCCGGGTGCTCGAGGTACCACGCGACAGTGCGCTGAAGGCCTTCGGCGAAGGTGACGCTCGGCTCCCAACCAAGCTGCGTGATCCGCCCGATGTCTACCGCGTAGCGGTAGTCGTGACCCGGACGGTCCGCGACGAACTGGATGAGACTCCTCGGCTTGCCGATGATGTCCAGGACCGCCTCCGCCACTTGCAACCCCGAGGTTTCCGCGCCGGTGCCGACGTTGAACACGCCGCCGATTGGCGCCTCGTGAAGGACCATGTCGATCGCGCGGCAGTGGTCGTCCACGAAGACGAAATCCCTTACCGCGGACCCATCGTTGTACAGCGGCAATGGCAAGTCATCGATGGCATTGGTGATCAAGACTGGGATCAGCTTCTCCGGATACTGGTAGGGCCCGTAATTGTTCGATCCGCGCGTGACGAGCAGGGGCAGCCCGAAACTTTCCGCATAGGCGCGCGCGAGATGCTCGCCTCCCGCCTTGCTCGCGGAGTATGGGCTGCGGGGCTTGAACCCATCGTCCTCGCGGGACCGGCCGGTGCGCACGTCGCCGTACACCTCGTCGGTGCTCACGAGTAGGAATGCCTGATGGCGGTGATTGCGCGCCGCCTGGCACAGCACCGCGGTGCCGCGCACGTCCGTCTCGATGAATTCGAACGGATCCATCAGCGAGCGGTCGACGTGCGTCTCGGCCGCGAAGTTGACTATCGCGTCAGCCTCGGCCGCCAGAGAGTCCACGAGCGCGACGTCGCAGATGTCGCCCTGCACGAACCGGTAGCCGGGTTGCCCTTCGAACTCCGCGAGGTTGGCGAGGTTTCCCGCGTAGGTCAGCTTGTCGAGCACGGTGACCTCGACATCGGGACGTGTGTTGCGGATGAGGCGCACGAAGTTCGAGCCGATGAAGCCCGCGGCTCCGGCGATCAGCAGACGACGCAGGTGACGAGCCGTCACTTGCAAATCATTTGATTGCGGGACCCGCCGTCCAGTCGTACCCGATCTTTGGATCGTCGTGAGGGATCCTGCCCTCGTCATCAGGGTCGTAGACGTTGGACGTGACGTAAAGGATATGGCTCAGCTGCAGCGCGCGGCAGCCGTGCGCCACGCCAGGGGGGATCTTCACGCACGTGGCGTGCCGGTCGCCCATGAGGAACTCCATCAACTTACCGCTCGTCGGCGACCCTTCGCGTGTGTCGTACAGCGCAACCTTGAGCGTTCCGATCGCGTACCACCAGTCCGTCTGATGTTTGTGTATGTGCCAGGCCTTGGCAGTGCCGGGATACATCATCGAATGGCTCCACTGGCCGAAATGGCCGAAGAAATCGTCGGTCTCGCGAATCACCTCGCGAAAGAAGCCTCTCTCGTCGGCATGCGTGACCAGCTCCTTCAATACGACGCCTTCGATCGTCACCGGTTTCGAGCTCATGACTGTCGATTTGCCCCGTTCCCGCGAACGAAATCGTTGGCCGCGTAGTACGCGACCATCGACTCTCCCGCGTCACCCCAGAACCCTTCGAGCACGTCGTACTCCATCTCGCCCCTCTCGACGTACCAGTTGTTGACGTCGGTGATCTCGAGCTCACCGCGCCCGGACGGTTTAAGGTCGGGAAGCACTTTCCACACAGTGTCGTCGTAGAAGTAAACGCCGGTGACCGCGTACTCGCTGGGTGGATGCTCTGGTTTTTCGATGATCCGCTCGATGCGACGGTTGCCGTTGAGCTGAGCCACGCCAAGGTGGCGGAGATGCTCGGGGTCACTCTCGCGCGAGAGCACGACGCGAGCGCCGCTTTTCTGTTTGCGGAAGCCGTCGACGCAATGACGGATCGTCCGCCCAAAGATGTTGTCGCCCAGCAGCACCACCGTGCGATCGCCGCCGACGAACTTCTCGGCGAGGCCGAGCGCCTCGGCGATTCCACCCGGCTTGTCCTGGTATGCGTAAAAGAGCCTGTCGATGCCAAACTCCTGGCCGTTGCCGAGCAGGCGAAGGAACTCACCCGCGTGCGTGCCACCTGTGACCAGCATCATCTCGGTGACGCCGGCCTTCACCAGGGCCTCGATCGCGTAGCTGATCATCGGCCGGTCGTAGATCGGCAGCAGGTGCTTGTTGGTGATTCGTGTCAGGGGATGGAGCCGGCTGCCGGTTCCTCCCGCCAGGATGACGCCCTTCATCGACGTAGGGATTCTAGGTGGAAGCCTGGCCTCCCCATTCTTGAGAGGGGGGCCACCCTATGCTTCAAGGCATGGGGGGAGATCCGAGGCCGCCCGCAACCCCGGCCGGCCAGACTCGCTTCTCGGCGGACGGTTACTGGTGGTGGGATGGGTCGGCGTGGAAGCCGGCGATGTCCGAAGACGGGCTGTGGCGCTGGAATGGACAGGCCTGGGAACCATCTCGACCCTTGGCCGCTCGACCCTCTGGTGGAGGCGCTGGAACCGCCGTCGCGATCACGGTGACCGTCTTTGTCGGGATCGTGGTCCTCGTCGCCGGCATCACGCTGGTGGTCCTTCTGACCATGAGCAACCAGATGGGCAACGTCTTTGCCAACGTCGCCGCGGCGCTGAACGGCTCGCCTAGCCCATAACTCTGCGTCAGTAGACGGAGTAAGCCACAAGCCCTTGTGGCAGACTGGCCCCGACCCGAGATGCCGAGATCAGACAGCTGGCCGCGAACGATCCTCCATGTCGACCTCGACGCCTTCTACACGTCGGTCCACCAGAGGGACGACCCGAAGCTTCGCGGCGTCCCGGTCGCCGTGGCGGGACGCTCGCGGAGAGCCGTCGTCATGGGTGCGTCATACGAGGCGCGGGCTTTTGGGGTGCGCTCGGCGATGCCCCTCCACGAGGCCCTGCAAAAGTGCCCTCAGCTCATGGTCGTGACGCCGGACGGCGCTCGCTACCGCGAAGCGAGCCGCGCCGTGCACCAGATCTTCCGCCGCTACACCTCGCCTGAGCTCGTCGAGGGCATCGCTCTCGATGAGGCGTACCTCGACGTCACTGCGCGGACCCGCCACGGCACGTCGAACGCGGAGGACGTGGCGCGGCGCATCAAATACCAGATCCACACCGAGATCGGACTCACCGCATCGGTTGGGGCGGCGACATCGAAGCTCGTGGCGAAGGTCGCCAGCGGAACCCACAAGCCCGACGGTCTAGTCCTCGTGCCACCGGATACCGAAGCGAACTTCCTCGCCCCGCTCCCCATCGCCGTCATCCCCGGCCTCGGTCCGAAGACCGAGGAGCGCCTGCACGCGATGGGCCTCCGGACGGTCGGCGAGCTCGCTGCTTACGAGACGCAGCGGCTGGTCCAGGCGCTCGGGACCAACGGCGCTGTGCTCCAGCGCTTCGCCCAGGGTCGCGACCGGACGCCAGTCGACGGCAGCAGGCCGGCGAAGACGATCTCGGCCGAGACGACCTTTGACGTGGACGTCAGCGACCGAGGCGAGCTGGAAAAGGCTTTGCGCGACCTGACCGATCGCGTCGTCGAGCGGCTGAAGGCCGACGACGTGCGCGCGCGCACGATCTACGTGAAGCTGAAGCTCCCCGATTTCAAGCTGGTGAGCCGCCAGGTGAGCCGGACGAGCCCGACCGACGACGTCGAGACGATCTTCCGCGCCGCACGCTCGGCGCTGGAGAAGTCGCATGTGGAGTCACGGCCGGTGCGCCTGATAGGGGTGGGCCTTTCGGGCCTCGAACACCCGCAGCCCGACCTGCAGCTCGCGCTCTTCGACTAGGCGCCGTCCGGTCGACGACCGGGCGCGGCAGCGCCGCGAGCACGTCGCCCACCGCCGTCCAGCCGAGGTTCTCCCGCGCGCGTGCGATCAGCGCGCGAAAGACCATCGCGGTGGCGCGAGCGTCGTCCAGCGCCGCATGCGCCGGTGTGATGTCGAGCGCGAGCTCCTCGACAAGCCTGGACAGGCCTGGGGTCTGGCCCTTGGGAAGGTCCAGCACGAGTCGCGCGAGCGCGGACGTGTCGATGATCGGGTGTTCGAGCGGGCTCTCCAGACCTCGACCCACGAGCCAAGTGTCGAACGCGTCGTGGCTGTGCTCGACGAGCACGGCGCCGTGGGCGAAGCGTAGGAAGGCGCGGCGGGCATCGCCAAACTCCGGAGCGCCGATCAGCATCGAGCGGTCGATGTGGTGGCGCCGGTGCGCGTAGGGGTTGATCGGCGCCTGGCAGTTGACAAGCGTGTCGAAGAAGGAGAGCGGGCCGGTGAGCTTGAAGCGCTCCGCGCCGATCTCCAGGACCAGGAACGGCGAGTTGCCCGTGCTCTCGATGTCCAGCGCGACGAACTGCGCCTCGTCGAGGCTGGTCTGGGGGCCGAAACCTGGCGCATCGACGGCGATCTCTTCCCACAGCACGGGCTCGACCGCTCCACGAGGCTTCAGATAGACCGGCTTCATCGGGTTATCAGACTCATCTCTATTCTGTTCTTGCCTCCGCCAGTGCCCGGCGCGCCCAACCGATCTCGTCCATGGTCAACCCACGCAGCAATACGACAGCACCCCCATAGACTGCAACTCCGACCACGATGGGAATCGCGATCGCGAAGCCGCTCATGTCACGAAACGGGAACACGGCGACGCCCATGATGAGACCCGCCAGCACGACGCGCCAGCTGAGCTTCAACACCGGAACGCGGCCGATGTATCGAGCGGTGAGCACCCACCCCGCGACGCCCAGGACGATCTCGGTCAACACGGTGGCGGCGCTGGCCCCGACGTAGCCGAAGGTCGGGATGAGGGCGAGGTTCGCGATCACGTTGGCGAGCAAGCTCCATCCCGCCGCCCACGTGAAGGACGACTGGCGGTCCGAGGCACTCAGCGCTCCGATGAAGGCGTTGTTGACGAAAGCGAGGCCAAGCGCCAGCGCGAGGATCCGCAGCGCGTACTCCGAGTTGGCGTAGTCCGGACCGAAGAGGGCGCGCGTCAGCGGGTGGGCGAGGAGGAGGATGCCGACGCTCATCGGCCACCCGATGAGCAGCAGAGCTTTGAAGAACCGGCTCACCGCGTCGAGCAGCTCGCTGCGTCTTTCCCGGTGGTACACGGACAGGACTGGAAAGACAATCGAAAGAAACGTGATGGGAATGAACAGCAGCGCCTCGAACGGTTTGTAAGCGGCCGCATACCAACCTGCCTCGTAGTGCGGCCGCAGCGCGTACACCAATGGCTGGTCGATCTTGAAATAGAGGATCGTGATCACGAACGTGAGGGCGAACGGCAGTCCTTTCCAGAACCACTCACGGACCAGGGGGATTTCCATCCTCCAGCCGATCACG
>Ga0209117_1000510_pt1 | contig 15728 bp, 11 predicted proteins | sample BlaSpr_A8_OM2_M2_FD_187978 | JGI IMG/M metagenome (GOLD analysis project Ga0209117, IMG submission 187978) | Forest soil microbial communities from Thunder Bay, Ontario, Canada - Black Spruce, Ontario site 2_A8_OM2_M2 (SPAdes) (version 2) | ecosystem: Environmental > Terrestrial > Soil > Boreal...
TCCAGGGCGCGGAGGCAGAAGACGGCAAAGGTTGTGACAAATGGGATGACGCCAGTACTCGCAAAACCTCCAGCCGCAGCCATCATGTTCTGCTCTGCGATTCCGAACTGAAAGAAGCGATCTGGGTAACCTTTACGAAAATGATGCGTGCCCGTGCCTCCGGCAATGTCGGCATCAAACACCACAAAATTTGGGTACTTTGTCGCAAGTTGGACCAGGGTTTTGCCGAAGGCCTCGCGGAGTGAGTCGCCGCTGCTACCAATCAGCAGCGGCCCTGCGCTGGGCTCAGCGGCTGTCGTCTTGCCAGATGCTTCCATCCAAATATCCCCCTAGGTGATGCTCTGAGACGCCCAACTCGCGCAGTGCCATCGCCAGCTCCTCATCGCGGAGCTTCACGCTTCCATGCCAGAGCGGCGACCCCTCCATGAACGAGACGCCTCGACCCTTAACGGTATTAGCGATAATCATCGTCGGTTTGAGGCTGGTTTTCTTAGCTTCAGTGAAGGCCGCATTGATCTGATCGAAGGCATGCCCGTCGATCTCAATGACGTGCCACCGGAACGCCTCCCACTTGGCGCGTAATGGTGCGACACCCATGATGTTCTCGTTGGAATCGTCGCTCTGCAGCGTGTTGTAATCGACGATCGCGCAGAGATTGTCCAGTTTGTAGTGGCCGGCGCACATCGCCCCTTCCCATACTTCACCTTCTTGCAATTCACCATCGCCGAGCATCGCGTACACGCGCGCGTGGCTCCGCTGATAACGCAGGCCTAGAGCCATGCCGATCGCGGCTGAGAAGCCCTGTCCCAGCGAACCCGTGCTGGTTTCCACCCAAGGCGCGTCGAGCACGTGTGGATGACCCTGCAATGGCGACCCAAGCTTCCGAAACGTCAGCAGCATTCGGTGAGGAATGAGTCCGCACTCGGCAGCGGCCGCATAGAGAACAGCACACGCATGTCCCTTCGACAGCACGAAGCGATCCCGCGCACGGTCGTTTCCGTTGCTCGTGGGCCACGCCAACAAGCGGCCACAGATATAGCTGATCAGATCCGCCGCTGACAGCGCCCCCCCTGGATGTCCAGAGCCGGCATGGTAAATCGCCACCAGGCTGCCGATCCGAAGGCGTTTTGACAGGTCCTCGAACTTTGAGAAATCAGCCTTTTGGGTTTGCATAGATCGGCGCGTTCGACGTCCATTCCAGGCGGATGAACAAGCTTCTCACCGGTTAAAATTTCTTCACACTCACGATGTCACAACCCGCGACCCATGGTCAAGACTTGCCCCCGCCTAGCTTGGAAACGAGTTGGAAGACGTTGTATGCTCAGGACACCGTGCTCTCGCTTTGCAGAAAACACTTCGCGCTATGCCTAAGAACCTTCTAGTGGTGGGCGGCGGCATTGAGGCAGTGCCGGGCCTCGAACGCGCCAAACAAATGGGCTTGCACCTCGTGGTAAGCGACAGAGACCCGGAGGCGCCGGGTTTCGCGGTTGCCGATGACCGCCTGCTGGCGAGCACCTATGACATCCTCGCGACCGTCGCCGCCGCTCGCCACTACCATCGCGAAGTCCGCCAGCTCGATGGGGTGATGTGCATCGCCTCCGACATCCCCCAAACAGTCGCAGCGGTCGCCGCCGATCTCGGGCTGCCGGGAATCAGCAAGGAATCCGCCCGTCTTTCTAGCGACAAGCTCGACATGAAGTTGAAGTTCCGCCGAGACTGCGTTCCTGTGCCCTGGTTCAGCCTCGTCGAATCCGCGGCAAGGTTGCACGAGATCGCTTTTAGCCGAGGCTTCTCCCTGGTCATCAAACCTGTGGACAGCCGCGGTGCACGTGGGGTGCTGAGGTTGACCGAGGCGGTCGACCTGAATTGGGCTTACCAGTTTTCCGCCAGTTACTCGCCATCGGGCCGCGTGATGGTGGAAGAATTTCTCGCCGGTCCACAGATCAGCACTGAATCGATCCTCTTGGAAGGCGTCGCTTACACCCCCGCTCTCGCCGATCGCAATTACGAGTTTCTGGACAGGTTCGCTCCCCACATTATTGAGAACGGGGGCGATCTTCCCACGCGGTTGTCGGCAGAAGAGCAACAATCGATACGCGACTTGATTCAGCAGGCAGCTACAAGCATGGGCGTCTGCAATGGAGTCGTGAAGGGAGACGTTGCCTTCCATGAAGGCAAGCCATTCATGATCGAGTTGGCGGCTCGCCTCAGTGGCGGATATCTCTGTACCCACGAGATCCCGTTGAGCACAGGTGTGGACTTCGTTGGCTGTGCCATCCGACTCGCACTCGGGGAGCGGGTAAGCGCCGATGACCTGGTCCCGCGCTTCCAGCGATACATCTCGCAACGGTATTTGTTCCCGAGCCCCGGCCGCGTTGTCGGAATTGCGGGCGCACAGGGTGTGTCGGAACAACCGGGGGTCGTCTTCTGTCAGGTACGGCTCAGAGTAGGGGATCTTGTTGGGCCGGTGAACAGTCATCCAGCACGCGCCGGATTGGTGATGGCTATGGGGGAATCGCGAAGGGAAGCGATGGAAAGGACGCAAGCCGCAATTGGATCCATCGAGATCGAAACCGCCTCGATCGATGCGACAGACCCGATAGGCGCGAATCGATGACCACCGGGCGTTTGCGACTTTTCGTTTTTTTCCACTTAAACCTGGCTTATTCCTCGATCGAGCAGGACCAACGCCCGGAGGTAGTTCAACGTTGTTATTGGCCGCTGCTGCGTCTCGTCAGGAGTCTTGAACTTCCGGTTGGCATCGAAGCCTCGGCCTACACATTGGAATGCATTCGCGGCATTGATCCTGGATGGGTGACCGAATTTGCGTCCCTGTGTAGTGAAGGTCTCTGTGAGCTTGTTGGCAGCGGGTATGTGCAACTGATCGGCCCGCTTGTGCCGCCTGAAGTAAACGCTGCGAATCTTCGCCTGGGGAACGAAGCGTACGAGCGCCTTCTGGGGGTAAGGCCTGCCATCGCATTGATCAACGAGCAGGCTTACTCGGCAGGGCTGGTGCAGCACTACATCGATGCTAGCTTCCGGGCGATCATCATGGAGTGGGATAACCCATCACGGCACCACCCGGAGTGGTCCCCCGAGTTGCGATATCTCCCTCAGATGGCCTGCGGCCAGCACGGTGAAGAAATACCGCTGATTTGGAACAAATCCATCGCGTTTCAGAAATTCCAGCGCCTGGCTCATGGTGAGATGGAACTGGAGGAGTACCTGTCCTACCTTTATGGGCACTTGTCCGAGACCCCCCGTGTCTTTCCTGTTTATGGGAACGATGCGGAAATCTTCGACTATCGTCCAGGCCGGTACCACACCGAGCCGGCACTCCGGGAAATCGGAGAATGGGAGCGGATATCACGACTCTTGGATGCGATCCACAAAGACAAGCGGTTCGAGTTCATTCTCCCAAGCAGGACGCTCGACTGGATGGGTGTACCGGGAGCCGGGAATCGCCTGCGCTTGGAATCAGCCGAAGATCCGGTTCCGGTGAAGAAACAGGAGAAATACAACATCACTCGCTGGGCAGTGACCGGTCGAAATGATCTCGGGATCAACACGGCCTGCCGCCGCTTGTACGAAGCTCTCAAAGAGCGCAGCGAGCCGGACGACGAGTCATGGCGTGAGCTGTGTTACCTGTGGAGTAGCGATTTCCGAACGCACATTACTGAAAAGCGCTGGTTGGTATATCTGGAACGCCTTCACGACTTCGAAAAACTTCTGCGCGTGACCGAAGAGCCGGTAACTCCAAAGGCCGCAACAGCCAAAAAGTGCCTGCCAACGGCTATTCGCACTCAAAGAGAAGGCAGGTTCTTGAAATTGGAAAGTGACCTGATGACCGTCGTTATCAATTGCCGACGTGGACTCGCCATCGAGTCACTGGCTGTGAAAGAGATTTGCGACAAGCCCTTACTGGGCACGCTGCCGCATGGCTACTACCAGGACATTTCGTTGGGCGCCGACTATTACACAGGCCATTTGGTGCTTGAGACGCCCGGGAAACCGAAGATCACCGACCTAGCAGCGGTTGAACCCAAAGTTGCACTCGGCGACAGTGGCGAGAGCATCGAGCTGAGTGCTGATATTCCCACGCCGCTCGGCGTGATTCGGAAAAGAGTAATCGTGAGTCACGCAGGTCAGATCCGGCTTCAATATGAACTGCAATGGGAGCAAATGGCCCCCGGTGCTCTTCGCCTAGCCCACGTCACATTGAATCCGGAGGCATTCGATCCCGCGAGCCTCTACTTCGAAAGCCACAACGGAGGGTTTCTTCCCGAACGGTTTTCCGTGGGAGCGAAGCGGATCGAACACGGGCGGTCCGTGTCATTCCTGGTTTCCGCCAGCAGCGCCATGGGGATGACGAACGGCAAACTGAGCCTGGGCGACGAAGAGCGGACGATTAAGGTGCAAACGCACCAGGACCAGGCCTGCGTGGTGGCGCAAGTCACGTTCATTCCGGTGGTGGGTTCTTTCTTCTACCGTGCCAGCTTCTCCGCGGCCGAACTGGATGACACGTGCCGCAACCGCCCGCGCGTGGACTTTCCCCGGACTTTGGCATTTACGGTCACTGCAGGCCAGAGCCGAGCTATCAGCCGACCAGAGGTCTGCACTTCGGAGGCAGTTGGTCCAAAGTGAGCCGCGAACGACACGACGGCCTGATTCCAAGGACTTGCCGACGTGCTATGCTCAACCCCAATGATTCACATTCGTCCGCATAAGCTATTCAATTTGATAAAGACCGATAGTTACACCGATCGAGTCGTCAAGCTGGTTCTTCCGGACCAAAACACGCCCGTCACTTTCGACATGGTCATTAAATTGGCACTGGCGAAATTAATAAGGCCGCGAACCTTTTTTGAGTTTGGAACTTTTCTCGGCGTGCAAACGTTCAACATGGCTATAAACCTGCCCGATTGCGAATTCTATACTCTGGATTTGGATGAGGAATCATACAAGAGAGCCAGTATTATGGAAGCAGTCCGACACCTTTCGGAAATTCAACTTGAGCGGCAACGGCAACTAGCCTTCCACGGCACGCCGTACGAAGCTCGAATCCACTGCCTGCATGGCGATTCAAATGTATTCGATTTCAGCCCTCACCACAAGAAAATGGATATGATCTACATCGATGGGGGCCACGACGAGCGCACGTTCCGCTCGGATACTGAGAACGCTTTTCGCATGCTTTCGAGAGGTCGTCCGGCGGTTATAGCATGGGATGACTACGGCAATCCCCTATCGCCAGCGGTCAAGGAACACCTTGAGACCAGGCGCGAAGACTTATTTTTTGTGGAAGAAAGTTTGACCGTATTTCATTTGAGTGGCCTATCCGTCGATCTCGGTTAGAGTGAGTTGTTTCCGTTGAAAAAAGTTATCGGCATCAAACAAGGTTCAGTATTTTTTCAGTGACGACTCAGTTGGGAGCAATACCTTTACAGTCGCCAAGAAACCGATGGGGCGCGACGCTATTGCGCAATAATTTACCGTTGGCGCATGAGAGAATTGTAAGATCCGCGCACACAAGTTCATGAGCGTGACAGCTTACGATTTCACATAGCTACGGCGATCTTCGCTTCGAATACCTGAAGAGGAAAGAAGTTGAATAGCGAATGCGCGTTCTCCTGGTCCATCCGGAAGATTTACCAACCGTGGGCGAATGGAGTGGCTATCGTTGGGACCTTGTAATAGATATGGGATGGGCGGGATCATCCCAGTATGCGGTTTGGAGCGAGAAGCTCAACTGTCCGACCCGCGGCCTGTACAGTTTTGCCGAGTGGCACGAAGGCGTACGCCGAATTCGGGAGATTCGTCACGCTGGAAGCGATTGTTTGGTGGATGCGGAAGGGATTGACTGGTGGGAACTGCTTGCGCCCATGTGTTTCCAGGGGATCTACGAGTTCCTCCTACTGTTGAAGATCGCAGGCGAGATCCAGTCGCCTGCTGAGGTCCGCAGCACTCGCCCGTACAGCCTGGCGGATACGCTTGGCAAACTGCTGGGTGTCAACGTAGTCCCGTTTATCAGGCAAGCACCGCCTGTTTCTGCCTGGGTCCGCCGTTACACCAAAGCCCTCCGAACGCTAACTACTGCGCAAGTTGCCGGGATTGCCCTCGACAAGTGGGACACGGACTATCGATTCCGGCGTCTTCTCCGCAGGCGGAGGCGAAGCTCGAGTTTGGAGCAGAGAGTTTTGCTGCCTTCGTCGTACAGGAACGTCTCACGGGTATTGGTCGCATACGCGAGCCTGCTTCCTGACCGGCGCTTCCTGCTGGTGACGACCCGCGCTGACGGTGCGATTCAAGACCTTCCTCGCCATGTGGACTCCGTACCGCTGGCGGCCTATACCCCCCTGCCGCGAAACAAAGCCACCGAGCGCGAGATTGCTGCACTGACCGAGCAATGGTGCGCACTGCAGAGGAGACTTCAGCAGTTGAAGGACCCCGTTGTTTCTTATGCCGTGGGTCTCTTTCCAGATTTTGCGCGCACCCTGCGAGTGGGAGTGAGAATCCGTGATGCCTGGCGAGAAGTGTTGGATCGAGAGCGGATCAGTTCCGTTCTGTGCGGGGATGAAAATAATCCATACACCCGCTTACCCGTTTTGCTTGCGCGGAGCAGCGGAGTACAAACCGTCTCCTGCAGCCATGGCGCTTTGGATGTCAACGTATTGTTTCGCGGAGTCTGTTCCGATACGTATCTGGCGAAGGGCGAAATGGAGAAGGATTACATGGTCCAGCAATGTGGAGTACCGGAAGAACGGATCGCGCTCGGTGCACCGCCGGCGGAGCATTCCTTTGCCAGGGGAAAATCGCGCGCACCCGGTGACCAAATTGTATTTTTTTCCGAGCCCTATGAACTCTATTCGGGTCGCACTGAAACACTGTATCGGGAACTGCTGCCAAGTCTTTGTGCGATTGCGCGCCTGTACGAGCGGGGGGTGGTCCTAAAGTTGCACCCCTTCGAGAGTGTGAGCGCTCGTTCCTGGCTGGTCGACCGGATTTTGACCGGGGATGACCGACAGTTGGTGGAGATCTCCACTGCGGCCATTTCGGAGCAGCTTCTGCGTCGCATCTGGTTTGGCTTGACTGTGGAATCGAGTGTTGCCGTGGAGTGTGCACTCGCGGGGATACCTTGTTTTCTGTGCGGCTGGTTTGATCTCGGCACCCACTGCTACGGCCGGCAGTATGAGAAGTTTGGCGCCGCGAGAGTCTTGAAGAGCCCGAGTGCAATACTGCGCATCCCGGAGATGCTGGATCTGCCGCGCCCGGGTGCGGATTTCCGGAATCGCTTCTACCAGCCGATAACGCAAATGGAGCTTGACGGAGTCTTGCAATCGGCGCGAGTTGCACAAGCGAAGGATGCGCAGCCAGAAGGTTAGACCGGGTTCTTGGACACCTGTTAGGCTCGGGACATTCGTGACGAGCAGAGCAACCGGAGGCGAGCGGTTTGCGCATAATGTTAAACAGTGGCGAAACGAGGGCGTAACCCACAAAAACCTTCATGATTACGGTATTCACTCCATCGTTCGCGGATGAGGCGAACACGAACGCGCAGAACCTGACCGTGAAAGAGGTCGTAAGCCGTCTTCCGCCGGATCGGTTCAGGGTCGTGCTTTTTGGCGACGGAGCGCCTGATCCGAGGATTCTCGCTCGCCAAAACACGGAAATCCTGCCCTGGTCCCGGCATGGAAATACGGCACGATGGCTTCCTCGCGTGCTGCTCTCGAAAGTCGACATCTACTTTTTCCCGCGCGAAGGACCTCTGGATACCCTATTCCTGTTTTTCAGGCGGTCTCTGGGGCTTCCGGTTGCTCTGGTGACCTATGTCGTGATGGCTCTCGATGGAGGTGTCGGGCCAAAGTTGGCAAGAGCCATTCGCGAGGCCGATCACGTTGTGGGAAACTCGCGATATGTAACGCAGACAGTCGAAGACCGCTTCGGGGTTGCTGCGGGGACAATTTACGACGGGATCAAACGGGAGGTGTTCTATCCACCGACGGAGGCCCGCCGGACTCGATCGACGCTCACCGTGCTTTACGCCGGCTCATTCCAGGCCCGGAAGAGAGTGAATGTCGTCATTCGCGAGGCGGCAAAATGGCCTTCCGTCGAATTTCGACTCGCAGGGAAGGGCGAAAAGGAAGAAGAAGACAAGTGTCGGTCTCTGGTGAACGAATTGTGCTGTCGCAACGTTACCTTCGTTGGCCATCTTTCGCAGCAAGAGTTAGCCGAGGAGATGAGAAACGCAGACGTGTTCTTATTCCCTAGTGTTTTGGAAGGTCATCCGCAAGTCCTTGGACAGGCGGCATCCTGCGGACTGCCGGCGGTGGCCATGGACTTGTATCGGCCGGATTATGTGGTCCACGGTGAAACAGGGTACTTGGTAGAATCGGAAAGCGAACTCTCACATAAGCTGGGTTTGCTGCTGTCCGACCAGGACTTGCGGTTCAAGATGTCTGCCGCTGCCGCTCGGCATGCCTTGCAATTCGACTGGGACAAAGTTACGCGAGATTGGGAAAGTGTGTTTGTGGAGGCGGCCGGCAAACCTCGCAAAAAACATTAGTGTACGGAATCCATGAAGGGCGGGGCGTGTCGCGCAATACTGATCGTTGTCAGAGCTGATCATGTACCTTGGGACATAGGATGGGTTATTGAGCATTTCTAAGTCTCTGTTGCGTTACGGAGGGTTTGCACTCTCTGTCACCACTGCCCGCGTTGTGGGCACCATACTCACAGCCGCCACCTTTCCTTTCCTGGTGCGGCGCCTCGGTGTCGATATTTATGGGCTGTGGAGCTACGTGGTTGCGGTGTGTGGCTTCACGGGACTGCTGGCGAACCCAGGGCTTACGTCGTATGCCGCCCAGCAGGTGGCGGCTCGGCGCGCCGCAGCTTTTGAGACCGTTTCCGATGTATTGGTGCTTCGCGCTGTAGCTGGAGGGGTGGCGGCGGTTGCGGTTCTGGTGGTGGCAAGTTTTGAAGTCCGGCAGGATGTCCGCTTCCTTCTTAAGTGGTTCGGAGTGGCCTCGGTGTTAACCGGTAGTCTGTCTTTGGATTATCTACTGTCTTCGCTGGAACTGTTCCATGTGCAATCGTTCATTTCGATCGCGCAGCAAAGTCTTTATGCTGTCGGCATTTTCACAATGGTTCGATCTCCCAAGGATGTAATTTGGGTGCCAGTCAGTATCGTGGCTTCTTCATTCTTGACGAGCCTGATTGGTTGGACATTTCTGTGGCGGGAGGGGTATCGATTCCGGTTTTCGATTGCGCCACGGCGCTGGGCCGTGATCCTGGTGCCTAGCCTGCATTATGCGGGATCTTCACTCATGTCAAATCTCTATCATCGCAGCGGACATGTCGCGGTTCGATGGTATCTGGGGGAGCACGCCCTGGGCTTGTATGCCGCTGCTGCTCGGTTAGCCGATGTGCTGCGTAACTTCCTCTCGGTTACCCAGACCGTTTTGATGCCGCGTATGGCCTTGCGCGCAAATTCCGCCGATGGCCTTTCCCGGCTCACAAGGATCGCCGCTTCCGTCCTGGTCTGGTTCGGCGTTCCATTGACTGTGGGCGGCATTGTAACGGCCCCGGTGGTTGTCCCCTGGGTGCTCGGCTCTCAGTTTCAGGCGGCGGTGCATGCTTTCCAATGGGTCACCCCGTATATGATTACGGCGCCGGCAGCGGTGCTGTTCGCGGGAATAATTTACGCGATGGGCCGTCATCGGGCTTATTTCGTTTCCACGTTGGCCGGTGCCGTCAGTGCCGTAGTTCTCAATCTCATCCTGCCGCCGCTGTTTGGAATCGCCGGTGGCTGTATCGCCTTTGTGCTGGGCGAGGTCGGGGTTGCGCTGTGTGCCTTCTTGCTCTGTCCGCCGGAGGTTCGCGCTGCCGCGAAGACGCCGCTGCTGAGCGTTGCCGTGATCGCCAGTCTGTTCATGGGGGCTGCCTTATGGGTCGCGCTTCCAAAGCACTTGCCGCCGCTGGTCTTGATCGGTCTGGGGTGCGCAGTCTATGCGATCAGCTGGGCCGCCATCGGCCGCAATCTACTGAAAAGGGAGGTTGACGGTATTGCATGACGCTCAATCCGGAGCGCAATGAAGTACGCGGATCGAATGAAGTCCGACGGTCGAAGACCGAACCGAGACTCAGGGGTGCAGATTTGGTCCGGCCCTCGCTACGAGACTGGGCTTATCTCGACTGCCGACGCCGGGCCGAATTAATCGCAGAGCAGGCAGCGAAGCTACCTCGGCAGCTGCACAACCTTTTAGATGTGGGCGGAAGGGGGAAACCATACGCTTGTTTTTTCACCGACCGCGTAGCCCATCATTATGTGCTGGACATTGAGCCCGCGCCCTCCGTGGATGTTGTCGGTGACGCTCGCCACATGCCGTTTTCCGATGCGTCGATGGATGTAGTTTTGATTACTCAGGTTCTCGAGCACATTCCAGAACCGATTGCGGTGATTGGCGAAATTCGGCGAGTGCTGAAACCTGGCGGAACGCTCCTGTTGAGTGTTCCGTCTATCTTCCCCCAGCACGGTTCGCCCGGCGATTACTGGAGGTATATGCCCCAGGGCCTGCAGTGGATCTTGCGCGATTTTCAGAGTGTGACTGTGAAGGGAGAGGCGGGGACGGTCCCCAGCATTTTTCTGGTGGTGAACGTGTATTTGCAATTGCTCACCGGCCCTTGGCCGTGGCTGCAAAAATTGCTTTGGTGGACGATTTGTCCCTTGAACAATTTGGCCGGGCTACTAGCTGGGAGGGTTTATCGAGGGGATCAGTTTGCCAGCAACTACTTTGTGGTGGCTGTGCGCTAGGACGTTCCTGAAAACTCGTTGTGCGCGCAGGCTCAGCCGCTAAGTCGCTCTTGTTCAGCGCTACGTATGGTTTGAGTGAAGTCTCACCCTTCCCAAAATCCGCTCGAATCAGAGTTTTTCTACAGCCTGCTAGAATCAATTTTTCTGTCGTTACAATTCGGAGCGTGATGGAGTGGGATCAAATCCGAAGCGGATTTTACTGACAGGAGGCGCGGGTTTTATTGGATCTCACGTGGCGGAGGCGCTGATTCGCGGCGGGACGAAATTGTCCATTGTGGACAACCTCGATAACTTCTACGCTCTCGGCCGCAAGCAACTCAACCTGCAGGAGATTCGCAAGGCCGGCACCTACGATTTCTTCGAGGCGGACGTGCGGGATATGGACGCGCTACGAAAGCTCGCGAAACAGGTCCAACCTGAAATCGTAATTCATCTCGCCGCTCGCGCCGGCGTGCGGCCTTCGATTGAACAGCCTGCTTTGTATGAAAGTGTGAACGTTGCGGGGACAGTGAACCTGCTGGAAATCGCCCGCGAGTTTAAGGTGCAACGGCTGATCTTTGGCTCGTCGAGTTCCGTGTACGGCATCACCAACACCGTTCCTTTTTGCGAAGACGACCTCAAGACTCGTCCCATCTCGCCCTACGCGGCAACGAAACTAGCGGCGGAGTTGATGTGCTACACCTACACGCATTTGTATGACTTGACGACGATTTGCTTACGATTCTTCACAGTGTACGGTCCGCGCCAAAGGCCCGACCTCGCGATTCACAAATTTACCGCGCTCATCGAGTCTGGAATGCCGATTCCGGTCTACGGGGACGGCTCAATGGGTCGCGATTACACCTACGTGGACGACATCGTCGCTGGGGTGGTCGCGTCTCTCGAACACGTGCCGGAAGCCAAGGTGCCTTTCGAGGTCTTCAATTTGGGAAACTCCCGTCCGGTCCGTCTCGTAGAGTTGATTGCGAAACTGGAGAAAGCGACAGGGAAGAAAGCGCTGCAGGAACGGTTGCCCGATCAACCCGGAGACGTTCCCATCACATGGGCTAACATCGACAAAGCAAAGCGACTTCTGGGGTATTCACCGAAGACGTCCATGGAGCAAGGTCTCAGGAATTTTGTTGATTGGTATCGCGCGACCCGCACGGACGCACGCAACCAGTGAGAAAATGCAATGGGGCGCGCCCGCCAATTTCGCCTGTGGCGGATGCCGCATCGTATCGAATGATCAGGATCAGTGAGTTGACTGAACGTCGGGTGGAATGCCGAAAATGAGCAGGCGGCTTGTGATCCTTACGGAGATCATTGCTCCCTACCGCATCCCGGTTTTCAACGTTCTGGCGCGCCGAGCGGGACTGGATCTGCACGTAGTATTCTTGGCCGAGACCGATGAGACACTGCGGCAGTGGCGTGTCTATAAAAACGAAATCTGTTTTTCGCATCAGATTCTGCCGTCCTGGCGGTGGCGCGCGGGGAAAAACAGTTTCCTGATCAATCGAGGATTGTGGTCCGCGTTAGAGCAGGCGAGTCCGCAGGTCATCATCTGTGGCGGATACAACTATTCCGCGTCATGGGAAGCGCTGCTGTGGGCGCGGCGTCACGAGGTTGCATTTGTGTTGTGGTCGGAGAGCAACAGCCAGGACGCTCGTGGAGGACGGGCATGGGTGGAGTCCCTGAAGGCCTATTTTTTGAGGCACTGCGACAGATTTGTGGTGCCCGGGAAGGCTTCCTTCGAGTATCTCAGGTCGCTTGGGTCTCCGGAAGCAAGCATCCTGACCGCGCCCAACGCGGTCGATAATACCTTCTTTGCGATCCAGGCGGAGAACGCCAGGGCCCATCCAACTGAATTTCGAGAGAAACTGGAACTGCCCTCGCGGTTTATTCTCTTTGTGGGCCGGTTGGTTCCGGAAAAAGGTATCTTTGATCTCCTCGAAGCCTATGCCAAACTAGAGGGAGACCTGCGATCGAAGGTGGGTTTGGTCTTTGCGGGAGACGGTGTCTCCAGAGAGAAGCTGGCGCAACAGGCGAAGCGGATCAGCCCGGGGACGGTTTGTTTTCCGGGATTCGCGCAGCGGGAAGATCTGGCCGGTCTGTATGCGCTGGCGGAATGCTTGGTTCTACCGACGCACAGCGACCCATGGGGCTTGGTAGTGAATGAAGCGATGGCGTGCGGACTTCCGATCATCGTGAGCAGTGTCGCGGGATGTTCGGCCGACCTGGTCGAAGATGGGTGGAATGGTTACGTCGTGCCTCCCCGAGATTCGGAGAAACTCAGCGTGGCGATCGATTCTCTGTCGCGGCAACCTGAGCTTAAGCGGCAGATGAGCTCACATAGCTCGGAACGAATTCGAAACTACTCGCCGGAAGCATGCGCCAATGGTCTGGCTGCGGCCGCGATCTCCATCGGTACGGGGGGTCGATGAATTCCGTGAAACCGCTGCAGTGGGCTGGCATCCTGCTGGGCTTGAGCCTGGCACTGTATTTTATTTATTCCCACTTGCAGTACTTCCGTGACGTGTCTTTCCTGGGCGGAATCTTGCTGCTGGAGGTGATCGTCGCCAGCCTCTGGAAATATGACCAGCGTTTCTTTGTTCTGCTGATGATCGCCTTTGTTTGGGCTGGCATGAATATCCCCCTGCAAGGCGCCTGGACAGCTGGACGCTGGGTCGTACTATCTGCGGGTGCAGTCGTTGGCTTCATTGTTTGGACGAAGACTCCCCGCAGGCCTTTCGGATCGTTGCATCTGATCGCTTTCTTTTGCATCTGCGCCGCGTTTGTCTCCGCCACCGTTTCTCCGTTTATACAGATGGCGTCCCTCAAGGCTTTGAGCCTGCTCCTTCTTTTTCTATATTGTGCTGCGGGAGCTCGGATGGCTGCTCTCGGCCGGGAGGACCGTTTTTTCCGCGGTCTGCTCTGGGGAAGCGAGATAGGGGTCTATGTCACGGCAATCTGCTATTTCGGCCTCGGTCAACCTATTTGGGGCAACCCCAACTCCATCGGCGCGGCGATGGGCATCGGATTGTTCCCCATCCTGTTGTGGGGATGGATCACCAGTGATAGGTCCGTGGTGAGGCGCCGCAGGCTGGCCGCCCTGCTTCTTTGTACGTACCTTGTTTTTTTCAGCGGGGCACGTGCTGGAATGGCTTCCGTAGTGACCGTCACATTTATCTTCTGTTTTTGCCTGCACCTATACAAATTGCTGGCGAAGGTCGCGGCACTGGTTCTGTTGCTGGTTGCGGTCACTGGGGTGTTGGCTCCGGGAACCTTAAACAAGCCCCTGGGGGACCTGAAAGATGAAATTCTCTACAAGGGGCACAAGGAAGAAGGCATCATGGGTTCGCGGCGGACACCCTGGGAAAAATCGATCGCCACGATCAAAGAGCATCCGTTGTTTGGAACGGGATTTGGCACGAGTCCGACGGGCGAGGATCCCGGATTGGGTTTCGAGAAGTTTGCTACAACCGCCAAGACGGTTCGCGAGAACGGCAGCAGCTACCTGACCCTCGCAGAGTGGGTGGGCCTGTTGGGTGTGTTGCCCTTCGTTGCGCTCCTGGCGCTGACGGTGTCGAACGTATGGAAAGTCTGTGCGTGGATGAACCGAACCGCCGACCCACGCCATTACTCGATTCCGCTGGCCATGGTGGTGTTGGCGGGTCTGGTCCACGCCACCTTCGAGGATTGGCTTTTTGCCGTGGGTTATTATCTCTGCGTGTTTTTTTGGGTTTTTGCATTTCTACTCGCGGACCTTATTCCTGACGCTGCTCTGGTCCCACTAGCCGGCGTTGTTTCCCGAGCTTCCCGTCCGTCGCCAGCCGGTTTTGGAGCGGTCGTGCCCAACCGATGATCAGATTGTTTATCAATGGCCTTGCCGCGAGTGCGGGCGCAGGCCTTACGTATCTGCGCAATGTGATTCCCCATCTGGCGCGGCGGGCGGATTCGCAAGCGACAGTCCTGCTAAGTGCCGAGTTGCGCAGGGAATTCGCCGAATTTCCGAATATTTCTTTTGCCGAGGCCAGCCCGAGCTGCGGGGTAGTGGGGCGCTTTTTCTTCGAACAGACCAAGCTTCGCGACTGGCTGCGGCGCAGTGGTGCGCAAGTTCTTGTTTCTCCTGGAAACTTTGCACTCCGGCACTCTCCGGTGCCGCAGATCCTTCTGTCTGGAAACTCTCTCTACGTATCGGCCGATTTCTACCGCGATGTCCGAAAACGGGGAGATCACATCCTTTGGATTGACACATTGATCAAAGGTTGGTTCGCTCGGCGGTCCGTACACTGGGCCGACGTCACGGTCGCTCCGAGCAAGGCTTTTGCGGAAGACCTCAGCAAATGGACAGGGGAAAATGTGCTGTCTGTTCACCACGGGTTCGACCGTAACTTGTTTACCAGCGACTCGACCCCCTTGCCTGACTCCATGCAAAATCAGTTGAAGGAGTCGGCCGATGCACTAAAGTTGCTTTTTGTTAGCCATTACAACTACTACCGTAATTTCGAGACGTTGATTCGGGCGCTGCCAATTTTGCGCGACCGGTTACCCGGAAAGAAAATAACGCTGCTTCTGACCTGTCACTTTTCTTCATCCAAGAATCCAGGCTCGTATCGAGCCGAGACCGCGGCCGCGCTCATGAGCACGCTTGGCGTCCGCGACAATGTTGTTGAACTGGGCACAGTTCCCTATAGGTCGCTGCATCATCTCCACCGCGCCTGTGACATCTATGTGAGCCCGGCCTATACAGAAACGTTTGCCCATCCCCTGGTCGAGGCCATGTCGAGCGGCTTGCCGCTTGTAGTATCTGACTTGCCGGTGCATCGCGAAATCTGCGGGGATGCGGGAATCTATTTCCCCCGTTTCTCTCCCGATGCGTTGGCGGAACGGGTAGTCCAGATTCAGGAGTCGCCGGAGTTGGCGGAAAAACTCTCGC
>Ga0209117_1000511_pt1 | contig 15695 bp, 16 predicted proteins | sample BlaSpr_A8_OM2_M2_FD_187978 | JGI IMG/M metagenome (GOLD analysis project Ga0209117, IMG submission 187978) | Forest soil microbial communities from Thunder Bay, Ontario, Canada - Black Spruce, Ontario site 2_A8_OM2_M2 (SPAdes) (version 2) | ecosystem: Environmental > Terrestrial > Soil > Boreal...
GTCTCTGAACCGAAAGTTATGTGGCGCTTGTCTACGCCAAACGGTGTGCCCTTACGCGCATCCGAGGCGAGCGCCACATAAATCTCTGCGCCACATAAGAAGTATTATGTTGTCGACAACATAAGCCCACGAGCCGAAGTACGAGGAATTCCGGCCGCGGACGATCTGGAGTCTCTCGAATGCTTTCACCTCGGCATTCAAGGAACAGGATCCCATCCCACAGTTCAAGGTGACAGCCAAGCTGGGGGAATTCCTCGATGCTCGGTTCTCACAATCTTTCTAGCAGGCAGGGCGGTATCGGCCAGCCGCTCCTTGTTTGACTCTAGAGAAGGCTGCGGGCAGAATTGACGTTTCCCCGACTGACTTCCCACAAGCGCGTTTCCGGCCAACTGTCGTGGTAGGGACGACCATCGCTGGTCGCACCGGGTAGCGGCAGAGCGTGTATGCTTGTTTGCCCACACCGTGCAGTCTCTGGGGACGTGCGTTTCCCGCCCCTGACATCCCCTGCAACATGTCGGTTTATCCCGGCGTTCTCCGGTTGGCCGACCAAACGTAACTCCGTCGCAGAAATCCTAACTCGTGCGAGATGCAGTGCTCTCACTGATCTTCTGGAGATTCCAAATGGCACCGAACTCAGGGAACCTGGGCCGTCAAAACCACTCCAAAGTGGCCCAGTAGAGCGCCGGCCAGCACCTGAATTGTGCCGTTACTGGTGGTGTATGCCGTCCCTGTTAATTGATCCGTTAGCTTCGTCCCATCGGGAATGCTCAATTGATACGCGGGGATAGAAGCGGAGTGGCCCCGGTTATCGTTGTTCAGAACCACAATCGCCCAACTGTTTGAATCCCAGCGCCCATAGCTGTACAACTTGTTCGCGTCGTCAATCAAAAGCGTTTTGAAAGATCCATCGCTGAAGGCGCTCACTTGCTTATGCACCTTAATCAAGGTTTCATAAAGCGTCAGCAGATTTTGATTCCACGTACTGCTATTCCAGTTGAACGTTCGGCGATTATCCGGGTCGTTATTGCCGGTTAACCCAACCTCATCGCCATAGTAGATGGCAGGTGAGCCCACATACGTCATTTGAAATATGATGGCGAGCTTCATCTTCCACTCGTCGCCGCCGGCGCGCCACAGGAAGCGCGCGGTATCATGTGTGCTCAACGAATTCATCATCGCTAGCTGGGTTGGCCTGGGATAATCTGCTTGTGTGCCTCGCAGCCACTGGTCGAAGCTGGTCACGCTCAGGCACTGCCCGGGCTCTTCGCCATGTACATTCTGGCAGTTTATCCATTTGGATACCGGAACGTTGAACCCGTTATAGTTCATCACAGAGTCCCATTCCTTGCCATTCATCCACGCATTGGCGTTCTGCCACTGCTCGCCGAGCATCAGCGCTTCCGAATTAACGGCTTTCACATACTGGCGAATCTCCTGCCAGATCGCGTGATCGTCGGTACCCCCGCAACTGCCTGCATCGGGTTCGCTGCTGATGGTGACCAGGTTGTCAGCCACGTCATAGCGCCAACCATCGGCGCTGTACGGAGGCCTCAAATAAGTCTGCATTACGGAATCGGCCCGGCGGTACAGATCGTCCCGCAAGCCCGAAGAACCGTAACTTAACTTGGGCAGCCTCGTATAGCCGCCCCAATCGCAATAAACTACCGGCCAATTCAAAAACACGTAGCGGTCCGACCAGGTACTACTCTCGTTTTGGGCCGCGCCATCGGTTCCGTACAAATGTTGCTGGTTGAACCACCGGTGAAATGTACTTGTGTGATTGAACACACCGTCAAGCAACACCGAGATCCGAGTGTTGCTGCTGGTGTGAGCTGTGCTGATCAGCTTTTGCAGATCTGAATTCGAGCCAAGGTGCGGATCGACGGTCGTGTAATCCTGGGTGTCGTATTTATGGCTGCTCGGCGATTGAAAGATCGGGTTTAAATACAGCGCAGTCACCCCCAGCGTGCCTTTAAGGTAGGAATCGATCTTCGCCGCGATGCCGGCCAGATCGCCGCTAAAAAAATCGTCGCCGAAACCCGGATTTTCCGGTAGCTCGGCCCAAGAATTGTGCTGATAAGCGCAGCGCCCGAAATATACATAGCTGCCCTGCGGACACTGGCCATTCACCGGCAGCACAGGCGAACTCGATTTAAACGGCAAGTTGTTACTGGGGTCGCCGTCGTTGAAGCGGTCCGGGAAGATTTGGTAATAGATTGCTCCCTTGGCCCACTGCGGCGTGTGGAAACCGGGGACGATCCAGAAGTCTCCGGCGGAAGGCTCAGCAGTGGTAATGCCACCGGCGTTTAGCCATGCGGTCGCTGTCCCGTCATTGATTTGGAAGCGATAATACTTGAGCGATGCGGAGGCTGAAACCGTGCCTTGCCAGAAGTCGAATCTACCCGTCGCATCGCTTTTCACCCTGCTCATCGCAATCCAGTGAAAGGAACTATCGGCCGTGTCGAAATACTTAATGTTGGCGGTTGTGATGTCCTCTTTGAACACGCGTAGCGTCAGCACGATAGGCGTCGTACTGCTTGGTTCCCGTCGGATTCATGTAAAAAGGACCCTGATCGGAAAACAAGCCGTCCCATTCAACGTTGTTGTCGTTGCTCGCAGCTAGCAAGTGCCGCGGCGCGCCGCCTAGAACCACTATGAACAAAGCGACCTGAATGCATTTGCTCAGCTTCGGATGCCATTTGACTTGTCTGCCAGCGCCAGACCCGCTGAAACCGCAGGTGCTGCCTGACGGCGCGGAATTGTCAAGCAAAAAGGTTCTAAGAAATTTGCTCACAACAGCCACCTCCGAGACTAGAACTCACCGCATACTCAGGCCACGAGGCTAGTAGATTAACTCACAATTCGTCGATAAACACTCCGCTTTGGCGTGCTCTCTTCGGCTACTCTCTTCCGTGGCCGGTCTCCTTTTGCACTTCGAGTGCGTCTTGCTTGGGAGCCTAACCGCAATGTTCTGGCGTCGGCTGAGTCTGAACTTCGGAACAGTACCAGCAATGAATTCGTCGATGGCATGGCCATACGATTCTTGTGAACTGGCCGCTGCAAGTGAGTGAAGAACCGCATACTTCGACTGCTCCAGGTCGGGCAGCCGAAGTATTGTTTTAGCCTTGGAGCGTTTTGATTTCTTCCGATGTCCCATACTGGCGGCCTCCCCGCCGCGGTCAGTATGGTCGTTCAGTTGGAGGCTGATGGCCTCGAAGCCCGTTTATGGATAGTTGTCGCGGTAGGGACGACCATCGCTGATCGCCCCCCCGCCCAGATCCGTACGAGTGCGTCTCCGCATACGGTTCTTACGAATGCTACCGGGCCACGCCCTCGAAAAAAGTGATTGACTTGTCCCACACCTTGTCCGCCACTGCGCGTCCGAGAGCACGGCCAGCCAGGTCGTCAGACTCGAAGTGAATTCCGCCGAAACGTCGGGACATTCCGGCCTCCTCCGCGGCATCGGAAAATGTCGCCCACGAGAGCGTCACCGGCGCTGTTGGCGTAAGGCCGGGCTCGACCAGCGACGATCCCGGCGCTGCCGTAAAGGAGCCGCCAAAGGCATCTGTTCCCGTAAAATTCTTCAGGATTTCCGCGCCCGCGGCGCTGAAGGCGCTATGGCCGGAAACGAACGAAGAGAACGGAGGCGTGGGCAGATAGGGCCTGAAGTTCTTGCAGTTGATCATCCTCACGCCCAGTCCCGGTCCGGCCCAGGCGCGCATGTCGCGGTCGCCGAGCAAAGCACGGACGACCGTTACTGGACGAATGGAATCGGAGTAACGCTTCACGTCCCAGGTGGCGATGCTGGTGTCGAGGAGCGCGTTGTCGAGAGCAAAGAACATCTTTACGTCCTGATCGAGCGTATGCCGGTCGCGCCGCGAGATCTCCTGGGCGGTCACATTCCAGTGTCCCGGAGGCGTGACGGTCCCGGCGCCATCGGCCCAAAATTCCGCGATCACCTTCTCGCGGTCTCCGAGTCTTGCGCTCAGATCCACCACGTCAGTCGCCTGTTTCCAGAAAGGGGCGCTGGGATAAATGTACGGTCCCTGGCCTAGCGCCAGGCCGCGGAACTCGGCGCCGGAGTTCAACGCAAAAGGCGTGACCATGCTCCATTGCGGCAACAGCCATCGTTGCGGGACGCCGTTGACCAGTAACGGCTGCCAGCGGTTCCGGTTCTGTAAGACTTCCACCGTATTGACGGGAGTGAAGCCGGTGTAGTCGGAGTAGGCGCCGGTGTGAAGGTCGCCGTTCTGATTGGCTCCATCGTGATGGCGAAATTCCAGGACTGCCTGACAAGCAGTATTGGCGATGCCGGTCGGCATCGCGAGATCGTTGGATTCCACGGACATATCCAGACCAAGCGTGGCCAGCATGGGGTCAAGAAGCGTCGGCTTCTGGCTGGGAAACACGTCGACCAGCGCGCGGTATGCGGCAATGCTGATGGCTTTTTCCTTGTTGGATGTCGTGCGCTCACGCGGGGGCCGGCGAAAGCTGCCACCCAGCCGTGTGCCGACGGCCAGGTCATCGTAGGCCGCCCATGCGTCAAACATGCAGTTGTGAGTGATGGCCAGCGCGCGCGCCGCAACCGGCGGCGAGGTGCGGGTGATCCGTATGGCCTCAAGAGCCACCTGGTTCCAGCGGAGCACTGCGTTGTCTCGGTCCGCGGGCTGGGCCGCCGCACTGCTTCCGGCCACGATCGCCGCAGCGATGCATATGGCCGTGAAGCGCGCGGCGCCGCGTTCACGATGGTCACACCAACTCATGCGAACCATCCTCTACTGCTGCAGGCGAGCGGGCACGCGTTCGGTGTGAAGCGTCTGGACGCCTCCCTCCCTGCCTGCCGCCGTGTAGACAGCTACCACATCCAGCTCCAAGTCGCTCTCGATCACCGCGAAGCCATCGATGAACCCCTGCTTGGATTCGAGCAGACGCGCAATCTGATAGCAATCGATGGATACGACTTCATCAGCGGCCAGACTGATATCGATGAAGCGGGATATACGGCCTGGCTTGCCGTCGCTGCCGGCGGCGGCGAACTTTACGCGAATTGCGGCCGGCTTTTCCGTGGGATTGTGAACGTTGATGGCCGTGTAGTATCTGCCTTGGGCCACGCCGGAGTCGCGGCGTCGCTCGTCGTCTTCGTCATGTTCCTTGTCTTTATCTTTGCGGGGTGCATTGGCCGCGCCATAATTGCGGCGTCCGCCCTCCGCTTCTAGCACTCTCGGACCGCAGAGGAATTTTGCCGAATACTGCAGCGCGCGATGTTGGACGTTCGGCAGTTCCTTCGGTCCAATCAGCAAGCCCACATTCCTGTCGCTGTTGCAGACCTGCAATTCCGAAGCCACGACGGAGACGATCGAGGTTCCGTCGGCAACAATGTCGCGCGGGTTCTGTATGGCCGGGCAACTCGCCGGCCCCGGAACACCCGAGGCCTGGAAGAGATTGGCCAGGCTGGTGGCAATCTGGGCCGCAGTTTCGCCGGGGTCGGTTTTCACCTTGGTGAAGCACACGCCCAGGTTCGACCGCTCCATTACCGTGACGGCGCCGCCGGCGGCTCCACCCGGCGCGGTCTCGAGGTCCACTTTCATCACCGCGACCTGATTTTGTATGGGAGAGCCGATCCCGTTTACGTCAAAGCACTCACCGGTGGCCGATCCGGGCGCGGCTCGCAACGATGTAAATAGCTGACCTCCGACTACTCCGGGCGCCCGCACCGCCAGACGAGGCGGGCTGGCCAGCAGGTCTTCCACCAGACCCGCTTCCGGAGGCACGCCACGGACTACGGCTGAAACCGATTTTTGCTGGCATGCCGGCGTGGAGTTGACCGCATCTCTCGTCTTCATCAAGGCATGGAGGGGCGTTTCTCCCGCTCCCAACTGGACGCTGGCCGTACACAGCACCTGGACGCCGTTTCGCGCCTGCACGCTGGGAATCAGGTCGAACGCTGCCGGCGCCGCGAGCGGTGCTGCAGCCGCTGCTCCTCCCGGCGCCGCGCCGCCACCAGCTCCGCCCGCGCCAGCCCCGGCCCCTGCTCCGGCTCCTGGCATCCCGGAGAGTCCCAGAATGCTGCTTGGCGGATTAGCCTGCGCAGGACAGCCGAGGATATGATCGATGCCTACCTCACCTCCGCAGGAGACCACTACGCTGGTGATCGGATTTCCCGGGGGATTGCATTGCGCGATGGTCTGTCCTCCAATACAGCTGCCATTGAAGCATCCCCAGGCCACCGGCTTGCCGCTCCAGAAGGTGTTCTTGCTGGTGACAAGGTTTCCAGAGTTGTCGAAAGTGATATTCCCGCCCATGGCATCCACGGTCGAACTGGCGCACACTGCGCCATTCTGCTGGATTAGCTGCATGGTGCAGGGTGATCCGACCGGATTGCCCAAGGTGGGGGCGAAGCCGTTGCCATAAACCGGGATATCCCAGATATCGTTGTTGACCCAGCCCTCGAAGTTGCTGAGAAAAGGCTGTGTAAGGATGAAGGTTCCGCGGCCTTGCGTGGCCGCGTACAGCCTGCCGCGGCCGCTATCGATGGCAATTTCATAAACCGGCACGTGGGGCAGACCGCTGCCATAGCGCGACCAACTCGCGCCGCTGTCGGGGCTGCGGTAAACGCCGTCGTCGGCGCCCACCCAAAGAATGCTGCTGGTCTCAAGCGTGACGGTGTTGGCCGGGATACTGGGCAGGCCGGTAGCCGAAGGCGTCCAGGCGGTTCCGGCGTTGATGGTCTTGAAGACGTGGGCTCCGACGCTAAAGCCGGAGAACGTGGCGTAGGCGATATCGGCGTTGTTGGGATCGACCGCGATTCTGCTGACCGGCGCGCTGGGCAAGTTCTTGCTGATTGATTTCCAGCAGCCATTGGTGGAGCACGCCGAGTTCGTCATGAAGATCTCACCATCGTAGTAACCGATGTAGATGCGGTTGGCGTTGCTCGGCGCAACGGCAATCGCGGTAATGACGTTGGTGGTGCCGATGTCGGGAAATGTTGTTGTCGTACCTCCCAGGGTGGGGCTGACGACAGTCCACAAGCCGCCTTTGTTCGTGCTCTGGTACAGACGGTTCGTGCCGTAATAAAGATTGTGCCCACCTGAAGGCGCTTCAACGATCGGCGCGTAGAAAGCCGCGGGATCACTAGTAGTAATTCCGTTCTCGATGAGCGACCACCCCGCCAGCGAGCCTCCGTCAGTGGATTCGAAGGGCGCAATGTAATACATGGTCGCAAACAGGGTCATCACGTCGTCTCGGTCCAGGATGGTGAAACCGCCGTCGCCATCCAAGCGGTGTTCCCAGATGCGCGTGCCCAGCCACATCTCCGTCCCGTTGTCCTGCGTGCCGCCGATGATGCGCGCGGTCAAGCTCGAAGAGGCAACGGATTGGAATTGCGTGATCTGCAAGTCGCTGTTGCCGCTGTTCCAGGTGTTGCCGCCATCGTTCGAGATGGCAAAGCCGCCGTCGGAAACGTCCAAGACCAGGCTTTCGTTGGTTGCATCGGGATAGGCGATCGCGTGGTGGTCGGGGTGGACGGTGTTTGTTCCTACATCACAAAATGTGTTGCCGCCATCGGTGGATTTATAGAGGTACACACCCCCCAGAAATAGAGTTGAGGAATTTTTGGGGTCGATAGTGAGCCCGTGCGTATAACGGCTGTACACGGAAAGAGCTTTACAGACCCCTGTTGTGGCCGAAACCTGTGTCCAGGTACTGCCGCCATTAGTGGACTTAAAAATGGAAGGCTGGCAGCTATCGATGATGAAACTGGTGCAGTTTGCCTGCTCCACGTAGATCACGGGACTGCCCGCGCTGGGGGGAGAGATGGCAATCTGGACGTGATCAAAAGTGGTGCTCGTGGGATTGGGCAATCCGGTGGCCGCCACGCAGCTGGGAGGCAAAGCCAATCCGGGGTTGAGGGGACACCAGTGGGCGCCTCCGTCCTGGGTTTTGAATACACCTCGACCCATGAACCCGGCGTACAGGGTCTGGCTGTTGGTGGGATCCATCTCCAAGTCTGTGGGCTTGAATCCGTCTCCGCCAGGGACGCTCAGCTTGGTCCACGTGGAGGCGTTGTTGCTTGACTTGAAAATGCCGAAGCCCTGTGGCGGTGCAGGCACAGTCACGGTGGACTCTGTCGCCGACGCCGTTTCGCCGCTCGAGAGGGTTACATAGACGACCTTGGTCGCTCCCGCAGTATTGGGATCGAGCACCACATTGTTGATCGAGGCGAACTTGAAGATAGTGGCGCCTTGCAGAGTCCAGCCGAAGGTCGGGAACTCTCCGCCTGAAGTGGTGCCCACCAGCAAGCCCATGCCATAGTAAGTATCGCGACGGATGCTGTTTTCGCCCGTGCCGGCGTAAACCACCGCGCATCCAGCCACGTTGCAGCCGTCCAGGGTGATCGCGCCAATCGACAAAGAAGCTTCATTGTCCGACATGGGCAGCCAGTTCAACCCGCCGTTGGTGGAATGCCAGACGCCTCCGGTCGCCGTTCCCAGCCAGACATCGCTGGGATTCTCGGGATTGACGGTAATCACCGTGGCCCGGCCGCTTACATTGGGGCGGCCCGTGCCGTAGGTTTGCCCGTTCGAGATATCCGCCGGGCCAATAGGAAACCAGTTGATGCCGCTGATCGGCGTTTGCGCCATCAGCATTCCTGAAGCTGCCCAGGTCAGGAAGAAGAATATCATCGACCGGGTTACGGTGCGAAACCGGCGGGACGTTGGACGCGTGCGGCTCAGCATGGTGTTCCTCCGATCTTTAGAAGGACTTTGGGAATCTGGATTGAAGTCTGTTAATTAGTGCGGGTAGACGGTATTTTGTTACACCCTACTTCCTCACTATCTAGGCAGGACCCCATTGAGGGCTAAATCTGCTGTGATCTTTTCCTCATGATCCTTGTAGTCGCCGTGTTTTTTTTGCTCGGCCCTGCCGTTGTTGGCGACTGAAAGGGCTATTGCGATGACACCTACGAAAATACATCTGTGGTTGTTCATGGTGACCTTTCTCCTCAAATTGAAGTAGATGCGTGACCGCCCCGGCAATTCCAGATGCCAGATTGAACAATTTCAAACCCCACACTCTCCACAGGCTATTCATCCGTTCCACCACCTGGGCTTGACGCGGCAACCTAACAAGCAGACTTCACGCGCATTCGGTCTCATCGAACTCTTCCTAAGAGTTTCCCGATGTTCTTTACCTGCGACGCACAGTTCGAAGGTCGAATCGCGATGCGGACAAGTATCGACAAACGCGTTAACGGACAGTACGTTGGTGTCTCGGAGAAATCAAGTTGTATCTCTTGGCAGAAATGGCTAATTGTTGGCCAGACTGGCTATTCGCTTGGCTAATCCACGTGATGAGTTCGTCGCGTCTGCCCGGGAGTCTCACCATACACTTGCTTGTAGTCCTTTACGAAGTGGCTGATATCTGTTAATCCGACCATGTTTGCTACTTGCTTGAGACTCAGGAACGAGCCCCGCAGCAGTTCCCGTGCGCGCAGCAAACGCATGAGTTTCAGCTGGTGCAGGGGAGCAATCCCCGTCTCCTCTTTGAAAAGATGACGCAAGCGGGATACCGAAATGTTGAGGGATATGGCTATGACTTCCAACGAGATAACTGTTCCAAGGTTTTCTTCCATCCAACTCAGGACTACCCTGACCCGTTGATCAAGCTGCTGACCTTCCAATTCAGGATGCGCGATGCCTGTCGGGCCATGTGGGGAGTTTTGTCTCCCGATGAAATTCCACTGACCACCGAGGTAAGTGTCGTTACCAAATTGTGCCGTGTTACCTCGTCGCGCTAACGTGCCAACAGCAGTCCGCTCTTTTCTAAGGTTACGTACACGTATCCCAAGCATCCCGTTCCTCCATGCTGCCAAACTGAGAGCAGTTGACTTTCAACTACTGAGTCAGAGAGTACGAGCCGTGTCCAACCACGGTCTGAGGACGCATACACTTCCGCACACGCGCCTTGACCACGCGCTGGATGACAAACTACCTTCTCGGGGAAGTCGGCGAGCAGAAGACCCCCTCGGATGCGACACCCAGAAAGGCATCGCTCTTCCGTTCGCCGAATTGCAGGCCACAATATACTTTCGGTTCCAAAATGTCAACCGGACGTTTGGTCGCAGTGATGTAAATTCGATTGTGTAAAAGCGAGAGGGTGTAAGTTGGCTTTGCCTGACAAGCAGAAGCCGTTCCTGGAAAGGAGACCTACACCCGCATGGCGAAGATAATCCCAATCACGGAGCATTTCCAACATTTTCTGAGGGAGATGAAAGAGAGTTTCTGGGGCGATGTATATGGGCGGACGACGATGGTCTGGAAGCAGCTTAGAGTCGGATTCGCAGCGGCAGCGGGACCGCTACGCGGTGCGCGAGGTGTGTACCAGCGGCGGCGCAGCCGGCGGCAGCCCTATCGCAATGGCTACTACAAGCGGGATTTTGTAACTGGTTTCGGCACGATCCGGCTGCGTGTGGCGCGCACGCGAGTGAAAAGTTTTCTGCCGTGCGGGCTGGAACTTTTTCAACGGCGGGCGGAGGAGGTGGCGATGCTGATCCGGGAGGCGTTTTTGCGTGGCCTCAGCACGCGGCAAGCGGGGCGGGTGGTAGCGTGCACGCCGCCGCTCCTGCACAACGGATCGGTGCCAAGCCTGTATCAGATGCTACTTCCCGCGGACCGGCGGGATAAGACTTTCTATGTGGGCAGCCGCGACTTCGATCCAAAAAACGTATCATGGTCGGAACATCCGGACCGGGGAAACCGAAATACTTTCCCGTCAATTGCACCGGCACGAGGCGCGATAGCGGTGGTCGCGAGCTACACAATACGACATGTTTCATAACACGCCGCAGAATGATCCCAAGATTCATGCCGACAATATTCAAGCTGGCACGGAGATGAAAGCTTATCTGGCGCAGTTGGTGCGACAGCGGCGTGCGGAGTTAAAGGCCGATCCCAGCGTCGGCGAACACGCTTTCAAGGCTGCTGAAAACGGTCCTGCCGGAGGTGATTGGTCTTGACGAAGAAAGGGTGATCGCCAATACCATCGGGTTGCTCGTGGGCGGAGTAGAAACGACTTCGGCGGCGATAGTGCAGGTGCTCGACGAGTTACTGGCACGCCCGGTGCAGTTCGATGCAGCGCGGGGTGCGGCCGTCGTCGGCAACGACGATCTGTTAGCGCAATACGTCTGGGAGGCTCTGCGCTTCCACCCGATCAACCCGTTCGTGGTTCGCTTTTGTGAGCAGGACTACATGCTGGCTGCTGACACGGCGCGGAAATCGCTGGTCAAGGCGGGAACCGTTGTGCTCGCGTCGGCAAGGTCTGGAATGATGGACGACCGCGAGATCAACACTCCGGAAGAGTTCCGTTTAGGTAGGCCTGATTATCAAAACATGCATTTTGGTTACGGCTACCACACCTGCTTGGGGGACCAAGTCAGTCTGGTGCAGATCCCGGCGATCATCCAACGGTTACTACTTTGCAAGAATCTTCGGCGGGCGGCTGGTCCGGATGGCCAGGTGGATTTCCAGGGTGGGCCGTTTCCGGAAAAGTTCGTACTACAATTTGACGTATAGATTTTGATTAGGCCTTCGACAGCCTGCCGTTAGGCGAAGCCGAAAGGGAAGCCCCTGCGACCAATTCGGAGACATTGTCCCAGGGGTGTGACGCCAGCGAGCGTGACCAAATAACCGTACAGCACGACGGGAACCCTTTGAGTTTCCGGGATCTCATTTGCTCTGAACCGGAGCGCTTGTGCTGTGATCAGATAACGCCATACGAGAAAGCCGACGCACGCTAAAGCAACATACAGAATTATTTTTGCGATCTTCACGTGAGCCTCGAATTTGCTGCAGTAGGTTTCGATCCCTCTCACGTACAATCTGAAGAACCAGGTAACGTCTTGGCTAGCGAAGATCACGAAAAGCAAAGTTTCAAGCTGTCAGCGCGAGTGGTCGCATTTTGCGTGACTCATAAGCTCCATTTGGCTGCTTGCTCGATCGGAGCTGCCTGGGCGTGGTCTGGTCTCTTGCATACCGGTCTGCGCCCCTGGGACGCCGTGGTCATAGCTACGACAGTGCTATGTGTGTATCAGTGGAATCGGTTGACCGATGTCTCGGAGGATCGGCTGAACTGTCCTCTGGAACTCGAATCCGCTATCCAGAATTCTAAAAGCATAAGAATCTTTTGCCTTGGTACTGCGACTCTCGCGGTGACGCTGCCGATGCTGACTAGCCAGCCGGGAAAAGGCGTCGTCGTCGGGATCTGCCTGATTCTCGGCTTCCTGTACGGCACACCGCTGCTCTTCGGCAAGCGACTGAAGGACATTCCGGTACTAAAAAATCTTAGTTCTGGCTTTGGGTGGGCGCTGCTGACCGTGGTATATCCCTCCATTCGTCTGTCGTCTTGGGACTTCAAGGTCTGGTTGGCATTTGGTTACATGTTCACGGCTGTCGTTATGGTCGAAATGACATGGGACATTCGCGATGTCATCGGTGACCGCGGAGCCGGAGTTCGATCGATACCGGTGGCTTTCGGAATTCAGACAACTGAATCCTTGATCTCCAGTCTGAACTCTCTGACCGGTGTGCTTTTAGTCGCTTTCCTCTTAGAGGGACGTCTTTCCAATGCTTGGGTCCTGGTCCTGCTAAACTTTGGTCTGATGCAGATGTCGAGCGCAATAATAAAGAAGCATACGGAACTGCGGCGACCGTGGTCGCACACACTCATTGTGCTGCAGTCGGTCCTACTATTCGGCCTCGGAGTAGTGGCGCGCTAGGCCAGATGAGGGAGCTTCAGCTGGCCTCGTCTTCGTGAGATATTTCCGCTTCGTCTGCGTCGTCCGCGGAACTTTTTCCCTTGGCCTTGTGAAGGCTAGGCGTGGTCTGCCCAAGCACGTAACCAGCAATTGACGCGAGAATCGTCGATACCTTATCTCCGTCCATCCGCCCTACCAGTGCCAGCGTAACGACTACCAGTACAATGTAAGTAACGGTTACGAACCGCATCACCGTTCCTCTGCGGAGGATGTCGAGTAGGTCATCCAACTTGCCCTGCCACGCAAAGATAATGGGGATGGAAGTCCATGTGATCGCGATACAGACAATCCCTAAAGTGAACATCCATTTGATTAGTGGCTCGGAAATCGTTTGTTGCAATGCCTGATCATTGGCTGCCCACGATGGCGTGGCGCTACAAAGTACTAGCACTGCAGAAAAACTCTTCGGAATTTTCATGAAATTGATCCTTTATGGGAAACCGACCTTGTCCGACGACGTCTGCTGCCACGGAAGTCGGCACTATGGGTTCCAGGAGGCCAGAGTGGGAAACCAGCTCCCGATTCGCTATTCAGCCCGCACTCTCCGAGGAAACAGGAATCAACAGATAGGCGGAGCGGACAGTGAAAGGCGCCAGTCTTCGACCCAACGAGGCCAAACATCTCAGGAAGCCTACTGCCGCGGCTGGGCAAATTCAATCTTTTTCAAAATGCTCTTCGATCAATCCGGAGACATTGTCTCAGGCGTGTTCACGCCCGTGCTCGCCAAACACTCGAAGTCGTTTTCGCTCATTGACTGCATCTCGGTGGGTGTTGATCGCATGCAGCGGAACTTCGAGCCCATGCGAAAGCAGGTGGAAGCGTGGCAAAGAAGTGAGCTGACCGACGTCACAGCGAAAGTGGTCATCTACGAGGCATTTGTCGAGGGCAGACTGGAAGCCCCAAAGCACCTCGCCCGCAGCGTGCATGACCTCTATTTCGAGCCAAAGTACGAGGAATTCCGGCCACGAACGATCTGGAGTCTCTCCAACGCGTTCACGTCGGCATTCAAGGAACTGGACCCCATCCCGCAGTTCCGGGCGACGGCCAAGCTGGGTGAGTTCCTGGAGACTCGATTCTCCCAGTCGTTCTAGCGGGCAGGGCGGGGTCGACCTGCCGCCTCTTTTTCGACTAGCCGCGGACTGACTTCCCACGCGAAAGAGGTGTTCCGCCTCACCTTTATGGTAGCGGTGTTATAAAACCCGCACAGGATGCTCTCGTGGAACCCCCGTAAAGATTGGCCTTCTTGATTTTCACAAACGGCGTTAGGAATGTGTAGTTTCCTAATATGGTCCTGGCGATGCATTCGCACGGGAACGTTTTATCTTAGCTAACTCGATCAAGACTGTTCCAAACGGTGTCTTGAACAATCATCCCCAATTAGGTGGACGATTTTTCGAGATCAACACTTTGCGCTTCGGCTTCGAATAGCGCCAGGTTGGAGCGCACAATTTGATCTCGATCCGACGAAGTTAGCTCGTTCAATAACGGCAGTCCCTCGTTGTAAACCTCCAACATCGTGAGGAGGTCGGACGCCGCAACAAGATCGATCTTGAACCCGACAGTCGAGTAATTGTTCGCCAGCGAGGCCGCGCCGACTGTAAAACTGCTGGTGGTAACTAGATAAGCATGGCGCACTTTCCAAGGGTAGATACATGCGCCCACGAGCGTGCGGACGGGGGCCACTCCGATATGACGATCCGATCGGTATTTCTTGCATTCAATTATCGTCTCGACCTTCCTGTCGGGACCCTGCGCGTCCGATAGCGTTGCTTTCCCAAAGGTGAGTCGACACAAAGGTCTCAAGAGCGAGCTTGGTGAACCGTGATCGTAATTTCCTTGTCGTGGTCCTCAAAGTGACCGATCTGATCGTTCATCGTGAAATACAAAGCGCCTTCTGCCTTGTCGTCCAATACGACGACAACGTAGCTTCCAGCCACAAACGATGAGGTGGGTTTATCGGCGGGACTTCCACCAACCTTACCAATCAGAGTTCCCAACGGTGCGGACGGGTTCAGGGCATCGGCGAGAAGGCCAGCCTGGCGAGAGCCGTCCGGACCGCAACCCTTTGTCGGCGAATACTCCCATGTTCCGGTGGCTTCAATCTTCAATTTCATCGGCCCTTTGATGTACTCGCAAACGAGCGTCCACAGAGCGTCAGGCTTCGCGGCGATCTTTTCGGTTTTCAGTTTCAGCGGCAACCAAGCGGGTTCGGTCATATCAGCCTCGTTTAAGGTTTGGCCTGTCGGAATACGATACGGAGTGACTCCACCTTCGAACCCTGGAGTCGAGAGAATTCGTCAGCGGCGGCGTCCACAATTGCTGAGCAATCGTTCGGGGGGCTGTCGGATTTACAGAGCACAGCCAGAACTGAAGTGTTCTGGGCGACGAGATGAGTCTGTTCCCAAACGTCGATTTTTGAACCAGCGTTGACGGTTTGCAACGCGCGCGGATCCCGAATGTCCAGCGGATACGCCACGTGACCGGCGGCTGGCTCGACCAGGGGAAGCAAGCGAGTTTCAGAGGCAAGCACCAGTTCCCCAGTGTGGATCGGGCATGCCGAATAGCGATTTATGAAATCGGTTTTCTGGAGATTAGCGGCTGCAGGCGCTGCCCAATCCAGATCCTCTTCCCGGATCCAGTGATTCGGAGCCAGATTGCGCTTCGCGCGAAAGCCAGCTTGTTGCGATTTTTGTGTGGCGGCTGCGCAGGCCGGGGCAACCGCGGCCGGCTTTGCGGGTGCTGCCATTTTTGGGTGCGACAGGATCCAGGCACGTCCGGCGCTAAGAGTGTGTGCGTGAGAACCTCTCACGCAGGTGGTTGAGTTAATTTTTCCTGCCCGGAATCGCGTTGGCCAGGCGGGCAGGGAGTGCGATGTCACGCCCGT
>Ga0209117_1000512_pt1 | contig 15676 bp, 14 predicted proteins | sample BlaSpr_A8_OM2_M2_FD_187978 | JGI IMG/M metagenome (GOLD analysis project Ga0209117, IMG submission 187978) | Forest soil microbial communities from Thunder Bay, Ontario, Canada - Black Spruce, Ontario site 2_A8_OM2_M2 (SPAdes) (version 2) | ecosystem: Environmental > Terrestrial > Soil > Boreal...
TGATCGGTGACGCCGGACTGCCTCGAATGCACGTCGGCGCCGCCGAGTTCTTCCGCCGTGACCACCTCTCCGGTCGCAGCCTTCACCAGCGGCGGCCCGCCGAGAAAAATCGTGCCCTGATTGCGCACGATGATGCTTTCGTCCGACATCGCCGGGACATAGGCGCCGCCGGCCGTGCAGGAGCCCATCACGATCGCGATCTGCGGGATGCCGGCAGCCGACATCTGCGCCTGATTGTAGAAGATGCGGCCGAAATGCCGCTCGTCGGGGAAAATCTCGTCCTGCTGCGACAGGAAGGCGCCGCCGGAATCGACCATGTAAACGCAGGGCAGATTGTTCTGGCGTGCGATATCCTGCGCGCGAAGATGCTTCTTCACCGTCATCGGATAATAGGTGCCGCCCTTGATGGTCGCATCGTTGGCGACGATCATGCATTCGCGCCCCGATATCCGCCCCACACCGGTGATGATGCTGGCGGAATGCACATCGCCGCCATAGAGGCCGTAAGCCGCCAGCGGCGACGTCTCGAGAAACGCCGTTCCCGGATCGATCAGGAGATCGACACGCTGACGCGCCAGCATCTTGCCGCGCGAGGTATGTCTGGCGCGCGATGCCTTGCCGCCGCCGCCGGCAACCTGGTCGAGCTTCTGGCGGAGTTCTGCCACCAGCGCGCGCATGGTCTCGGCGTTGCGGGCAAAATCGGACGAGGTGGGGTCGGTACTGGAATGCAGCGGCATGGCCTTCAGCAGTTCATTGTGCGCCGCAATCCGGCACCGGGGCTCGAGTCATGGTGTCATTGCGACGCCGCCTTAGGCAACCCGGAACATTCGGTCCCCGCGGGAATGCCGGTACAGGCCCTTAGCGATTGCGGCCCCTAGTGGGTCCAGGGTTCGCCGCGCCGGAATGCAAAATTGTCGGCATAGGCGGCTGGCCGGCGTGCCGGCTCCTTCGGTTCGATGACCTGATAGGGAATGCCCTCGCGCTCGCAATAAGCCACCGCCTCTTCCTTGGTGTGGAAGCGAATGGTGAGCTGCTGCTTCATGTCGCCGGAGCTGGTCCAGCCCATCAAGGGCTCGATTGCGCGTGGCTGCTCGGGTTCATAATCGAGCTGCCATTCCTTGGTTTTGGCGGTCCCCGATTGCATCGCGTTTTTGGCGGGCTTAAAGATGCGTGCGGTCATGGATGATCGGACCCCGTGAGAAATGTGGCGTTGAAGCGCGTGGTGGAAACGGCCAAGATAGGATAGAGACACTTTTCAGGAATTTGACCGGTGATTCCCAGCCTTGGATGTAACCTTTTCCCGACCGGTATAGTCATTATGCTGCGCTGTGACAATCTTCGCCGCCCGCGTGGCTGCCCCCTGCTGCCTGATCTCTGCGAAAGTATCACTTCGAAACGGCACCTATGAAAATCAACGCAACCCTACCTGAAAAAGGACGCGATCTCCGGCTCGACCTGTTTCGCGGGGTCGCGAATTGGGCGATTTTTCTGGATCACATTCCCGACAACGTCGTGAACTGGATCACCACCAGAAATTACGGCTTCAGCGACGCCGCGGATCTCTTTGTTTTTATTTCGGGGTATACCGCCTCCTTTGTTTATGCCCGGATGATGCTGGAACGCGGCTTCATCGTCGGTGCCACCCGCCTGACCAAGCGGGTCTGGCAGCTCTACGTCGCTCATATCATCCTGTTCGTGATCTACATTGTTTCGATCGGATATGTCGCACTGCGCTTCAGCGACCCGGAGATCATCAACGAATTCAATGTGGCGGGTCTGGTCGACAATGCGGTCGAGACCCTGCGTCAGGGGCTGCTGCTGAAATTCAAGCCGGTCAATCTGGACGTGCTTCCGCTTTACATCGCGCTGATGGGATTGTTTCCGCCGGTGCTGTGGATGATGCTGCGCCAGCCCGACCTGACGATGCTGGCCTCGATCGCGCTGTGGCTTGCGGCCCGGCATTTCGGCTGGAATCTGCCGGCCTATCCCGCCGGGACCTGGTACTTCAACCCGTACTGCTGGCAGGTGCTGTTCGTGTTCGGCTCCTGGTGCGCGCTCGGCGGCGCCAGAAAGTCCATGTCGATCATCAATGCGCGCGTCACCCTCTACTTTTGCATCGCCTATCTCATCCTCGGCCTGGTGATGACGATGGCGGGCAAGTTTCCGGATTTCGGGGCGCTGTTCCCGCATTGGCTCTATGCGACCTTCAATCCCAACGACAAGACCAATCTTGCGCCCTATCGCTTCATCCATTTCGTGGTGATCGTGATTTTGGTGATCAGGTTTGTGCCCAAGGACTGGCCGGGCCTGGAATGGAAGATTTTCGATCCCCTTATCGTCTGCGGCCAGCAGTCACTCGCCGTGTTCTGCGTCGGCGTCTTCCTCTCCTTCGTCGGACATTTCGAATTGATGATGAGCTCGGGCTCGCTGTTGGCGCAGATTTTCGTCAGCGTGACCGGAATAGCGATCATGACCATCGTCGCCTACTACATCTCCTGGTCGAAAAGGCAGGACAAGCCGCTTCCCAAAGCGGCGGCGGCCAAGGCCGGCTGATTGCTCACACCGGCCGCGTGCTCGCCATGACCATGGTCGCGACGTCGGTATAGATGCCGACCAGCGGTCCCACGATGTGGTGGAGCGCATTTTTCGAGACCAGCGTGTCGTGCAGGATCAGATTGTCGATCCCCGTGGTCAGGAAGCAGACGACGGCGTCGCGGGGGGTTTCGACGATCGGCTCGCCCTTGACGTTGAATGACGTATTGATCAACACGGGAACGCCGGTCAGCGCCTCGAATTCCCTGAGCAGACGATACAAAACCGGATTAGTCTCTTCACGAACGGTTTGCACGCGCGCCGTTCCGTCGACATGGACGACCGCCGGAATCTTGTCCCGCCAATCGGGGCGGACGCGCTTGGCCATCAACATGAACGGCGAGTCTTCCTCGCCCTCGAACACCTCCCTCGCCCGTTCGGCAAGCACGATCGGCGCGAACGGCCGGAATGGCTGCCGGTGCTTGACGCGGCTGTTCAGGATATCCTTCATCTTGGCCTGGCGCGGGTCCGCAAGCAGGCTGCGATTGCCGAGCGCCCGCGGCCCGAACTCGGAAGCCCCCTGAAACCAGCCGATCACGCGCTGTTCGGCAAGCAACCTTGCCGTCTCGCGGCAAATATTATCGCTGTGCGTTGCGGTGGTTTGAATGCGAATGAGAAATTTCTTCGTGGCGTTTTCAACATCCCGATCGGTGTAGCGCTTGCCGACATAGGAGTGGTCCATGACGAACGCGCGGCGCTGCTTCAGAATTTCGAGATAGCCGTAATAGGCGCAGCCGATCGCAATGCCATCGTCGCCGGCCGCCGGCTGAATCCAGACATTCTCGAAGCCGGCCTCCCGTGCCAACCGGCCATTGGCCACGCAGTTCAGCGCCACGCCGCCGGCGATAGCGAGATTCCTGGCGCCGGTTGTTTCGCGCAGCCACCGGGCGCGGGCCAGCAGCACGTTTTCAGTGTCGTCCTGAACCCGCCAGGCGAGATCCTCCCAATGCTGCATCGACGGATTGCCCTCCCAACTGCCATGGTCCATCACGAAGGGCTGCTTGAAGTCCGTCGTCCAATGCGGAACATGCAATCTGCCGTCGGTGAGTTCGAGCAGATGCTTGACCTGTTCGCGGCGGCCATAGGGCGCGAGCCCCATCAGCTCGCCGCATTTGTTCCAGTCGCCGAAAATGTAGGTCGAGGCCCGGCTGTAGAGCGCGCCAAGTCCCGGCATATTATAAAATTCATCGCTCAGGAATCCGCGGTCGGGCTCCATCCAGACCTTCTTCAGGCATTCGATGTTTGAGCCGCTGAATTTGTAATAACTCTCGGACTCGCGGGCGAGCGGCGTGGCGGTGTCGGTCGACGGATAGGGCTCAACGACGTCGGATTGGTAGCTGCCGACGCCATCGACAATCATCACCACGCCTTCTTCGAATGGCGATACCGCGAACGCGCTGTAGGCATGCGCCAGATGGTGGGAAATCGACACCACCTTGTCGGAACGCGACAGATACAAAGGATGTTTGGAAGCCTCAGCCCGCTCATGCTCGGGAAGGAAGCCCGGCATGTCCTGATAGACCAGCCGCTCCTCCATTTCGGCCACCGGGAGGATGTAGCAATTACGGACGATCAGATCGACATCATCAAGCGTGATGCCTTCGGCGTCGAGGCAATAGTCTATCACCGCCTTGTAGAAACCGGTGGCGTGCTTCTCACGCGTGATCCGCTCTTTTGCGATGGCGAACGCGATGGCGCCCTCGCGCAGCAGGCAGGCACTCACATCATGGTCGTAGGTATTCAGGCCGAGAACGTAAGTGTGTTGTTTGGGCATGGACAACTTTTCTGGAGGAATCGTTGTGCGCTGAACATCGGGGATTGTTGTCGAGCCAAAGTTCCCGGCGTGGTCTCCGCAAATTTCCGATCGCCGGAATGGCGCATTGCACAATCCCCGGAAGCCGCCGGCCCACGCGATGGGCGCGTCAGGTCAGCAACCTGTCTGCAGTGTAACTTGACCTCACCCGGTCGTCCCAATAAAACCTGAATCGCCCGCAAGGACCTTGCTAAAAAATACACTAGCGCGCACCTGAACCCAAAGCAGACCTCACGCGTCGAAACGAAGTGGCGTCTTGAAGTTTAGGTGACTGGGAGTGACCGGGAGATCATAAAAATGGCCAAACGCTATAATATCGTCGCGCGCTGCATCGCAGCGATGGCTTTGGTGTTCGTTTACTTCGTCAGCACGTCCGCCATCCTGGTCGGCGCTTCGACCACGTCAGCGCAAGCGCGCGGCGGCGGTCGCGGCGGTGGTTTCGGTCGCGGCGGTGGTTTCCGCGGCGGTGGGGGCTTCCGTGGCGGCGGTTTCCGCGGCGGCTGGGGTCGCGGCTACGGCGGCTATTACCCCTACGGCGGCGGATGCTACTGGAGCTACCGCTGGGGTCGATACATCTGCCCCTATTATTGATCGTCGCCGGGCCGGCGTGATCGCGCGAACGATCCAAACAGAAATAACAATCAGGTGCGCCTGCCCATCCGACGCACCTGATTTCTATTGGAGCGCTGTTTTTCGCACCCGAAGCAGGTATCGAGACTTCTAGAGTCCGAGAGGTCGTCGCGGTGATTTCACCCGCTCGAGCTGTTCGAGAACACCCGGCTGGCAAGCACGTCTGATACCTCCAGCGACATGATGTCGTCGGCGCTCAGCACGCGGTCGAGATCGGCGACGAGACGGTTGGCCTGGCGCAGCCGCATGCGATCGAGCGCGTTGCGAATCGATCGCGCGTTGGAGAACAGCGGCTGGGCCTTGCGGAGCGCTATGTAACGAACAAACGCCTGGCGCGCGTCAGGGCTGAGCTTGTAGTTCATGTCGTGCAGCATCAATTCTGCGATCGCCAGCAGTTCGACGTCGCTGTAATCCGGAAAATCGATGTGGTGGGCAATGCGGGAGCGGAAGCCGGGATTGCTGGCGAAGAACTTGTCCATCCGGTCGCCATAGCCGGCAAGGATCACCACCAGATCCTCGCGCTGCGATTCCATTACCTGCAGCAGTATCTCGATCGCTTCCTGCCCGTAGTCGCGTTCATTGTCGGGCCGATGCAGGTAATAGGCTTCGTCGATGAACAAGACGCCGCCCATCGCCTTCTTTAATATCTCTTTTGTCTTCGGCGCGGTGTGGCCGATGTACTGCCCCACCAGTTCATCGCGGGTGACCGACACCACCTGGCCGCGCCGCACGAAGCCGAGCTTGTGCAGGATGCTGGCAATCCGCAGCGCCACCGTTGTCTTGCCGGTGCCCGGATTTCCGGTGAACGACATGTGCAATGTCGGCACTTCCGACGTCAGGTTCATCCGCTTGCGGATACGCTCGATCAGCAACAGCGACGCGATCTCGCGAATGCGCGTCTTGACCGGCTTGAGGCCGATCAGTTCGCGGTCCAGCTGATCGAGCACCTCGCCGATACCGACCTCGTTGAACTCGCGGCGCAGATCGACCTGCCCCGACGGTTGAGTTTCGCTCACGTCTCGCGTTGCCGCCGGCGCGGTGACTTGCGGGTTCATTTGCCACCGTAGCGCTGGCCCTCGGGACGATCGACGGCATACGATTTCGTGGTGTAGCGGATATTGCGGCCATCAACTTCATGCCGCTCAAGACGGAACCCGGGCTCCTCTTTCGGCCGGTTGACGATGAAAGACAGCCGCACCGACTCCCAGCCGTGACTGGAATCGAACGCGGACATCCGGATGTAACGGTCGCCATAAACCTTACGGCATTCATTCAATTCCATCAGCACGCCGGCGGCATCCCGAAGATCGAACATCGGCAGTCCCCACATCTCCCAGAAGCTGTTGCGTGGGTGCGGATCGTCGGTGAATTCGATATTCACCGCCCATCCCTTGCCGAGACAATATTGCACCTGCCGGGAAATCTGTTCGTCCGTGAGATCGGGCAGGAACGAGAAACAACCTTGGGTGACGCGCATGATCCTGCTCCTTACATCGAGACGCTGGCGGTGGGGGCGTAGTCGGGCATGTCGGTGGATTCGTAGTTGAAGGTGACGTCCTTCCAGACCTCCAGCGCGGCCTTCAGAGGCGTGCAGGTTGCCGCAGCCTTGGCGAGAATCTCCGGTCCTTCGTGCAGATAGTCGCGGCCTTCGTTGCGGGCGAGGATCATGGCTTCCAGCGCCACCCGGTTCGCGGTCGCACCGGCCTGAATACCCATGGGATGGCCGATGGTGCCGCCGCCGAATTGCAGCACCACGTCTTCTCCGAGATGATCGAGCAGTTGATGCATCTGACCGGCATGGATGCCGCCGGACGCCACCGGCATCAGCTTGTTGAGGCTCGCCCAGTTCTGATCGAAGAATACGCCGTGTTCGAGTTTTGCCGGATTGAAGTCCTCGCGGCAGATGTCGTAGTAACCGCGCGTGGTTGCCGGATCGCCTTCCAGCTTGCCGACCACGGTGCCGGCATGGATGTGATCGACGCCGGCCAGCCGCATCCATTTGGCGATCACGCGAAACGAAACGCCGTGGTTGCGCTGCCGCGTGTAGGTCGAATGTCCGGCGCGGTGCAGATGCAGGATCATGTCGTTGCGTCGCGCCCATTTCGCCATCGACTGGATCGCGGTGTAGCCGATCACCAGATCGATCATGATGATGACCGAGCCAAGTTCCTTGGCAAACTCCGCACGCTCGTACATGTCCTCCATGGTTCCGGCAGTGACGTTGAGATAGGTGCCCTTGATCTCACCGGATGCGGCCTGAGCCTTGTTGACGGCCTCCATGCAATAGAGGAAGCGTTCGCGCCAATGCATGAACGGCTGCGAATTGATATTCTCGTCATCCTTGGTGAAGTCGAGGCCACCTTTGAGCGCCTCATAGACCACACGGCCGTAGTTGCGGCCGGACAGGCCGAGCTTCGGCTTGACGGTGGCGCCGAGTAGCGGTCGGCCGAACTTGTCCATCCGCTCGCGCTCGACGACGATGCCGGTCGCAGGGCCCTGGAAGGTCTTCACATAGGCCACCGGAAGCCGCATGTCCTCCAGCCGCAGCGCCTTCAGCGGCTTGAAGCCGAACACATTGCCGATGATAGAAGCTGACAGGTTGGCGATCGACCCGTTCTCGAACAGATCGAGATCGTAGGCGATGTAGGCGAAATACTGGCCCGGCGAATTGGGCACCGGATCGACGCGGTAACACTTGGCGCGATATTTTTCGGCCGCGGTCAACCGGTCGGTCCACACCACCGTCCAGGTCGCGGTCGAAGATTCTCCGGCTACCGCCGCCGAGGCTTCGATCGGATCGACTCCGTCCTGCGGCGTCACCCGGAACAGCGCGATGATATCGGTGTCCTTGGGCTCGTAGTTGGGCTCCCAATAGCCCATCTTCTTGTATTCCATGACGCCGGATTTGTAGCGATCCTTGCCTCGAACGGTCATCGATTGTTCGTTCATGGTGTTCTCCTTGACGGTGTTGACCGGGGATACGAAATCGAAAGTCACTCAGCGGCGGCAGCGAGGTTTCCAATACGGGGATCGAGCGCCCCCGATCGATAATGCCTGGCCATTTCCGATAGCGGGATTACCCTGATCTTGCTGGCGTTGCCCGCCGTGCCGAACTGCACAAAACGCTCACGGCAGAGATCGCGCATCGCATCCATTGCCGGTTTCAGAAATTTGCGCGGATCGAACTCGCTCCTGGTCTGGGCCGCGACTTTCCGGAATGCCGCCGTCATCGCCAGCCGACAATCGGTATCGATATTGACCTTGCGGACGCCGTGCCTGATTCCGCGCACGATCTCCTCGACCGGCACGCCCCAGGTCTGCGGCATCTCGCCCCCGAATTGATTGAATACATCCTGCAGCGGCTGCGGCACTGAAGACGAACCGTGCATCACCAGATGCGTATTCGGCAGCCGGCGGTGGATTTCCTCGACCACCTTCATGGCGAGGATGTCGCCGTCCGGCTTGCGAGAAAACTTGTAGGCGCCGTGCGAGGTCCCCATCGCGATCGCCAGCGCGTCGACCCTGGTGGCGCGCACGAAATCGACCGCCTGATCCGGGTCGGTCAGCAGCATATCGTGGCTGACCTTGCCTTCGACGCCATGGCCGTCTTCCTGCTCGCCGCCGCCATGCTCCAGTGAGCCAAGCACACCCAACTCGCCTTCCACCGAGGCGCCGATCCAGTGCGCCATCTCGACGACGCGGCGGGTGATATCGACGTTGTAGTCATAATCCGCCGGTGTCTTGGCGTCGGCTTTGAGCGAGCCATCCATCATGACCGAGGTGAAGCCGTACTTGATCGCCGTGGCGCAGGTCGCTTCCTCGTTGCCGTGATCCTGATGCATGCAGAGCGGTATCTGCGGATACATTTCCTCCAGCGCGTCGATCATCTTCGACAGCATGATGTCATTGGCGTAGGAGCGCGCGCCCCGCGATGCCTGGATAATGACGGGCGCATCGACCGCCGCCGCCGCGTCCATGATCGCAAGGCCCTGCTCCATATTGTTGATATTGAAGGCCGGGACGCCGTAGTCGTGCTCGGCGGCATGATCCAGCAATTGTCTCAGCGTGATTCGTGCCATTGGAGTCTCCGTGTAATTCCTTGTTGCGCGTGAAACGTCATGAATATGCTGCCGCCGTCGGTGATCGTGCGATGCAGCGCTGGGCTGCCCTAGCGACGGCCTCCGCGGTGATACCGAATTCGCGATACAGCACCTCCGCCGGAGCGGATGCGCCGAAGCCGGTCATGCCGACGAATTCGCCGCCGTCGCCGAGCCAGCGCGCCCAGTCGCCTTCAATCGCGGCTTCGACCCCGATCCTCGGAACGCTTCCGAGAATGTCCGCGCGGTACTCACGCGATTGCTGGCGGAACAGGTCGAAGCACGGCGCCGACACCACTGCGGCGCGTACGTTGTCCTTTGCGAGCAGCTTTGCGGCTTCGAGGGCAATCGACACCTCGGAGCCTGTCGCAATCAAAGTGACGTCGCGGCCGCTCTCCGGCTCGATGACGACATAGGCGCCGAGGGCGACCCGATTGACGTTCCCGATCACTTCACGGAACGTCGGCAGCGCCTGGCGCGACAGGCACAGCACCGAAGGATTGGCTTCCGCCCGCAGGGCGCAATCCCACGCCTCCGCAGTCTCGACGGCGTCGCCGGGCCGGAACACCAGCAGGTTGGGAATCGCCCGCAGCGACGCAAGATGCTCGACCGGCTGATGGGTCGGACCGTCTTCGCCCAATCCGATGGAATCGTGCGTCATCACATGGATGACCCTTATGCCCATCAGCGCCGCGAGCCTGATTGCCGGGCGGCTGTAGTCGGCGAAGGTGAGAAATGTGCCGCCATAGGGAATAAAGCCGCCATGCAGCGCGATGCCGTTCATCGCTGCGGCCATGGCGTGCTCGCGGACACCATAGTGAATATAGTCTCCCTCAAAGAAATCGGACCGCATTGGCCGTTGCGTCTTTGCGCGGGTGAGATTGGAGTGGGTGAGGTCGGCCGAGCCCCCCAGCAAATTCGGCAAGGCTTCGGCGATGGTGTCGATCACAAGCTGAGACGCCTGCCGGGTCGCGATAGTTGGCCGTTCGGTTCCGAAGCGATGGCGTATCTGCGCCATGGCGCCGGCATATTCGCAGGGCAGCTTTCGATTCAGCGCATCGTGAAAGGGTGAACGCGCGGGAGAATGCCGGCGCCTCGCCCGCTCGATCCAGGCCCGGCGGGCCTCATGCCCGCGCGCGCCGGTCTCACGCCATTGCTCGAGCACTGCTTGCGGAATCTGGAATGGCTGATGCGGCCAGTCCAGCGCGGCGCGGGTCTTCTCAACCTCGTCGGCACCGAGCGGCGCACCATGGGCTTTTTCGGAACCCTGCCGGTTTGGCGCGCCGAAGCCGATGACGGTGCGGCATGCAATCAGTGAAGGCCGGTCGTTGTTTCTCGCCTGGCCGATCGCGGACGCGATCGCCTCGGGATTGTGCCCGTCGATGCGGCAGGCCGACCAGCCGGATGCCTGGAACCGCGCGAGCTGGTCATCCGAACAGGACAGCGATGTCGACCCGTCGATCGAGATTTCGTTGTCGTCGAACAGCACGATCAGTCTGTTAAGCCGAAGATGTCCGGCCAGCGAAATCGCCTCGTGGCTGAGGCCCTCCATCAGGCAGCCGTCGCCGGCCATCACATACGTGTAATGATCGACAAGCTCGTTGCCGAAGCGCGCATTCAACGCCCGCTCCGCCAGGGCCATGCCGACGGCGGTAGCGATGCCCTGCCCCAGCGGTCCGGTGGTCGTCTCGACGCCGGGCGTATGGCCATATTCCGGGTGACCCGGCGTCTTCGATCCCCACTGCCTGAATGCCCTGAGTTCGTCCGATGTCACGCCCTCGTAGCCGGTCAGATAAAGCAGGGCATACAGCAGCATCGAGCCGTGACCGGCGGAGAGAACGAACCGGTCGCGATCCGGCCACGCCGGATCTGCCGCGTCGAATTTGAGGAAGCGCGAAAACAGCACCGTGGCCACGTCGGCCATGCCCATCGGCATGCCCGGATGACCTGACTTCGCCTTCTCAACCGCGTCGACCGCCAGAAAGCGAATGGCATTCGCCATGTCGGCATGGGCTACGTCCGGACGAGGAGCGACAGAGTGTAAGGATTGAGCGGTCATGCCGTGCGCCTCTTGCGTTCAATCAGTTGCAGGATCAGCGGGGTGAGAATGAGCTGCATCGCGAGATCGAGCTTCGATCCATGAATCACGATCGAATTGGCGCGCGACATGAAGCTGTTCGGAATCATCGACAACAGGTAGGGAAAATCGATGCCGCGCGGATTCCTTAGCCGGATCACCACCATCGATTCATCCGGTGTGGGAATCCACCGCGCGATGAACGGATTTGAGGTATCGACGGTCGGCACGCGCTGGAAGTTGATGTCGGTTTCGGCAAATTGCGGGCAGATGTAGTTCACATAGTCTGGCATCCGCCGCAGGATGGTGTCGGTCACCGCCTCCGCGGTATAGCCGCGGTCGCTGCGGTCACGGTGCAGCTTTTGGATCCATTCCAGATTGATGACGGGCACGACGCCGATCTTGAGATCGGCATGTTGCGCGATATTGACCTTGTCGGTCACGACGGCGCCGTGAAGACCTTCATAAAACAGCAAATCTGACTTTTCGGGAAGCGCTCCCCATTCGGTGAAAGTGCCTGGCGCCGCGCCGTACAGCTTGGCTTCGTCATCGTCGTGGACGTAATGACGCGTGGTTCCGGTGCCGGATTCGCCGTAATCGCGAAACGCCTGTTCCAGCTCTTCGAAAAGGTTGGTTTCGGGACTGAAGTGGCTGAAATGCTTGTTGCCGCGTTCGCCCTCCTCGGACATTTTGGTCCGCATCTCGGCGCGGTTGTAACGATGAAACGCGTCGCCCTCGATATAGGCTGCGGACACCTTTTCGCGCCGGAAGATATTTTCGAAAGTCCTCTTTACCGACGTCGTGCCGGCGCCCGATGAGCCCGTGATCGAAATGATGGGATGGCTGCGCGACATCGGACCTGTCCCCTCTCAGCGAAACAGGCCGCGCCGCGCAAACAGCGGCGCGTCGCAATTGTCGAACATCGGCTCGATACCTTCGTGAATGGCGGCGACGTCGCGAACGCCACGCAGCGAGCCCATAATCAAGGGCACACGCTGGTGCGGCGATTTCGCCCCGAGTTCCAGAATTCGCCGGCGCCCGGTCGTCGCCGCGCCGCCCGCCCACTCCATGATCAGTGCCATGGGATGCGCTTCGTACAGAAGGCGGAGCCTTCCTTCGCGATATCCGGGGCGGGCATCGGCCGGATACAGGAACACGCCGCCGCGAATGAGGATGCGCAGCGATTCCGCAACCAGCGAGCCAATCCAGCGCATGTTGAAATCCACGCCGCGCTCACCGTCGGTGCCGGCGAGACATTCATCGATGTAGGCCCGAACGGGCCCGTGCCAGTGCCGGCGATTTGAGGCGTTGATGGCATATTCCGGCGTATCGACCGCGATCTGCACAGCCTGCTTGATCAACCGGAACTCCTGCACGCGCCTGTCCAGAATGAAGATATCGACGCTCGCACGATGCGCCAGCACCAGCGTGGTCTGCGGGCCGTAGACCACGAATCCCGCGGCGCATTGCGCGGTACCGGGCTCGAAGAAGGTTGAGAGAACATCGTTTCCGCGCGGGCGAATCGAAAAAATGGTGCCGACCGAAATGTTGTTCTCAAGGTTAGCTGAGCCGTCGAGCGGGTCGATCGCCACACAGAGCGGCGCATCCGGATCAAGGGTTTCCGGCAGCATCGACTCTTCGGAAAGAACTGCCGCCACCGGGCAGTTGCGAAGCGCACGACGCATCATCTCATCGGCGGCGAGGTCGATATCCTTCTGCTGATCACCGTCAGGATTGACGCCGCCATTTTGTCCGGTAATGCCGACCAGCGGTCCGATGGCGATGAGGGCGGCAAGATCAATCGCAGCGGCGGCGATCGCCTCGATCACGGCGATGACAGCCGTCCCATTCGGCGTCTGGGACGCCGACCGATCGAGATGCGAACGCAATGTCACGCGTTCGTCCATGGCGTTCCCCTGTCACGTGCCCTCTTCGGGGCCATTCCCAGTGCGCCTTGCCGGTCGGCAAACCGCCACTCACAACAGCTCAGTTTGCCAAATTAGTAAAATTTTCTTATCTTGGGGATGACCAAAGTATTTCTTATGACGGGGGTTGCGATGGCAAGCCGATTTTCGCGGGAATTGACGATCCGCCAGCTGCGCGCGCTGGACGCCGTTCAGAAAAATCGGTCGGTCACGGCGGCGGCCAAACAACTCCATCTCACGCAGCCGGCCGTGACGTTGCAGCTTCGCAATTTGCAGGCGCTCGCGGGACTGCCGTTGATCCAGCGCAGCAGCGACGGAATGCTGCTGACCGATGCCGGCCGGGAAGTTCTCGCGCTTTCCGGGCGTATCGAAGCGGCGATGGCCGACTGCGAGACGTCGCTCGAGATGATGGCGGGAAAAACCGCCGGCCGGGTTTCCATCGGCGCCGTCAGTACCGCAAAGTACTTCGTGCCGTTCGCGATATCGGGGTTTTCCAGGCTGCATCCGAACGTCGATGTCACGCTAACGATCGGCAACCGGCAGGAAATCGGCACGGCGCTGCGTGGTTACGATCTCGACCTAGCCATCATGGGCCGGCCACCGGCGGATATCGACATGAACGTCCATCTGATCGGCGATCATCCCCACGTCATCATCGCGCCCACCACGCACCGCCTGGCGCGAAAGCCGCGGCTGAAGCTGGCCGACCTTGCAAACGAAACCTTCCTGATGCGGGAGCCGGGATCCGGGACGCGCGGCCTGATGGAGCAGCTGTTTGAATCCGCCGGCATTCCACCGAAGATCGGCATGGCGATGAGCAGCAACGAGACCATCAAGCAGGCGGTGATCGCCGGCCTAGGAATTGCGTTCATTTCCGCGCATACGGTGGCAACCGAACTCGACGAGCGACGTCTGGTGACGCTTGATGTCGATGGCCTCCCGGTGGTCCGGCAATGGTTCGTCCTCGCCCGCAAGGACAAGGTTTTGCTGCCACCGGCGCGGGCGATGCTCGACTTCATCGGCGCCAACGGGGCTCAGTTTCTGCCGAGAACCCATGGCAGGATTCGTCTCACCCGGCCGTCAGTCCGCGCCAAGCGCGGCTGACGCCTCGTTGAAATCGGGATCGAACGTCACCATGCGCTGCGCTACGACGCATCGGCGCAAACTAACCTTGAACCGGCCATCCCCGCGTAAGAACCGCGTGTCAGAATCGCGAGGGAAAAGGTTAAGGGATTCAACGGTGTTTTTGGTCGGGGCAGCTGGATTCGAACCAAGCATAAGTCATTGATATTCCTGAGGCCGGTTCTGACTGGATGCCACGATGCCCGGGCGAGACCCGGGCCAGTTGGGGGCGGGGTTCTGACATTCCGGGCTGCGGACCACGACGGCAAGGGCATTCAGCGGGCCAACGAAGGCAGCCCGACCAAGTGGCGGCTGTCCTAGGCCACTCGCAGATTCAAAACAGGCAACTCTCACGCAGAAGTTAATGGCGGCGGCGGATTTGCATCCCACCTCAGAAATCGTGCCATCGCCCTCGCTGGCACAATCCCAAGACGGCCCCAGCTCACCCCCCCTGCGCTGGGGCCGTCACCTCGGGGGCTGCTCGATTGGAGCAAATGCGATGCGTTCTGTTCTAGCCTTGGGCCTTTTGATCGCCCTCTGTGCCTCTGCCAACGCCGCAAGGGTGCATCACTCCAAACCGCCACATGTCATCGTTCGTCCCAACCCAGATATGATCCCGGTCTACGGGTCCCCGGAGTGGGAGCGGTTCGTCGGGTCCCCGGAGTGGGAGCGGCTCCGCCGCAAGGACATCCCTAGCTACGACGATCCATCCAAGCGTAGCCCCGGCGGCTGATCTCCGGACGCGTGATCAGAGCTTGAGCGCAGCGGCTGTTTCTTTAAACCGGCGGAATCCCCCTTTCCGCCCTCAATTACCGTGAACTTGCGCCGCAGGGTGTGCTACGCCGCCGCGCGCTCCGAAGGAGGCTCTGATGCGCATTCCGGCTTTGGTGATTTTGACAGTAGTGACGGTTTCGACGGCGGCCCCGGCTCGGGCCCAGACGTTCAATCCGGCCTATCCGGTCTGCCTAGAAAAATACGGCTCCTACATCGAATGCGCCTATACCTCGCTGGAGCAGTGCCGATGGTCGGCATCGGGCCGCGCCGCCTCGTGCGTCATCAATCCGTATCCTGCGCCAGCGCGAGTGCCCGCGGAACGAAATTACCGGCGGCATCGCCGCGTCTACTAAGTCGTTTGTCCGGGAAAACCGTGGGTCTCAGTCGGCAATATGCCGCTGCCAATAGCCGGTGAAAGCCAACCTGGCCACACTTCATCGCCCGCGCGGCGAATTAACTCGCGTTTGAGACCCCTGGCGGCGCATACTCAAACAATCACCCGCTCCGCCTCCTAGGCATTACCGGTGACAGAGAGTGTTGCGCTCCCGCCTGTTCGAGGGAAGCATCATGCCCCAATCTCAACGCCTGTCGTCCGTCATTCCATTCGCTGCAATTGAGCGCCCCGCCTGTCCGAAGTGCAAGGCCC
>Ga0209117_1000514_pt1 | contig 15606 bp, 10 predicted proteins | sample BlaSpr_A8_OM2_M2_FD_187978 | JGI IMG/M metagenome (GOLD analysis project Ga0209117, IMG submission 187978) | Forest soil microbial communities from Thunder Bay, Ontario, Canada - Black Spruce, Ontario site 2_A8_OM2_M2 (SPAdes) (version 2) | ecosystem: Environmental > Terrestrial > Soil > Boreal...
CGGTGACTTGTGCAGAACTTCGCTCATGGCAATGAAAAGAGCGGTTTTTGCCGTCACCGTGCCGTCGAAGAGCAATGCTACACCGTCTTTCACAAGAGCATAACCGCACCGAATCTCGAGGTGGCCATGGAGCCGATACGCCGCAAACTAGTATCGATCGAAGAACAGCGTTTTTGGGGCTGGGGTTGCTCCGAATGCGAATGGGTGTTCAGGCCTTTAGGGCCGCTCGTTGGCCAATCCATTGACGAGATGAAGGTGCGCTACGAAGTGCAGCGCGACCAGGAGTTCGCATCTCATGTCTGTGCCGAGTACCCGAGAGCCACAAAAAATCCCCATTAGCCAAATCACTCGCGGGCTGAATGCTGTGTGATTCTGGTGTTCATGTCCTCGATCTTATCGAAGGCACCCAATTTCTTCCTGGCGTATTAAGGGTCGACGTAGGTAGCCGTCGGCGGCAAGGACAAGTTCGCCGTCGTGGATTTGAAGAGCTTTGACGTCAACGGAAACGTCCAAGGGGAAGCAACCTGGCGGTCTGGCCTGGGGTCCAACGAAATTAAGCTCGGCTTGCGGCACTCTGCGTGCTGAGCCTGGGCGGTAGCCGAGAGCAAAGTTTCTGTTCTCGGAGGCTTCAGAGGATCTTACAGCTGAAGAAAACGCAGGAGTTATGCCGCGGCTGAGGCCGCGCGGCGCAAAGCTGCAATATCTTTTCAACAGGCCTGTGAATCGCGGGGTTTCTTTGTTCCGAAAACTTAACAGTATGGTAATTCTGTTATATTCTGCTTGTGGGGATCCACTCAGCTCCCGAGGGATCGATGCTTCCCGGTCTTCGCCTGCGGCAAGCCCGCGAGCGACTCGGATTAACTTATCGTGATGTAGAGCGCGCCAGCTACGAATTGGCCGCGCGCCGAGGGCGTCCCGACTTCATTCTCCACATCAGCCGGCTGGCGGATATTGAAAACCGGGGAGTTGTGCCGGGTCTGCACAAATTGTATACGCTGGCGGCCATCTACCGGTTGAACCCGCTGGAACTCTTTCGTTGGTACGACGTTCCCATCGAGGAGTGTTTTCATGATGGAACATCGTTCCCCGCACCGCAGACGCATCTGATGGCGGCGCCGACGTCGCTGCGGACACCGATGAAATTTGACCCGGCGTTCGATCCGCGGCGAACGGAATTCCTGTCGCGGATGGTGGAAAAGTGGAGCCACTTTGAGGGTGTGCTCACGAACGGCAATGGCCATCATATCTATGGATATATCGGAATGTCCGACCGGCGAATGATGCCGCTGCTGCGTCCTGGGAGCATCGTGCTGGTGGATGCGTCCGTACACAAGATCGATGACGGCAATTGGACGACCGAGCACGACCGGCCGATGTACTTCGTGGAGGTGCGCGATGGATATCGTTGCGGGTGGTTCCATCAGGAAGGATCGCGGCTGGTGATGCAGCCGCATCCGCTATCGCATTGTTTGCCGGAGACGTGGCGCGTGCCGGAAGAGGCGGAAATTGTGGGACGCGTGACGGGCGTGGTTACACGCTTGAACGAGCCGGAAAACGTTCCTCATCGAGGATCTGCAGAAGAGCGCGCAAGTTCGAGCAGAAAAGCTCCTTGAGATAATCCGGCACCGCTTCCGGCAGAAGGACCCGGTAGGCTTCGATGCGGCGCCAGTGAGGAACCGCGCCAGGTAACCCACCCTCCATGCCGGCGAGGCAAGCCCGCAAATCCTTCTCCTGGCTGGAGAGTGGCGCTTCCAGTATTCGTTCGAAAATCTGTTCATGACATAGCTGCAAGGCCTGCTGGATTGCCGCGTCCGGATAGAGGGCGGCTAGACCGTCATGTTCATATCTGCCGCTGGAGAGATCCCGCAAGGAAGCGATGTAGGTCAGCCGGGCAAATAGCCCGGGAATGCCCGCCAGAGTCGTCAGGGTGAAGTCCTGAATGACTCTGCGGTTTTGCTGAAACTGCGTAAGCGTGCTCATGCCGCGACCTGTTCCGCATACGGAACATTTTCAAGCACAGAACCCCACAAAAACTGTCCCTCCTTAGCCTGCTTGTCAGGAGGGATACTCCCTTGAAAAAAAGAACACTTGCCGTGGCAGTTTCTGTTTTCGCGGTTTTGATGGTACTGCCCGTTGTGCGGTCCGTCAAGCTCTCAGCCGGTAAACCCGTCACGATCGATCGAACGTTGAGGGCCGATGGCTGGCCACTTCCTCCCCCGATACCGCCGTCGCAAGGCGGGACACTCGTCGCCGACGGCTGGCCGCTTCCTCCCCCGATACCCCCGTCGCAGGCCGGGACACTTGTCGCTGACGGCTGGCCGCTTCCTCCCCCGATACCCCCGTCGCAGGTCCTCGTCGCTGACGGCTGGCCGCTTCCTCCCCCAATACCCCCGTCGCAGGCCGGGACACTCGTTCTCGCATGAGAATCCTCTAATTTTTCAGGCCGGATGAGCCACGCCATCCGGCCTGATACTTCCGTACCGGCACGCTAGCGCATCGAAAACTCTATTCCTCACACAATTACGAATGTGTTAAGATGCGCCCGTGAGAATAGAGATCGCGCAGTTCCAACAGATCTTGTCGGCCGTGAACGCCGCGGTGGGACTATTTCTATTAGTTCTATTGGCAGTCCGCAAGAACTACCGCGCGTTTCCGGCTTTCTCGTTCTACGTTCTACTGAACCTGGCTCTGGGCGCTCTGGCCTTCCTCATGTACCGCCGTTGGGGATTTTCCTCACCGTCTTCGAGGCAAATCGGATGGGGAATGCAGGGTGCAGTGATCTGTGCGCGGGCTCTGGCCGTGGCGGAAGTGTGCAGACATCTTCTCGCGCGCTACCGCGGAATCTGGGCGATGGCTTGGCGCATTCTCCTGGCGTGTGCGGCCCTTGTGTTGGTTTATTCGATCGTGGCAGCCAGGCATTTTTGGGAACTTGCATTGCTAGCGGGGGACCGGGGCATGGAACTGTCGATTGCCGCCGTGGTCGTGGGCGTCTTGCTTTTTACCCGCTATTACGATGTGCAGGTTAGTGCTGCGGATCGTTCCCTTGCGGTAGGCTTTTGCCTATATTCGTGTTTCTGTGTTCTGAACAATACGATTCTGGAGCATTATCTTAGCCGCTATGGCCCGCTCTGGAATCTACTCGGGATGTTGGCGTTTCTGGCGAGCTTGCTACTCTGGACCTGGGCCCTTCGCAAACCGCAGACTGAAACTGTTCCAGAAGAAACCCTTCTTTCCCCGGGGATCTATCAAACGGTTGCGCCGCAGGTCAACCTGCGATTGCGATTGCTAAATGATCAGTTGTGGAAAATCTGGAAGCCAGAGGTTCGTCGGCAGTGAGTCTCACCCTGATTCTATTCTTCGGCTTCGTCGCTGTCCTGCTCCTTGCACTCGGCTGGGCAGTGTGGGAACCCCGGGAGCGGAGGAAAATCGCGGCCGATCCGTGCTCGGTGGAAGAGCGCGGCCAGCGCCACGCAACCTACTTGCCGCAGATCCGCCAAGCGTTGGCACCGGCGGACTACGAGTTCCTCTCGAAGAAAGTCCCCCGCGAATTGCAGCGGCGAGTCCGCCGGGAGCGCCTGGGAGTCGCCCTCGCCTATCTGGCTGCGTTGCGCGGGGATTTCCAGAGTCTGTTGCGGATGGCGAGAGTGATTGCCGTGCTATCTCCGAAAGTAGCTGCGGTACACGAGTTCGAGAGGCTTCGTCTTACGGCAAAGTTTGCGTGGCGATACCAGATGATTCGATGGAAACTCTTGACGGGCTTGGCGCCGATGACGCAACTGGCCGGATTGAGTGATCTGGTCAGTGGGCTAAGCGTTCGAATGGAAACGGCGATGACCGAGCTCGGAGAGCGCGCCGCGGCTGCGGCAGAGTTGGCTTCATCGATCAATCGCCGCGGTCTGGACGTTGTTTAGCAGCAACTCGTCCACCGCCGCCAGGAGATCGCTCGCCTTGAAGGGTTTCTGAAGAATCTGACGGCCATTCCCGGCAATGTTCTCGCCTGCATCTTCAGAAGGTGCGACGGCACACATCCAGATCAATTTGCGGCTGAGCGCGGGCTTATGCTGGGCCAGCCATTCGCCCAAGCCGCCCCCGTTTGCCCCGTCAGAAACATGGAGATCCGCGACGATCAGATCGAAGTCCTGTTTTTCAAGCAGGGCGCGGGCTTCACGAATGTCTTTTGCCGTCTGTACGCGATGATCGCGACCACGCAGAATAGTCCCGACGGCTTCCAGCACGGAATCATCGTGATCCACCAGGAGGATCCGTCCATCCCTTCCTGAGATGGCCCCTTGCCCCGGCGTAGAGGAGACCGGAGACGCCATGGGTTGAAAAGGCAACTCGACGGTAAACGACGCGCCACGCGCCGGGATATTCCTTACGCGAATGGTCCCCCCATGCTCCGTGATGATTCCATAGCAAATGCTCAGGCCGAGACCCGTTCCTTTCCCGACTGGTTTCGTCGTGTAGAAGGGATCGAAAACCCGGGAAGCGTCTTTTACCCCGGGCCCGCTGTCGGTGATCTCAATGCAGAGGCGGTCGCCATTGAGCGCAGTGCGTACCCAAATATCGCCTTCGGTAGAATGTTCCAGGATGGCATCAACCGCGTTGTTCACCATGTTTAGAAAGACCTGTTGGAGCTGGTGTGGATCGGCAGAAGTAACGGGGAAATTCTCTGCCAGGTCCAGGTGGATGCGGACATTGTGCATCCGCAGGTCATAATCACGCAACGCCAGCGTCTCCTCGAGAGTCTGGTTGATCTGCACGGGAACACGCTCGGGCTTGTGCTGGCGGGCGAAGCTCAGGAGATTCTGCACGATACGGTGGGTGCGTTGTGCCTGCTTGTAAAGTTTGTCGGCATACTCGATGCCCTGCTGTCCCATCTGTCCGCTGGAGGTCAACAACTGGCTGTAACCGAGGATGGCTGTAAGCGGGTTGTTCAATTCGTGCGCGACGCCGGAGATCAGCTGGCCGACCGCCGCCAGCTTCTCGCTGTGGAGTAACTGCTCCTGTGTGCGGCGCAGGTTTTCGTAGGCTAGGCGCGTCTCCTCATAGAGAATCGAGCGCTCGATGGCGCTAGAAAACTGGCTGCCGACGGCGATAAGCAAGTTCACGTCGGCCGCGGAAAACTCTCGGGGCGCGCGGCTGCCGACGACCAGACCTCCGATGACGCGGTCTTTGGACCACAACACGACGACGTAAGCGTCAACAATCGCCTCTTTGAGCTGGACGTCGCGGAAAATCGGCGGCAATGACAAACCCTGGGCGGAAAGAAACGTCGCGTGCACAGCCTTGATGTGCTGCATCAACTCCGGGTTCACGGAGACGGGCGGAAAGCGCCTTGAGAATTCGGAACGATGGCCGACCGCCGCGATGCGCCGCAACTGCGTGCCTTCCTGATCGAACAGATAGAGAGAGGTGGCGTCCAGGTTGAAGAGCTCGGCCATCTGACGCAGCGTGCGATGCAGCGAATCGCTCAGGTCCAGCGATTCGGTCAGCGTCTGGCCGATCGAATTCAGCACCAGGAGCTCCCGGTTGCGGCGCCGGATTTCGTGTTCCGCCTGCTTCCGCTCGGTAATGTCGAGCAAGAAACCCTGATACGCCGTCACGTTGCCGGCGGCATCCCGGACCGCGATGGAAGACTCCAGCATGAAGCGTATTTCGCCGTCCTTGCGCCGCATTTCGAATTCGAAATCGGCAACCTTACCGTGCTGCTGCAAGAGTTTCTTGAGCCTTTCGCGATCGGAGCTGTTGGCATAGAACGCTGCGGGAATGTCGACCTCCAGCAGTTCTTCACGGTCCTCGTAGCCGGTCATTCGAAGAAGCGCATCGTTGAAATCCAGGAAACGTCCCTGAGGCGTGGAGATAAATACGCCTTCCTGAACGCTGGAGATGAGCGTACGGTATTTTTCCTCCGCGCGTTTTCGGTCGGTGATGTCCTTCAAAACGTGAACGGTTCCGAGTTGCAGGCCACTCGGATCCGTAAACGTGGAGTTGGAGGCCAGGAAATAACCGGGCAGCCATGGATCGGGATTGTCGCCTTCCCCGCCAATTCCCTCGCAGTAAGGGCAACTCTTGTAGGCAGCGTTTTGGACGGGGAGGAGTTCCATGACGCTTCGGCCGACAAGAGCGCTCCCCTCACGCCCCAGGAGTTGGCTGAGCCGCTGATTGCTGCGCAGAATTCGTCCCGCGCGATCGTGGACCAGGATCGGGTCGCCAATGGAATCGAAGGTGTATTCCCACTGACGCTGTACCGCGGTGACTTGTTCAAACAAGCTCACGTTCTGAAGCGTCAAGCCGAGCAAGTTAGCGATGTTGACAAGATAGGATAACTCGTCCGGGTGAAATCGTCCCTGGCGCGTCGAACCGACGGCGATGACTCCCAATGGGCCTTGCTTGCCGGGAAGAGGCAGAGTGACGAGGGTTTTCAATCCAGCTTCGTCGACCCGCTTTCGAGCCTTGGGATCCCACTCTTCTTCGGATTCCAGGAATTGGCACTCCCCCTTCAGCACTCGCTGTGCCCAGGGCTCCATCGCGGAGAGTTGGGCATAGCGAGTCAAGTACGACTGGTCAAAACCTACCCATGCCCGCGCCACGAGTTGCGCGGAACTCCCCTCGCCTTGCCTCAGGCGGACGATGCCGTGTGTGGCGCCGAGACTTTCCACGAGATGCGATAGAACTTGTTCAATCACTTCCTGAACAGAAAGCGTCTGCGTGCTTGCGGCTGTCAAGAGCGTCAGTCGATGCATCTTGTCATTCAGTTCTTCGCTTCGAGTGCGCGCACCTTCCAGGACGACCACCACCATGGCGATTCCCAAGGCCATTCCCATGAAATGGTCGAACGCGACGCGCAACAGGAAGAGCGGGCTATCCGGCCAGAGCGGACGGTCCAGCCCATGCAATCCGCTCATCAGGAATATCCCTGCAAGGAGCTGCGCCCCGTGGCTGTGGCGCGCCAACTCCGACCTCCACATCATCCAGCCGGCAAGCAGGCAAAGCGCCGTTTCGAAAATGGCGGTTTCCCAATGCAGCGAAGCGACCTGCTGCGGGCCTCTCCGCTCGATATAGTAGATGGCTGCCAGGACCAAGCCGATCAGCGGAACCGGAGACCAGATTCGCCGCTCCGATCCCGATGAGCAGTGCACCACGGCTACCAGGAAGAGCAGCAGGGCGGCGGCCTGCGCCAAGACGCTTGCCAGATACAATCCCGGAAGCTGACGAATCAGCAGCGCCACCTCGCACAACGAGGAGAAAGTAAGGCAGCACCATCCGGTAAGCCAATAACGGAAATAGTCCGCATGGTGATCGCGGCGGAAAAGAAGAAAGAGAACCAGCAAGATGATAGAAGCAGTTGCTTCGAAGAAAGCGATCCCGAGCAGGCCTTGATTCGCCAACACGATGCCCCGCCTCCCGGGCGGTAGTGCCGTCGCTGCGGTGATCGTGCTGCCCCGAAGCTTGTTATGGACGGCGAGAAGGCTCCGAGTGAGAACCCTTTAATGACGCTAACACGCTATTTTCTGACTAGGCAAGGCCGCCACCAATTGTGTGTGCCGTCACATATAATGCCTAGTGGGGGCAAACCAACGTGGAGATGGAAAACATACTCGTCGTGGACGATGAGGAAGCGATTCGAGAGGTCGTTTCGACGATGCTCGAGTCAAAAGGCTATCACTGCACGGCCGTGCAGAACGGCCGCGTCGCGCAGGACCATGTCAAGAAAGTGACGCCCGACCTTGTCTTGAGCGATATGATCATGCCGGAGATGGATGGGATCCGGTTGCTGGAATGGATGCGGCAATACGATCCGGAAGTCCCGGTCATCATGGTCACGGCAATCCACGACATTTCCACAGCGCTGGAAGCCATTCGCCGCGGGGCCTATGACTACATTCTCAAGCCCTTCGAAAAGGATCAGCTCTTTTTGGGCGTTGGACGAGCGCTGCAGCACCGCCGGCTGATCATCGAAAACCGCAATTATCAGCGCAACCTGGAACAGCTCGTCGAGGAGCGCACCGCGCAGCTCACCGCAAAGCACGTGGAACTCGAGCAGTCCTACGACGACACGCTCGAAGCCCTGGGAAGCGCCCTGGACTTGAAGGATGCCGAAACGGAAGGACATTGCCAGCGGGTCACCGCGTTTTGCATCTCGATCGCCAGAGCCATGCCCGTGCCTGATCTATATTTGCCCATCCTGGCGCGTGCTGCTTTTCTCCACGATATCGGCAAGATGGCCATTCCCGATGGCATTCTGCGCAAACCGGGTCCCCTGAACGACGACGAAAAGCAGATCATGCGCAAGCACTGCGAAATCGGCTACAACATGCTGATTCGCATCCCGTTTCTGCGCGACGCGGCAGAGATCGTTCTCGCACACCAGGAGTTTTTTGACGGCTCGGGTTACCCCCGGGGACTAAAGGGCGAACAGATTCCTCTCGGTGCGCGTATTTTTACAATTGCGGATTCGCTCGATGCCATGATCAGCGACCGTCCCTACCGCAGAGCCTTGCCGATGTCGCATGCTCGCGAAGAGATTAAGCGCTGCTCCGGGAGTCAGTTTGACCCAGCGGTCGTCGACGTGTTTATGACCATTCCGGAACAGCACTGGGTGGATCTGCGGGAACACCTCGGCTCTCCGTTCCGCCTGGCACATCTGAAGAACCTGTAGACCCACTGCCGTCGCCCCCAGCCGCCATGGGTGCGTACTGCGCCCGCGCAGTGCTGGGTGCAAACCTACCGTTATGTTGCCGGCCGATTTGAGCTTTCACTGAGGCCGAATCTACTGCTTCTCTTGCAGTGGAGGTTGCTTCTGGTTCAAGTCTGGAGGAGGAGCTTCCTTCGGAAGATTAATCTTGTCGCTCGTGTCGACAGCAAAGAGGCTGAAGTTGCTGAGCGTATGGTTGTGATGATAGCGCCTGCCATGCAGCTCAAGATACATGTCCGCGTACCAAGGTAGCCAAAGCTCGGTTTTCCCATTCTGAAAATTTACCGGCCCGTAGTCGATCGCCAAATGGTCGCGCATCAATTCCAATTCTTTCATCGGCTCGCGCAGGTCGGATTCCACATGCAAAACGTTATAACTGCTCGCCGCGACCCACACGCGGCCTTTGAGCGGAATCTCGACGGTCTTGGTTTTCGTCTCCCAAAGCCGCAGGTAAGACTTCACATCGTGTTTCTGCTCGAAATGCAATATCCACGCAGCCTTGCCACGCCACTGGCCGAGACCTTCGCATTTGAAGTCAAGTGCTTTGGCGAAGCCGGGATGAAAAACGTCTACGCCGAGGCTGACGAGTCCGACCGTGGCGAGCGAAGTGGGAAAGGAGTCGGTGCCCGTGCCGCCGTCGCGTTTCTCATCGAGGAATACAAGGCCGTCCTTGGCGTGCTCGATGAATACCATGTAAGAAAAATTCTTATCGCGGATTTGCGAGACTTCGCCGCGCGCGTTGACCTCTTCGTGTTGAATGTGCTCCGTGGCCAGAAACTTCTCGAGGTTTTCAAGTTGCCGGCTGGTGCTTTTGCTTGTGTGTTCGACAACGTCGTCCGCGGAACAGGTCACGTCTGGTGCCACACCAGGCACCGAAGTGTCGACACTAGGCGGAGCCCACGGCGTTACGGAAGCGGCAGAGACGGAAGGAAGGAGAGCGGTGTTCACGGTGGCGAGCGGCACCGAAACCTCTGTGGAACTTTCGGGTGTTGTCTTTGCAAGACTGGCGAGCGACTCCCTGGCCACGGACGCGGAGGGCGCTTTGGGATAATCGCGCAGCACTCCTTCGAATTCCAACTTGGCGCCTTCGCGATTTCCCTGCGCAGCCAGAATTTGCGCCAGTAACATTCTCGCGGATACCGCGTTTTCCGACTTGAACGCCGCCGCGCGCTGCGCGTGTTCCTGAGCTTTGGGGTATTCGCGCAGTTGCGCATACGCATTGGCCAGCAGCAAATGTCCGCGCTCTGAAGCCGTGTTCATCTGCAACACCTTCTCGAGCGTTTGCACCGCCGCCGCCGGTTGGTTCGTTTGCACCTGAACATAGCCCAGGCCAAGTAGGGCACGTTCTTGCGCGCGGGAAGAATTCACTGCTTTTTGGAAAAACTGCTCCGCTACGGGTAAATTGTGATGGTCAAGTTCCAACATGCCTTGAAGGTACGCGACATCCGGATTCGTCGGCGATATGCGGGCCGCCTTGTCGAGGTGTTTGCGCGCATCCGCGTCGTGCTTCTTCTGCATGGCCTCCATGGCCTTGTCCATCTCTTTGATCAGTCCAAGTGGAACAACCGGAGGCCGCGCCGAGGCCGCCAGGCTCTCCGATTCCGGATGCAAATAGATGAAAACATACTGATTGTGAGACGTCATCGATTGCGTGACTTCGGTACGATCTTTGGCGGTCCTATAGCCTTGTGCGCTGACTTCTATGTTGCAATCCCCAACAGGCACGTTGTGGAACTGCACCTGCGCAGACTGTCCCTGTGCGGGACCGCTCACATCCACACCGGAAAGCGGGCAAGACAGCTTCACCGTTGCGTTCGTGCTCATGGGGAAGCCGGTTGACTCGCGCACACTGACGTAGAGGTTAGCGGAAGGTCCTCGCCACGCGCCAGTATTGGAAAAAGACGGATCGCCAGGAATGGGTGAATCACTCTGCGCCCCACTGTTTGAGGCAAAAAGTAGCAACCCAGCAAACGCGGCGAGCAACCCGGAAATCAACGCTTGGATTCTTGACCTTGGAAGCATGTGATGACCAACTTCAGGAAATTCGAGGCGCAGGAACAAACATGCCGCAGCGCACGCTGCCGCAGTCTCCTCGCCATAGTGTACCGCTTGGCGAGCTAACCCACCACTATAGAATGCGATCCAAGCGCCTCGCTTCTCTTGCAAGGAGCAAGCAGAAAACGTACTATTTCCCTGCGATGGCGCTCATTCCCATCAAGACAGCCTCCGAGACGGGCTACTGTGATTGTATCTGCGGGTGCTACGAACTGGCCAGCCTGCGCGATGATGATACAGGCAAGAGCTACTGCCCTGCTTGCGCGAAGGATCACGTCGACCTGAACGCGGGCGCGGGTGTCCCGCAACCTGCACCCATGAAAGTTTTGGCTAACTCTGCCTCAGGCAGCAACACCGCTGCAATGCCGTCCCCTGCCGATCCCCCCGGGCGCCTGCGCTAAGCATTACGCTGAACGACCAGCGGTTTCCTTTAATCGCCTGGATGATACTCGCCCCAGGCTCAAATTGCGGATTCCCATAGAGAACTCAAGTCAGGTCCCTGGAATGAAGAAGGGCGTTCCGGCCGGCCGGAACGCCCTTCAAAGCCCCCGCTTGCTCTCGCAGGCGGAAGAGTTGGATTCACCTAGAAGATAAACTTCAAAGCCAGTTGCAATGAGCGCGCGTTGCTGGCAAACACGTTTTCCGGGTTGTTGAATTGAGCATTACCCGGTTGCAGGAAACTCCGGCTCCCGGTGTAGCCGATCGACTGAACATCGTTCAACGATCCCGGGACGAATTGTGGGTGATTTAAGACGTTGAGTGCCTGGGCCGAGAATTCAAGCCTCATCCGCTCGGTGAACGAGAACCGCTTCAGCGCGGTCAAGTCGAGGTTGTTTATGTGACGCGCTGGCAGCGTATTCCTGCCGAGGTTCATCTGAGCATACGTCCCAGCCCTGATGTACTTCGCAGTGGAACTATTCGCCTGATACGCCACGATAAACGGCCTGGAGTCAAAGTTCTTCGGCCCCGGAGGGCCTTTTTTCGAACTGAAGTCGTTCTCACCGCATGTCGCAAAACTCGGGAGTGAGCTCTTGCAAAGTGGACTCGAGTCTGAGCTGGTAGTCCCTATGCCGCTCGGATTGAAGATAGCCCGATCGCCCGCTGTGTCACCATTTCCGTTCACGTCACGGCTGGACTGCACTGTCATCCACTCCGGTGACTGGTAGGTATAGATGGGTCCAACTTCCCAGTTCCCGGCTACGTTCCTCTTCAGCCAGTTGCCACTCTTGAAGTACGGCACGTCATAGATGAGGGCAAGCGTAAAGCGGTGACGCCGGTCCAACGCGGAATTGGAACGATCGTTGGCCATGTTCTGAAAGTCCTGGCCACGGCGTGGTGTCAACACGGAAGTAAAGAAGTCCGCCGTGCTATTGTCAATGGTGTGGCTATAAGTATACGACTGAACGAACGTCAAGCCGTTCGCGAATCGTCGAGTTACCTGCTCCGCCATGCCATGATAGTTCGAGTCCCCGTTCGGCGTGAACTGAACGAGGTTGGCGCCGAAGAAACCAGCATTTTCATAAGCCGGAACGATGCTGTCTCCGTTGCCATAGGCACCGTTCCCAATTCCGGCAACTGTATAGGGCAGCGCGTCAAGCGTTGCCTGAGTTGGAGCCGTCAGGTACGTGGGGAGAAAGACCTTGCTGTTAGTCAGCGGCTGACGATTGATGCGCTCCTGCGTATTTAGATGGATACCGCGAGTACCAACGTACCGGACCTCCACGGTATAGTCTTTGTGGAATACGTGCTGCACGCCGAGCGTCCATTGCATCGACTTCGGTGACAGCTGATCCACGACGATGTGGTTCCCCGTGCTGAAGATTTGGCACGGTACTCCTGCGGCGACGCCGTTAGCAACACAATCGGGAGTAGCCGGGTTGAATGATCTTAGGCCTCCCGGGCCTGGCTTGATTCCACCATTGCCCAGATAGTTCGTAATGTCTGGCGTAAACGGCGTGTCAATCGTTCCGCTCAACTGTGGCGGCAGCGACAGGATTCCGATGTTGTCATATAGGACGTCATAAGAAATGCCGAAGCCCGCGCGGATCGAAGTCGTTCCGCTCGAACCAGGCGAATAGGCAATGCCAATCCGGGGGCCCCAGTTATTCTTGGGAGCGCGCGGCTCGCTGAAGTCAACCAGGCCAGGCACGCTCGCCGCCTGATTCAGTTTCTGTGAGCGCTCGCCAAACGGAATGGTCGTATATTCGTAGCGCACACCGAGGTTCACCGTGATGTTCTGCCGGATGCGCCAGTCGTCATTCGCAAACCAGTAGAGAGCCGTCTGGTCGCCATAATAGATGGGATTGCCGTTGCTGCGCTCGGCCAGCAAATCGGGGTTCAAATCCCTCAAAAAACGGTCCATTGTGGAGTACTCATAATCGCCGCGGGAACGCTGCGTGAACGACTGTGGCGAAATATACTTGCGCCCTTCGATGCCAAACTTCAGGGTGTGACGAGACTTGGTCCAGGTAACGTTGTCGCTAGCCTGATAAAGGTTCTGATATCCGAACTGCGGTCCGTTCGGGTCTGGCCCGATCTGCAAAGTATTGAGTTCATCGAAGAGCAAATCCGGAAAACTATCCAGTCCGGGGTATTTGAAGTTGCCCGTGGGGGTCAGAGAGTACGACCGGTTAAACCCAAGCCTCAGTTCGTTGCTCACCCTGGAGCTGAACGTATGATATTCGTTTATCGTAACTAGCCGGTTAATATTGGCAGGAGCGGCCAGATAGAATGCCGGCAAAGAAGGAGTGTTGTCGATCTGGTTCAAGTTATTATAAATATAGCTGCCGTTAAGTTTATCCTTATCCGAGATGTTGTAGTCAATCTTGCCCATCCACGTCAACTGATTGGCGTAGTTAGGCGCCGCGACGGGCAAAACACCCATGTCCACACCGGTATAGCCGCGCGGAGCCGATGGGTTCGTTACGTAAAAGCAGCCGAATTGTGGGCAGTCGGGCGAAGCGGGGTGCGTCGCGTCAACAGCTTTCGCTAAGTTCGCGAAGTTCTTGTCGGGGGTATACTTTGCGGCTGTGGAGCAGTTGCTGCCCGCAGGAGCAGCCGTCGCGTACTGCTTAAAAACACCCAGATTCGTGGGGGAAACCACGGAGATGCCCCCCAGCGCAGTATAGCCCGCAGATGTCGGTGTGCAAACAGGGGCGCCCGGCACGGTGGCTTGGCCCAAGGGGTTGTATTGCGCGCTCCCGAAGAAGAAGAGTTTATTCTTCAGTATGGGGCCGCCGATATTCCCGCCAAAGCGGTTGTTATCGTAGCGCTGATTCTGCGTGAAGCTGTTGTTCTTTGTGGCCTGGTCCATGGCGTTGAAATTGCGGTTTTGCGAGTAGATGTACCCGAGGCCGTGGAAAGAATTTGTGCCGCCCTTCAATACGAAATTGAACTGGCCGCCGGAGGAGTGACCGAATTCCGGCGAATACTGATTTTGCAGGAGCGTGAATTCCGCAATGGAATCGTTCGGTACCGGAACGAGAGGTCCTGTCACGCTTTTACTGTTGTTGTCGATACCTTCAACAGTAAAATTGTTGTTGCGCGGACGCTGGCCGCCGATACTGGGGCCTGAACCTGCGCCAATGCCGCCACTGCTCGCCACACCGGAACTCAAGAGAGAAAGGTTGAGGATTCCACTGGGGCCAAGGGTGGTGCTGGGAAGATCGGCGTTCATTTTCGGGTCGAAAGTGGTCGCAAGCGTCGAAGTCGTCGTATCCAGTGGCTCCGATACGCCTGACACCTCGACGGTCGTAACCGCGCCCTTTATCTCCAGAGTGATCGGTAGGGACTTTGTCATGTTGAGTTCGACCGGGTACCCATTGATGGTAGTGGTCGCGAGATTCGGGGCAGAAGCTGAAACATTGTAAGTGCCCACGGCCAAGTTGTTGAACCGGTATTCGCCGGCGTCATTGGCCCTCGTGTTGTACTTAGCCCCCGTCTCCGTATTCAACGCCTCTACGGTTGCACCCGGCACGACAGCTCCGGTCTTGTCGAGAACTGTTCCAACCAAGTTGCCAGTAATGAGTTGAGCGTTGACTTCGCTGACCACCACGATCCCCAGAACGAGAACCATGAGGCTGAGGACTGTCAAAAATCCGCGATACCCCTTATTCACTGAACCCTCCTAAATTTTCAGAAATTCGACTAACCCCTGTGCTAACACACAAATAAGAAACCCGTTGGTGCTATCTGGGTGCAATCTAAATTCCAAAGATAGCTCTACTTAATATCAAGTTTCCAACGACTAATTGTTGATTTATCTATACTTTACGTGATCTCGCAAACTTGGCTCTGACTTCGCTCTTAGTACTTTCATACCATACGTTGTAGACCCTATGGAAATCAGAAGGTACTGGCTGGACCTCAGTTCTTGCAATCTCGGAGCACAACAGAGCTGCCACCTAGCCCAGGTTCTTGCTTTTTCTGCTTCCCCCCTTGTTGAAGTTGCAGCTCCCCGAGGCTCGCGGTTTTTCGCCGACGGCTAGAAGAATGAGAGTAAGCGGCTGATTCCTTCAGCAAAGGTTCGCTCGGGAGTAAGGAGGCTCGCGACGAGATAACCATCCGCCGGGAATTCGTAAAAATGACCTGGATGGACAGAGACGCTCTGTGTTGTCAGGATTTCGATCGCCAGGTCCTTGTCGGAACAAGTCGCGGGGACCCGCAGCACCGCACACCAACCGCCTTCTACAGTCAGCCGCGAGCAAGTTTTCTGCATGGCCAACTGACGGTCGAGTTCCGCAAGGTTCCGCCGGACGCGCGAGATCACCTGTTTGTGGAAAGCGTGGCGCTGTTCGAGAAAGCTGGGCATCGCTAGTTGCACGGGCGCGTTCACGGAGAGGTAGGTATCGGCA
>Ga0209117_1000515_pt1 | contig 15554 bp, 15 predicted proteins | sample BlaSpr_A8_OM2_M2_FD_187978 | JGI IMG/M metagenome (GOLD analysis project Ga0209117, IMG submission 187978) | Forest soil microbial communities from Thunder Bay, Ontario, Canada - Black Spruce, Ontario site 2_A8_OM2_M2 (SPAdes) (version 2) | ecosystem: Environmental > Terrestrial > Soil > Boreal...
AATCTGACCTCTGACCTCTGCAATGGTTACAATTGCCTCGTGCCTGCCGTAAAACCATTCCGTCTCACGGAGTCCGTAAAAGCTGCGGGTTGAGCGTCCAAGCTGAGTCCGGCGGCGCTGGACACGGTGCTTGGGAAATTAGCCCGGCAACAGGACCCGAATGTTCTAGTCGGCTTCGATCATGCCGACGACGCCGGCGTGTATCTGCTCACGCCCGAGACGGCGCTCGTGCAGACAGTGGATTTCTTCACCCCCATCGTGGATGATCCCTACACCTTCGGCCAAATCGCCGCTACCAACGCGCTCAGCGACGTCTACGCCATGGGTGGAAAGCCGCTGACTTCGCTGGCGCTAGTCTGCTTTCCCGAAAAAGGCGATCTCGAAATTCTGGAACGCATTCTTGCCGGCGGCTTGTCGAAGATGATCGAAGCCGGATGTACGGTGGTGGGCGGCCACAGCATCCGCGATGAAGAAACGAAGTTCGGATACTCGGTCACTGGAGTGATTCATCCCAAGCGCGTGCTGGCCAATCAGGGTGCGCAACCCGGCGACCGTTTGCTGTTCACCAAGGCGCTGGGCACGGGAGTCATTTCAACGGCGATCAAAAAAGGCGTCGCGAAGCAGGAGTGGATCGACGCCGCCGTGAAGTCGATGACAACGCTGAACAAGGCCGCCGCCGAGGTGATCACCACCGGGCGTGTGGGGCCGGGTCTTCGACCCAGCCCGGCGGAGCGCAGCTCCGCAGCGAGCGACCACCGGCCATCGGCCAACGACGCCTTTGCCGTGCATGCCCTGACCGACGTCACCGGCTTCGGGCTGATCGGTCACGCTCGCGAAATGGCGCTGGCATCAAACGTCAGCCTCGTCTTCCAATCCGCCAACATCCCCGTACTCGAAGGCGCGCTCGATTGCATCCACGCCGGCAACATTCCCGGCGGACTCAAAGCGAATCGTGACTTTGCCGAATGCATGGTCGGCTACGATCAGTCGGTTCCCGCCGACATCCGCACGCTTCTCTTCGACCCGCAAACTGCCGGCGGCCTGCTGATCGCGCTCTCCGCCGAAGACGCCGGCCCGCTCACACGCGCGCTGCAGGATGCCGGTGTTCACGCCGTCGAAATCGGCGAAGTGCGGTCGGCCGCCAAGCCGCTGGTCACGATTTGCTGACCTTCACAGGATTCCTTAAACCGGCAAGACAGTATTCTCATCGATGGAGAATCTGTTAGCAGACCGTAGTGCAAGTACCCGTAGTGCAAGTACGGTTCGTATCAGGGCATGCCTTCAGGCATGCCGAAGATGCTGCGTTATGAGAGCGCCTTCAGGCGCTGAGGCCGGAGAGCCGGGTTTCACCACAGGCATCTTAGGAAAATTCTGGTTGTTCGCGGCGTCGCGCCTGGATCTCGATATATACGTTGATCAGGGAGACGGCGGCCGGTGTCACGCCGGGAATGCGCGAAGCCTGGCCTAGCGTCTGCGGGACGACATTTCCGAGCTTCTCCTGCATTTCGCGCGACAACCCGCTGACTGCCCGGTAATCGAACCAATCCGGAATGCGGCGCTGCTCGGCTTTCTTCAGCCGTTCGATGGCGCGCTGCTGCTGGTCGAGGTATCCGGCATACTTAATTTCAGTTTCGACGGATTTGAGCTCGTTGCGGATTTCAGACGAAAGATGAAGCGGAGAAACTTTAACCGCAGAGGACGCCGAACTCGCCGAGAAGTCTCTTTCGAAAAACCCAGGCGCGAGATCCTGCAGAACCGGCGCGAGTTGCTCGATGGTGATCTCGGGCCGCCTCAGCAGTTGCGCCAAAGATTGGCCGATCGCAGACGAAAGATCCTGCGAGGTGGTTTCGCTGCCGGCGAGAACGGTCGAGCTGCGCTCAACTTGGACGGGCGAGGGCGCCCGTCCCTCCACTGGCAATCCCTGCTTGATCTGCTCCGCCATCGCCGTCGTCACCTTCGTCCGTTCCAACGCCTGCTTCACTTCCTCCCGCCGCTGCTGCTTCGCCTCGAACTCCGACCATGCTTCATCCGAGATCAGGCCTACGCGACGGCCGTGCGGAGTGAGGCGGCGGTCGGCGTTGTCGATCCGCAGGTGTAAGCGGAACTCCGCGCGCGAGGTGAACATCCGGTAGGGCTCCTTGGTGCCTTTCGAAATCAGGTCGTCGATAAGAATGGCCGTGTAGGCTTCCGTGCGATCGAGCAACAGCGGAGACTCTTTCTTCACTTTCAGCGCCGCGTTGATTCCGGCCATAATTCCCTGGCAGGCCGCTTCCTCGTACCCTGACGTCCCATTGATCTGCCCGGCGAGAAACAGCCCAGCAATCTTTTTCGTTTCCAGCGTGCGCTTGAGTTCCGTGGGATCGATCGAGTCGTACTCAATGGCGTAACCAGGCCGCATCATCTCGGCGCTTTCCAGCCCCGGAATGGACTTGAGGATCGCCAGTTGCACATCAATCGGCAGCGACGTGCTCATGCCGTTGACGTAAATCTCGTGGGTGTTCAGGCCCTCGGGTTCGAGGAAGAGTTGGTGCGTCAGTTTGTCGGGGAACTTGACGATCTTGTCTTCAATCGAGGGACAGTACCGCGGCCCCGTCGAATGAATCTGTCCGCTGTACATCGGCGAGCGGTGCACGTTCTCGCGAATGATGCGATGCGTCTCTTCGGTGGTGAAGGCGATGTAGCACGGCACCTGCGAGTCGTGATGGGCAACGCGCCGGGTGCGAAAGCTGAAAGGCGTGGGATCCAAATCGCCCGGCTGTCGCTCGAAGCGGGACCAGTCAATGGTGCGCCCGTCAAGACGCGGGGGCGTCCCGGTCTTGAGCCGGCATCCGCGCAGGCCGAGCTTCTTGAGCGCTTCGCCCAGCAGAACGGCGGCAGGTTCTCCCGAGCGTCCCGCCGGATACTGCTGCTCGCCGCAGTGAATCAGCCCGTTCAAAAACGTTCCAGTCGTGATGATGACCACGTCAGCCGAGACGCGCCGCCCATCGCGGAGCAGAATGCCGCGGATGCAGTTCTCAGTTCTCAGTTCTCGGTTCTCAGTTCGGTTCTCAGTGGTGTCAGGTGTTACTGAGAACTGAGAACTGAGAGCTGAGAACTGCTCCACGATCACATCCGCCACTTCCGCCTGCTTGATCTTCAGATTCGTCTGCGACTCCAGCACTTCGCGCATCTTCAAGCGGTAGGCCTGTTTGCAGCACTGCGCCCGCGGCGACCAGACGGCGGGTCCGCGCGAAGTGTTGAGCAGGCGGAATTGGATTCCGACGGCATCAGTGATTTCGCCCATGATGCCGCCGAGAGCATCCACTTCGCGCACCAGGTGCCCCTTCGCAATGCCGCCGATGGCGGGATTACAAGACATCTGCGCGATCAGATCGATGTTCAAGGTATAGAGAGCGGTCTTCAGCCCCATGCGAGCGGCGGCCATCGCGGCTTCGCATCCGGCATGGCCGGCGCCCACCACCACCACCTCGAAATGTTCGTCAAACGGCCGCATGTGCGCTTATTCAGCACCCACAACAACGGAGGGAATACTGCTTGGTTAATTGTAACAACGTTCTTCGCTCTGACCGCGCTCTGATCGGGGGCGGCCCAAGTTTGGCGTCCATCCTAACTTCGGAGGGTGCCCCTGCTAAGCCAAGGTTACTGAGATGCCGAAGAAATTTTCGAACTTACTTTTTTCGCAAGCCGTGTTACCTTTTCGGAGACCCGGAAAGACATCTCATCTGGAAACGAGGACCTCGAATGGCAGATCCCGGACAGAGCTACACGCCGAGTGGCACCAGTCAGTCCGTCGCGGTCGAACAGAAAGCGCGCGTCTTGCAGGCTCTCAAAGGACGCGCAAGTTGGTTTGTCATAATCGCGGGGCTGTCGGTGGTGAATTCAATTCTGGCCATGTCCGGCGCCAGTGTCCGATTTATCTTTGGTCTCGGACTCTCGCAGATCGTTGACGCCCTCGCCCATCAAGCCGGCTCTCCCGGTTACCTACTCGACCTGATCATCAATGGAATCATCGCTGGTGTCTTCGTGCTGTTCTGGAATTTCGCGCGCAAAGGGCAGAAATGGGCGTGGTATCTCGGCATGGCCGTGTACGTCGTGGACGGCGCCCTTTTGCTGCTCTTCAAAGACTATCTTGCCATCGCCTTCCACGCGTATGCTCTTTACCGGATGTCGTCAGGGTTGAAATTGCTTCCGATCCTCGAACGACTCGAACGGCAGAGCACGACCGGAGCGATTTCGACTTCCTACTGAGAGACCAAGAGCGTGCGCAAACGCAACCTGCGTTCGAAGCCTGCTGCCGTCCTTTCGCATCTATAGGAGGATGCTGCATATCTTCTTCTCGTGTTCCTGCGAAAGGAATCGCTAATGAAAACCCGCAGTCTTGGACGTTCCGGTCTCAAAGTTTCCGCCCTCGGCCTTGGCTGCATGGGCATGTCGGAGTTTTACTCTGGGCGCGATGATGCCGAATCGATCGCGACCATTCACCGGGCGCTCGATCTCGGCATCACACTGCTCGACACCGCCGACGTCTACGGCCCGTACAAGAATGAAGAACTGGTCGGACGCGCCATCAAGGGCAAGCGCGACCGGGTGGTGCTGGCCACAAAGTTCGGGATTGTCCGCGATCCCAGCAATCCGATGACTCGCGAAGTCAGCGGCAAGCCCGACTACGTCAGGAAATCCTGCGAAGCAAGTTTGAAGCGGCTGGGCGTCGACTACATCGACCTCTACTACCAGCACCGCGTCGATCCGAATACTCCGATTGAGGAAACGGTTGGCGCCCTGGCGCAATTGGTCAAGGAAGGTAAGATCCGCCACATTGGCTTGTCGGAAGCCAGCGTCAACACTCTGCGCCGCGCTGCGAAGGTGCATCCCATTGCGGCGCTGCAGACGGAGTATTCGCTGTGGACGCGCGATCCGGAACAGGAAATTTTGGCGACCTGCCGCGAACTGGGCATCGGCTTCGTCGCCTACAGTCCGCTCGGACGAGGCTTTCTCACCGGCCAATTCAAGAGGTTCGAGGACCTGGCGGAGGATGATTATCGCCGCTTCTCGCCGCGCTTCCAGGGCGAAAACTTTCAGAAGAATCTCGATCTGGTGAAGGAAGTGGAAGAGATCGCGCGCGAAAAAAGATGTCAGCCTTCGCAATTGGCGCTCGCATGGGTGCTGGCGCAGGGTGACGACATTGTTCCCATCCCCGGCACGAAGCGGCGCAAGTATCTCGAGGAAAACGCCGCCGCTGTGGATTTGAAACTGACCTCTGATGACCTGCGCCGCCTGAACGAAGTCTTTCCCTGCGGTGCGGCTTCGGGATTGCGCTATCCAGAGCACATGATGAATCTGATCAACGGGTGAGAAGCAGGCTTGTGTGGAGGCGGGGCTTTGCCCCGCCTAGACGGGGCGAAGCCCCGTCCCCACACGGTGCGATGGACGTAGCTTAGCCACCCAGAAGTTTATTCACCTCGGCATAAGGCACAGCTCCCCCCATCGCGCTATACGTTCCAGAGGTCTTGAGTTCCTCCGCCACTCGTCGCAGCAGTCCGAGCGTCGCACGCATGGGGCCCGATCCCACACTCACCCGCGCCACTCCCAGCTTTTCGAGTTCCGGAATCGAGGGCGTTCCCGGCACGGCCAGAATGTTGAGCGGACACGCGACGGCTTTCACCAGCCGCCCAATCGTCTGGGCATCCTTGAGTCCGGGGGCGAAGACGCAATCCGCGCCCGCTTCGCGAAACGCAACCAGCCGTCGCAAAGCTTCAGAATAGTCCGCGTCCGGATTGCCTCCAGGCAGCAGGTACATATCGGTGCGAGCATTGATCACTATTTGCGCATGCATCTGCACGGCAGCCTCGCGTGCCGCCTTGATCTTTTCGACCGCTAACTCCAAGGAGCTCAAAGGCTGATCCCTGCGGCCGCTCGCGTCCTCCAGGTTCATCCCGATCACTCCCATCTGAATCAGTTCGCGCGTCGTCTTGGCGGCATCTTCAGGATTGGAACCATACCCCGATTCGACGTCAGCGGTTACAGGCACATGCACAGCGCGAGCGATGCGGCCGATACGAGCCATCATTTCCTCGCGTGGAATGCGTTGGCCGTCCGGATAACCCAGCGAAAAAGCGATGCCCGCGGAGGTCGTTGCAATCGCGGGGAAGCCCGCTTCCTCGAAGATGCGGGCGCTGGCCACATCCCACGCGTTCGGCAGGATGAGCACGCCCGGTCCGCGATGGAGCTGCCGGAACCGAATCGCTTTGTTGGTCTGGGAGTCCACAACTCATCTCTTAGCTGGTCAGCTGCCGCGAGCTTTTTCGCGCATGCGCTCGATAAAACTGGGTACGTGCACCACGGCGCGCCCCACCGTGCCGCGCCCGATCTCCTGAGCGCCGTCGTGGGCGCGGACGAGCATGGTATAGAAGCGCCCGTCAAACGATTCCAGTTCCGCCTCGGCGTGAATTCGCATTCCCATCCCGCTGGCCGCGCGGTGTTCGACGTGGATCGAGATCCCCACCGTGATTTCACCCTCCTCACAATACGGTTGCAGCGCATGGAAACAGGCCGTTTCCATCAGCCGAATCATGTCGGGAGTCGAATACACCGGTGGCAACTCCGGATGATGCGCGGAGAGCGTGTGCTTCAACTCAACGGTTTCAGCCGCCTCGCCGCGCGCGCCGATGGGGATGGGTCGGGGCATGGAATTGCAGAAGTAAGAAGCAGATGGCAGAAGTAAAAGCCCAGGATTTCAACGGTCCCGTAAACGCAAGCGCCAACGCCAAAGACTCTTCACTTTTGCAATCTGGCTTCTTACTTCTGAATGGACACTACGCCGCCCGTTGCAATCGCCTCGCCTCGAAGCCATCCTGCACGGCCCACAAAGCTTTGGCCGCAGTCTCGGCGGCAGCCAATGCTTTCTTAGCAGTCTCCGGATTGGCCTTGACCCGCTTCTCGAGCTGTGTGCGCCACACCTGCGCGTGGTGCACGTCGACGGTGGTGTGCAAAGTGAAATAGCCGCGCGTCTTCTCATCGGCGCCGTACAGTTCACGCAGGCTGCGATCTTTCTCTTGCGCCACGCGCGGCACCTGCGATTCATAAGCATAGAAAGCCGCCAGCGCTTCTTCCGGAGTGCCCTCGCTCGCGACATGGTGGAACCAGGACATGAGCTTGCGAACCGCCCCAACCGCCCACCGTTTCGGAATGCGGCTTCCGCCCATGCCTTCCACAAAGTCGAGCCACAGTTTGGAGTGCGAACGTTCCGGCTCGCCGAAGGAATCTGCGCCGCCCTTCTCATCGGTCATGTTGGCGAGAACGGCGCGGCGCAGTTCCCCTTCTTCCAGCCGGACGCCAAGCTGAGCCAGATAGCCCGGGAACGCATCCACGTGAGGGTAGTAATCCTCGGCGTAATCACGCAGATCGTCGCGGGTCAGTTCGCCCGCAGACCAGGCTTTGTAAAAGGGATGGCAGAGCAAGTCGTATTGACCAATGCGTTCTTCCAGCTGAGACAAAAATGCTTTCGTTTCCATGATCACCTCGGCACCTTTCCCACTATACGGTCGGGACCGGCGGATCACAAGGACGCTCCGTTGGACCCGAGGGCACCGTCTTCGCGGACTTTGCGACTCACGGAATCCATGACCAGGCAGTGACCCCACGCCACCGTTACCAATTGGTGCTGATGGGGATAAATAACCCTCCCCCCGTCTATTAGAATCATTAATTTGCGCGGAGACTACCCTCCAAATCTTTGAATTTAAATAACTTACACGCAAGCTATAGACAACAAATAAGCTAGCATTGTTTCTGGGAAAGAATCTTGGTCTTTGTCATTTAGAATCAGCGAGTTAGCGCTTTCCCAGCTGGTTTGTTTCGGTCAAGAATATAGGTTTCAAATAACTTAGCGCAGAAAGCCGAAGGAAACCGGGTTGTTTCTGCGCTCGTCCGCGGCGCAAAATGCGCGAACGGCCTGGGAACTTTCCTGCGGCTTGCGACATTAAAGGTTATGAAAGACACTTCAGGAACCGCAGGCCGAGAGGAATGTGGCGCCGACAATGATCAGCGACGAAGCTTTGATGCTGGAGTTCCAGGGCGGCTCGCAGCAGGCATTTGAGGAGCTGTTTGCGCGCTATCGCGGGCCGCTTTACGGCTTCTTTCGGCGGAGGCTGAATGGCGACCAGCGCGCCGAGGACCTGACGCAGGAAACCTTCCTGGCGATCATCCGGGCATCCGCTCAGTACGAGCCGAGAGCTCTGGTCCGCACTTATCTCTACAGCATCGCGATGAACCTGCTGGCGGCGGAGCGGCGCAAACGATTCAGCGACTCGCCTCCGGGAGCGACCGCACCGGAACCGGCGACGAACGACGCTCCTGATGCCGTGCTCTGGATCCGCCAAGCTCTCGATAAGCTTGATGACTCGGAGCGCGAGATTCTGATGCTCCGCGAATATGAGCAGCTCAGTTATGCGGAGATTGCAGAGTTGTTGAACCTGCCGGTGAATACCGTCCGCTCCCGGCTGTTTCGGTCCCGGATGGCGCTGAAGAGCTACCTGGAGCCGGCGCGAAAGAATGGTGAGGCTGCGGCAGCCGGCGAAGTAGTGGAAAGAGTGAAACTAACACGGGCAGAAGGCGAGGCCATATGAACAAGATCATGCATCCGATCGAACCCGAAGAACTCATGGCCTACCTGGACGGCGAACTCACGGCCGATCGCGCAACCGCTACTGCCGCTCACCTGGGCGCGTGCGCCGAGTGCCAGGGTCTGGTTGCCGAGTTGCGAAATGTTTCTCAAAATCTGAAGACTTGGAGAGTTGAATCGTCGGAGTCAGCGGTACCGCCAGCAATCGCACCTGCGCTCGCGGAAAATCGACCGGCACCACGAAACGTTTCGCCCGCGCACCGGCGGAGCTGGCGAGAGGTTTTGGGGCGGCCTTGGCCAACCGCCGCGTGGATCGGAGCCGTGGCCGCAGTCTTCCTGGTTGTGGTCGGCGCAGTGAGGTTTATAGGTAGCAATGCAAACAGCGTGTTTTCGCAAGTCGGGTCTCAGATGCAAGATTCTGGTTCTGACCGAGACCGACTCGCGGCACGCGAGTCCCCGGCTCCGACGCCAGCAGCCAGACCGGCACAAGGAAGGGAATTCGACAGGCTTGAGCAGTTCTCAAAACTGCAAAGTGCTCCACCGGTAAGTTCCAGCGCCCTACAGCAAGACCAATCCGCCGTAGAACATAGTGTGATTGCCAACGGTCCCATGATCATCCGCACGGCCCAGCTCAGCCTGATCACCAAGGAGTTCGACAAAGCGCGAGCTAACCTCGAAGTAATTCTCAAGCGGCATCGCGGTTACTTCGGCGAGCTGAAGGCGGGTGGCAGCACGGGCAGCGGACGCACGCTCACCGCGACTTTGCGCGTTCCCGACGATCAACTCGACGCTACGCTGACCGAGGTCAAGACGCTTGGCCGGGTCGAATCGGAGTCGCAGAGCGGGCGGGATGTCACCTCACAGTATGTCGATCTGCAGGCACGGCTCGCCAACGCCCACAACACCGAGCGGCGGCTAACCGATCTGCTTCGCAATCGCACCGGAAAGTTGTCGGACGTCCTCGAGGTTGAACAGGCACTCGATCGCGTCCGCGGCGAAATCGAACAGATGGAAGCCGAAAGAAAAAATATGGCGAACCAGGTGAGCTACGCCACCTTGAACGCGACCATCACGGAAGATTACAAAGCCCAGTTGCAAGTCGTGCCGCCTTCGACCTCCACCCGTCTCAGCAACGCCGCCGTCGAGGGATATCGCATCATGGCGGACGGAGTTGTAAGCATGGCCCTATTCCTGCTTTCGATTGGGCCGAGCCTGCTGCTGTGGGGAGCAGTCCTGTTCTTTCCGGCCCGCGTGGTTTGGAAGAAAGTGCGCCGCAGCTTTGCCGCATAAGTCGCGTCCACGTGCGCTATACTTTCGGGCCGGAGATGCTGGGTCGTGGCTGCGGAAAGAGTCGATTTTCGATGCCCAGCTCCTAAAGGGGCAGTTGATGTCGAAGGACTTACGGCATCGCTAAAGCGATGCCCGGATACGAAACCCCAGTTCTTCCCTAGCCTGTTGCCCGGCGCGCTACATGGGGTCAGAAGCAGTCAGCGAGCAACCGCCTTCTGCAAAGCGGATCGCAGTTCGTCATACGAAAGCGCACCTGGATGATACATCGCCACTTGCCCGGCACGATTCAGGACGACCAGAGTCGGCGTCGTACTCGCCCCGTAAGCATTGAAATTCTGTTTGCTCAACGGCACCGGCATGTCCTGCAGGCGGCCGTAGTATCGTGCGCGGACGGATTCGATATACGCCCGCTCCTGTTCGGGCGCGGTATCGGCTCCTTGCGCCGCATAGCCGTAGAGTTGGGTTGGTCCGATGACAACCAGCCCCTCGGGAGCGAACTCCTGCCGCAAGCGGGCGATGACGGGGACTTCTGCTTTGCAGTCCACGCACCAATGCGCCCAGAAGAACAAAAGAACTGGCGATCCTTTCAGCGACGCGAGAACTGGCGGCTTCGGTCCCAGATAGTGGGTTGTTTGTAAGGGCGGCGCGGGTTGACCGACCAGAGCCAGCAGGTTGAGGTTCTTCTGGAGCCGCGCTCGAATGGATGTATTTCCATAGCGCAACAGAGCCGCGCGCAGCAGGCTGACCGCTTGCGCGTGCTGCTCTTTTTCCACCATTCCCTGGGCAAGAACTTCGTAAGCGGCGCCGAGCGCGATGGGCAGATGAGGTTCGGCGTCCAGTTCGCGCTTTGTCATCGCCAGTTGCTGCTCCGAGAGACTGCGCGTCTCGCGGGCATAGGCTGCGGCTTGGTCCCAGTGCTTCGTCGAGGCCGCTCCACGCGCCATCCATGACAAGGCTTCGAGATACTCCGGGGTGACGCCATGCAGAGCTTTGTAGGTGCGTAGTTCCGACTCGGCGGCAGAAAAGCTGTTTTGGGCCAGTTGGGCGCGAACCTCCCCGACCAGGTCAGCTTGGGCGAGCACTGGAACGTACATGGGAGCCCAGAGGAGAATCCCGGCGAAGACGAGCCCCCACTTCCCCATTCGGAAAGGCATAACCTGATGATGAATGAGGCTCTGGGAAGTTGCAAATGTGAAGCACCGGTCCGCCAAAAGAAGAGGCGCGATGCTCAGGCAGCTAGGGCATATCGGCTATCGGCATGGGCCAGGATGTCCATCATTTCGTGGAGGGTCGGAATCTCGAAAGTCGGAATTGCGCGGATGGACTCCAGTCCGTCCAGTACTGTTCTGGAGGGACTAAACAGCTTTAATTCAATATCGTGGCTGTGTGCCCAGCGCTGCAGAAACATGAGCATGCCCAGGCCCCCGCCCCCAATCGCTTCCACTTCGGAAAGATCGAGTGCAATGATGCGGGCGGCTGCTTGCGCCAGCACAACATCGCGAAGCTTGAAAACAGCGTCGCTACGGACGATCCTGCCTTTACACTCAACCACTGTCAAGTCACTCAGGTTTTCGACGTGTATGGCCAGCATGGAATCCTCCAGAGCTGATTCAGTTGTTCTTCCGTTATCCCTGAGTGCACGAACCCTGCCAAAAGGCGGTGGGCCTTATTTTTCAGCTTCATATGAAAGAACGGAGGGCTGGAACCGAGAACTTTCGGGAGGGTGTGAAGGTAATGTGTACCAGGACGGATTACCTCGGTAAGCACAGAATCATCTCGCCATTTACCCCCGAATATGTACAATTTAGGTGCGTTTGATCTTTGCGGTCGTCAGCAGTACCCCGCTCTAAAGCGTGACCTGCCTGCACTATCCTGCGAGTTCCAGCGCACACTTCAACACAAAAGGAACATGGCAACATCATGGAAACAGGAACAGTAAAGTGGTTTAACGATGCCAAGGGCTATGGTTTTATCAGCCGCCAGAATGGCGAGGACGTTTTCGTTCACTTCTCCGCCATCCAGGCAAACGGCTTTCGCAGCCTGCAGGAAGGTCAACAAGTTCAGTTCGACGTCGTAAAAGGCCCCAAGGGCTGGCAGGCGGAGAACGTCAAAGGCGTCTAGGCCACAACCAAAATTCGGGAAAAGAAGAGCGGCCCGCAAAAGGCCGCTTTTCTTTTTTGCGAAGACTGGATTCCATGGAGCGACGGGCGTCTCGCCCGTCCTTGCCAGGTAGGCGGCCGGGCGGGACGCCCGGTTTTCCACTTCACGCCGCTGCTTCCGCTTCGGCAACCGTTCCGAAGAAGCGAAAGAAATTTTCTACACGGGTCACTTCCAAAGCGTGGTGGATCCGCTGATTCACGCCCACCAACCCCAGACTGCGTCCATCTTTTTGTCGCACGACATAGGCGCCGACCAGCGCTCCAATCCCCGACGAATCCGCCAGTGGGACATCCGTGAAGTCGAGGATGAGCGCGCGCGAGTTGTCGGCGCGCAACTTGGATTGAAAGCCGAATAGATTGGAAAGCGTCAGTGGTCCCGAAAGGCGCAGAACGCGGATTCCCTCCCGCGAACCGGGAAGATCTTCGATGTGCAATGGCTGATCGGGCATGGCAGAAATGTTAACGACGAATTATACGGCAAATGTTAAAAGCAGGTTCATTCGTCCAAATTGCAGAGGTCAGAGGTCAGATTGCAGAGGTGAACACCCAGGCCAAAGATTTTTACCTCTGCAATCTGACCTCCGACCTCTGACCTTCTTACTCTCCGCCGACGGTGAGGCCGTCAATGCGGATGGTGGGTGAGGCTACGCTGCCGCGGAATTCCAGGTCGCTGCCGATCTCCGAAATATTGCAGAACATGTCTTTGAGGTTGCCGGCCACCGTGATCTCTTCGACCGGATAGGCCAGTTCGCCGTTTACGATCCACATGCCAGAGGCGCCGCGGGAGTAGTCGCCCGTGACCAGGTTGGCGCCATGACCGAGAAACTCGGTTACGTAGAGGCCGTCTTTGATGCCGGCGATGATCTCGGTGGGCGTCTTACAGCCCGGGTTGAGGAAGTAATTTCCCGGGCCTATGCCGGGCGTTCCGGCTAGTCCGCGGGAGGCGTTGGCGGTGGTTTCGAGGCCCAGCTTCTTCGCGGTGTAGGTATTCAGCAGATACGACTTCAGAATCCCGTTCTCAATCACTACCGTGCGGCGCGTGGGAATGCCTTCGCCGTCGAAGGGCGTGGTACCGAAGCCGCCGGGCATGGTTCCGTCATCGATTACCGTGACGTTCGCTCCGGCAATTTTCTGCCCGAGTTTGCCCGCCAGGAACGAAGCTCCGCGATAGACTGAGTCGCCGTTCACGCCTTCGAAAATGTGTCCGAGCATGGAGTTTGCGACCATCGGATCGAGCACCACCGGCACATGCGCGGTCTTCACCTTGCGTGCTCCGAGGCGTCGCAGCGTGCGGCGTGCCGCTTCTTTTCCGACCTGCTGCGCCGAGTCGAGCTTCGCCAGGCTGCGCGCCACCGAGTACCAGTAATCGCGCTGCATGAAGCCGTTCGCGTCCTGGGCAATGGGCACCACCGCGACCGAACAGTGTGACCGCCGGTATTCGCCGACGAAGCCGTGAGAATTCGCCAGCACTTTTCTGCCGGTCGCGGCGTCGAACGATCCGCCCTCGGAGTTCTTGATGCGGGGATCGGCGTCCAGCGCGGCCTTTTCCGCCCGCCGCGCGTACTCGATGCGCTCTGGGCCGGGCAGCGAGTAAACGTCCTCGTGATAAAGATTGAGGTCGCCGGAAAGCGATCCGAGTTTGGCTGCCTCGGGAATTCCCGCGTACGGGTCTTCGGAACAGATCTTCGCCAGTTCGAGCGCCGACTGCAGCATGCGCTCGATGCTGGCAGCGGAAAAATCGCTTGAATAGGTGCTGGCCGCGCGCTGCCCGAAGAAGACGCGAACGCCGATCGCGCGCGAGCCCGATTCCTTCAGCGTTTCGACCTGACCCAGCCGCACCACGGTGGAAAATTCGTCGCCTTCGCGGACCACACACTCGGCCGCCGTAGCGCCGCCGTCCGTGGCGCGGCGAACGACGTCGGTGGCGATCTCCTTGAGATCGGTTGTGAGTTTTGCTTCGCTGGTTTCTAGTGTTGTTGTCATTTGAAAACAATTGCAGGAGTCAGGAGTCAGATTGCAGAAGTAAAGCCGTTCGCGAATCCTATCTGCACGCTAGGTTTTTCACTTCTTCAATCGGACTTCTCACTTCTGACTTTACTGCATGAATCCGCCGGTTTCCCGCTTCGTGGTTCCGCCGACGGTCAGGCGGTCGATCTTAATGGTCGGGATGCCGACGCCGACCGGAACCGCTTGTCCATCTTTGCCGCAGGTGCCGACGCCTTCATCGAGCTTCAAATCGTTGCCGACCATCGAAACCCGCGTCAGCACATCGGGTCCGTTGCCGATCAGGGTTGCGCCCTTAATTGGCGCGGTGATCTGTCCGTTTTCGATGAGATACGCCTCTGACGCCGAAAAAACAAATTTGCCATTCGTGATGTCGACCTGTCCGCCGCCGAAGTTCACTGCGTAAACGCCATTCTTCACCGAACGAACGATGTCTCCGGGATCGTCTTGCCCTGCCAGCATGTATGTGTTCGTCATGCGGGGCATGGGAATGTGCTCGTAACTTTCACGGCGTCCATTGCCCGTATCGGCCAGGCCCATCAGCTTCGAGGAGAGTTTGTCGCTGAGATATCCCTTCAGAATTCCGTTCTCGATCAGCACGGTTTCCTGGGTCGGCTGGCCTTCATCATCAACGTTTAACGACCCGCGCCGCCACGGCATCGTGCCGTTGTCAACCACCGTACACTTTTCGCTGGCTACCCGTTTGCCGATCAGTCCGGCGAATGCCGATGTCTTCTTGCGATTGAAGTCGGCCTCCAAACCATGGCCCACCGCTTCGTGCAGCAGAACGCCGGGCCATCCCGGACCGAGCACGACTTCCATGTCTCCCGCCGGAGCTTCGCGCGCGTCGAGTTGCAGAATTGCCTGGCGCGCGGCCTCCTTGGCAAAGAACTCGGGAGTCTTATCGCCAAAAAAGAAGTCCAGCGCAACTCGCCCGCCGCCGCCCGATGTTCCACGTCCCGACGACTCGCGGCCCGAACTCGCATCCGTCTTCGCGATGCAGGAAACATTCACGCGCGCCAGCGGCTGCGAGTCTTCGGCAAAAGTGCCGTCAGAGCCGACCACCAGGATGGTCCTCAGTTCGTCGGCATAATTCGTTCGTACTTCCTTGATCCGCGGATCGTATCCGCGAGCGGTTCGATCGGCGCGCATCAGCAGTTCAACCTTGGCGGTGATGTCGGCATCCACGGATGGCAATGCTACGGGGTACAAACTGCGGGCCGGTTTCTGCTGGAATCCGGCGACCGTCGTCTTGGCCGGCGCGCTTGCAATCAGCGCCGCGGTGCGGGCGGCATGCAAAATTCGCTGCGGAGAAAGGTCGTCGGTGTAGGCATAGCCCGTGCGCTCGCCGGAAACCACGCGCACGCCGCAGCCCGCCGAAATTCCCTGCGAAGCGGACTTCACCAGCGACTCATCCACCATCAGCGAGGTCGAGGTCAGGTATTCGAAATAGAGGTCGGCGTAGTCGCCGCCTGCCGAGA
>Ga0209117_1000516_pt1 | contig 15543 bp, 17 predicted proteins | sample BlaSpr_A8_OM2_M2_FD_187978 | JGI IMG/M metagenome (GOLD analysis project Ga0209117, IMG submission 187978) | Forest soil microbial communities from Thunder Bay, Ontario, Canada - Black Spruce, Ontario site 2_A8_OM2_M2 (SPAdes) (version 2) | ecosystem: Environmental > Terrestrial > Soil > Boreal...
GGAGAAACTGCTGCCGCCCATCTGGGAAAAAGAACGGCTGGTGCGAAATGCGCAGCTGCTGATTCGCCTGGCTGGAATCCTGAAGATCCCGGCGCTAGTGACGACACAATACGCGAAGGGCTTGGGCAACACGGTGCCGGAGATTGCGTCCATGTTGCCGGACACTCCGCCCATCGACAAGCTGATGTTCTCCTGCTTCGGCAGCGATGTGTTCTGCTCATTACTGAAGCGCCTACCGGGCCAGCGGACGACCGTCCTGCTGTGCGGTATGGAAGCGCACATCTGCGTGATGCAGACGGCGATGGGGGCGCTGCGGGAAGGCTATCTGGTGCATGTGGCTTCGGATGCAGTCAGCTCGAGGACAGAATTAAACTGGCGGATCGGGCTGGATCGCATGCGCGCGGCCGGAGCCATTCTTTCCTCGACCGAAATGATGATCTACGAACTGCTGCGCTCGTCGGGCGCGCCCGCGTTTCGCGAACTACTGCCCTATCTGAAGGGGTAGGACAGGATCGGGCCATCGGGTGATCGGGCCATCGGGTCATGTAAGGTCAAAGTCAAGTGCCTCTGATTTTCGATGACCCGATCACCCGATGACCCGATCACCCGATGCTTTCTGTTTCACCCGCACAACCGTGATTTTCGAGAAGCCCTCCTCGAAGGTCGGAGGCTTCAACTTGCTCGCCATCTTGCGCATGATATCTTCGGGGACCGCGCGGCCACGACGCTGGTGGCGTTCCATGCACACTTCCAGGGGGACATCGAAGAACAAGCCCTGCACATCGTAGCCGTAATCTTTGGCCAGCTTGATCCAGCTATGGCGGTCGTGGGGCGTGAGATTCGTCGCATCCACGTAGTTCATGGGACGGCGGGCAATCAGCCTCGCCTTCAGCATGGACCGGAGGTTGGAAAACACCAGATCCTGAAAGCGTTGCTCCTGCGCGTCATCGAAAAGAAGTTCGCGCAGCAGATCGCTGGAAAGCGGATGAATGTTGTGCCGCTTGAACCACGAACTCTTGCCCGATCCCGGCAACCCGATCGCCAGCACTACCGTCCCCTTGCTGGCGCGGGCGGGAGCCGGCGACGGCGCGGCAACCACTGGTTCCGGGGCGGAAGCTGCTACCGCGGATGGTTCCGCTGCGACTGCTGGTACGGGCGCAGCCGCTACCGGCCTCGGACGAGATCCGCCACGCCCCCCGCGGCTGCGACGACGGCGGGGCGTTCGTGGTCTCGGTTCAACGGCCGCGGATGCTGCGACTGGTGCCGAGGCGGGCTCCGGCGTGGGCGCCGACTGCGGCTCTGGTCTCGACGGGTGGCGCGACTGAACAACTGGAGCTTCGGCCGGAGATTGGGGCCGTGCAGCGGGCTCATTGTCATAGTATTTCGGCTGCAAGGGCTCGGGTGCGTTGCTCGGTCCCTTGGTGGGGCCGTCTCCGGCCTTCTTGCGACGCTTTAAGCGCTCGCTCATCCATTTCCGCATATAGCTGCTTGTAGCATACCGGCGCATACTGGAGCAATGGCGACGATCGGGTCATCGGGTGATCGGGTGATCGGGCCATCTGAGTTCAAGTGCCTTTGACTTTCGATCACCCGATGACCCGATCACCCGATTGATTACAATGGCCCACAAGGTCAATCCATGAATCCAACTCATCCCGCAACTCTCCAACTCCCCGCCGTCCCGCTGACGGTCGAAGGCTACGCGACGCTTCACCAGATGATGCGCTTCCGCTGGACCGCATGGCGCTCCACTCCCGACAACGACCGTCGCGAGATCGCGAACGAAGCCGCGACACTGCTGGCAGAGATGGAAGGCAAGGCCGATGGGCAGTCTGCGCTGTTCTCGTTGCTGGGGCACAAGGGAGACCTGATGCTGGTCCACTTCCGCGAAAGCTTCGACCAGCTCAATCAGGCGGAGCTCGATCTGGCACGGCTTCGACTCAACGACTTCCTGGAGCCTGCGACTTCGTATTTGTCGGTGATTGAGCTGGGGCTGTATGAATCGACGCTGAAGACCTACAAGGCGCTCGCCGATAGCGGCGTGGAACCACACTCGGACGAATGGAAAAAGTCGATCCAGGAAACCGTCGCGCGCCAGAAAGAGGCGATGAAGCCGCGGCTGTTCCCGGCGATGCCGCCGAACCGGTACATCTGTTTTTATCCCATGGACCGTCGGCGCGGCGAAGACAAGAACTGGTACACGCTCCCGATGGAAGAACGCCAGCGCCAGATGAACGAGCACGGCCTCGTCGGACGCCGCTACGCCGGAGAAGTGAAACAGATCATCACCGGCTCCATCGGGTTTGATGATTGGGAGTGGGGCGTCGACCTCTTCGCCGACGATCCCCTGGTGTTCAAAAAGCTGATCTACGAGATGCGCTTCGACCCCGTCAGCGCCGTGTATGCGCTGTTCGGAAGTTTCTACATCGGATTGCGCTGTCCGGCGAACCGGCTGCACGACTTGCTGGAAGGAAATTTGCCCAAGCACGGTCAGCCTGGAGTTTGAATCAGTTCTCGTGTGGGGACGGCGGCAGTTGCCTTTGGTCAGAGCAACTCTGGATTCGCTATAGCTACTTCTTACGGACTCGCTCCTTGCTGCGAGCGCGCTTCACTTTCGGAAGCTGCACCTTCGGAAACTGAAACTCGTGCCGTTTCATATCCACGCGCGCCCCGCGAAACGCCACGCCTTCCATCCGCAAACGAAATCTCTGTTCAGCGGCATTTTCTCCGCCCAGCTTAATGGCCCCGCCCGAGCCGACCACGCGATGCCAGGGCAATCCCGGAACCTGTTGCAGGATTCGCACAACTTGACGGGCGGCTCCGGGCCAGCCCGCAGCCTTGGCTAAAGCTCCGTAACTTGACACCGTTCCCGCCGGCAAGGCCCGAATACAGCGCACGACGCGGGCACGCTTATCCTCCGCCATTCTTTTCGCGGGCTTGGATTGAGATTGCCGATTCACAAATACACATTTACCGGACAATATTCAGCGGACAATCATGTTAACGTAGATTCACCAATACAAAAATTTACACACTCCCCGTAAAACCTGGGATTACGATATCTGCATCCCATGTCATTGCCCACACCAAAACTGCCTTTTGGAGAATACTATGTTTCGCTTGCTGAAAGCCCTGCCCCTTACGTTGGCCCTTGCCGCCTTGATCATCTTTACCACCAGCTGCAGTTCCAGTAATCAAGCGCAGGTTCGTGTGGTTAATGCCATCCCCGATTCTCAAACCGCCGGACTGGATGTCGATGTCAACGGAAACAAGATCTTTACCGCCCTGACGTTCCCCAATTTTCAGCCGTCCTCGGGTTATACGAAGGTAGCTTCGGGCAGTGACACGATCCAGGCCTTTGATACGGGCACCACAACCAACCCCATTTTCGGAACCAACGGTGTCAGCGCTAGCTTAAGCGGTTCGACCCAGTACACGGTGCTTCTGGCTGGATTTATCGCCAACCCCGCTGCCGTGCGTCTAACCGACAACAACACGGCGCCGACGTCGGGAAACATTGAATTCCGCATCGTCCACGCATCGCCCAGTAATCAGACCCCGTTGGATGTTTATATTGTCCCACCGCTGACGGACATCACGAATGTCACGCCTCAGATTGGAGGGTCGAACCCCCTTACCTACCAGCAGGCAAGCATCTATGTACCCCTTGCCTTTGCGACCGGTGGTTATTCGGTGATCCTTACCGCAAACAACAACAAGACGCCACTCTTCAACCCCCCCTTCGGCATAGCTCCGCCAACCGGCTCGATTCGTACCCTGGTTCTGGTGGACGTGCAGGGCGGTTCAGCAATGTCGCCGACTCCGACTGTGCTGAATGACCTCAACTAATCGCGGGCCAGCCGTTTCGCTCCCATCGGCCGTCTCGCTGCGACATTCAGGACAAGGTACCGGGCTTCGACCGAGGCCCGGCGCATCACCGAACAACTGTTGACAAATCTTCCTGCTCCCCACCAAACTGCCTTTGGAGAATTTTCGAGAATGAAGATGTCCGGCTTGTTGAAAGCCCTACCCCTGGCGCTGGCCGTTGCGGCCTTGAGCCTCGTTACCACCAGCTGTGGTTCAAGCTCAGGCTCAAGTAATCCGGCGCAGATTCGCGTGATCAACGCCATCCCCGACGGCCCCGCCTTGGATATCGATATCAACAGATCGAAGATCATTACCAACCTGCCATTCCGCACGGTTCAGCCGGCCGGCCCCCCAGCAACCTACCTGACCGTACCTTCGGGCAGCGTCACGATCCAAGGGTTCGCCACTGGCACCACCACCAACCCCATCGCCCCGAATGGCACGATTGCGTTGAAGGCTTCGACGCAGTACATGGCCGTCGCGGTTGGACTCGAACTTAATGACAGTCCGCCCTTGGTTCTCACCGACAACAACACGGTACCGACGGCGGACAACGTGGAATTCCGCATCGTCAACGCGTCGCCCAGTTCACCCACGAACGGGGTGGATGTTTATATCGTTCCCCCCGCTGTCCAGGACCTTACAAATTTCACGCCCCAAGTTTCCGGGCTTACCAACAGCCAGGCGAGCACCTACCAGAGCCTTCCCTTCCTTGCCGGCGGTTATGCGGTGATCGTTACTGCAAATGGCAGCAAGATGGCACTCATTACCCAGCCCTCTACTTCCAACACGGGATCGATTACCACCCTGGTGATCGTGGACAACGCAGGCGGTAATAATGGAATGTCGCAGACTCCGCTGGTGTTGAACGACCTCAATTGATCGTGAAGGTATCAGGGCAGCCGTGTAGAGACGGGGCTCGCCGCGTCTCTACCGGAAATCAGTCTCCCCTTTGCGAGCTGGGCATCGAAAATCGACTTTCCCCGCGCTCTCCTAAGCCGCATCATTTCTTGAAGGACTGCGCGGCCGCTTTTTCATCGTCGAACACTTCAAAAATAGTATGCAGCTTGGTGAGCTGGAGAAGGTCGCCTACGCGCTGGCTCAGGCTCGCCAGTTTCACCGCGCCGCCGGCGTTGCGGGCCGTCGTGTACAGCGAAACCAGCGTTCCAAGCCCGCCGCTATCGATGTAATTCACTTCGCGCAGATTCAGCACCACCTTCGGGCTCTGGACCAGCAGTTTCTTGACGGTGTCGCGCAGGCCGGCCGATTCTTCTCCGAACACAACTCGACCGCTACAGTCCACCACCGCCACGCCCTCCATCGATCGTGTGCTCATTCTCAGTTGCATAGGCGCCTCTTCTCCAAGCTTCGCAGTAAAACTCAATGCATGAGCCTACCCCGCCCGACTCCGCCGCGCAAGCGGCCTGCGCGCGGGTATTGTCCTAAATTTACCAACCACCAAGGACACGAAGTCACACAAAGGTTTAAACGCCTAAGGTTCCTTCGTGCTCCTTGGTGTCCTTGGTGGTTGATGGTCTTAGCCGGTGACGAGACCAAACTGAGCGCGCGTGAGACTGTATAATCAGGCATTCGCATGAGCTACCAGGTTCTGGCGCGCAAGTACCGGCCGCAGAAATTCTCCGACGTCATCGGCCAGGAACACGTCACCCGCACCCTGCAAAATGCGATCGCGCAGGAACGCATCGCGCACGGTTATATCTTCAGCGGTCATCGCGGAATCGGCAAGACGACGGTCGCACGCATCCTGGCCATGGCGCTGAACTGCCGCTCCTCCGAAAAACCGGTGGCCGAGCCCTGCGGCATTTGCGATTCCTGCACCGAGATTCGCGCCGGCAACGCGGTGGATGTGATCGAAATTGACGCTGCCACCAATCGCGGAATCGACGAGATCCGCGAATTGCGGGAGGCCGCGCGCTACCGTCCGGCGCGCGATCGTTTCAAAATCTACATTCTCGACGAGGCGCACCAGATCACCGACGCGGCCTTCAATGCGCTGCTCAAAACGCTGGAGGAGCCTCCCGGCCACGTGATCTTCATGATGGCCACCACACAGCCCGAAGATCTCCCCCAGACCATCCGCTCGCGCTGCCAGCACTTCAGTTTTCGGGCGGTGAAGTTCGAGGACATTCTGGGGCAACTCCGCGACATCACGAAGCAGGAAAAGATCCCCGCCGATGAGGACGCCCTCGCCCTGCTGGCGGAAGCGGGCGACGGCTCGATGCGGGACGCGCTCTCGATTCTCGACCAGGCGATCGCCTCCACCTCCGACCACCTGACGCTCGATTCCGTTCGCAGCCTGATCGGTTCCGCTCCGGCAGCGGCGCTGGAAACGGTAATGCAGGCCGTCGCGGAAAGTTCGAGCGAGAAAATCCTGGTGCTGGTTGACGAACTGATCGGCGAAGGGCACAGCCCCACGCATTTCGCGCGCCAGTTGGTGCGCTTCCTGCGCAATGTCACGGTGGCGAAAATCGCTGGCAAGGGCTCGGCGCTCTTGCAGATTTCGTCCGATGAGAGGGCCCGCGTCAGCCGCATCGCCGGGCTTTTTACCGAAGAGGAGCTGGCCCGCCATTTGCAGATCATGCTGCGCACCCATGGAGAACTCGGATACCGCCAGGAACAGCGCTTCCACCTTGAACTGGGACTGCTGAAAATGGCGCATGCGCAGCGTCTGCTGCCGATCGAGCAGTTGCTGAGCGATGCGGCGGCGTCGGCTTCTCGGCCAGCCCGCACCACACCCGGGCCAGTTCTCGCTTCGCCCACGGAAGCCCGGCGCAGCGAGCCTGCCACATCGGCGCGATCAAGTTCGGTGTCGCCGTTCGCCGCCGACTCCGCGCGCAAAGGCAGCCCCAAGGCGGAGTTCTCTGACGATAGCTCGACCTTCGCGGACAAGAGTGTCCGCGCCACGCGCCCGGCGCCGGCCGTCGGAACGAGCGCCAACGTCGTCATCATGGGATCGGCCGCTCCGGCCGTTGCAGAGTTATCGCCAGCACCCGATCCGCAGCCAGCCGCTCGTACCGAGGCAAGGGCCGAGGTCAACGCCGAGTCGCTGCGCGACGCCGTTCTCAACGCCCTGGGCAATCAGCAAATGCTCGTTTCCATGTTGGAAAACTCGGAGTGGAGACTGGAAGGAAATGCGCTGATCGCAAACGTAGCGGCTTCGAGCACCATGATCGAAATGTCATTCACCGCCGACGCGCGCCGCATCGCCAACGCCGCCGCCAGCGGTCTGGCCGGGAGACCGATCAAGATGCTGGTCAAGCCCGGCGGAGTGCCGCAGGCAGCGTCCGCGCCACGCCGGTCATCCAACGGAAGCGCACGCAGCCGCGCCGAACAGGATCCGGTCGTGCAACGGATGCAGGAGAAGTTCGGCGCCGAAATCCGCACCGTGATTGATTATCGGGAGAAAGGATGAGACCCATTTGTAATTTGTGATTTGTAATTTGTAATTGAAAATCCCGCTGCGAGTTTGGTCCTAAATTACAAATCACAAATCACCAATTACAAATTTTCTTATGTCTGGATTCAATTTGCAGGAACTGATGTCGCAAGCCAAGCAGCAGTATGAGACGCTGCAGAAGAAGATGGAGCAGACCGTAGTCGAGGCCTCGGCTGGCGGCGGCACGGTCACCGTCAAAATGGATGGCCGCAAGCAGGTGCTCGGCATCATGATCGATCCGGAGGCAGTAAAGGCCGGCGATGTCGAGATGCTGCAGGATCTCGTGATGGCCGCGCTGAACGAAGCCGGGCGCAAAGTGGATCAGGCCATGCAGTCCAGCGTAGGTGGGATGCTCGGCGGACTAGGAGGAATCTTGTAAATCCATCGGGTGATCGGGTGATCGGATCATCGGGCGATCGAAATTCAAAGACACATGCATTTGCACCTCAGATCACCCGATGACCCGATCACCCGATGACCCGATTGGTTTTCCCTATGTCTCGTTTTGCCGAACCGATGACCCGGCTCATCGACGAACTCAAGAAGTTGCCGGGAATCGGCAACAAGAGCGCGCAACGGCTGGCCTTTCATATTCTGCGGTCGAGCGAGGAGGACGCCGAGGCTCTGGCCTCCGCCGTTCGCGATGTGAAGGCCAAGCTGCGTTTGTGCTCGATCTGCAACAACATCACCGACGTCGATCCCTGCCTCTACTGCGGCAGCCCTACCCGGAATCAAAAGCTCGTCTGCGTGGTCGAGGAACCAACCAACATTGCCGCCGTCGAGAAGACGCGGCATTTTAACGGCGTCTACCACGTGCTCCACGGCTCGATTTCACCCTTGCACGGTGTGGGGCCCGAACAGTTGCGCATCTCAAACCTGATCAGCCGGGTCGCCGGCGGCGAAATCGAAGAAGTCATCCTCGCCACCAATCCCACGGTCGAGGGAGAAGCCACCGCCACCTACCTGGCCCAGTTACTGAAGCGGCAGGGACTGCGCGTGACCCGAATCGCCATGGGAATTCCGGTAGGTAGCGACATCGAATACACCGACGAAGTCACCATGCTGAAGGCCATGGAAGGCCGACGGGAAATGTAGCGTTTGCCCGGGCTTTACAATCGACTATGCCAGCGCGAGCCCAGGCTGCCCCGCACGCAAAACTGTGCAACACTTTGACGCATTCCGGTGTGAGCAACCTTAGGAACGGCCGCGCGAATCGAGGAAAAACATCCTTTTAACTGTGCGTATTTTCTTTAATTTGCAGCAACAATTGAAACCGTCGCACGGAACCTCACATTGGCCATCCAGTTGCTTCTTCCGTTACATCTGTGTCCTCGCTCCTTTTGAACCTTTTGCTGGCGCGAGATGCACAAGCGGACGTGAACTCCGCCCGCGCAATTCTCTGAGCCAGCCGGCGCCTGGCTGCGATGTAACCGCATCTCAGCCGACGCTCTCGAAACCGGGCCTAACCGCCCGGTTTCATTTTTCCGCCCTGTAGAGACGGGGCTTGCCCCGTCTCCCTCACTCTCAGTCGCCAGCGGTTCCCAGCAGGAATCCGTTGGCTTCCTCTTCCTCGGCAACCAATCCTTCCGGCAGCCTGCCCCGGTTGTACTCTGCCATGCGGTTTTTCCACTTGAGGAAATCGGTGATGCTCTCGGGTTCAATGCGGATTTCCACCCGCCGCAAACTCGCCAGCAGAAGATTCATCTCGTTCTGGAACCCGATCTCGGAACGCTGGTCTTCCGCCGACGGCCAGACCCGCTCGATCTCGCGCCCGCACGCCTCCAGCAACCCCCAACCCGTGGGAAGTTCCGCGATCCGGATCAGACCCCGCGGCACCAGGTAATACCGCTCACAGCCGACGCCGATCTCTGGCTTCTGCCGGAAGGGCTTGTCGCGATCGGCCAGGAAATCTGCGCGCGAGACCTTGCTCTCGACCAGCACCGAATGGGACGCCTTTTTCCAGCCAATGGCGTCCGGCATCTCGCCACTGACGCAGGCCTGCTCGCTGAGCACCACTCCGCAGCGATAGCGCCGCAACCACTGCACTGCCATCGAAACTAGTTTTGCATGGGTCACAAAGGGAGTTTGGAGAGAAAAGGATGCTCTGCAAAGTGCCTGACTCGCTACCCGGCCATGGTGAGTTGCAAGGGGCTAAGCGTCACGCTTCTCACGATCTCTCTTGATTCGCTGCGAAAGCAAGTCTTTGGCTCTTTCCAGTTCGGCGCGACGAGGTGCACTCAGACCGCGTCCCCCACGATTGATGAAGTAGATCAGCATGCGCAGACCCGAGACGGGCCCCTTAGGCGAGACTCTTTTTGAGGCGAGCGCGCGTGCGATAGCGGCGGCATCTTTGGTAAAGAGTCCTTCGGGAGGATGCGTGGAATCGCTCGTCACGCTGGCGACCCAATACTTCCCCGAACCACGTTTGGATCGGCCTTTCGTAGCTGATTTCTTTCGAGTGGAAGTTCTTGCCGCCATGGAAGCCTCCTCGGGGTTGAGACCTCGATTTGATGCACTCGGCCTTCCAGCGGTCGGCTCACTCTCCCGAGCCGGCACTGGCTAGATGCTTCTTGCGACTCGCCGCTCGCAGGCCCCGCACTAAAACAGGCCGGCGCACGACCGTTTCCAGCAAATGTCGCGCGGCGGCGACGCCTTCCGCGGAACGGTCCAGCGCCGAGTATCCCGCCGTCCGCACCAATACGCAACCGTCCTGCAGGCTAACCTCAATCCGCGGAGCGCTTTCGTTTTCGCTCCCACTGCGACCATGGCGCGTGTCTAGCGCGTTGGCCAGACGCAATACCCCGGCCAACTCCATAGCCATCGCCCGATCCGCCAGTTCCAGCGTCTGCATGGTCTTTCCTCGCGGACGCGGCAATGCCCCACGATGATAGCGCGCCACCACCGCCATCAGTTCCAGTTCTCGCGCGCTCCAACCCAGAGGCCGCGCCAGGTTGCGGATCATCCGGTACGAATTCTTTTGATGATTTTCCGGGCCCTTGGCTTTGCCGACGTCATGCATGAGTGCCGCCGCCTGCAGCACCGCTCGCGAGTCTTGATCGAAACTTGCCGTCCCCGCCTCAGGCGTCCCGAGCCCCGCATCCTTCAGCCCGTCGTACAAAAGAAGCGCCAGCTGGGCCACGCGCTGGGAATGCGGAAAATCGGGATCCAGATATCCGGCCCATACCCGAAGCCGGCTCATCGCCGCCGCGCGCAACTGCGGACCCGACGGCAACTCCGCCCGCCAGACGCGCCATAGCGACTGCCGGCCCACCATCTTCTCGCGATAACGCTCGATCCTCTTAGCGCGCTCCACGTTCAACTTCTCACGCCAGCGGCTCTGGCTCTCCACATCCGGGAAGGCCATAATCTCGACCGCGGTGGCCCACAGCACATCCAGATCGTGCACCTCTCCCAACAGATCCTGAAATTCTTTCAGATCGTCGCCCCATAACGCATGCTGGCGCGGCAGAAAATTTTCCACCGAGTAGCGAAAGCGTTTGATGCCGATGCGCAGTTCGTGCCAGCTAACCTGCGACCGTGTCCGCAGGGCGCGTTTGTGCAGATCGTAGGCGGCTGTCCACTTTTCGAGCGCCAGATGCAAGTACACCGCGCTCCCCGGACGCACCCGCGCCGCGCGCCGCGGCAGAGTTCTCGTCCACTGCCGCCATTGCTTGCGGTCAAACTGATGGAGATCTTTGAAGGCGTGCTGCTTGCATTCGGCTTCGCGCGCGTGCACGTGAGCGAGCAGTTTCGCGGACACCGGGTCACCCGACAAACGATCGCCCGACAAACGATCGCCCGCTGAGTTGCCCGACGAATTATTAGTAACGCTCAGCTTCTCGATCCACTCCTGCATCACCTGCATGTCGCGCAGTTCACCCAACGCCTGGAAAAGCTTCTTTCCCGCCTTCTTCATGTCCTTCCATGAAGAATCGGGATCGAGCGCCATCAATCCATCGGCCAGAGACCGGCAGCGCCGCAGCGCCACCCGAAGATCGTGTACCGCATCGGCATCGAACCCCGCAGCCGCCCGATCGCACTCCACCAGCACGCGCTCCATCCAAGCCCGCAACCCCAGCTTCGGCTTGGTTCGAGCAAGCTTGGTTCGAGCAGGCTTAGGGTTCACAGGCTTCAGACTGAGCTTCAGACTGGGCTTCGGAACTGGACTGGCTCCCACCGTGGCTCCTTTCGTTGAAGGGAACCATTGTCGCCTCTTTGCGGCGATTCTTCTAGAGCGGGGGCTTTGCGTCGTCAGTTCTCAGCCGTGACGGAAGCTGCTGCCGCCAAATTAGCTCGGTGATCAGTTCTCGGTTCTCAGTTCTCAGTAAGACCGAAACACGTCCGTACTGCCGGGTGCCCCAACGAGAACTTAGGCGCTTTGAATCCCACTCATCGCAAAGAACGCGATGAGTGGGGGGCACCCTCACTACTTTGCGGTGGAAACGAATTGGCGTCGCGGGATTACTTTTTGTACACGGTGGGCTGTGGGCCCTTCTCGAGTGTCTCGCGGTCCCAGATCATGCCTTCGCGGGTGTAGTTCGCGAGTTCGAAATCCTGGGTGAGTTCGAGCGCATCGGTGGGGCAAGCATCTTCGCACAGGCCGCAGAACATGCAACGGCTCAGGTCGTAGGTAAAGTTCGTGAGCTCTTTGCGGCGGGTCTTTTCATTGCGCTCGCTGGTGACCACGATCAGGTTTTCCGGACAAGCCAGGGCGCACAGGTCACAGGAAATACAGAGAGTCTCGTTGGTGTCTGGGTTGACGTTCAGCCGCGGCGCGCCGCGGTAGCGCTCGGCGACCTGCGGCCGCTCCAGCGGATACTGCTCGGTATAGATTTCCCTGGGATCCTGATAGCGGAACGTCACGCCCAGTCCCTGGATCAGGTCCAGCAAAAACACTTTCCGCAAGATGGCGGTGATTCCCATAACCTGCATAGGATATCACCGATGGGGACACGGGACGGAGTGAGATGAATCACAGAAGGCTGGAGACCGAGGCAGCGCCGAAAGAACTTTAGCGGACTTTCGGGGCTGCCTCGATCTGCGTGACGTATGGGCGCTACTTCTTGACCCTTTGTGTGATCGCCGTGTACTTGTTGGGAAGATAATTCGCGTCGCCGCTGTATTTTGCCACGACGACATGCCGGCCCACGGGGATGGCCGAGGTCGTGAACTGGGCTACACCACCGTTCAGCGTTGCGGATCCCAGTACAGTACCGCTCGCCACAAACTGCACTGTCTCACCATCTGGCGGCGGCCCCGCGATCGACGTGACGGTGGCCGTGAACGTCACCGGCTGTCCCAAAACGGAAGGGTTCAGCGACGAGGTGAGTCGCCGTCATCTTCGGGACCAAAAGAAAGCCGCCCTTGTTGGTCGAGATTGCGAGCACTCCAAAGTCATTCAGCTGCACCGAGTAAGTTTGCTGGCTGGGGCCCAGACCCGCCAGGACCGTAAAGTCCTGCATGCCGCCCGATGGAGTCCACAAGAACCCGTGCAGAAGTCCGGTCCCCGAACTGGTAAGGGAGGTTCCTGCGATCCATCCCCGACTGTTGATGCTGAGAGCGGAACTTTCGTCGCCTCCCAGAGTGCCCAGGTCTTTGATTCCCGCGGCCTGCGTCCATGAGAAAGCATGCCTGTACGCATTGGCGACGGGCGATTGCCCCACAACTGTCCCCGAGTCGTTGATGGCATATGCGAGAGCGCCAACCGAACCTAGATTCTGGAGACCACCGGCTTGCGTCCAGATGAAGCCAAGGGTGTTATGGCTGCCGTTGGGAAAGTAGTAGCCCACCACCTGGTTCGAGGAATTGATGGCCACGGCTGTGCCGCCACCGATGCTGGTGAGATCCGGTGTCAGATCCTGCATCCCGCCGGCCTGGGTCCAGAGAAACGCATGCTGCGTATTGGTGGCGGTGTAGGATAGCCCGACCACCGCGCCAGCATCGTTGATCCCGCTTGCCGCGCTCAATTCGCCGCCGAGCGAACCCAGCCACTGCACGCCCTCCGTGGGCCGCCAGACGAAAGCTTGCAGAATGCCCAAATCACACCAAAAGTAACCAGTTACCCGCTAGAATGGACTGGTCAGTCTGCGGGCCCGGACTCATCTGAGACGGAGAACTGAGAACTGGGAACCGAGAACTGAAGACTAGCTTTCTGGCAACCCGCCACTGGTGACGCACAACTGCTCTCCGCTGACAAACTTTCTTCTGGCGATGACGACCTTTCCTCTGACGAACTTTGGATGGAAGAAGCTCTACGCTGCGCCCGGCGCGCACTCGAGGCGGGCGAAGTGCCGGTGGGAGCGGTTGTTGTTTGCGAAGGGCGCGTGGTTGGACGTGGATGGAATCGCAATCTCCTCGACGACGATCCAACCGCTCATGCTGAAATCGTGGCGCTGCGCGAAGCGGGACGAAACGTCGGCAATCACCGACTCGTCGACTGCGAACTGTTTGCTACAATTGAGCCGTGCGCCATGTGCGCGGGAGCGGCAGTGCATGCCCGCGTCCGCCGCCTGGTGTACGGTGCCGATGACCCGAAGGCAGGCGCCATCCATTCGATTCTGCAGGTGGTGAATCACCCCAGTCTGAATCATGAGATGGACATCCGGGGCGGGGTACTGGCCGGACGTTCGGCAGACATCCTGCAGGAGTTTTTTCGGAAGCGTCGTTAGTCGTTGGTCGTTTCGGGACGGCAACGGGCCTGAAGATTTTACTGACGACTGACAACTGATAACTGACAACTTTTGTTCCGGAGAGGTGCGTGAGTGGTTGAAACGATCCGCCTCGAAAGCGGACATACCTTAACGGGTATCGTGGGTTCAAATCCCACCCTCTCCGCCAGACTTCGCATTTGCTGAAGGAACTTTCGCCCTTGAACGTTCCCGTCCAAACCCCGTTTGACAGTGTCGAGAATGCGCAACAATACGTGCGACTTTTGGTCGAGGCGATCGCCGAAGCCAAGAGCGAGATCGAAGCCGACCTCGGTGCGGCGGCGTCGGCCAAGTCGGAACGCCGGGTACAGGCTCTGCGAATTGTGCAATTCAAGCTGGATAAGCTGGAACAACACCTGAAGACCGGCAGCCGGCTGCTCAACGATCTGCGCACCTTGCGCCGGCTTCTGTTGGATGAACGGCTCGAACCCACCACGGCCAGCCCCGACCGGAATTCTGAGGAATAGATTGCGGCCGGTGTTCGAGCGGGGGCACACGCGCCGGTTCACGCTCTCAATTTTTCGGCAAACTTTTGTTCCAACTTCGCCAGCTTCGGCGAGATCACGAACATGCAATAGGGCTGGCGCGAATTGTCGTTGTAGTAGTTCTGATGGTAGTTTTCGGCCACGTGGAATTCCTCGGCCGGTTCGACTGCGGTCACGATCGGTTCAGAGAATGCCTTGGCCGCCGTCAACTCCGCAATGGTGTTCTCGGCGATCTTCTGCTGTTCGTCGTCGTTGTAGAAAATCACTGAACGATACTGCTCGCCCGCGTCATTTCCCTGCCGATTTAGCGTGGTCGGATCGTGCACGGCGAAGAATACGTCGAGCAGATCGCGGTAGCTGATCTGGTCGGGATCGAAGGTGACGCGCACGACTTCCGCATGCCCGGTGTCGCCGTTGCACACCTGGCGATAAGTCGCCTGGTCGGCGCGTCCGCCCATGTAGCCGGACTCGACGTGGGTCACACCCGTGAGACGTTGAAAGACAGCTTCAATGCACCAGAAACATCCGCCGCCGAAAACTGCTGTCTGCTCTTTAGCCATGATGATTGGATGTGCTGGCTGGCAGGAAGTTCCGCCGTCGCCCAAACAAAGATCTTAACCACAGGAGACACAGAGGAGCACAGGGGAAACCTTGGGGTCCTCTGTGCCCCCCGTGGTAAAGGGTTTGGCACTTACACCGATACCGTGAATGACGTCTCCGTCCGTGTAACTGGCCGGTAGAGCGTGTCGCGTTCGATCGGCTCGCGCCCGGCTTCCTTGATCAAGCGCACCAGATCGTGCCGTCGCAGGCCCTGGGGAGTGGTCGCGCCCGCGTCGTGGTAGATTTTTTCCTCGACAACCGTGCCGTCGATATCGTCGGCTCCGAAGCGCAGGGAGATCTGCGCAATCTTGGGGGTCATCATCTGCCAGTAGGACTTGATGTGCGGGAAGTTATCGAGCACCAGGCGGCTGACGGCGATCTGCTTGATGTCGGTCATGCCCGTGGTCGTAAAAAGATGCTGAAGCGG
>Ga0209117_1000517_pt1 | contig 15530 bp, 13 predicted proteins | sample BlaSpr_A8_OM2_M2_FD_187978 | JGI IMG/M metagenome (GOLD analysis project Ga0209117, IMG submission 187978) | Forest soil microbial communities from Thunder Bay, Ontario, Canada - Black Spruce, Ontario site 2_A8_OM2_M2 (SPAdes) (version 2) | ecosystem: Environmental > Terrestrial > Soil > Boreal...
GGCCGCCTGTTTGAGCTCGGCCAGCGTCACCAAGTCGATCGCATTCGCCGGCGGTCGGTCGAGCACCACCTCGGCCACGCCCGACTCATCGATCGTCATTCGCAGACGCTCCCGCACGGACAAGGTCTCCATCAATCGGGCACGGCCGGTGGAATATCGCCGATCTCGCGTCGCACCAGGCGTAGGAGCTCGACCAGCTCAATGGCCATGTCTTTCGGGACCGGGATACCGAAATTGACCTTGGCCAGCGCGTCTGTGGCTTTGTCGGCGAGCTCGCGCCCAGCCTTGGTCAATCGGACCACAGTGGTTCGGCGGTCAGTTGGATGCGCCGCCCGCGCTAGGATCCGCCGCTCTTCCAGCTGATCCACGACCAGCGTGATGGTCGTGGGATGCACCATCAGCTGGCGGCTCAACTGTCCGAGTGGTCGGGAATTGTCCCGTGACAAAAACAGCGTGACCATCAAGAGGTAACCGGTGCGGGTCAGCTCGAACTGCTTGAGGACCTCGTCTTGGAGCGTCGTGACCGCCTGATAGGTGCGGAACAGCGCCGACACGGCCAGGAAGTGTTCGGCGTCGGGTCTGTCCTGCGCCTGCCAGTGCTCGAGCACCCAATCGAGGGGATCGAACTCGCCTGGTCGAGTGCGCGTTCGCAGAGAGGTCAATTCCTCTGCGCCTCAACGAGGCTGCGCGCCTGATCGCGCAGCGCAAACTTCTGGATCTTGCCGGTCGGGGTCATTGGCAACTCCTTCAATATCTCGAGGCGCTCGGGGAGCTTGTGGACGGCAATGCGGCGATTGTTCTTCAAATAGTCGGCGAGCTCGGCGAGGGTCGGTGCTTCGGCCCCGTCGGGGACGACGAAGGCGCAGGCCTTCTCGCCCATCAGCCGATCGGGCATGGCGACGACGGCGACCGCCTTCACCTTCGGATGCGTCAGCAGATGCTCCTCTACCTCGGTGGCGCTGATATTGGTTCCTCCGCGAATGATCACGTCTTTGATGCGGCCCTTTAGCCGCAGCAGACCTTCGGCATTGAACGCTCCGCGGTCACCTGTGTGATACCAGCCGTCTGGGTCGATCGCGATCGCTGTCCGCTCCTGGTCGCGCCAGTATCCGAGCATGGCGCCAGGACCTCGGTAGCAGACCTCGCCTTCCTCGCCAGCCGGAACCGGCTCGCCGGCTTCGTTCACGACTCGCACCTCGACGCCGTCGAGTGCGGGCCGGCCGTCCGAGATGACCGCCATCTCCGGCGGGTCACTGAGCCAGCAAGCGGTGGTCGCGAAGATCTCAGACGCTCCGTAGAGCGGCAGCAGGCGGCAGCCGCGAAATATTGTGGTCACCTCCTCGGCCAGACTGGCGGGGATCGGCGCGCCCGCGCAGACCCAGGCTCTCATTGAGGACACGTCGTCCTGCGCCGGATCGAAAGCGTCGAGCGCCATCCGCACAAAAGGAGTCGCGGTCGCCGCATGAGTGCACCGGTGCTCGCGGATCCTGGCCAGGCCCTCTTTTGGTTGCCAGACGTCCTGGAGGTGGATGGAACCGCCCGTCAGGATCGGGGCGGCCACGCCCATCGCGAGTCCGGTGCCATGACTGACCGGCGACGGCGCGAAAGTGACCGAGCTGCGATCGAGACCAAAGGCTTTGCTCAGTCCTCGAACTGTGAACCCGATCGTGTTCCAGGTATGAAAGCAACCTTTGGGCCGCGACTCGGTGCCGGAGGTGAAGATCAGCACGTGGCCGTCATCCGCGCCTGGTCGCTGCCCGGCGGCGGATTCGTCGAAGTCCTCGGCGCCGCGGTCAGGCTGCGTCAGGTCGGCGAGGGCGAGCTCGTCACTGCTCGGCGCGCCCCTGACGACAACGATGCGTTCCAGCGCCTGGCTGGCCGGCCGCAGCTCGCGGAACATCTGCAGGTGGTCGAAGTTCCTGAACACGCCTGCGGTGAATGCAACCTTGGCTTCGGACCGCTGAAGGATGTAGCCGACCTCGTCGTGGCGGTAGATGGGCATGATCGGCACCAGCACCGCGCCAGCTCGGATCGCGGCGAGGTAGATGACGACGAACTCGTTCCAGTTCGGAAGCTGGGCGAGGACGCGGTCTCCTTGCTTCACCCCCATCCCGCGGAGCCCGGCGGCGAGTCGGTAAGCCTGGCCTCGCGCCTGGCCGTAGGTCAGGCGGCCAACACCATCGGTCGCGAGCTCGCGCTCGGGCGCCTCGTCAGTCCAACTATCGAGGAGGTCGAGGAGGATCTCGTCTCCCCACCAACCTTTCTCTCTGAACCGCGCCGCCTGTTCCGCGGTGTACCGGAAGCCAATGCCTGCGTCTCTCAGCTGATTGACCATGTGCCCATCTCCATGACTAGAGTCCGAGCCGGTCGGCGATCGCGAGGTAGTGCTGGTCGGCGTTGCCGAGCAGGGTCTCGCTCGCCCAGCTCCGGCGATAGTGAAGGTGGGCATCGTGCTCCCACGTGAACCCGATTCCACCGTGAACCTGGATGGTCTCCGTGGCCACCCATCGATATGCCCGCCCGCAGTAGGCGGCCGCGACCCGCACCGCGACAGGGAACTCGCTGCTGCCTGCCGCGAGGCATGACGCGGCATATCGAGAGGCGGCCCGCGCGAACTCAACGCGCTGAAGCATCTCGACACACCGGTGCGCGATCGCCTGGAAGGAGCCGATCGGCCGGCCGAACTGCTCGCGCTGCTTCGCGTATTCGACGCTCATCTCGAGACACCTCGCCGCCCCTCCGGCTTCCTCTGCGGCAAGGGCGATGAGGGCGCGGTCCACTGTTGCCGCGACAACATCAGGAGCGCAGCCATCGTCGCCAACCAGCCGTGCGCGGACTCCCGCAAATTTCAGGGCGGCGAGCCTGCGGGTCAGATCAAGGGACTCGAGCGCCTGCGATTCCACGCCCGGGTCAGTCGCATCGACGGCGAACAGGCTGAGGCCCGCATCGGTCTGGGCTGCGACGAGAAGAAGATCGGCGACGTGGCCGTTGAGGACCAATGACTTGGAGCCGTCGAGCACCCAGCCATCGCGGTCGCGCTTGGCGCTGATGCCCGCCTCCGCGACAGCGACCGTGGCGATGGTCGTTCCGGCTGCGATGCCCGGCAGCAGGTCCCGGCACGCCGTCTCGTCGCCGGAGCAGACAAGCGCATTGGTAGCCAGGGCAACTGACGCGAAATACGGCCCCGCATGGAGCGCGCGTCCCATCTCCTCGAACACGATCTGGGCTTCGACCGGACCCTGCCCCAATCCCTCGTATCGCTCCGGGACGAGCAGCGCCTGAAGGCCGAGCTGCTCCGCCATTCGCGACCACATCGAGCGATCGAAGCCGTGCGGGGTCTCTATCACCCGGCGCGTGTCAGCGGGCGATGAGGTCACGGCCAGGAACTGGCGGACCGTGCTCCGCAGCTGGTCGTGCTCACCGGTGCGGGCGAGGTCTGGCCGCGAGCTCACCGCGCTCAACTCGGCCTCGGAAGACCAAGCACGCGCTCGGCGATCATGTTCTTTAGCACCTCGTCGGAGCCGCCGCCCAGCCGGTAACCGGGCGCCCCGAGCACGACCGACGTCCACGCGTAGGTGCCCCACTCCCCGGTGTCGGCGATCAGTTTTGGTCCGAGGACGCCGGCGACGAATTCGCCCAGGGCGGCCATGTTGGCGGAGAGGGCGAGCTTGTTGAGCGCGATCTCCGGTCCGGGCGCTTGGCCGGCGCGCGCTCGGTCGGCCATCACTTCCTGTGTGTAGCGGGCGACTCGGAGCTCGGTCACGAGCTCACCGAATGCACGCCTCACCAGTGGGTCATCCGCGACACCGGCGTGGCGGACGAGCTGCATCAACCTTTCCGTGGACAGAATCCCGGCACCACCGAACGAGCTGTGTCCCATCGCGCTTCGTTCGAAGGACAGCGTGGTCAGCGCGACGCGCCAGCCCTCGCCCACCGCTCCCAATCGAGCGCTATCGGGCACCTCAACGCTGTCGAGGAAGACCTCGTTGAAGGCGGCGCCACCGGTCATCTGCCGGAGCGGCCGCACGGTCACCCCGGGCGCGTGCATGTCGACGAGAAACGCCGTGAGGTTGTGGTGACGTGGACTCGGTTCGGTCTGGCAGATGATCTCGCCGACGTCGGCCAGGTGCGCTCCTGAGGTCCACACTTTCTGACCGGTGATGAGCCAGCGATCGCCCTGAGCCGTCGCCTTGGTTCGGATTGCCGCGAGGTCGGATCCGGCCCCGGGTTCGCTGAAGAGCTGGCAGGCGATCAGGTCCCCGCGATAGAGGGCGGGGAGATACTCGAGCTTCTGCCGCTCATCCGCGTGACGCAGGATCGAGGGCGCGATCATGCCCAGGCTCACGGTCAGAGCTGCGTCGCCGGGGACGTCGAACTTGCGGGTCAGCCGGCTGAAGGCGGCCTCGTACCTTCGCGGAAGCCCGGCGCCCCCGTACTCTTTGGGACCTGAGATCCAGGCCAAGCCCGCATCCCAAAGGGCGGCGCGCCACGCGCGAATGCGGGGAAGCGCCTCGGCCTCCTCGGTCGGGTCGGGCTCCTGGAAGACGCGCACCTCATCGCTGCCCTCGCCCCACTTGAATCGGCTTCGCTCCTCGGAAGCAACGCGCGGGTAGCGGGATACAAGGAACGCCTCCCCGCCGGCGAGGAAGTCTTCGAGCGCGGGCTGATCACTCATTGCTCACCTCTGCGGGCGCGACGGGCGGCCGGTGACCCGGATCCATCTCGCGTGGGCAGGGCGACCACTGCGGTTCCCGGCATCACCGTTTCGCCACGCTGGTTGCGCGCGGCGGTGCGAATGTGCACGACGTGCTCGCCGTCGGAGTCGACGCCCTTTTCGGTGACTTCGGCTGTGAGCTCGATGACGTCGGAGAGGTAGACGAATTTGCGGTATTGCGCCTGGCACTGCTTGATCCAGCCGCCGTCACCGCACCAATGGGTCAGGTGATGAATCTGCCAGCTCTGGCGTTGGAAGCCGACGTCGTACTGGTACTCGGCGCTCATGGCATTCGCAGCCCGCAGGTTGTAGTGCACCGAATAGATCGGCTCGAGCGCAGATGTGACCGGATCGCGAAATGACCACGCGGAGTGCGCCTGGTAGTCGTGCAGGGCGGCAGCGTGCGCCTTCAGTCGCGGGATCGGCGTGCCGCCACCGGCGACGAAAGCGATCTCATCGGTCAGCCCGATCGGGCCCTTGGTGACGATATCGAGCTGATCTCCGAGCTCGACGTCCTCCCAGAACCTGGGCTCGGCTCCGCGCGGCCTCTCGGCCAGGACCCGCGCCTCGATCTCGGCCAGTTGGGCAGCAGTCCATCGATGAGGCAGCGCCGGCTTGGTCCGTTCCGCGCTAGACCGGCGGCGCGCGGCTGATCCGCGTTCGAAGTTGATGACGTGCCAGTGGATGGTGGCGATCCTCTCGCCCAGTTGGTTTGTGTAGGTATTCGTGAAGTGGTCGGTCACGGTGCGGCCCGCGAAGCTGCTGGGCGAGGGTCCGTCGAAGCCGTCATAAACGCATGACGCCTCCACAGCATCGCCCCAATAGACGGGCCGATCGAAGCTCAGCTGAGACTCCGAGTGAAATGAGCCGAGACCCGGCCAGCCGAACTGGATGCCGGAAAAGCAGCCGATGACGAAGGAAGGCGGAGCCACCGGCCCACCGAATGGGGAGCGTTTGCCGTAGTCCGCATCGGTCCACAGCGGGTTGATGTCCCCGATGCCGCCGGCGAACTTGGCGACGGCGATCCGCGAAGCCACGTCGTTGTTCACCGAGTGATCGATCCGGAGCCGGGCGCCGGTCTTGGCCCGCATCGTCGCGAGCATCGCCTCGTCGAGCTCCGCCTGCGGCATCAAGGCCACCTGCTCTTCGGCCATGGCAATACTCTAGCACACGATTGTTGATTACTAGAGTATTATTTTCCCGAGGTGCGCGACGTAGTTTTTGATTGGGGCATCGAGGTCGCCCGCTCCGGCGGCCTGATCCCATTCCTGCAGTACTCGCCCCGGCGGCGCCAGGTGGCGGAGTTGCTCCTCGATGCGGAGCGCTGGCGGGATCGCGTCCATTTAATACAGGGCAGCCGCCGGTTGACGTTTGGCGACCTCTTCCTGGCCTCTGGTTGCGTGGCCGGCAAGCTGGCCGAACAGGGCCTGAAGCCCGGCGACCGGCTGCTGCTGCTGGCTCCCAACTCGCCCGAGTGGGTGACGGCGTTCTGGGCCGGCATTCGGGCCGGTGCCGTCGTCACGCTGGGAAACGGATGGTGGAATCGCGTCGAGGCTGAGCACGCCGTCAAGCTGGTTGAGCCCTCGGTTGTGGTCGCCGACGAGAAGCGCCGTGAGCTGCTGCCTTCGAGCCTGACTGACAACCAGGTCGTCCTCGTGGATCAGGTTCGGCGCTGGGGCGAGGCGGACTCGATCCGAACACCCGTGGCAGCCGGTGGTGACGAGAACGACGCGGCCGTCATCGTCTTCACCGCCGGCACCACAGGCGACCCCAAGGCAGCCGTGCTCGCCCATCGCTCGGTAATCGCCAACCTGCACAGCCTGCTGCTGGTATCCGGTCGCCTGCCGCAGCAGCTCGATACCGACAAGCTCGGCGCCGTGATCCTGCAGAGCGGCCCCATGTTCCACATCGGCGGGATCCAGGCTCTGCTGCTGGCGATGCTGTGCGGTCACTCGATGGTTTTCCTCGAGGGCCGTTTTGACGCCGGCCAGGTGCTCGACCTGATCGAGCGCGAGCACGTCACAGTCTGGGGCGCAGTGCCGACCATGGCGTTCCGGGTGCTCGAACATCCATCGCTGCCGGGTCGCGACGTGAGTGCCGTGCGTTCGATATCGCTTGGCGGCGCTGCGGTTCAGCCGGAGCTGACCGCGCGACTACGGCGCGCTTTCACCGGAGCCGATCGCGGGCTATCGACGATCTACGGAATGACCGAGACCGGCGGCACCGTGGCCTCTGCGTCTGGACAGCTCATGGCCGAGCATCCCAGGACATCAGGCAAGCCGACGCCAGTGTCCGAACTTCGAATCGACTCGCCGAAGCCTGGTGGCGAGGGCGAGATCCTGGTCCGCACGCCGGGGCAGATGCTCGGATACTGGGGTCAGCGCCAGGCCGACGTCATCGATGGTGAAGGCTGGGTGCACACAGGCGACCTCGGCCGCATCGAGGATGGCCTCCTGTACGTGACCGGCCGCTCCAAGGACATCATCATCCGCGGCGGCGAGAACATCGCAAGCGCCCATGTCGAGTCGGCGCTCCTGCGCCACCCCGCGGTCCGGAACGTTGCAGTGGTGGCGCGACCCGACGCCGATCTCGGAGAGCGCGTTGGAGCAGCGATCGAGCTCGACCCGTCCACGCCCGTGTCGGCTCAGGATCTGGCCGAGTTCGGACGGACGCATCTCGCCAACCACGAGGTGCCGACCGATTGGTGGCTCATCACCGGCCAGCTCCCTATGACCGAGGCCGGCAAGGTCGACAAGCGAAAGCTGAGCGCAAGCTGGCCTTCCGGTTTGGCCGTCAGGACGGATTCCCAGCCCGCAAAGCCCCCGCCACCTCGGTGAGACGATGCCGCACCGCGCCTGCATGCTCCACCGCCGACTCCCAGCTCTCGGCCACCGCGAGCAAAGAGAAGTCGCGGCAACCGGCTTCGATATAGGGAAGCAAGGCTTCGGCCACCTCATTGGGCGTGCCGGCGTAGATGAGGTTGCGAAAATCTTCGTAGGGCCGTGAGTAGAGTCCCTCGAGGGTGGCGGCTAACAATGCCCGCGCACGGTCGCCATCGCGATCGAGACCGCACCAAACGCTGAGGGTCGGGCTAATCGAGAGAGTCCGGCGGGCCGACGCGGCGAGCTCGTCGATGCGCTCAACCGAATCTCGAAACCGGCGCGGCGAAACGAACATGGGCAGCCAACCGTCGCCAAGCAGAGCGGCCCGTCTGAGCGCCGCCTCCGAACGCCCGCCCACGACAATCGGAATCGCGGGAGACGGGATGGGCACCACGAGTGCCTTCCGCAGCTTGAAGAAGTCGCCGTCGAAGTCGATCGACTGTCCGCTCGCCAGCAGCCGCAGCACGCGAATGGACTCGTCCAGCCGCCGTCCTCGCGTCGTGGGATCGACGCCGGCGTTCATTACCTCCATGCGATCCTCGCCACCCGCGCCGACGCCGAGCACCAGCCGGCCGGGCGCGACCTGGGCGATCGACGACGTCTGCCGGGCGACGGCCAGCGGATGGCGCAGCGCTAGCTGATAGACGCTTATGAGCACGGGCAGGGTGGGGTGCGCTGCCAGCGCGAATGCGGCCGATACGATCCCGTCGAAGCCGTGTCCGCCCTGAAAGCTCAGGTGGTCTCCGACCACCAGGAAGTCCAGTCCCGACTCCGCGGCCCGCTCGAGGAGACGTCGAGATGCTTCCGGCGGCTGCCCGAGGATCGAGTCGTGAACGTCAAGACCGACTCTGATCACCGCGTGTCCGCGGATGAACGGCGCAGCTCAGCCACGATTACGCGCTTCTGAATCTCAGCTGTACCGTCGGCGATCAGGTAGGCCATGACGTCGCGATAGCGCTGCTGGAGCGGAAGCTCGGCAGAATAGCCGAGGTGGCCATGGACCTTCATCGACGCCTCGATGGCGTCCTTGGCGACTACCGGAGGCCACCACTTGCTCATGGACGCGACCGCTGTATGTGGCTGGCCGGTGGCCCGGAGCCATAGCGCGCGGTAGCACAGCCACCGCGCGGCCTCGAGGTAGGTTGCGTGCTCGGCGAGCGGAAACGACACACCCTGGAAGTTGACGATCGGCTGCCCAAAGGCTTCACGCTCGGTCGCAAAGGCGATCGCTTCGTCGAGGCTCGCCCTTGCGGCGCCGAGGCACAGCAGACCGAGCGCCGGGCGGCTGAAGTCGAAGTGATGCATCACGCCGGTGAAACCGCTCCCCTCCTCCCCGATCAGCGAATCCTTGGGCACGAACGCCCCATCCAGATTGATCGAGCCCCATCCCAACGGCAGGCAGCCCATGCCCAGCATCGGCGTGCGAGTGACGCCCGCTGCGTCGAGCGCCACGACGAAACAGCTCACCCCGGACGAACGCGTCGTCCCTGGCGCGCGGGCGTAGACCAGCGCGGCCGCCGCGTTCATCGCCCAGGAGATCGCCGTCTTCTCGCCGCGGAGTCGCCAGCCACCTAGTACCGGCTCGGCGATCGTCCGTAGCGCCGCCGCATCCGAGCCAGAGCCGGGCTCGGTGAGGGCGATGGCGACCGTGCATTCACCTCTGATCAGCGGTGCGAGGTACTGCTGCCGTACCGCTTCCGAACCACACGCAAGCTGCGATCCGATCAGGCCGACCTGCACCGGCGCGGCCGCGACGTTCACGTCTCCTTCCGCCAGGGTCTCGGCCGCAAGCCCGAGCAGGATGGGGTCCTCGACGCCGGTCCCGCCGTACACCTCCGGAAGTCCAATGCCGAGGACGCCCATGGATCCCAGCCGGCGCTGCACCTCCCAAGGAAATTCGGTCTTGCTCGCGCGCTCGCGGTACCCGGGCCGCAGCACGTCGCGCGCGAATTGAGCGAGGCCGCGGCGGAAGTCCTCCTGCTCCTCGGTGAACGCGAAGGAGATCAAGCCGACCCCACCTCACTGATTGATCGAATTGCCTCGACGAACATCTTTAGCTCGTCGCCCAGGTGCCTGGGAACAATGGCTCCGTCGGGGTTGAAGATCTCATCGAGTCGGTCTCGGATCGATTCCGCGCTCAGATCGCGCTCGGTGATTCCGCGAGTGACCGATGTGACGACGGCCGAGACGTGGCCCCCGCCGACGGAAAGAACTCGACCGGTGATCTGGCAATCGCGGTGGCACAGAAAGGCGACCACTGGAGACACCTGTTCAGGAGCCAGGAGCTCACCGTTCTCGCCGAGGAGGTCGTGAGTCATCTGGGTCGATGCCATCGGCGAGATCGCGTTGACCGAGATGCCGACCTTCCGTCCTTCGACGGCCAGGGACCGCGTGAGCCCGACCAGCCCGGCTTTCGCTGCCCCGTAGTTGGCCTGGCCGAAGTTGCCGAACAGGCCGGACGCCGAGGTCGTGTTGACGACTCGGCCGTAGCCGGCGGTGCGAAGGTGACGCCAGGCAGGGATGGTGACGTTGAAGGCCCCGGTGAGGTGGACGAGGAGCACAGGCTCGATCAGGTCTGGCGTGAGGTTGTGAAACGCCTTGTCGCGCAGGATCCCGGCGTTGTTGACCACGATCGCGAGGCCGCCGAACTCGTCGAGGGCCTGTTGGACGATCCGCTCGCCCCCTTGCGCGGTGGTCACGTTGTCGTGGTTGGCGACGGCCACCCCGCCGGCCGAACGAATTTCATCGACCACCTTCGCGGCCGGATCTGTTTCCCCGCCCAGGTCGTTGACCACTACCCGCGCTCCGCGGCGGGCCAACTCCAACGCGTGGCAGCGACCCAAGCCGCGCCCGGCGCCGGTCACGATCGCAACGTCGCCATCGAACTGGAGCGGCGCCGTGGTTGTTGCCACGTCAGACCATCGTGAATCCGCCGCTGACGCTGAGGACCTGGCCGGTGATCCACGAAGACAGCGGTGAGGCGAAGAACAGCACAGCGTTGGCGATGTCCTGGGGCTCGCCGATCCGACCCATTGGATAGGCGCGGGCCAGCTTCTCGGGGCCGCCGGCCGCTTCGATGAACGCCGAGCCGCCCGGTGTAGAGGTGGTGCCGGGAGAGACACCGTTCACTGTCACGCCGTCGCGGCCGACCTCCTTGGCGAGGCTTTTGGTCAGTCCAATCAGCCCGGCCTTCGCGGCGGCGTAGACGCTCATGAAGCGCTCACCCGTACGAGCCGAATCCGAGATGGTGTTGATGACCCGGCCGCGCCGCTCGATTACATCCTGCAGGGCGGCGCGCGTTACGTTGATCGTGCCGACCAGCGTCACGCCTACCACGCGATCGACCTCGTCTGGAGTCGTGTCCTTGAACTCTTTGACCACCCAGGTCGCCGCATTGTTGACGAGGATCGAGATCGGGCCAAGCTCGGAGTGCAGCCGCGAGATTGCAGTATCGATGGAGGAGGGATCGCCGATGTCCATCTGGAGCGGAATTGCTTTTCCGCCGGCGCTGCAAATGGCGTCTGCCACGCGGGTCGCCGACTCACCGGACAGATCTGCCACCGCGACGCGGGCACCCGCCTTAGCGAGCGTGTTTGCGATCGCCTCTCCGATGCCACTGCCGGCACCGGTGACCAGAGCCACCTCGCCTGCCAGATCAACAGCGATGCTCATCGAGTCCCTCAGTGAGATTGGTGATGCTTGGCGAAGTCCGGTTCTCGCTTCTCGGCAAATGCGGCCGCGCCTTCTCTGGCTTCATCGGTCTCCAGGAAGACATTGAGACCGTCCTCGGACAGCAGCGAGAGACCACCCTGGTGATCGGTGTCGGCATTGAACGAGTGTTTGAGGAAGCGGAGGGCGGTCGGGCTGTAGCGTGCGATCGTACGGCCCCACTCCTTCGCCGACTCGAGCAGCTTGTCACCCGGCACCACCCTGTTGACGAGACCCCAGCGCTCGGCATCGGTCGCCGAGTATTGATCGAGCAGGAACCAGATCTCGCGGGCACGTTTCTCGCCTACGACCCGAGCGAGGTAGGCGGAGCCGAAGCCCCCATCGAAGGAACCGACGCGTGGCCCGGCCTGTCCGAACCTGGCGTGCTCGGCGGCGATCGAAAGGTCGCACAGCACGTGAAGGACGTGCCCACCTCCGATGGCAAGCCCGTTTACCGCTGCGATCACCGGCTTGGGCACATCGCGAATGAGCCGATGGAAGTAGGTGATCTCGAACAGCCCGTTCGACGTCGGCCCATAGTCACCGGTCTCGTTCCTCTGTTTGACGTCGCCGCCAACACAGAAGGCGCGGTCGCCCTGGCCAGTGAGGATGATGGCGCGGACATCCTTATCTGCCCACGCGCGCTTGAAAGCGTGGATCAGCTCCTCGATCGTCTTGGCGCGAAAGGCGTTGAGCCTGTTTGGACGGTTGATGGTGACGATGGCCACGGGGCCGTCCACATCGTAGAGCAGGTCTTCGTAATCCATCGTGGCGCTCCTCATTTCCGTTCGATCGCACTCAAGGTTTCAGCCTGCCCTCTCAAGCAGAGTTCCGGTTCCCAGCCCGCCGCCGCAGCACATCGTGACCAGGGCGTAACGACCGCTCATTCGCTGCAGCTCGTGCACGGCTTTGGTCACGAGGACCGCTCCGGTCGCGCCCAAGGGATGGCCGAGCGCGATGGCGCCGCCGTTGGGATTCACTCGGCTCAGATCAGCATCGACCTCGTCCACCCACGAGAGCACGATCGAAGCGAACGCTTCGTTGATCTCGACCAGGTCGATGTCGCCCATGGCGAGGTGATTGCGCCGCAACAGCTGCGGCGTGACCTCGTGTGGACCGGTGAGCATCGTGACCGGGTCGACACCGATGAGCATCGAGTCGACGACTCTTGCCTTCGCCTGCAGGCCGCGTTCGGCCACCCAGCGCTCGCTTGCGAGCAGAACCGCCGCCGCGCCGTCCGAGATCTGAGAGGCGGTGCCCGCGGTGTGGATGCCATCGGGCACGACAGGCTGAAGCTGCGAGAGTGCGTCAACGCTGGTGTCGCGGAGTCCCTCGTCTTTGACGACTGTCGCGTTCTCGGTTTCGACCGGCACGATCTGTCCGTTGAAGCGCCCGTCGTCCCATGCCGCCGCCGCAAGCTCCTGCGAACGCAGGCCGAACTCATCGGCGCGATCGCGGCTCACGCCCCACTTCTTCGCAATTGCTTCGGCCGCCTGAAACTGGTTCAGGAAGGCGTAGCGCTCGAGGTACTCGGGAGGAACCGGCCGGCCGAGGCCGAGCTCCTTCTTGTAGTTGGCGCCGATCGGGATCCGGCTCATAGATTCGACCCCGCAGGCGATCACAACGTCGGCCAGGCCGCCCCGGATCAGGCCTGCCGCGAGCGTGAACGCCTGCTGAGAGGAACCGCACTGAGCGTCGACCGTAGATGCGCCCACCTGCTCAGGCAGGCCCGCCGACAACCATGCAGTTCGGCCGACATTGAACGACTGCTCCCCGACCTGGCTTACACATCCGGTGATGACCTGGTGAACATCGCGACCCTCGACACCTGACCGGGTCAGAAGCTCCGTCAGGACACGGCCCAGAAGAACCGCGGGATGGATCCCGGCCAGGGCCCCGTTGCGCCGCCCGACGGGAGTCCGCACCGCATCAACGACCAGAACTTGCTCCATTGCTCAATAGTAGAGTACTAGAGTAAATTATGCAAACCCTTGTGGTTCGCCGGCTTCACTACACCCCTAGTCCGACACTGCGGGTAGATGGCCTTGCCGAGGCGGACATGGTTCTGCGCCTGGGAGTTCGGCCGTCAATTCTGAATACGAAACGACACCCAATGACACGCCCTGACCGAGGGCGATTGCGTATTGGATGCGTACTGGTACGCACAACTTACTGTCATTCACCCGCCAAGACGAGTGAGGGCAGCCTGAGGAATAGATCCAAAGACCACGACCGCTCGCGACCCGGGAGTGAGATTGACAGCCATGCTCTTGCGATTGAATTGGGGCGGCTGATCGAGGTCCGTTATGGCAATCAGCGAAAGGCCCTGCGCCCATGGCGATCCATCGTGAGCGCCTGAGCTAGTTCGTCCCCGCTCCCTCGTCGTTCATGAGGGTCGCGGGGCGTCGACCTGAGTCCAGTGCAGGCCCCCGTCTGAGGTCATGGCAAGGCCACTAGCTTGCCCCCCCGCACTGCCAATGAATAGGTCCGCCCAGCCGTGCTTCACATCGACGAACTGTGGCTGGACGATCCAGTTGTCCAGCTGCTGATAAACACTTTGCCAGCTCTGACCGGCGTCCGAGGATTCCCACACGGTGTCCGGAGAGGCAACCCACCAGTGGGACGTGTCCTGGAAGGTGACGAGATATGTGGGTAAAGACGGGCAAGGGGATGATCGTCCACGAGGACAGTCCGCCGGGGGCGTGACCGAACGCCACGTGGTTCCACCGTCGGTCGATGTGTACGCGAACGAATTGGCCGGATAGCCCGGCACGGAGTAAACGGTGTACGCGATGACTCCGGCCCCGGGCAACAGGCCGATATGGGTGTCGACGGCTGCAGACGGTCCGGATGGACGGGGCAGCGGGTGCGGCTCCCAGGATGCGCCGCCGTCGACAGTCGAGTAGACGGTGGGTTCGGACGCGCCTGCAGCTGCAAGCCAGCCCTCGCCCGGCCGCCGGAACTCGATCTTGCCTTCCGGGAAGCTCACGGTGGTGTGCAGGTGACCGGCCGTACCATTGTTTGCCCAGGCGGCTCCTTTCGGCCAGGCCAGCTCGGTCCAGGTGCTTCCACCGTCGGTCGTGGCTAAGAAATGGCGCACCAATCCTGGGTCTGGTTCTGAGGCCAGCAGCCAGCCGTGCGTCGGGTCGCTGAATGTAACCAGATTCACCTGGTAGGGCGGCAGCGGGACCGGGTCCCAATGCATGCCGGCGTCGCTGGTTCGATACAGCCGGCCCGGGCTCCCGATCCAGATCACGCCCTGTTTGCTGTCAAAGAACTTGATCTCGCCGAAGCCGGAGTTGGCGTCGGCGGTAAGCTGCTTGTTCCAGTGCTTCGCCCCGTCGGTTGTCCTGTAGACATAGAACCGAGCCGACGGGGAATTCTCAACAACCAGAGCCCACCCGGTAGTTGCGCTTATGAAGTCGTACTGGTGCGAATACCCGGCGGGAATCGTCGCCGGGCTTGGCGACGGGGGGGCCGCCGGCGGCTTCGGCAGTGACGGCAACGCTGGATGCAGGTAGATGAGGCTGGCAACCACTATCGCTGCCAGCGAGCCCGCGATGAGCGGCAATGCCCGCCGGCCACGCCGGCTGGGCTCAGGCGTGTCCATCTAGATCGTCAAGGTAGAGCCTGACCGCTGAGTTGTGGCTTGCAGGAGGGTCTCTTCTATTCAGAACCGGAGTTAGGTGGGTCGAGGGCGGACAGTAAGCCGGGTTCTACATTGGGGCCTACTCATTCGCGCGCGGTGTCGCAACGCGGGAAGACCGCCCCGGGAAATTGTGATACGGCTGTGATACGGCGCCCTCCCTGCACCAGCCGTCGCGCCGGAATCGTATTCGGATTTTGGTCGGGGGCCCGGGATTTGAACCCGGGGCCTCACGGTCCCGAACCGGCACGGTGGTGTGTCCTCACGTGTCCCGCCGGTTCCTCCAATGCCCTCCAGTACTCAAATGTCGAGGTCGGCATGTCCTTTGGTGTGCTCCTGTGTCCCCATGGTTCCGAGAGTTTGTGCCCCGGCTGTGCCCCGGCGACGGTCCAGATCGGAGGAGTTAGACATGGGGCCGAACCGACAATTCGCTAAGGGTTAGCCCTCACCTCCGATCAGTATCCAGAGGTATCTGGTAGGAGATTAGTTCGAGCGCAGATAGTTCAGAACAGCAAGGACTCGACGGTGCTCGCTGCCTCCATGCTCCAGACCAAGCTTGGAGTAGATCGTGCCGATATGG
>Ga0209117_1000518_pt1 | contig 15463 bp, 12 predicted proteins | sample BlaSpr_A8_OM2_M2_FD_187978 | JGI IMG/M metagenome (GOLD analysis project Ga0209117, IMG submission 187978) | Forest soil microbial communities from Thunder Bay, Ontario, Canada - Black Spruce, Ontario site 2_A8_OM2_M2 (SPAdes) (version 2) | ecosystem: Environmental > Terrestrial > Soil > Boreal...
GGCGGAGCGGCAGGCGGTTCGGCGCGTCGAGTTTCAGCTCGACGGGCCGGTGGATGTGATGGTGGACGGCGAGGTGCTGACGCTGGAGTGCCGGACGATCGAAGCGCTGCCCTCCGCGCTGCGAGTGGTGGTTTAAACAATCCTGCTCGCAAACAATCGTGATATAAAAAATCCATGTCGCAAGAGCGGAGAGAACGGCAAAATGAAAAACTGGGGATAGAAACTGCTGCGAGCCGGAAATGGCGGCGCATTGCGATCTATGCAGTGCTGATCGTGGCCGCGTTCGGGCTGGCCTACTATCTCGGCAGCCGCAGCCAGCACAAGCACGATGCGTTCGCACGCTGTCTGACCGAACGCGGGCTGAAGATGTACGGGGCGTGGTGGTGTCCGCATTGCGTGGAGCAAAAAGAAATGTTCGGCGCGTCGTTCGAGTACGCTCCTTACGTGGAGTGCGGCATCAAAGGCGACTTGCACGGGCAGGCGCAGGTTTGCAAAGACGAAAACGTCAAGCATTATCCCACCTGGCAGTTTCCGCCTACCGGCGAACGAGTGGAGCGCATTTTCACTCTGCAAGAACTGAGCGACCGCACGGGGTGCTCGCTGCCGTGACCAGTTCGACGCAGCGTCTGATGAACGTGGTCGCCATTCTGGCGGTGTGCGGAATCGCTGTTTCGTCGGTGTCGCTGCAGCATCACTACGCGACCTCCAAGACGGCATACTGTGATATCGGGGAGACGTTCAATTGCGACATCGTGAACCGCAGCGAATATTCCTCGATCCTCGGAATCCCGGTCGCGCTGATTGGGATGCTCGGGTACGCGGCACTGGTGGGGCTGGCCACCGTGTATCGCGAGCGGCGCGAGACGCCGGCAATGCTTTTCAGCGCCGCCGCCGCCGGCCTGGCGTTCACTTTTTACCTGACTTACATTGAAGCGCGCGTGCTGGGAGTCTGGTGCATTTTATGTTTGAGTTCGCTGGCGGTGATTGCGGCGACGACGATGTTGGCGGCGGTGATCTGGTGGAAGCGAGACAGAACTCAGTAGCCAGTACCCAGTAGCCAGTAGGCAGTACCCAGTAGCCAGTACCCCCGAATGTTTGCTGAAAGCCGAGAGCTAAGAGCCAAGAGCCAAAAGCTAAAAACTAAATAACCTGTTTACTCCATGTCCCGGCCCACAATTCGAAAACCGAAGTCGAAGCCTGCCACCGCCGCTGCCATGCCGGTTTCGACCGGCAACCTATCGTTGCACGAGCTCAGCAGCCGGATCTTCGGGAACACGCGACAGGTGCGGGTTTGGCTGCCTCCCAATTACGATGGCTGGGGCGCGACGCGCTATCCCGTCCTTTATTTGAATGACGGGCAGAACCTGTTCGATCCGGCAACGGCCTTTGCCGGAGTGCACTGGCGGGTGGGCGAGACTGCGGCGCGTTTGATTGCCGAACAGAGAATTCGACCGCTTATTATCGTCGGCATCGACAACACGAAGAACCGGGCTCGCGAGTACATCCCATACAAGTCAAAAGATCCCAGAGTGTTGAACGCAAAGGGAAAATGCTATCCGGATTTTCTGCAGCGTGAAGTGATGCCGCTGATCGAAGAGCATTATTCGGTTTTGAAGGGGCCGGAGAATACGGGATTGGGCGGTTCCTCTCTCGGAGGCCTGATCTCGTTGTACACGCAACTGGCAGCGCCGGGAGTGTTTGGGCGATTGTTGATCGAGAGCCCGTCTCTGTGCGTGGCGAACCGGAAAATTCTGGCAGAGAGCCGTCGATTCCGCAGTTGGCCGGCGCGCACTTACCTGGGAATGGGGACATGGGAAATGGGGCATGCGGAGAAAGACGCAAAGATCGTCGCAGAGGTCCGCGAACTGGAAACCATTCTGCGCGAGGCTGGCTTGGACGAACAACGGCTGATGGTTCGCATCGAAGAAGGCGCTTCACACACCGAATCGGCCTGGGCGGCCCGGTTTCCGGAGGCGCTGGAGTTTCTTTATTCGGATCGCGTTAAAGTTTAGCGTTAACGATGGGTTATTATTGTCGGTCTTCTTCTCAGAGATCGTCTATTGGGGGGTCGTCTATGAAGTTTCCCGGTTTGGTGGTGTGGTGTGCTCTGGTCGCAGCGCTTGGAATCTGCGCGGCGGCCCAGCCGTATAACGAAACGCAGTTTAAGGGAATGAAGTGGCGCGACATCGGGCCGTATCGCGGCGGTCGCGTGTTGGCGGTCACAGGAATTCCCGGCAGTCCCTTCACTTACTATTTCGGCGGCGTTGCCGGAGGCGTGTGGCGCACCACCGATGGCGGCGTGAGCTGGCAGCCGATTTCCGACAAGAGCGTGATCTCGTCGATCGGCGCGATTGCCGTGTCGGAATCGAATCCGAACGTGATCTACGTGGGGACGGGCGAGTCTTGCCTGCGCGGAAATATTTCGTATGGCGATGGAGTTTACAAAACGACCGACGGCGGCAAGACGTGGCAGCATATCGGATTGAAAGATACGCAGCACATTGCGCGAGTTTGGATCGATCCGCGCAACTCCGACCATGTGTTGATCGCCGCGCTCGGGCACGCCTACGGGCCAAATCCGGATCGCGGCGTTTACCGCACCACCGACGGCGGCAAGACTTGGGACAAGGTTCTCTATAAGGACGATAAGTCAGGCGCGATCGATCTGGCGGTCGATCCGCACAATTCCAACGTGATGTTCGCCGCGCTTTACCAGATCCAGCGCACGCCGTGGGGTATGGAAAGTGGCGGGCCGGGCAGCGGATTGTACGGCTCGACCGACGGTGGAAATTCCTGGAAGCATCTCGAAGGCAAAGGCCTGCCCGAGGGCATTCTGGGCCGCATCGGGGTTAGCGTTTCGGGCGCCGACTCGAATCGCGTGTACGCGCTCATCGAGTCGAAGCAGAGCTGGCTGTATCGGTCGGACGACGGTGGAGAAACGTGGTCGCGCGTCAACGACGACCAGCGGCTCACGCAGCGCGCTTGGTACTTTACGCATATATTTGCCGATCCGAAGAGCGCGGACACGGTGTACATGCTGAACACGGGCGCGTTTCGCTCGACCGACGGCGGCAAGACGCTGAATCTTTTGCCGGCGCCGCACGGCGATCATCACGGTTTCTGGATCGATCCGCAGAATCCGAATCGCATGATCGACTCGAACGACGGCGGGGCGACGATCTCGGTCGATGGCGGCAAGAGTTGGTCGACGCAGTACAACCAGCCGACGGCGCAGTTTTATCATGTGGCAGCGGACAACGACTTTCTCTACAAGGTGTACGGTGCGCAACAGGATAACTCGACCATCGGCATCCTCAGCCGCACGGACGAGGGCTATATCGGTCGCCAGCACTGGTTCGACGCGGGCGGCGGAGAGAGCGGCTACCTTGCGCCCGATCCGCGAGACTCGAACATTATCTATGCGGGGTCGGGTGGCGGCGTGGTCACGCGCCTCGATCGCCGCAGCAACCAGGAGCAGGACATCACGGTTTGGCCCGAGGATACTTCGGGCCACGGCGTGGGCGATCTGAAATACCGGCTGGGATGGACACAGCCAATCGTGATTTCGCCGCACGATCCTAATGTGATCTACACCACTGCCGAGCGCGTCTTCAAGTCTATCGACGAGGGCAAGAACTGGAGCGCAATCAGTCCCGATCTGACGCGCAACGATAAGAGCAAGCAGGTTTCTTCTGGCGGCCCGCTCACCAAGGACAACACTTCGGTCGAATATTACGACACGGTGTTCACGATCGCGGAGTCGCCCGTCCAGAAAGATCTGTTGTGGGCGGGCACCGACGACGGCTTGATTCAGCTTTCGCGCGATGGCGGCAAGAACTGGACGAACGTAACACCCAAGGGAATTCCGGAGTGGAGCCTGGTCAGCCTGATTGAGGCTTCGCCCCATGATGCGGGCACGGCGTATGCGGCGGTCGATACGCACAAGCTCGACGATTTCAAGCCCTGCATTTTCAAGAGCACGGATTTCGGGAAGTCGTGGACGAAGATCACGAGCGGCATTCCGGATGGTGCATACACGCACGCCGTGCGCGAAGATCCGGTGCGGAAGAATCTGTTGTACGCGGGTACGGAGACGGGGATTTACGTTTCGTTCGATGGCGGCGCGAAATGGCAATCCCTGCAACTGAATTTGCCGAACTCTCCGATCCACGACCTGATCGTGAAAAATGACGATCTGATAGTGGCGACGCACGGACGCTCGTTCTGGATTCTCGACGACCTCGCACCGCTGCGCGCGGCTACGACGCAGGCGGCGACGGAGGCCGTGCTCTACAAGCCGCGACTGACCTATCGCCTGCGCTGGCCCGATTTCTTTGAGCGGCGGCAACCGGTGGGCGAGAATCCGCCGCGCGGCGCAATTATTTATTACTATTTCCCAACCGCGCCCAAGGGCGTAGTGGTGCTCGAATTTCTGGATGCGTCGGGGAAGGTTGTGCGGCACTATTCCAATGAAGAAAAGAAGGAAGCGGAAACGCCGCCGGAGTGGCCGGACCTGACGCCTCCCGTCGAGAAGATTCCGGCGGAGGTGGGCGTGAACCGCTTTGCCTGGGATTTGCGTTTTCAGGGGCCGACACCGCTGGCGGGAGAGCCGCTCGCGGAATTTCGCAATCGCGGGCCGATGGTGCCGCCGGGCGCGTACCAGGTGCGGCTGACGGCGGAAGGGAAGTCGTACACGGCGCCGCTGGAGTTGAAGGTGGATCCGCGGGTGAAAGCGTCGGGCGACGATCTGCAAAAACAGAGTGAATTGGGACGCAAGATCGTGGCGCAAGTGTCGGAGATTCACGAAGCGGCGGCGGCGATCCGCGAAGTGCGCACCGAGACTCGCGGGTTGGCAAAACGTTTCGGCGACGATGCGCATTATGCTTCAGTCGTTTCGGCCACCAAGGACTTCGACAAGAAAAGCCTTGATCTGGAGTCGCAGTTGCTCCAGGTAAACTCGAAGAGTTCGGAGTCGAACCTGAACTACCCGGTGCTGATCGATGAGCGGCTGCACTCGCTGCTCGGCAGCGTGGAGTCCGCCGATGCCGCGCCCACGAAGCAGCAGTATGAGGTCTTCGACGATCTGGAAAAAGAGGCGCAACCGCTGCTGGCGCAGTATCGCGAGCTGATGTCGAAGGACCTGCCAGCATTGAATGAGATGGTGAACAAGCAGAACATTCCCGCGCTGTACGTGCCGGCGGGGAAGTAGGAAGAGAACAATGGAGCGCCGGGCGTCCCCACCCGGCGGCGACCCTTCGGCTTGGCTGAGGGCAAGCTCGCGAGACGCCCGTCGCTTCCCTACTTTGTAATCACGCCGCAGGCGATGCGGTCGCCGGCATTGCCCGCGGGATCGGTCTTCTGATCGTCGGCCTTGGCGTGCACCACGAGTGCTGTGCCTCCGTTGCTGAACAGCGAATGGCTGTCGCTGCCGAGCGTGACGTCCTTATCCTCCCACTTGAAATGCGCTTTGCCGTCCGCGCCCACCAGGAAGTCGGGGTTGTCGCCGGCGTGGTGGCCTTCCGGATTCTCCAAGCCATGCTTCTTCCCGTCGGGGTTGAAATGCGGCCCAGCCGACTTGAAGTCCGGGGCTTCGCACTTTGCGTTCTGATGAAAGTGGATGGCATGTTCGCCGGGAGGCAGATTCTCGAGAGTGACTTCCATCCCGATTCCAGGGGTGGATTCCCACAGAGCCGCGGTGCCTACGACCTTCCCTTGGGCATCCTTGAGTTGTACCAAAGTCTTGGCCGAACTGGCCGATGCGAGCGCTACCACGAGCAGAGCGAGCGGGAGCAGGCGAATGGTTTTCATGGAGGGATTATAGCGAAATCCGAAGGTCCGCTCCAGGCGTTCGGAAGATTGACCCCGGATTTGTAGAGTCAGCGTTTGCACTCCACTGGTCTGGCGCAGAATGCGGGGCAATGGGACAATAGACAAATGCAAAGATCTCTTACTACAGCGCTCCTATTGGCCGCGGGGATGATGTTGGCCGCAGTTGGCTACGCCCAGCAGACTCCACCAGCAACCACTCCGCCGGCAACGACACCAGCGGCTCCAGCAGCCACAACTCCGGGCACCGCGGCGAAAGCTCCGGTGAAGAAAACGGCAACGGCAGCGAAAAGCGCGGCAGCTCCGGCGCTTACCACGCGAAAGGACAAATTCAGCTACGCACTGGGAATGAACATCGGGACAGGCCTTGGGGCCAACCTGAAAAAGCAGTCGGTGGAAGTGGACTCGAATCTCGTATCCCAGGGATTGAAGGACACCATGTCCGGCGGTAAAACGCGTCTAACGCAAGAAGAAGCGCAAGCCGTGCTCAAGGAGGTTCAGACCGAGGTTCAAAAACAGCAGCAGGAAAAGATGAAAGAGACTGCGGATAAGAACAAGGCCGAAGGCGAAGCATTTCTGGCCGCCAACAAAGCGAAAGACGGCGTCGTTACATTGCCCAGTGGTTTGCAGTACAAGATTCTGACCGCGGGCACCGGACCGAAGCCCACTGCGAGCGACTCGGTTGTGTGTAACTACCGGGGCACTCTCATCAATGGCACGGAATTTGACAGCTCCTACAAGCGCGGACAACCGGCGACGTTTGGAGTCGGTCAAGTGATCAAAGGGTGGACGGAAGCGCTGCAGCTCATGCCCGTGGGATCGAAGTGGCAGCTCTTTGTTCCTTCGAGCCTTGCCTATGGCGAGCGGGGCGCGGGCGCCGAGATTGGTCCCGATTCGACCCTGATCTTTGAGGTCGAACTGCTTTCGATCCAGGACAAGACGAAAGACGATAAGAGTAAGGACGACAAGAGCGAAGAAAAGAAGTAAGAACTCTTTGTCCGATGGTGCGCCGGGCGTCCCCGCCCGGCTCTCCGCCGGAGAAACTGCCTCACAAGAATCTCACCGCTCTATATTCCCAGATACATTACGTGGACGTAGGTTCCGAGCCGGACGTTATAGGCGAGGTACCAGCCGATATGATCGGGATCGTCATAGATGACGATGTCGTCCGAATCCCAGAGCCAGTCGTTACAGAAATCAATGTCGAATGGAGCTACGGCGAAGTAGAAACCGCCGAACCAGAAGCGGCTGGGACCACCGCCTTCAAGACGCCACACATGTCCGCGACCGATACCGCCGGTGAACCGGCCATGCTCCCACGGACGATCCAGATGCTAATGAGGGTCGTCGCGGCCGGTATCATGGCCTATCCATTTTCCATTGGAATGTACGTGGGGAGCGTCGGGATGTCCCGCCCTGTCGTTGAAGTGGGGGTGTCCCTCGGCCGGGTGCGGAGTGGATACTCTCGCCGGGCCGTGTGCAGGAATGTTTTGACGGCCGCCACCGACCTCCGGCCGGCCACCGCCGCCACCATGGCCGCCGTGTTGTGCCAACGCTCAGAGAGAGAACAAGAAACATATCGCGAGCGATCCAATCAGCTCTTTCATTTTTGTCACCATCCTCCAGGAGCGATAACACTATACCGCTTTAACTGTTTTTATGGGTTTTTCAGGATTCCCCACAAAAGTAGAGACGCGGCTTGCCGCGTCTCTGGAGGAGGAGGCAAGCCCCGTCTCTATAGGCGCAAGAGGTGGTCTATTCGTAGCGCAGGGCTTCGATCGGGTCGAGGCGGGAGGCGCGGATGGCCGGGACCATACCGCTGATCAGTCCGACGGCGGTGAGGATGAGGACGGCGACGATCAGGGTGACGGGGTTGATCATGAGGCGGATGTCGCCGGCTTCGGCGTGTTTGGCCATGGCGCTGTAGAGCGTCAGTCGGCCCACGGTGAGGGCAACGACGTACGCGAGGATGATGCCGAGGAGTCCGCCGATGAACGTAATGGTGAGCGCCTCGGCCAGAAATTGGAGGAAGATGTGGCGTCGCCGCGCGCCGAGCGCTTTCTCCACGCCGATTTCGCGGGTGCGCTGGGTGACGGAGACGAGCATGATGTTCATCAGGCCCACGCCGCCGATGCCGAGCGTGATGGTACCGATGAAGGCAAGCAGAATTTTGAGGCCGATGGTGATGACCTCGAACTGGTGGACCTGCTCCATAAGATTGAAGACATACAGGGCGCGGCGGTCGGCAGGATTGAATTTGTGCGGCGCGGCCATGGTATAGCGCACGGATTGCTCGATCCGCTCGTAGTCGTTGGTCTCGTAATTGAACCAGATGGAGTCGAGGTAGTGGGTGTCCTTGAGGTCACTCACGGTGGTGAAGGGGACATAGACGACGCGATTGATATTGTCGTCGCCGGCTTGCATCTTGGCGCTGAGAACACCGACGACTTCAAAACTGATGCCATCAAGCCGTATGTGCTCGCCGATGGCGCTACGTCCGGAGAAAAGTTTTTCTTTGGTTTCGGAGCCGATAACGGCGACGCGTGCGCGCTGCATCTGATCCTCGAGGTTATAGAAGCGTCCCTGTGCGAGGCTCAGGGCGCGGATGGCGAACGTGTTGGGGTATTCGCCGTTGACACTTATAGTGTAAGAACGAGTGTCGTATTGCACAGTTGCCTTCTTGTCGCAACTGGGAGTGATGTGGGTGATCTGCGGGATGCTGGTGGTGAGCAGATCGATGTCGTCCAGCGTGAGACGAGTTTTCGCGCCGGCCTTTTCTCCACCGGCCTGCATGGAGGAGCGGCCGGGAACCACAATGAAAAGCCGGGTTCCGAAGTTGGCAAAGATGTTGGCGCAAGCGCGGCCGAAGCCGTCGCCGTAAGCGAGGAGCATAACGACAGTGGCGATGCCCCAGGCCATGCCCAGCATGGTGAGGGCGGTGCGGCGCCGGTTGTGGCGCATGGCGTCGTAGGAGTCCTGGAGCAAGTCGCGCATCATCTTAATCAACCAATTTTGTAATTTTGTAATCGGGTAATTTTGCAATCTGAAATCGCGCTTGTCATCCTGAGCGAAGCGAAGGACCTGATTTCTTGTCGTGCGCGAAAAAGCAGGTCCTTCGCTTCGCTCAGGATGACAAAACAGTTTAAAGTTTCAAATGACCAAATTACTCGATTAGCAAATTACATCCATTTCATTCCTGCCGCAAGGCTTCGACCGGTTCAAGGCGCGCGGCCTTGCGAGCGGGATAGAGTCCAGCGGCGACGCCCGCGAGAGTAAGGCTGGCGATGGCGAGGATCGCAGTTTTTAGAACGAGCCGCGGCGGATCGAAGCCGCCGGGACCGTTGTAATTGCGGAACAAGGCCATGAGGCCGCCGGCCAGGGCCATGCCGATGAGTCCGCTGCCCAGCGTGAGCAAAATGCCCTCGGCGAAAAATTGCAGCATGATGCTGCGGTTGGTGGCGCCCAGAGCTTTGCGCAATCCGATTTCGCGTGTCCGCTCGCTCACGGCGACGAGCATGATGTTGATGACGCCGATGGCGCCGAGAGCGAGCGTGACCAGACCGACGGTGCCGAGGAATTCGTTCATCGCATCGAAAATGGTGCCCATCATTTGCGCTTGCTTGACAGTGTCCCAGCCCTCGAAGGCGTCTTCATCGCGATAATCGAAGTGATGATTACGCGCGACGATGCGGCGAGCCTCATCCTGCGCGATCAGGTGTTCGTCGGCGACGCGGGGCTGATAGTTGAGAAACGAAATGGCGTCGAAGGCCTCCTCACCTTTGATCGGGAAATCACTGCGCATGACCTGGAAAGGGATGTAGCAGCGGGTGTTGGTAGAGTTGTCGTCGCCGCGGCCGACGCGCTTCAGCGTGCCGATGACTTCGAAGCGATGGCCATTGAGCAGAATGAACGAGCCGACGGCGGGACGTCCCGGAAAAAGGTTGCGCGTCATTTCATCGCCAAGGACGACGACGTCGCGTTTTTGAGCTTCGTCGAGGCCGTTGAGCCAGCGTCCCAGTTTCAGCGGGAGGAACCGGATTCCGTTGTACTGCGGTTCGGCGCCGGTGAGCTGGCCACTGGCGCTGGCGAACTCGCTGACGGCATGCACGTCGTCGGTGGTGAGAACAGGAGTGATGGCCCGAATGTGCGGAGACTCCTTGCGGATGTCGAGGTAATCCTGGTATGTGAGCCGGTACTGACGAGCGGAGTTCATGCTGCCCTGAACGACTGGGGCGCGGCCGGGGAAGAGCATCATGATGTTTTCGCCGTACTCCGAGAGGCCGCGCTGGTTGCCGGTTCGGAAGCCCTCGCCGAGTCCGACCAGCAGCAGCAGGGAACCCACGCCCCAGGCGATGCCGAACATGGTGAGGAACGAACGCAGTTTGTGCGCCCAGAGGGTGCCGAAAATCTGCGCGACCACGTCAAATACCATTTGCATGGTTTAGTGACTCGTGAACTTTCAGTTCTCAGTTTTCGTGCCCGCCGACTGTAGCGCCGCCGTCTCGGCGGCTGTCCGGCGGGCGTCTCGCCCGCCGCGCCGAAGGCGAGACGCCCTCGGGACAGCCGGCAAGGCTTGTCCTGAGCGAAGTCGAAGGATGCCGGCGCTACGGTAGTCTTAAGCGATTACGGTTATTAGAATAGCAAGCGGACGGAGGGGGGTACACTGCTAAGTTTGCTCTAACTGCGTTTATCGGGCTGGGGCGTCGGTAGTCCCAGGAAACCTACGGCGGCCAGAGAATACAAGATCGCGGCTACTAGCAGAAGCGCTTTCATTCCAACGATCAGCGACAGATTCTCTAGCAGGCCACCGACGACAGCTCCGAGCATGTTGGCGCCGAGGGCGGCGGCCGGGGACTGGACAGCGCGGAATTCCGAGGCGAACAATAATCCGGCAAAGAAAACCGGGATGGCGAAGATGATGGCGGCAAAGGAGCCGACCATGGCCGCCGAGCCGGGAATGCGCTGGAAGGGTACCAAGTAGGCGCAAGCGATGCCGCCGAGGATTCCGATCAGAGTCCAGGAGCGCGGCCACGGGTGTTGTATTCTCTCGATCACAAAGTTGGCCAGAAGAAGCGCGGAAAGAATGGCGGCGATTACGATGCCGTTGACTTGCCAGGTCGTCCCAAAATACAAAGCCAGCCGGCTGACAACCTGCGTTTCCAGCAACAGGAATCCCGCGCCCATGCTGAAGAAGAAGAGGGACGGAACGCGGCTGCGGGCTTCGGGAATCTGAAAATAGAACAGGGCCGCGAGCAAGATGACAAGCGCGCTGAGCAGGTAAAAGATGCCGGGAATCCAGTGTCCCTGGTGGTAGAGATAAGGCCAGTCGTCAGTAGTAACTGCTACCGTAGTGACGGCGACTTCAGGCGAGGCGAGAAACGCTGGTCGCCGGACATTCACGAACTGATGCAAGCGAGGGTCGGAGGCAAGGCTGGTTTCCACCTGGGTTGAGGTGGAGATGGCAAAGCAGACGGCGGACGTGGTGTAACTGGACGGCGCGCGGAAAACCACGGGAGCCTTCCCGAAGGGGCTGGTCAGTATTTCCGCCAGGCGTTGTCCCACAAAGTGATGACTGACGTAGAACTTGAGAAACAGAACGCCGCCGGGCGCGAGCAGCGCGCGCGCTTCGCGGAAGGACTCTTCGGTGTAAACGAAATTGTCGAGCCGCATGTTGGAATAGTCGGAGAGCTGCGTGTGGGAATCGAGCAATCCGAAAAGGATGAGGTCGTAGCGGGCAGTGGTGCGCTTCATGAAGGCGCGCGCGTCGGTGAGATGGGCGGAGACGCGAGGATCGTCGTACGGATGTTCGGGATGGCGATGGCGGCCGAGCTCGAGGATTTTGGGGTCGATTTCCACGGCATCGACGTGTCGGCTCTGGTGGCGCAGAGCGGCGGCAACGTCATTGCCGGTGCCCGAGCCTACGATCAGGACGCTCGGGTTCGGGGGCGCGAAACGGAAAGGTAGATTGTAGGGATTCTCGTCCGGTGCTTCGGTCAACAAGTGGGGGTGACGAAGCAGAAAGTCGGGAGAGAGATTCACAGTGATCTGGTAGCCGGTGTGGTTAACGCGAATCTGAGTGTCGCGAAGTTCGCCGTCGGGAAAATTCTCATCCTCGACTTCGATCTGCTGGTAGGGAGTCCAGAGGTTGAAGTGGTGTGGAGTGGAAGGATCGACGAGCAGGAACGTCACCGGTAAGACGGCGGCGGCGAGCCGGAGGGTAGCGCTTCGGTTGGATTGCAACAGCGCCATGCCGGCCAAGACCATCGTGAACCAGACGGCCGGGGGCAGAGCTAACCACGACACCGCAAAGAACGCGAGAATCCCAACCAGACTGCCGGCCAGATTCCAGGAGTAGCCATAAAGCGGGCGCGGGGCCAGTTCGATCTGGCGGCTTACGGTTTGTCCGATGGGGATGAAAAGGTAGGTGATGAGTAAGAGCAGAATGGCAGTGACCGCCACGGCCAGTAGAAAGCCAGGGGTGTCATGCACGACGTGGGTCCCCAATATCTCGATGTCCTGCGCTCCGCCCAGGTATTGCGAGAGGCTCTCCATGATCTGGGGGCCGCGCCAAGGCAGACGAACTATGGCAATCAAGCCTATGAGAGCGGTGACGGCAGTCTGCCAGCGCGGGCGTTGGCGGGCCAGAGCGCAGCCCAGTCCGAAGCCAAGAAAACAGAGCAGGAGCGCCAGATTTTTTACATAGGCAAATACCCGGACTTCGGTGGCGACCCAGCGGATGAGGGCGAGTTCCGCGAAGAGGGTGAGCGTGCTAGCCAGAAACAGCTTGGAGAGACTCCAGCGCTCGGGCTGGTCGGAGGTTTGGGTGCGCGGCTTGATGATGCGGTAGCCGACGAGGAGCAGGGCGGCCAGGATGAAGCCCAGGATGCGCAAGGACATTAGGAAATCCGTTGAGATAAGAGCGGAACAGGATAACACGCGGGGATGGAAGGGTTCGCGCTTGGATACGCTCCTCAGTGTCATGTTCCGCAAATTCGCAACATAATTCCGAGATTTGTCATCCTGAGCGCAGCGAAGGACCTGCTTTCTCTTGCATTGACAAGAAAGCAGGTCCTTCCCCTTCGGCTCCGCTCAGGGTCAGGATGACAATGTGAATTTAGGCTGCGAATCCACCTGAGGCCATGCTCAGCAAGCCAACTGGTCGCGGGTTAGCTTCAAGCCGGTCAGGTTGCCGAGAATGGTTACGGCGATCTGCTCAGTGCGGAAAAATTCTTCGGCGGTTTGCTGCAGGTCTTCTACGGTGACGGCTTCGATGCATTCGATAAGTTCGTCGAGGCCATAGAAATGGTCGTAGTACATGTCCTGGCGCGCCAAGTTCGACATGCGCGCGGTGGAGGATTCGAGCGAGAGCATGAGACTGCCTTTGAGCTGGTCTTTAGAGCGGCGCAGTTCTTCTTCAGGGACGGGCGTGGCTTTCAGGTTGCGGAATTCCTCGACGACGCACTCGACAACTTTGATGGCCGACTCGCGCGAGGTGCCGGCGTATACGCACATGGATCCGGTGTCGCGATAGGGGTTGAGGTCGCTATAGATGGAGTAGGCGAGCCCCTGCCGTTCGCGGATGTTCTGGAACAGGCGCGAGCTCATGCCTCCTCCGAGCAGCGTATTCAGGATGTAGGAAGCGTAGCGGCGTTCATGGGCCATGGGATGCGAGGGGACGCCGATGCAGATCTGGACCTGCTCGAGCGACTTCTTATTGCGCAGGTTGATGCGGGAAAAAGTTTTGGGCTGGGGCGAGTGCAAGCCGTTTTTTGCCGGCTTCACGTGCTCGAAATATTTTTCGACGAGTTCGACAAAGTTCTCGTGATCGAGATTACCGGCAGCGCTGACGATGAGATTGCCGGGAGCGAAGTGGTGTCCATAGAAGCGGGAGACGACTGGGCGCTCAAATTTTTTTACGGTGTCGCGCGTGCCCAGGATCGGCAGACCGAGGCCGTGGTCCTTCCAGAAACTTTGGGTGAAGATTTCGTGGACGAGGTAGTCGGGATTATCCTGATCCATTTTAATTTCTTCGAGAATGACGCCGCGCTCGCGGGCAATATCGCCGGCATCGAAGACGGGATGCAGGACGAGATCGCTGAGGACATCCATGGCGAGCGGAAGGTGCTCATCGAGGACTTTGATGTTGAAGCAGATACATTCCTTCGCCGTGAACGCATCCATATTGCCGCCGATCGAATCGACCTGGCGGGCGATGGCTTCGGCGGAGCGGGTTTCCGTGCCCTTGAAGACCATGTGCTCGATGAAGTGGGAGATGCCATTCCATTCGGAATCTTCGTCGCGGGAGCCGGACTTGAGCCAGATGCCGATGGCGACGGAGCGGATGTGGGACATCTGCTCGGTGATGACGGTCAGGCCGTTGGGCAGGACCTGACGACGAATGTTGCGGGTTTCTTTTACCATGAGGCTCTTACCATGAATTTCCTACTATGAAGTTCGGATTCCAAGTATGAATTCCCGGGCGGGTTGCTGGTACTATTCTCCCACAATCCGCGGCCACGCGACGGCAGTTGAAGCTTAGTCTTAATTTTGTTTAAGTTACGGCGATTCTTCGGCATCATAATTTCGGTTATACTCTGCCTGCGAAGAGGTGCGAACCAGAGCGATTCTACGAGTGACCCCAAATGGCCGAACAGAAACTCCGCGTCCACTTTGGCGACTACCTGGGCCAAGCCGAAGTGGTGATCTATTCCGTCCTTGCCGTGTTGCTTTTTGTAACGGCGCTCGCGACGACTGCAAACGCCGGCAAGATGCTCTGGGAGGGCCTCGCTCACTGGACGATCGCCGCCGAGACGCTGCTGGTGTTGGACCAACTGCTCGTCGTGCTGATGCTGGTGGAGATTTTGCATACGGTGCGCATCTCCATCCACTCGCATTTTCTGGTTACCGAACCATTCCTTGTCGTGGGCCTGATTGCCTCGATCCGGCGCGTCCTTGTGATTACCTTGGAAGCGGCCACCCTTACAAAAGGTGGAACGTGGTCGACCGAGAGTGCAAGCATATTTCGAGCTAGCATGATCGAGCTTGGCTTGTTGGGACTGCTCATCCTCATTTTGGTATTTTCCATCACGCTCTTGCGTCGGTTCGCTCCCGCCCCGAAAAATATGGAAAGCTAAGGACACGCTTGGCTAACCTTCTCCGATGGAAAGTTGAGCGGTCGGAGTCCTGCAGCTCGATTCCTGCATTTTACGGATTACACTCAGAGACGGGCGAGAGCCTGCCCTGAGCTTGCCGAAGGGACGCCCGTCGCTCCATCAGCACCAAATGCAAAGCCAGCCACCCAATTCGCTCTTAGGACTCAGCTTGCAGGAACTCACAGATCTTGCGATTGCCACGGGGCAGCCTGCCTATCGCGGCCAGCAGGTATTTGATGCGCTCTATCGTCAAAAGATCGACCGGCTGGATCAGGTTTCGACGTTGCCACTCGAATACCGCGCTCGTCTGGCGGAGGAGGGGTGGGGAGTAGGGTTTCCGAAAATTGCGCGCAAATTTGTTTCGAGCGACGGCACGGTGCGGTATTTGATTGAACTCTCCGACGGTGAGACGGTGGAGACGGTCTGGATGCCGGAGGGAGATGGCGGGGAAAGCGGCGACGGAAGCGAAGCCGGTGACGAGATGG
>Ga0209117_1000519_pt1 | contig 15460 bp, 14 predicted proteins | sample BlaSpr_A8_OM2_M2_FD_187978 | JGI IMG/M metagenome (GOLD analysis project Ga0209117, IMG submission 187978) | Forest soil microbial communities from Thunder Bay, Ontario, Canada - Black Spruce, Ontario site 2_A8_OM2_M2 (SPAdes) (version 2) | ecosystem: Environmental > Terrestrial > Soil > Boreal...
CAGGAATTCGATGGTGCCCTTCTGCGGATCGATAATGCCGGAGATGGTCTTGAGCACCGTGGTCTTGCCGGCGCCGTTGGCGCCGAGCAGGGTGACGATCCGGCCGCGCGGCACCTCGAGACTGATGCCTCTGATAGCCATGATCGGCCCGTAATAACTCTCGATGTTGCTGAGTTTCAAGATGATGTCGGGAGCGCTCATGCCATCTCCCTCAGGCGCCGAGATAGGCGGCGACGACGTCGGGATGAACCTGCACTTCGGACGGCGTTCCCATTGCCAGGACCCTGCCGTAGTTTAGTGCGATCACGCGGTCGGAAACACGATTAACCAGCGTCATGTCGTGCTCGACCATCAGCACGGTGACGCCGAGCTCGGTCTTGATGTCGCGGATCCAGAACGACATGTCGTCGGTCTCCTCGACATTCAGTCCGGACGACGGCTCGTCGAGCAGGATCAGTTTCGGTTCGGTACACAGCGCGCGCGCCAACTCGATCACCTTTCGCACGCCATAGGGCAGCCCCGAGATCAGCTTGTCGCGGTAGGCGGCAAGATCGAGAAATTCGATCACCTGTTCGACGCGGCGGCGATGGACTTTCTCGGTTGAGCGGACGCTCGGCAGAAACAGCAGCTCCTGCCATAACTGGCTGGTGGAATGCCGGTGCCGGCCGACCAAGAGGTTGCTGAGCACGGTCGCATTCTCGAACAGTTCGATGTTCTGGAAGGTGCGGGCGATGCCGAGTTTGGCGATGCCGAAGGCGGGCGCTTCGGTGATGTCCTGATCCTCGAAATAAATCCGGCCCGAGGTCGGCCTGTAGATCCGCGAAATCAGGTTGAAGATCGAACTTTTTCCCGCGCCATTGGGACCGATGATCGACAATATCTCGCCCTTCTCCATCGCAAAGCTGACGGCGTCGACCGCCTTCAGGCCCCCGAAATGCAGCGACAGATTTTCGGCGCGGAAATAGCTCACCGGTTCCGCTCCGATTTCACATAGATCTTCTGCCGTTTGAAGGTGGCGTGCTTGTAGAGCGGGAACAGCTGGAAGAAGAGTTTTATCTTCAGCCAGCGTCCATAGAGGCCGAGCGGCTCGAACAGCACGAAGAGGACAATGATCACCCCGTAGATCGCGCCTTTCAGGCCGTTCGCGGAAGCGAACGCTGAGACGTTGTTCTGAATATGCGCCGCGCGCTCGGCGCTCGCGCCAAGCGCTGCGGCGACGCCGGCCACCATTCCCGGAACATCGTCCTTGAGGTAGGTCAGGAACGGATCGATCATGACGATGAAGATCGCCCCCAGCACGGCGCCATGCAGGCTGAATGCGCCGCCGATCAGGATCACGATGATGAACTCGATCGAGAGCTGGAGGGTAAACATTTCCGGGCTGATGAAGGACAGCTTGTGGGCGAACAGAACCCCGGCAAATCCGGTGATGGCGGCGCTGATCGCAAATGACTTGACCTTGTAGAGCGATACGTTGACGCCCATGCTTCGCGCGGCGGTCTCGCTGTCGCGGATCGCGACAAAGGCGCGGCCGGTCGGCGAACGCAAGAGGTTGAGCGTACCCACGATGGTCAGAATCAGCACGCCAACACAGAGGAAATAGAACGCCGGGCTGTCGCGCGGAACCGGCGTTCCGAGCAACTGAATGGTCTTGATGCGCATGCCCTCGTTGCCGTGGGTTACGCTTTCCCACCGCGCCAGGATTTCCTCGACAATGAAGGCGAAGGAAATCGTGGCGATCACGAGATAGATGCCCTGCAGCCGCAGCGCCGGGAATCCGACCAGCGCGCCGATCACGCCGGTCAACAGCCCGGCGGCAAGGAAATAGACCGGGAATGGGACGTTGAACTGTTGCAGATAGGCGGCGGTATAGGCGCCGATGGCGAGAAAGGCGGCGTGGCCCAATGAGGCCTGCCCGGTGAAGCCGGTGAGGATCATCAGCCCAACGCCGACGGTGGCGTAGATGCAGACAAACACCAGCTGACTGACGATATAGCTGGAGAGGACGAATGGCGCGATCGCCAGCAGCGCAAGCAGAACGCCGTAGGAGACGACGTAGCCGGAGTGCGGAAACAGCCTGATGTCGTCTTCATAATCGGTCTTGAACATGAAGCGCATGGGCGATTCCTAGACCTTCTTGCGCAGGTGAAGGCCAAACAGGCCCTCGGGCTTGAGCAGCAGCACCGCGAGCAGGACGATGTAGGGCGCGACGTCCTTCCAGCCCTGCGCCAGATAGAAGCCGGCCATGCTCTCGATCACGCCGATCAGCACGCCGCCAACGACGGCGCCGGGAATCGAGCCGAAGCCGCCGAGCACGGCCGCGGGGAACGCCTTCAGCCCCAGCACTAGGCCGACGTTGGAATGAATGAACGTGATCGGCGCCAGCAGCACGCCGGCGCAGGTCGCTACCGCAGCACTAATCGCCCACACGATCGAGACCACGCGCTTGACCGGGATGCCCATATAATAGGCCGCCAGCATGTTCTCCGAACTGGCGCGCATCGCAGTGCCGAGCGTGGTCCGGTTGAAGAACAGATAAAGCAGCGCACAAAGGATGATCGTCGCCGCGATCACCGAGAGTTTGTCATAGGCCAGCACCAGGCTGCCGATCCGCAACACGCCCTGGCTGAACGGGGTCTCGATCTTGAAGTCGTCGGTGCCCCAGATCATGCCGACGACGGAGCGGAGAAAATATCCAAGCCCGATCGTCGCCATGATGATGGAAAACTGCGGATAGCCGAGGATCGGACGCACCACCAGGCGCTCCGCCAGCATGCCGAATGCCGCCATCGCCCCGACCGCGGCGGCAAAGCCGATCCAGTAATTGAGCCCGAGAATGCCGATGAAGGTGAAGGCGAAAAATCCGCCCAGCATCATCAGGTCGCCCTGCGCGAAATTCACGACCTCGGTCGCCTTGTAGACCAGGACGAAGCCAAGCGCGATCAGGCCGTAGACGCAGCCGAGCGCAATACCACTCACCAACTGCTGAACGAAGTCCAGCATTGCCGACGTCCCTCCTCCGACGCGAGGGCGATTCTTTTCGATCGCCTTGCCGCATCCAGGCCTCTGTCCATTTCAGCATCGTCAGCGCTGAATTCAGATGGCCTGAAGCTTATACAGCCGAAAGCGCCGGGCCCTGTCAACAAAGCGATGGTCGCCGCCCCATGCCGGGGTTGCGGACAAGTGCCGCAGGCCTGCGCCCTTTCGCAATTGGCAGAATTTGCCGCCCGCGATTCACCGCGCCGAAATATCTTGGGTCCATGGTCCGCAGTGAATGTAGCACCTGGATTGTCCCGACATCATGAAGCCAGCTCCGTCCGCGCTGCAAGTGCGAGGGTTAACAAAGCGTTTTGATCGCCTCGCAGTCGACGCGCTCGATCTCACCGTCCGCACGGGCGAATTCTATGCGCTGGTCGGGCCCAACGGCGCCGGCAAGACCACGACGCTGCGCATGGTGGCCGGGATCTCGCGGCCCGACGCCGGTTCGGTTGCGGTGTTCGGCATCGACGCACTGCGCGATCCGGTCGCCGCCAAGCAGATGATGGCGTGGGTCTCGGATGAACCGATGATCTACGACAAGCTGACGCCGCTGGAATATCTCGAATTCGTCGCCGGCCTCTGGGGCATCGATCCCGCGGTCTCGGAGCCGGCCGCCCACAATCTCTTGACCTCGCTCGGACTTGAGCCGCATCTAAGGGAGCGTTGCGAGGGATTTTCCAAGGGCATGCGCCAGAAGGTAGCACTTGCGGGAGCCTTGGTGCACGACCCCCGCCTGATCATCCTGGATGAACCGCTCACCGGCCTCGACGCGGTGTCGGCGCGCCACGTCAAGGGATTGCTGCAAGATCGCGTCCGCGCCGGCTGCACCGTCATCATGACCACGCATATTCTGGAAGTGGCCGAACGCATGGCCGACCGGATCGGCGTCATCGCCTCGGGACGGCTTGTCGCGGAGGGCACGTTAACCGAACTGCGCCAGCAGAATGGACACAACGACACCAGCCTCGAAGACCTGTTCATCGCCCTGGTCGATACCAAGGCCGCCGCCGCATGAGCTCAGCCGCAGCGCTTACCTGGTTTGCCCGGCACGAACTCCGGCTGGCATGGCGCGAATGGCTCGCGATGATGACGGCCGGCCGGCGCAAGCGAAAGCGCGCCATCATCGGCCTGATTGGCTTTGCCGCGATCATGCATCTTCCCGCCTATGCCGTGGTCGGCCGGTTTGCGGATCTGCAGGCGCCCCTCGATAAATCCAGCCTCATTATCATCACGGCGACGATATTGCTGGCGTGGGCCTTGATGCTGTCGCAGGCGATCGAATCCGTGACGCGGGTGTTTTATGCCCGCGCCGACCTCGATCTCATCATGTCGTCGCCGGCTACGCTGGCGAACGTGTTTTCGGTTCGCATCGCCGCGATCGCGCTGTCGGTGATTGCGATGGCGCTGCTGCTGTCGACGCCCTTTGTCGACGTTCTCGTGATCGGCGGCGGTATCAGGTGGTTTGCGGCTTACGGCGTTGTCGTCGCTATTGGCCTGTCGGCCGCGGCGGTGGCGATCGCGGTCACGATTGTGCTGTTTCGCTTGATCGGCCCCAGCCGGACCCGGCTGGTCGCGCAGATTCTCGCCGCGATCATCGGTGCCGGTTTTGTCATCGCGCTGCAAATCGCCGCGATCCTGTCCTACGGAACCTTGTCGCGGTTCGCGGTCCTGACCTCGGACGCCGCGGCAAGCTTTGCACCGGACCTTGAGAGTATCGTCTGGTGGCCGGCGCGCGCCGCGCTCGGTGATAGCGAAGCGCTGCTGCTGCTGCTGGCCGGCGGGCTCGTTCTGCTCGGCGCCGTGATGGCGATCTTCTCGCCGCGCTTTGCCGACACCGCGGTGCGCGTTTCGGCCAATGCCGCACCAAGCCATCAAGGCTCCCGCTCAACAGCGTTTCGCAAGGGCTCGCGCCAGCAGGCGCTGCGGCGGAAGGAATTCGTGCTGCTGCTCCGCGATCCGTGGCTGGTGTCGCAGACCCTGATGCAGCTTTTATATCTGGTGCCGCCGGCGCTGATGCTGTGGCGAAGTTTCGCCGACAGCACCTTAGCCATCGTGCTGATCACGCCTGTCATCGTGATGGCGGCAGGCCAGCTCGCGGGCGGCCTCGCCTGGCTGACGATTTCAGGCGAAGACGCCGCCGATCTGGTGGCGACCGCGCCGCTGCCGGCATCGCGCGTGATCCGCGCCAAGATCGAGGTGGTGCTGATCGCGATCGGCGTCATTTTCGCGCCGCTGGTGCTGGCACTGGCATTTGCCTCGCCGCTGCAGGCGGCGGTCACCGCGGTCGGCGTCATCATCGCGGCAGCGTCGGCCACCGCCATCCAGCTCTGGTTTCGGGTGCAGGCCCGCCGCAGCCAGTTTCGCCGCCGACAGACATCGTCGCGGCTGGCAACCTTCGCGGAAGCCTTTTGCTCGATCGGATGGGCCGCGACCGCGGCACTGGCGCTGGTGATTCCCATCGCCGCCTTTGTCAGCGGGCTGATGACCGCCGGCATCCTCGCGGCAACCTGGAAGATCAGCCCGCGGCGTGGATGATCGGCGAATCTTGAGAGGCAAAGCGGCTCTCGGACAAGTGATTGCCGCCACAGGATTCAGCGATACAGTGCGGGTGTCACCTTAAAACGGACGCTGCCATGTTGCGATCGTTTTCCGCCGTCCTTGCCTTGCTGTGTCAGCTGATCGCACCGGCTGCCGCCCAGGATACCCCGCGCAGCGAATGCCTGGCGATAGCGAATGCGCAGCCGCGCGCCACGCCGGTCGATTTTCGCCGGATGGCCGCGAAGACCGACGAAGTCGCGATCACCTATGCCGGCCACTCGACCTATTACATCGACACACCAGGGGGAGTGCGGATCGCAACCGACTACAATGGCGCCTACCGGACGGATCGCCTGCCCGACGTCGTCACCATGAACCGCGCGCACGGCACGCACTACACGCTGTTTCCGGATCCGCGCATTCCCTATGTGCTGCACGGCTGGGGAGATGACGGACAGCCCGCAAAAATCGCACAACGCGTCGGCGACGTATTCATCCGCAACGTGACAACCGACATCCGCCGCTATTTCGGCGACGATTCCAACGCCGAGATGATCAGGGACGGCAACTCGATCTTCATCTTCGAGGTCGGAGGCCTCTGCATCGGCCATCTCGGGCACCTGCATCACAAGCTCGACGAAAGCCATTTCGCGGCGATCGGCCGGCTCGATATCGTGATGGTGCCGATCGACGGCACCTATACGATGTCGCTCGACGGCATCTCGGATATCACGCGGCGACTGCGCGCCTCCGTCGTGCTGCCGATGCATCGCTTCATGACGCCGCTCGACGACTTCATGCGCCGGATCGGCCAGCAATTCGCGATCGATGTCCGGAGCGAGCGAACCCTGAGGATTTCGCGGGAGTCGCTGCCGGGCGCGCCGACGGTCATTATTCTCGACGGGGTTTGACGCATCCTTCGAACGGGTTAGACAGGAATTTCGACAAGAAAAGAATTCAGGGAGCGACAATCGATGGCCGCCAGCAATGCCCCCACGTCAAAGAGCGGGCTCTATGCCGATCCGCGCGAAGATTGGCTCGCGCTGCGGAAGGAAGAAATCATCGACCCAGAACGCCCGATCGTCGATCCCCATCATCATCTGTGGGATCGCGGCGGCGCGCGCTATTTGATCGAGGACATGGCCGCCGAAATCGCCTCCGGCCACAATATTATTGCGACCGTCTATGTCGAGGCCCGCTCGATGTACCGCGCCGGTGGGCCGGAAGCGTTCCGCTCCGTCGGCGAAGTTGAATTCGCCAATGGAGTAGCGGCGATGAGCGCGAGCGGTGGCTATGGTCCCGCCGCAATCTGCGCCGGCATTGTCGGCCACGTCAATTTGTTGCTGGGCGAAGGTGCGCGCCCGGTTCTCGAAGCGGAAATCGCCGCCGGCCAGGGGCGCTTCCGCGGCATCCGGCATTCTTCGGCATGGGATGCGGATGCCGACGTTGCCGGCATGTATGCCACGCGCCCGAAGGGCCTGCTGCTTGATCCCACGTTTCGCAAGGGATTTGCCTGCCTCGCGCCGCTAGGCTTGAGTTTCGACGCCTGGCTGTTTCATCCGCAGATTCCTGAGCTGACCGATCTCGCCCGCGCCTTTCCCGACACCAAAATCGTGCTCGATCATTGCGGCGGACCGCTCGGCATAGGCGGTTACGCCAACCGGCGCGAGGAGCTCTTCCCGGTATGGAAGGCGTCGATCCTTGAAATCGCGAAATGCCCGAATGTCGCCGTGAAGCTTGGCGGCCTAGCGATGCGGCTGCTCGGCTATGATTTTCACGAATGGCCAATGCCGCCATCATCGGAAGCGGCGGCGGCGGCGTGGCGTCCCTATATCGAGACCTGCATCGAGGCCTTCGGCGCGGAGCGCTGCATGTTCGAGAGCAACTTCCCGCCCGACAAAGGCCAGTGCAGCTATCAGGTGATCTTCAACGCGTTCAAACGTATCGCCGCGCAGTACAGCGACGCCGAGAAGACCGCGCTATTTTCGAAGACGGCGACGGATTTTTACCGGCTCAAACCTGGTTGATAGCGACGCTCGACCCTTCGTCTCAGGCGGAACCTACCAGGCTCGCGGGCTGGCGTTTTCCGGCCGGCATCAGCGTTCTCATGATCTTGGAGACCGCCCGCAGCGCGAGGCCGAGCAGAACCGGCTGGGTCTTGCGACAGAACGCAAGCTTTCGGACGTGGCCCTCGACATGCCATTTGGCATGTGCGCCGTCCCTGAAGAAGATGACGTCGCCGGGGCCATAGCGGGTCGGAGACATCGTGTCGCTTTCAACGACAATCGAGCCTTCGAGAATCAGGATCGTCTCGTCGAAATCGTAGTACCAGTCGAACTTCCCTTCGCTGCACTGCCAGACTATGGTCGATGCTGCCCCGTCCGAACTTGTCGACAGAACCGACGATTTCGCAACCGGGTTGCCCTCGATGATCCAGGACGGCTCGATCGGTCGCGGAGTGAGATCCACGGCGAGTTTGGCAGTTTCAATTAGTGCGCGAGACATCACGACCTCAAACGGTTACATTCAAAATTGGCGCAGGATGCAAAAGAGCGGGCTTCGACGTCAAAGCTAACAACAAACTTTTAAACTTTCCTTACGGAGATCGCTTCAATGAATGCATACGAAGCTGGAGAAAAATAGTCAAATCGCAGCTATCTGTGCCGAAATCGCTCAAGCGGGGCGCGCATTGGCGCGATCTGCTGGCTATTTCCGCCCGACGGGCTGCGCGAGGTCCCTCAGGCCCACTCGCCGTTCCGGAATACGGCTACACGCCTGCCGTCGGCGTGAACACCGTCGATGTCGATTTTATCCGAGCCGATCATCCAGTCAATGTGGATGAAGCTCTTGTTGCCGCCCTGCGCGGCAATCTGCTCCGGCGTCAGCTTCGCACCGTCGACGAAGCATTTCGAATAGCATTGGCCGAGCGCGATGTGGCAGGCGGCGTTCTCGTCGAACAGCGTGTTGAAGAACAATAGCCCGCTTTTTGAGATCGGCGAGGAATGCGGCACCAGCGCCACTTCGCCGAGCCGGCGCGCGCCCTCATCGGTATCGAGCACCTTGTTGAGGACCTCTTCGCCGCGCGTTGCCTTGGCCTCGACAATGCGGCCTTCCTCGAACCGCACCGCGATGCCGTCGATCAGCGAACCCTGGTAGGATAGCGGCTTGGTGCTGACGACGTGTCCGCTCACCCGACGGGCATGCGGGGTGGTGAATACTTCCTCGGTCGGAATGTTCGCGTTGCAGGTGATGCCGTTCCTGGCTGTGGAGGCGCCGCCTTCCCATTCATGGCCGTCGGCGAGCCCGATCGTCAGGTCGGTGCCAGGTCCGGAATAATGCAGCGCGCTGAACCGCTGTCTGTTCAGCCATTCGGTCCGGCTGCGCAACATGGCGTTGTGCTTCTCCCACGATGCGACGGGGTCATCATTGTCGACGCGCGAGGCAGCGAAGATCGCGTCCGCAAGTTTTGCCACCGCGACATCCTCTTCGTCTTGCGGGAACACCTGCTTTGCCCATGACGCGCTCGGATAGGCGATGATGTTCCAGTTGATGTCGAAATTGACGATCTTTTCCAGCGCCGGCTGATAGGCCATCGAATTGGCTTTACTGGCGCGCGCGACCTTGCCGGGATCCTCGCCGGACAGCAGCATCGGATTGTCGCCGACGATGGCGAGCCGCGCGGTGTTGGCGGCGAACGCTTTCGACATCCCCTTATAGAGCCAGCCGGCGGCGCGGTCGAAGCTGTCATCCTGCGCGAACCGATAGCGCGACAGCGTGATCGCCTCGTCGGACAGGAATGGTGTAACGAGACCTGCCCCGGCCCGGTAGGCATGTTCGGCTATCTTTCGTACCAGCGGGAGCGCCGCGCTCGGCGCGGTCAGCAGCAGATCCTGTCCCGGCTTCAGGTTCAGCCCGACCTTGATGGCCACTTCGGCCAGACGGTCGAGTTTTACGGGGTCGATCGATGCCGAGATATTGCGTTCGTGTACAGTCATGACGTTCGGCCTATGGTTCGTGGCGGCACAATTATACGATAATTATCGCAAGGATAGATCAAGATCACCCCTCATTTGGCGAGCCGGTCGGCTCCCCGCAAGAACCGCAAAACCCGATAATGGCGGCTGCGACCCCGGAACCATCGCTCCGTGAAAAAAGACCTTGCGGATTGTGAACCACTTCACGCTCGACCGATGCATTCGATGTTAGCCAACTAACGCGAAGTGATGGATAATGCCGGAACGGCTGCCGGAAGGTCAGGCCGTTGCCGTGACAGGTTCGCCATGCTCGCGAGCGACGCTCGCGATTGACGCACGCAACGCGCGACGACTTAGTTTTGCTTTAGCCGTTTCGCGTTGCGACGGGTTCCAGGCTTTTCGAAATCACAACGAAAATCGGAGCACACGTCATGCTTGAAGCAAATCGCCGTATATTTCTCCAGTCATTCGTTGCCGGTGCGGGCACCCTCGCCACCTCGCAATCGCTCGCCGCTGGCAGTGATGGACATGCCGCTGGATACGACGTTTCCGTTGCGTCGGAATACCTGAAGACAATTCCGCGCAAGTCCGGCGATCCCGTCGTCTTCACGGCTTCTCTCGACAAGGGACCCATCAAGGCAACATCCGGTGGTTGGGCGCGTGAAATCACTATGCGCGGACTTCCGATAGCCACCGATATTGCTGGCGCGCATCTGTTTATGAATGCGGGCGGCGCCCGCGAGATGCATTGGCACAATTCAGCCGAGTGGGCTTACATCGTCGACGGCCACTGCCAGGTAACGGTTGTCGACCCCGAGGGCGTAGCCGAGGTCGTCAATCTCGGTCCCGGCGATCTCTGGTATCTCCCCAAAGGCCACAGCCATGCAATCCAGACCCTCGGCCCGGCGCCGTGTCACGCGATCCTTGCTTTCGACGATGGGCTTTATTCGGAACACGGCACGTTCGGCATCAGCGACTGGATGAGCCGTTACGATGCAAAGACACTCTCGCAGGCATTCGGCATCTCGGAAGAGGCGTTCGCGCAGAACCCCAAGGCCGAGACCTACATCATGCAGGGCGAAGTACTGCCTATGGAAGGTCCGCAGGCGCGTTCCGCCCGCGAATTGGACCACGCGCGAACCCATCGCTATGCCATGATGGCGCAGAAGCCGAGAGTGAGTACTCCCGGAGGCGCCCTCTACATCGCGTCTTCAAGGGAGTTTCCGATGTCGACGACGCTGACGGGAATGGTCCTGAAATTGAAGCGCGGCGCGATGCACGAGCCGCATTGGCATACCGATGCCAATGAATGGCACTATGTGCTGAAAGGGCGAACGCGGGTCACCCTGTTCGCGCCTGACAAGCGCGTCGCCGTGGCCGAGCTTTCACCCGGCGAGTGCGCTTACATACCCCGCAATTGCGGGCACTCCATTCAAAACATTGGTTCGCAAGACGCTGAAATCGTCGGCGTGCTGGACAGCGCCACCTACCACGAAAGCTCATTGTCGGATTGGTTGGCGAAGGCGCCGCGACATCTGCTGGCCAATAATTTTGGCATCCCGGAAAAGGCCATCGCCAACTTCAGCAAGAAGCGCATGGTGATTTCCGCACCAATCACCCCGGCTTGACATCGGCTCTCGCGGTCGAAATCCGACCGAGGGGCCTGCGCACGAGGTTCAAAGTATCGGAGGATTTACAATGAACCCAATGCTTCGCGCATGCGTCCTTGAAGTGGCCCTCCTCTTAACTACCGTTTCCACGACATGGGCCGCGGATCAGACGATCACCCTAAAGCTCGGTGCCGGGTCGCCGCTCGCGCTTGAGAGACCTTTCAAGACTGTCCTGATCGGAGATCCTGATATCGTCGATGTTCATACGCGCAGCGACCGCTCGGTCATTCTCGAGCCGCTGAACCCTGGAGCCACAAACCTGATTTTCGTTGACGAGAGAAGCATCGCGATCACCAACGTCAGGATCCTCGTTTGTAACGCAGGCGCGACCCGAATTAACTACCAGGACGGACCCGATTGCGAGTAACCGCCGCAAGGCAACAAGCCGCTTCCTTCGATCGGGTCGGCAAGGCTCTCAGTTTTTCGGCGATAGATCTGTGGTGGTGGGCCCGACCGCCTCGCGCCGGTCTGTGAACGCGGATATGTCCGGCATCCTGGGCGTGCCGACCACCTGTTCGAGGGCGAGCGCGATCGACAAAGCGCGTTCTTCCTGAAACGGCGGGCAGGTAACCTGAAGACCTACCGGCAGCGGCGCTATCAGCGATTGCACCGGCGTCGACGTTCCGCATTGGCCGAACATGTTCATCGGACCGGTGTTGCGGGTCAACCGGCGGGCAAGTTCGGCACCAATATCTGCGGCACGCTCCACAGGAAGCGCCACGGCCGCGCAAGTGGGAGCCAGCCATCCGTCCAGATCCTGCATCTCTGCCTCGGCGACCGCTTTCATGCGTTCGTGTGCGCGCAACATGGCAATATATTCGTCCGCCTTCAGATCCAGTCCGGCCGACAGGCGGTGCGCAACGACAGGATCCATCCGCTCGCGCTCAGCGTCGAACCGGCTTCGACCCAGCGTGGCCAGCAATTCGGCCGGCACCAGCGTCCCGTTGAAGCGGGCTCTGTTTTCGAGATTCGCCATGCTACGCTCGATCGTGATGGCGCCGAGCCCCCTGAGCAATTCGATCGCCGCCATCGTGGATGCCTCGACGTCCGGGTCGAGATCGGCGAAGAAGTAGTCGGGGAACCAGCCCAGACGCAGGCTGTCGACGGCCGCTGGCGAAACCACATCGCGCCCGGACACGGTCGCATAGATCAGCGCGGCATCCTGCGCCGACCGCGAGAGGATGCCGACGCTGTCAAGCGTCGGAGACAGCGGAAACACACCCTGTGTCGACCAGCGGCCCACCGTGGTCTTGAGGCCGAAGACCCCGCACAGGGCTGCAGGCATGCGGATCGATCCGCCGGTATCGCTGCCCAAGGCAAACGCGCAAAGCCCCGCCGCGACGGCCACGGCCGACCCGCTGCTCGATCCGCCGGGAAGACGGGCGACCGCCGCATCCCACGGGTTTTTCGGCGTGCCTTTGACCGCATTCGTCCCCGCCGGGCCGAACGCGAACTCGACCGTCTTGGTCTTGCCGAGGATGACGCACCCCGCTTGCCGTAATTGCCGTACGACCGGCCCTTCCGCTTCGAGCAGGCCTTCGAGGTCAAGCTGCGAACCGACGGTGGTTGGCATGCCCTCAACCGTGAAAATGTCCTTGACCGCAACCGGCACGCCCATCAGCGGCCCAAGGTCGGTGCCGGCCGCCAGCAGATTGTCGATCGCACGCGCCGAACGCAGCGCGGACTCCGCCGCCACGTGCTGATAGCTGCCGAGGACACCGTCCAGACGCGCAATGCGATCCAGATAGGCGCGGGTGATCGCCTCGCTGGAGCGCCTGCCTGCCCGCAGATCGCCGGCAAAGCCGGCAAGGCTCATCCCCTCCAAAGGATCGTCCGACATCGACGGTGTATTCGCCATGTGCCTCAACTCGTCCGTAATCCGGATCTTCTCCTGCTCAAGCGCCTGAAACGATCAGGCCTTGGATGAAGAGAGGCCGCCGAGCCGACGCAAACCCACCAGATGAATGGAAAGCAGAAGGATCAGGAGGGACAAACCGATCAATATTGTCGCCGCAGCCGCCACCGTTGGATCGACGCGGACCTGGGTGAACTTCAGCATGCGTATCGGCAGCGTCTCGGTCTGCGGATCCGTCAGGAACAGGCTGACGGTGTAGTTGTCGAAGGACAGGATGAACGTGAACAGGGCGCCGGCGATAAATCCCGAGCGAACGCTGGGCATCGTCACGTATATGAAAGTCTGCAGCGCGTCGGCGCCCATCATCTTGGCCGCGTCGAACAGGTTCTCATCCATGACTTCAAGGCTGGCCGTCATGGTCCGCACCATGAATGGAAGCGTCACCGCGATATGCGCGATAAGCAGCGTGGAGAATGTCGAGAGCAGGTCGATCGTCCTGAAATACTGCAGCAGCGCAATTCCGATGACGATGGCGGGCAGAACCAGAGGCGACAGAAAAACGCCGAGAAGAATGTTCCTGCCGGCGAACCGGTAACGCACCAGCGCCAGCGATCCCATAACGCCCAGAACCGAGGTGCCGATCGTGGTGAGGGCAGCAAGCTTCAGGCTGAGAACCACCGCCGCGACGAAGCCATCGAGCTTCCAGACGTCCGCAAACCAGCGCAAGGACAGTTCCTGGGGCGGAAACTTGATCAAATTGGCCTTGCTCAGCGACAGACCGCAGACGATGACAAGCGGCCCGATCAAAAAGATCAGAATAGCGATCACCACACCCCGGATCAGGATCTTCTCCGCCATATTCGATGGCATGATGAGCGGCTTTCCTATTTCCCGGCCTGAAACGAACGTCTCGACAGCCACCGGTACAGGGCGAGAACCGTAAGCGTAAGCAGAATGAGAATGGTGGCGATGGCCGCGCCAAACTGCCAGTCGAGCAGGATGAGGATTTGCTGCGTCACCATCGTCGGAATAACCTGAACGCGCTCCCCGCCCAGCAGCTCGGGCACGACGTAGGCGCTGACGCTGGCGGTGAAAACAAGCATCGAACCGGCGAGGATTCCCGGCATGCTGACCGGAAGGACCACCTCGAAGAACCGGCGAAACACGTTGGCTCCGAGCGAGCGCGCCGCCTCTTCGAGCCTGGGATCGATCTTCTCGATCACCGACGCCAGCGGAAGAACCATATAAGGCAGGAACACATGCACCAGGCCAATCACGACGCCGGTGAAGGTGAACAGCAGCCTGACCGGAGAGTCGACGATTCCGGTGGCGATCAGGAAATCGTTGAGAGGGCCGCGGTTGCGCAGAATGACCTGCCAGGCAAACGTTCGGATCACCACGCTTACCATCAGCGGCGAAATCACTGCGACCAGAATCCAGCGTTGCCAGCGTGGCCCGAAGCGCGCCATCGCATAAGCGAGCGGATAACCCAGCAGCAGACACAGGAAGGTCACGATGACGCCGAGACGCAACGTGTTCCACAGCACCTTGAGATAATCGGGCGACCCAAGGAAACGCACATAATTGCCAAACGACAGCGTCCGCGCCGCCGAATGCGGGTCAACCGCGACGAATCCTTCCCGCAGGAACATGACCATCGGCACGACAAAAAACAGGGTCAGGAACAGCAGCGGCGGCAAAAGCAGCAGCAGAAACGCCCATTTTTGCTGGGCGATATGGCTGAGTACGTTCGAGAACGGCGTGTAGAGCCGATGGGTCAGCGAGGGAACAGAAGTGTACTCTGCGGTAGCCATGTTATCCATACTCTGTCGCCGATCGCGAAATTCTGCTCGGCTGAACCGGAATCCGTATTCTGCCGATGGACCTCCGTGCGCACGCCGGCGGTTTCGACGTAGTATTGGGTTGAGGTGCCCAAATACAGCGTGTCAATGATCGTGCCTTCGATGGCGTTCTGATCCGCCGTTGGCGCCTGTCGGGAAAGGCTCATCTTTCCGGGGCGGACCGCGACGGTAAGTTTGTCGCCGACCGAAAGACCCTGCGAAGCATTGACGACCTTGATCCGCCAGTCGCGTATCGCAATGGTCGCATCGCGCACGCCCACTGCCTCGACACGCCCCTCGAACTTGTTCGATTGACCGATGAAGCCCAGCACGAACTCGGTCTTCGGCGTCTCGAACACGCCCTTTGCGCTATCGATCTGCTCGATCCTTCCCGCGTTCATGACCGCGATCCGGTCGGATATCGTGAGCGCCTCATCCTGATCGTGCGTGACGAAAATGGACGTGATGTTCAACCGGCGCTGGAGATTGCGGAGCTCGATCTGCATCTGGTCACGCAACGCCTTGTCGAGCGCCGCGAAGGGC
>Ga0209117_1000520_pt1 | contig 15453 bp, 14 predicted proteins | sample BlaSpr_A8_OM2_M2_FD_187978 | JGI IMG/M metagenome (GOLD analysis project Ga0209117, IMG submission 187978) | Forest soil microbial communities from Thunder Bay, Ontario, Canada - Black Spruce, Ontario site 2_A8_OM2_M2 (SPAdes) (version 2) | ecosystem: Environmental > Terrestrial > Soil > Boreal...
CGCACCTGTTCCGCACCGCTATCGCCTCCAGTGCTGCCATCCATGGTGGCGCCAATCCGCACCTCGCCAGCGCGCTGCTGCATCACACGGACGCTCACGTTACCGAAGCGCATTACAATCGGGCATCAAGCATCAGCGCGGGTGAGAGCCTGCGAAGCATCATTCAAGGATACATAAAGGACTAGCGCACAAGGTCCGGTCAATGTCCGCTGTGCAGCGCATAGCGGACTCAAGTCGGACATCGCGGCATGTCCGTTTCGTGCCAACAACGGAAGTCGCGCGCTCATTCGATCACTTCGTCGCCACCCGCCAACACCTCGCTGCGATGGTCATTCGGGCAGTCCAGCTTGCCGCAATCCTTCTTCATATCGCGAGAGGTCTTCGGCCCGCCAAGGGCCCACCAGGTCTTTGAGAGTGGAAACACGTAGCGCGGGATTGAGTTGCCGCAGCCGAGCCATTGCCTTATGTGCTTGCTCCGGTCGTCCGGCCATTGCATTGCTTGCGACGGCGATACGTAATCCAGGTTGAAAGTCCGGATTGTCCTGCAATGCCATTGCCGCCCACGATGCCGCTTCGTCATAGCGGCCCAGGAAGAACTGTGCATGCGCGGTCCCGGCGCGCATTCCTATCGCCCGCGGATCAAGTGGGCTCAGGCGCATGGCACGTGCGAAGCGCTCGATCGCCGGTTCCGGCTCGCCGAGAAAGTTTTTTACCCAGCCGCCGAAATTCCATGCCTCGGCCAAATTGGAATTGAGCACAAGCGCGCGATCGATCAAGGCGGCGCCTACCTCGAGATCGCGAACAACATACGCTAACGCCCACCCGCTGGCGGCGAGCGCGATCGCGTCATCCTTGCCCAACTCAACCGCCCGCTGGGCGAGCCTCGTCACTTCGGCAATCTCGTTCGCTGTGTCTGAAAACCAGCCATTGGTCTTGGCAAAGGGGAAGCAGGAGGCGGCACGGCCGTAGGCGGCCGCAAAATCTGGATCGAGCTCAATCGCGCTGTTGAACAGGCGCAATGCCTCGTCGTTCGCTTGCCGGCTAGCAAACTGATAAAGCCTGGCCAAACCGCGTAAATAGAGGGCATAGGCGTCGAGACTCTCGGTCGGCTTGCGCTTGGCCCGCTCGATCTCGGCTTTTTCCACCGCTGGCGCGATCGCCCCGACAACGCTCTCAGTCACCTGGTCTTGCAGATCGAAGATGTCGCCGAGCCCACCATCAAACCGGTCCGCCCAAAGATGTGCCCCGGTGGCGGTATCGACGAGCTGTCCCGTGATGCGCACCCGATTGGCCGCTTTGCGAACGCTGCCCTCCAACACGTAGCGCACCCCAAGCTCGCGCCCGACCTGCTTCACATCGACGGCACGCCCCTTGTAGGTGAAGCTCGAGTTGCGAGCGATGACGAACAACGCCTTGAAACGGGACAATGCAGTGATGATGTCCTCCACCATCCCGTCGGCAAAATAGTCCTGCTCCGGATCGGAGCTCAGGTTGGCAAAGGGGAGAACGGCGATCGAGGGTTTATCGGGGAGCGTGAGGGTGGGTTTCGACGGTTCTACGGGGTTATCGGCGACTGCGGCCGCTTGCGCTTCCCGCACTGGTCCGACGAAACGGAAGCCCTTGCGCGGCAGTGTCTTGATGAGGCGCTGTTCCTCGCCGGAATCGCCGATCGCAGTCCGGGCGGCATTCAGGCGGGTTGTGAGCGCTGCATCGGACACGATGCGCCCATTCCAAATGACATTGATAACGTCGTCTTTAGTGACGACGCGCTCCCTGTTGCGGATCAGGTAGTCGAGCAGGTCGAATACCTGTGGCGCGACGGAGACGACGTCCGCCCCGCGATGCAGCTCGCGCCGGTCAGTGTCGAATGCGTACTCCTCGAAGAGATAGCGCAAGCTGCCAATCCCTCAGGTGGCCTCCGATCATCGGGGCTCCAGTACCGGTTGCAACGCAAAGAATAAGCCGCCGGTGAGGAAAATGTAAGCCGTAGGTCAAGCGCGCTCCCTCATGCCTTGGCACTCTCGTCTGGGTAGAAACAACACCCAGGAGATTCCGTCATGAGCACGACCTATGGTGCAACAGGGTTGGGACAGACGGCCGTATCGACCTGGCGCGTCTCCAGCTTTTTTAAGACATATTGGGGCGCGTTTCAGGAACGGCGCAAACGCCAGAGGTTACGAGCCACCTTGTACGACCTAAGTGACAGAGAGCTAATGGATATCGGCACTACGCGCGGCGAGATCGACTACGTCGCCTCGAACCGGGGTATCGACCCGCGAGGCATCCGATCCGCCGAATGAACGTCCGATATTTGGCAACGTGGCCGGAATTGGACACGACCAGACGCACCATTGCCCGGAGGCCGACTTCCGGTATGGGTCAATCTCGTCATTTTGGCGGTGCACTGACCACTTCCGGTCTACCCCTATCAACAGACATTCTCAGGGTCCGTCAGCATGTCTCAAAGGTGCCAGGAACAGAAACGCGGCAAGGTGGAAGCCGACCGCTCAAATGTCCGCAATGGCTGCTCGGAGAGCGCACGTCTGCCAAGGGGGGCGGCGGTCTTGGACCGAATAGAGCTTTTTCAACTCGGGGTCGGCGCGTTCGCATCTGGTCGCCGGGCAACGAAAATATTGGAGGTACACTCCAGCACCGTTTCACGCCTTTGATTGCGCAAGAGGTTTCGGTTACGAACGATTCCCCTATCGGATTTGGATTTCGACTCACGCATCTCCAGAACCGTCATTTCGAGATCGAGCTCATCACCCGGGCGTACCGCGTTCGGCAGTCTTAGCTCATCCCAACCCAATCCCACAAGGACATGGAAGTGTGGCCGAAGCTGGCTCGTCAACAAGATGAAGATCGCGAAGGTATGGGAGCCCGATGCCGTCAGTCCCCCAAACATTGAACGCGCCGCGGCTTGCTCGTCGGTGTGGCGCGGTATCGGATCATACTGCTTCGCGAATTGGATAATCTCGTGCTTAGAGACGAGGTGGGGTCCAGCCGCGCTGCGGGTTCCGATTTCTAGTTCTTCGAAATAAAGGTTGGTCATCGATGCCTCCGTCGATGAAGCGAGTACTGGCCTAGAATACTAAAGCCAAGCGCGATCTGGGTCCAAACGATGTCGCGATGGATCGCGCGAATAGGTGCGTCATCTGTGCCTAATTTTTTAACACGGCCAGCAAAACACGAAAGCTGCGCCAAGTGATTCTACTCATTTATGAGCACGGTGGCAGCACATTCAGAAGACTTCCATGGCGACTTCGCCCAATCCGTCAACCGTGAACAGCGCGCGGTCGCCGCTCGCGATCGAAACCGTTGGAATAACGCTGCCGGTGATTACCACCATGCCAGCTTTTAAATCACGACCACGCTCGCCGAGATGATTAGCGACCCAAGCAAGCGTCGCGTAGGGATCCTCTGCGTTGCCCTCGCCAACCGTTTTGCCACTAATGCTGAGCCGACCGGCGATGCCGACAAGGTCTCCGACCTGAACGGCCTGGGGGTTACCCAGGACTACTCCGCCATTCCAGCAATTCTCGACGATCAACGAGGAGGCATCGGTAGTGTTGTAGTCCGCGTGCCGGTCCTCGATCAGTTCGAATGCGGGCATCGCACTCGCGACCGCTGGCATAACAGCGTCGCGCGTCCAAGGTGCACCGAGTGCGGGCAAATCAGCTCCGAGTTTCAGCGCAATCTCGCTTTCGACACGCAGATTAACAAAATCCGCAGTCCGCAGCCTCGCCGGTGACGTACGGATCGTTCGTGCAAAGATCGCTCCGCCGCATGGATGCGTGATGCCCATCAACTTCTGCATCACCTTGGTTGTGGTGGCAATCTTGGCGCCGGCAACGGGGCCATATACTGGCTCCGCCAGCCGATAATAGACCTCTTGCGCTGCGTAGGCCTCGGCGATGGACGTGGGCCGCAACTCGTCGGGCAGGTTGCAAAACGTCTGGCGCCGCTGTCTCGCATCCCACATCCATCGCGCCATCGAATCCAAGCGATCGTTCTCATCCATAGTGTTTCTCCGTTGATCCCCGACGTAACAAGAGCGACTGCGAACGAGATTGGGTCAGGCGCTGCTCGAAACTCGCGACCATCGGAGTCCACGCGTCCGCGCCCTCCTGCGCCGAGGAAGCCGATGATCATCTCGTCATTCTGACCATGCGCCGATCACTTCCAGTCTACCCCGGAAAGCAGACATTTTCAGTATCCGTCGGCTTGTCTCAAAGGTGCCAACAGCAGAAGTGCTCTTCACCATGTCTCTGCTCGCGTAGCTTGCGGACACTTCTAGAGATCAATGCCTTTGAAGGGCGGATGGGCGCCATCGGTCTCGAAATGGTGTCTGAGGAGAATGTCGCTGATCTTCAGCACGGACGCTAGCTGCCCCTTGCGTTCGATCAGTGGAAGGTCGAAGGCATAAAATAGATATCTGGACCAACTTTTCGATTAGGGAATTGTCAATATCTTTACGAAGGACTCGGTAATTATTTGGCGGCTCTGCCAAATCGGTCTCAATACCGAAGCTACGTCTTAGAAATAATGCCGAATGAAAGCGCTGGTATCGCTATTTCTAATTTCCGCTGGCTTGCTGGTAGTGGTGGCCGGTTTCACCAGCCAGAGCGCGTTCTTCATTCCTATTCCCGCCGCGTTTGCTCCCATAACAAAGTTCGGTTGTCCATACGCTGGAACCGTTTTCACGTATGATGTTATGGCATGGAATACCAATCGTCCCAACCGGATGATTGCGATCGAACAAAATCAGTTCAACTGCCGGATCAGATCGGACGCTCAGGGTGCCTACGACTGGTTCGGCGGCCTTGGTCCCCATCTCGATGATGCGGATGTCGCCGAAAAAAAACTGATTACTGATCTATGGCCAGTTCGCACCGGCTATACGGGAAAAATCAGTAAGTACGATCTTCCTTCGAAATTTAGTGAGATAGAATACGTTGTCGTTGCCTATGGACTAGCTCGCGTTCCGGCAGGTGTGTTTTGGGCCTATAGAGTCAGGAAGGATTATTACTGGCAGAACAATCTCTATTACACCACCACACTTTGGTGGTCCCCGTCATTGAAATGGAGCATATTGCAATGGCTTGAGGAGCCCGGCAAGCCTTCGCAAGCTGGGGGATATAATTGGGCGCTCTTGTCAGTCTCTTCTGAATAAAACCAACTTGCGTGATGAAAGGGTGAGCCCTTGCCTTGGTACGGAAATCTTGAATGCAGCACCAGAACTAAGAGCGCCGATGTCCGTTCAGGGGTCATTCGCTACCGAAATGGATTGTCCGCGCTACGTCCGCTTTCCCCCTCATAGCGACCACATGCGGACATTTGCCAACCTATTATTCGGGTAGACGATCTACCATGTTGAGCCATGAGTCGCAGTGGTGTTATTCACGAGACCAACCCAAAAATATTTGGGGAGGCCGTCGCGGATTACGACAGAATAAGAACCGAACCAGCCCTGACTTGGGACCAAAAATCGTGTGAGTAAGGCTGTGAGTACACGTTCGGCAGGCTTCCAGAAAGCCTTATTTTAAAGCGTTATCGGCAGTTGTTCGATTCCGGCCAGGGCACCAGCAGTCTTCCCCAGCGACGCATCCCCTAGCGAGGCAGGGTCACTCCGGACCGAACAGGCGAATCTGAGGCATGTCGCTTCTCACGCGCTCTGCCATGAACTCCTGCCTCGGCTCGATTTCTTCCCTGACTTTGATCTCGACCGCTCTCAGTTCTTGTTGTTGCCTTTGCCGGCGCTTCTCGGCCCATTGCTGGCGACGCTCGGCCCTGCGCTTCTCCTCCGCCCGCTTCACCTCAGCGTCCCGCGCCTTGGCAAAGGCCTCCTCGGGAGCGGCGGTTGGCTCGCGCGCCGCGGTCTGTACCGCGGGAGTTGCGGGTTGTGGACTCGAAGCTTCAGGCTGCCTGGCTAGCGAAGTGTCCGCCGGTCGAGCAGCCGTTGACGCGGAATTGGCAGCTTCGGTCTGCGCCTGCGGCTGCGCTGGAGCCGCCGCAATCGCTGCGCCGGGCGCGGGCAGCTGCGGTGCGGAGAGATATGGCACAGGTTCCGAAGGTGTGGCCGCCGCAGGAATCGGTGCCGACGCCATGTGCCGCTCGAGCCTCGTCGTTTCAGTCCCCTGCTTGGGGGATTTCGGACTCACGATGTCCGCGATCAGGAGACCTCCGCCGAGGCCGCCGACGATCGCAGCGATCACAGTTCCCGCTCCTGCAAAATAAGCCGTCGAGGCGCGCATGTTTCGGCTCCCTTTCGACGGGCAACGCTCAACTTGTTCTGATGTTCCGCCGCCCCCATGTCCCAGAAATGGGAACCAAACGGACCGGACCCTGCGACGGTTGCGCGCATTTCCGCTGCGGTGACAAATCGCGAGGCCTGTTCAGCACTGGAAATTTCGGTGATTGATTGCGCGAATCTGTGGTGATGGGGCGCGTCGCCCGAATCATTGGCACGTTGTTACGCAATGAATGGCTTTCGAATGGCCTTCCGCGCTTGCTCAAATCTGCGACGCGACCTTTTCCAGCGGAGCAATGTCGAACGAAGATTTGTCAGCGCTAGATTCGATTTCTCCGCGCTCTGGATCGCCGGTCGTGGCTTCGGAAGCCCGATACCATCGCGATTGCGTGCTTGCCGTCACAAGACGATTTTTCTTCGACGCGTTCGCACAAGGCGCGAAGCTCCTGCTGGGAGATCCCGTGAATCTTAGTCGTAATTTCCATGACGGCCATGGCAAGAAGCTGTGCCGTAAAGTTCAAATGCAGTTCGTTCGCGAGGCTAATATGCTCCTGGAGCGACCGTGCCATTGAATTCAGTCGGATATTGGCTGGGTATTCCATCTAGCGCACCTGCAACGCAGCGCCTGAGGTCTGCTCCGAAATCCATTGCCTCGTGGTCGTGACTTCGCCGAACAGGCCAATCAACTGAACCACGGTCTCGTGCACCGACTGCGGTGCGATCTGGTCCAACCCGTGACTTGCGGACGCATCAGCCAGAAACGTCACACGATGATCGCGATGAAATGCTTCCATCACCGTGGAAAGACAGGCTGCCTCTCCCGAAAAGCCCGCCAGCACGAAATGACCGCCTCCCTCGGTCATCGCATTGGCAAATTCACGGCTGGCATAGCAGGAAGGCTTGTTGCGTTCGAAGATCATGTCCGAACTCACCGGTTCAAACCCGGATATCCATTTCGAGTATGACAGCACCGGGTTAAAGAACGGAGATCGACCCACCATGCGAAGGAAAGCCACCGGCAGCCCGACCTGCCGTGAATGACGAAGCACCGTCCGGCAATTTTCCAGCGCGGATTCGACATCGGGAATCGCGAACAATCGCGGAGACGCAATGTATTCCTGCTGGAGGTCGAGCAGTACCAGCGTCGGAACCACCGCTTTATTGGTGTAGGATCGTAAATTGACGACGTTTCTCATGATCGTTTCTTCTGGGTTGCCTGCTTTGCGGTGCTTCGATGTGCGGATCGGTCCAGGATCCCCGGGCGATCCCAGCGACCCTCGGGGCGCATCAAAACATACGGATCAATTCCCAACCTGACGGCCTTCGGGTCCGGCTCCGCATCGAAAACAATCTCGATGTAGGCGTGGTCCGAAAAGAAAAACTCGGAACTGCCCTCGAGCGGCTTCCATCCCATGTTGACATAGTAGTTGAGCAAGTCTTTCTGCGCCCTGCCATAGATTCGGCGGTAGCCCTTCATGCGGCACAGCTCCACGCCGGCCTGCATCAGCTTGGTGCCGAGTTTCCGGTTGCGAAATTCGTGGCGAACCGCCAGCCGCTCGAGTTTGGCAAAATCCGCGAAATAGCGAATGCGAAGGCAGCCGGCGGGTTCGTTGCCGACATAGTTCAGAAGGTGGCTGGCAGAAAAATCATTGCCATCGAACTCTTCGTCGTAAGGACAGTCCTGCTCGGCGACAAACGTTGCGCTGCGGATCGAGACGACGCGCATGAAATCCTCGAGCGACCGCACCACGGTGATCGAAAGATCGTCATCCTCGTCCTCTGCCCCAAGATCTGCATCAAGATAAGTATCATAGCTGGCGCGCGCCTCTTTGATCGACTTGCCGCGCGGATACATATGAAGGTGCGGCGCAATCATGCCTTTGAAGATTGCCCCACGCTTGAAGCCGAGGCTTTCGAGCATGCGATGGCCTTCGGCCGTGGCCGCGCGCGCCAGGAGGGGAGCCTTGCGGTAAAGTGGCGTCCAGACCTTCTCAAACGCGAGCGGCACACCGCCCGAGATGACGCCACGCGCATAGGCGCCCCAGACATAGATCGCGGCGGGCTTTTCGTGCTGGCGAGTGAGCAGATCCAGCGGCGGATCGGTCGGGTCCAGCCGACCGGCCAACAGTCGGTCGGCTCCCTCATCATTGAGCATCAGGAACGCCAGATATCCTTCCGCGGCTGTTTCCCCTGCCATGTATCGATCGCGCCGTGCGATCCCCCAGATCGAATCGGGATTATGCCGGGCTACCCGCCGCACAACCTCGTTGGAAGCGCCCCCGCCCATCTGCAGGCGGGCGCGCGGAACCAGAGTTTCGATGTCCGCGGCGGCGGCACTAAATACAACCAGGCGCTGGGAGAGGTTGATCACCTCTGGGGCTCCCAAAGCGTGTTTGGCCAGCCTGTTCTTGTCGATCAGGGCGGTCGCGGTTCGCGTGGTATGGCGGTCGTGTATTGTCATTTCGCGCTCCGGTTGCCAAACTTGCAGTTCTTTGCGAAGTTATGGCCGGTGATGGGGGATCGTATGCATACGATTGCGAACAGGGGTGGTCCGCAAGATGCCCGTCCGGGCCCGAGCCCGGCCTCGCCTGACTGGGAAACGGTTCGCACCTTCCTGGAGCTGGTTCGCTATGGCAGCTTTCGCTCGGCCGCCGAGCGTCTTGGGCTTTCCCCCAACGCCCTGCGTCGCAAGATCGACGATCTTGAGCGCACGCTTGGCACCATCCTCGTCACCCGACATGTCGACGGGATTCGTCCCACCGCGGAGGGTACCGAGATTCTCGTGGCCGCGAAAAAGATGGAAGAGGCTGCATTCGGGTTGGTGCGGGCCCGGGATCGCGCGCTTCCCGATATGAGCGGCGAAGTCCGTCTCGGTGTCACCGAGGCATTCGGCACGTTCTGGCTGGGGCCACGCCTGGTCGAATTCCAACGCGCTTATCCGCAACTCACGGTGGATCTGGCGTGCGCAATGCGATCAGCCGATGTCCTGCGCCTCGAGGCCGATGTCGCTATTCAGCTGACGCGGCCGACCAACCCCGACGTCAAGATCGTCCGGCTTGGCCGCATTCATTCCATGCTCGCGGCTGCCCCATCCTATCTCGACATTTATGGAACGCCCAAGACAGTCGACGATCTGCGCAACCATCGTCTTGCCATGCAGTTCGCGGATCAAACCAAGAGCCACGAACTCTTAAGCGGACTGTTTCCCGGCGTCGCGCTCAGCGAACTCGTCAAATTCAGCACCAACAACAGCACGGCGCTGCTATGGGCCATTATCAAAGGCGCCGGTATCGGCTGGTCGCCGACCTACATTCACGTCATGGGGCCGAAAATGGTGCCTCTCGATATCGACGCGATTTTTCCCTTTGATATCTGGCTCACCTATCATCCCGACGCCGCGCGCGTTCCCCGCGTGCGGCGCATGATCGACTGGATCATTGAAAACTTCGATCCGAAAACATTTCCCTGGTTCCGCGATGAGTTCATCCATCCTCGCGATTTGCCGGGCCATTATCATGGTCCTCCCCTTGTGAATCTCTTTGAAGGGCTAGCCTGGGACCAGGTTCCAAAAAGTTGAACAACCGATCGAGGAGGTAGCGTTGCGGAAGGCAACCGCGATGCACGAGCCTTGGTGCTCCTGTCAGGATACGGCTCCGGATACGATTGGGCGTATTGATTTTACAGAACGTGCGGGATCAATCAGCCGAAACCCAAGCATCCCGCCAATTACCATCAACCCTCCACATAAAGCGAAGCCGATTTCGTATCCGGTCGCACCGGGTATGCCCTGAATGAGCGCACCGGTCACGACCGGCGCGGCGATCCCCGCCATCGAGGCGATGGAGTTGTTGATCGCCAGCATCGCCCCGCGTTGCGGCGGTGGCACGACCTCCGCGAGGATGGCAGGGCCGAGCGAATAGATGATCGGCGTGAGGCCGATCGCGAACGCCAGGATGGCAATTTTGATCCAGTCCCTCGCTTGGCCGCCGACATAGACAGCCGCGAACAGGATTCCCGCAACTATGAGAAAGCATGACAGGTAGCGGCCGCGAGCGGCTTTCGACGACATACCGTTCTTGAGCAAAATCTGCGACCACCAAGCCAAGGCGATTCCCAATGGAATCGTCAGCCCAATCACAAGCGCGTAGATCCGTCCGGATTCGATTCCGCCGAATCCGAGACCGCGCTGAAAGTAGGCGGGCAACCAGGTCAGTCCCAGTGCGAGACTCCAGTAGCCGACGAAATGGGTGACGATGCAACCAAGGACGCTGCGGTCGAGCAGCAACCGCGAATACGGTGCCGTTGCGACTGCCGGCCTCGTCGATTGATCATGTTCGAGTTTTCCTTCCTCGGCCAGAAACGCCCACAGAACTGCCCAGGCGAGACCGGCGGCCGCCAAAACCACGAAATTGGCACGCCACCCCCAGCGTGCGGTAATCGCCGGAATCAGGAAGCCCGCCAGAATCAGCCCGACACCGGAGCCCTGGGCCAGAATGGCAATTGGCAGATTGCGCTTGTTGTCGGGAAACCACTTGTAGAGCGCGTGAACGGCCACCGGCCAGGCCGGCCCTTCGCTAATTCCGAGCAGCAAACGGCAAGCGATAATAGTCGCAATCGACGTCGAATAGGCAATCGGCAACTGGCAGATCGACCAAATCAAAATCATGCACAAGGCCAGCCATTTGGTCTCGAACCGATTCGCAAGAAACCCGCCGGCCACGCCGCCAACTGCGAACAGCCAAAAGAAGCTGCCTCCGATAAAGCCGAATTCCTGCGGCGTGAGCCTCAACTCGTCCATCATCGGCACAGCGACGAGGCCGAGCACGATCTTGTCGATAAAATTGATCATCATGAAAGCAGCGAGCGCCAGCGCGACCTTCCAGCCAGATATCTCGCTCATGCACTTTTTCCGAAGTCTCGGGACCGCTACTGCCGGAAGCAAGCAAGATTTGCCCATCGTTGCGCGAGAGTCGAAGAAAAAAGGCGGCCAGCAAATAGCTGCGCGCTCATGTCGCGGACAAGTCGAACGCCTGCGTACCGCGGCAGTCGGCTAACAGATGTGCTATGATATTGTTCGGGACATCAAGATGTTATCGCCCATCGAGCTAGTTGAACGGGGGGGCTGTGAAGACTCCCCGGCTCCGGCAATGGTGCGAAAGTCCCGGCTCAGGAAAGCTGCGCTCAGATCTGCGCCGCCACCTTTTCCAGGCCGATGATGCGGGCGAGGGTGCGGACTTCCTGCTTTTGATCTTCGCGCAGTTGAAACAACAGCGGCATCGCGGCCGATTTCAGCTGCTGGACTTCGGCAGCGTCGGGATCGATCGGCGCACCGGTCGCGTGCGGATCGGCCTGGCGCGTTGCGTGGATCTTGCGGGCCACGGCGCGTAGCGCGGTTTCCACCGCCGGCCAGTAATATTCCTGGTCGGAAGAAAGCCTGAGGCGCTCCTTGATGCCGGCAATCTGCACGTCGCTGAGCAGCGCGTAGGATTTCTGCGGGACCGGCTTAACGACAAGCTTCGGCTTCGAGGGCGCTATCGGCGCCGGCGGCGTCGCCGCAGGGGCTGCCATCTTTGGCACCTCGAAATCGGCAGGCGTGCTGGATGCATAGGCCTGCCGCAGCGGCTCGCTCAGGCTTGCCGTCTGCGGCGGTTCGAAGGACGCCAGCATCGCCGTGGCGATCGCCAGCCTGTCCTTCTTGCTTTCCCTGTTCGAGACGGGCCCTTCGACAGCGGCCGCGGGGATCTCCGCGCGGGCCGCCGGCACGCTGTCGCGGCCGAGAATGCTGGTGGCGGCCGCGCCGGCGAGGAGGAAACAGATCAGCGCGATGATGGTGATTGCCTTCGTCAAGCAGTTCTCCGTTTCCGTCCGCGAACCACGGTCACTTTGCCGAAAACTGGGCACTAATTAAGGCTTAACCATGCCACCATCGCGGCAGCGGGGAAACTGACGGCCGGGGAGAGCCGTGAGGGAGCGAAATTCAGGCCGCGGCGGCGAGGTCGTAGGCTTCCTGGATATCGGCGACGATATCGGATGCCTCCCATAGCGCATCGGGCGCGACCGACCGCAGGCTGATGGTCCAGTTGCCGCCCTTGCTGCTGCGGGGCATGCTGACGATGTCAAATTGGACGCTACGGCACAGCGGATGCCGATCCAGCGCGTAGGCGACCCGGGTCCGGATCTCGTCGAGGGTAGCGGGCGTTTTTGCAAACAGCGTCTCGAAATCCATGTCGCATCCCCTTTGGCGGCGGTTTCAGGCACCGCCCGCCGGAAGAGGGGTGAACGGCCTGCAGGCGGGATTGTCGGGGCGAGATGGTTAATGGCGCGTTAAGGCCGGAACGTGAGGCCGCGATCGCGCATCGCAAACCAGGCGGAGCTATCGCGCAGGCGCGCCGGCGGCGCGGTACTCCGCGACGGTGCGTGCGACAAGCTCACCGACCGACAGCACCCCGGTCACCCCGGAAGTGGAATGCCCCGCGCTCCAGATATCGCGCCACCGCGCAGGGCGATTTTCGCGTGCGCCGATGTCGATGTCTTTGCCGATGTCGATCGCGCCGCGCTGCGGCAGGTCGTCGGGATCGAGGCCGGCGGCGGCAATGGAAGGCCGCAGCATGTTGGTCTGCAGGCCGGTAAAGGCTGTGGTCAAAAGGATGTCGTCGGCGCTGCTCGCCACCAGCATCTCCTTGTATCTCGCGTCGGCCATGCTTTCGCGGGTGGCGATGAATTTGGTGCCCATATAGGCGAGATCGCAGCCGAGCACCTCCGCCGCCCGTAGCGCATGGCCGTCGCCGATTCCTCCCGCCAGCACAATGGGCCCATCGAACAGCGCCCGCACCGCGCGGACAAACACGAACGGATTGAGCCACCCGGTCTGACCGCCCGCCCCCACCGTCAACAGCACAAGCCCGTCGGCGCCGGCCGCAATTGCACGCTCGGCGTGGCGGATGCTGGCGACATCCGCAAACACCAGCACGCCCTTGTCATGCAGCGGCGCCAGCACCGGCGCGGGCGATCCGACGCTGGTGATGACCATCTCAGGCTTGTGCCGCAGCAGCACCTGCAGATCCTGCTCCAGCCGCGCATTGGAACGGTGCACGATCAGGTTCGGGCAGATCGGGGCTGCAAGTTTTCCGCTGTCGTCAGAGTAACGGCGCAGCTGGCTTTCGATGTCGCCGAGCCAGGCATCGAGCTGTTCGGGACTGCGGCAATTCACCGTCGGAAACGATCCGATCACGCCGTTGCGGCAAGCCGCCACCACGAGATCGACGCCCGAGACAAGGAACATCGGCGCCGCGATCAGCGGCAGGCTCAGGCGGTCACGAAAGCGCGCGAGTGGCTCGGCGGAATTCAAAGTCTTGCTTCCCGATTTGGATGGCGTTTGCCGTTCCGCGCCCCGGTTTTGTTGTGCTAGCGTTTGGCAACATTGGCACGATCGAAGGCCCAAGACAAAGCAAGCGACAAAACCAGCTGGAGGAAACATGTCCGATCCGCTTTATGCCTTCCCGACCGTCTGCGGGCAAACGCTGCGGGCCCTGGCGCGTTATCCGTCGCGGGTTGCGTTTAGCTGGCCGGGCGGATCGATCACCTACGCCGGCGCCACCGAACTGATCGGGCGCATGCAGAAGGTGTTCATGCAACTGGGCCTGAGGCCGGGGGCGCGCGCGGCGTTCCTCACCGCCAACCGTGCCGACACCTGGTGCGCGAGCGTCGCAGCGCAGCTGTCGAGACTATCGATCACGTGGCTGCATCCCCTGGGGTCGCTCGACGATCAGCTCTTTCAAATCGAGGATTCGGAAGCCGAGATGCTGGTGATTGACGCCGATACGTTTCGCGATCGCGGCGGCGACCTCGCAGCCAAAGCATCCAACCTGAAAACCGTCTTCACGCTCGGCCCCGCCAATTACGGCGTCGATCTGCTCGCCGCGGTCGATGAAACGGGCACCGCCAACCCGCGTTGTTTGGCCGGCCCCGACGATATCGCGACGCTGAACTACACCGGCGGCACCATCGGAAAATCCAAGGGCGCGCTGCGCACCCATCGAGAATATGGCGGCTTCGCCAACGCGATCCTGTCCGACTTCGAGATTCCGGATAATCCGCGCTATCTCACGGTGGCGCCGATCAGCCATGTCGCCGGCACCAAGGTGCTGCCGTCGCTGATGCGCGGCGGCACCGTGCATATGCTCAAGGGCTTCGATCCGGACGCGGTGTTCAAGACCATCGCGCGCGAGCGCATCAACTTCACGCTGTTCGTGCCGACCATGATCTACGTGCTGCTGGACCATCCCGCGCTCGACAGAACGGACCTCTCCTCGCTCGAGCTCTTGCTCTATGGCGCATCCGCAATGTCGCCGAGCCGGCTGGTCGAGGGCATCGCGCGGATCGGTCCGGTGTTCTCGCAGCTGTACGGCCAGACCGAGTGCTATCCGGTCTCGGTGCTGCGCAAGGCGGACCACGATCCGAAGACTCCGGAATTGTTCCTGTCCTGCGGTTTCCCGATCGCCGCCTGCGAAGTCAAAATTCTCGACGACGATGACCGCGAGGTCGAAACCGGCGAGGCCGGCGAGATTTGCGTGCGCGCGTCGCATGTGATGGCCGAATACTGGAAGCGGCCCGAACAAACCGCGGAAACCCTGAAGAACGGCTGGCTGCACACCGGCGATATCGCGCGGGCCGACGAACGCGGCTACATGTTCATCCTCGATCGCAAGAAGGACATGATCGTCTCTGGCGGCTTCAATATCTTTCCGCGCGAGGTCGAGGACGTGCTGTCGCAACACGCCGATGTCGCGATGGTCGCCGTCGTCGGCGTGCCCGACGACAAATGGGGCGAGGCCGTCACCGCGGTGGTGGTCGTGCGCGAAGGCACCCGGCCGAGCGCGGAGGAATTGATCGATCTCGTCAAGGCCCGCAAAGGATCGGCGCATGCGCCCAAGCACATAAAATTCGTCACCGAGTTGCCGATGACCGGCGTCGGCAAGGTCGACAAGAAGGTGCTGAAGGCGGGCTTCTGGGTCGGGCGCGACCGGATGGTGGGGTAACGGCTTACGCTCCAAGCAATTGATCGAGTCGGGCGCGCAACTGGTCCTGATGATAGGGTTTCGCCAGCCGCGGCAGATCGAGCTGGGCGCCCTCGGGCAGTTCGGCATAGCCGGTCGCGAGCAGGATCGGCAGCGACGGCCGCACCTCGCGCGACGCCGCCGCCA
>Ga0209117_1000521_pt1 | contig 15439 bp, 13 predicted proteins | sample BlaSpr_A8_OM2_M2_FD_187978 | JGI IMG/M metagenome (GOLD analysis project Ga0209117, IMG submission 187978) | Forest soil microbial communities from Thunder Bay, Ontario, Canada - Black Spruce, Ontario site 2_A8_OM2_M2 (SPAdes) (version 2) | ecosystem: Environmental > Terrestrial > Soil > Boreal...
GCAGGTCTACGACCAAGGTTATAAATATCTGTTCGGCACCTTTACGCCGAACGATACACTGACGACGCCGTTGACGCAGATCGTCAAGACCAAGGCGCCGGATGTGAAGAAGGTCGCCATCCTGGCGCGTAACGATCTTTTCCCGCTTGCGATCGCGCAGGAAATGGAGAAGTCAGCCAAGGCCAACGGGATCGAAGTCGCTTACTTCGAGAAGTACGCGATCAACACGCTGGATCATTCCGCCACGCTATCGCAGATCAAGTCGCTTGCGCCGCAATGGATCTTCGTGACCGGCTACATCAACGACCTGCTGCTGGTTCGCAAGCAGATGGCCGATCAGCAGATCAAGGCCACGGTGGTCTCGATGATCGCAGGTCCGGCCTATCAAGAGTTCATCGATGCTGCCGGCCCGACCGCCGAGAACATTACCAGTGCTGCATGGTGGCACCCGGCTGCGCAGTATTCCGGCAAGGATATTTTTGGGACGACCGCGAACTACGTCAAACTGTTCCGTGAGAAGTACAAATCCGATCCCGACTATGCGCAGGCATCGGCATCCGTGGCCGGAGCGTTGTTCCAGATGGCAATCGAGCGGGCAGGTTCCCTGGACAGGGACAAAGTGCGTGATGAAATCGCCAAGCTGAACGAGATCACGTTCTTCGGCCCTGTTAAATTCGGTCCGACCGGACAGATCGATTCACTCGAGCCGCCGGTGTTCCAGATCCAGGGTGCCAAACCTATCGTGCTCTCCCCCGCGCTCATCAAGCAGGGCGAATTCAAGCTCGGCGTGAACTGATAGGTCGTAGCGGAAACGGAGGCGAGGACCCGACATGCTGGCCGCCCAGGTCTTGATCAATGCTTTGGTGCTGGGCTGCCTCTACGCATGTATCGCGATCGGGTTCTCACTGGTGTGGGGTGTCCTGAACGTCATCAACCTGATCCACGGTTCGTTCATCGTTCTCGGCGCTTATCTGGCATGGGGGCTTTATCAGTCGCTACACATCTCGCCATGGTACGCGCTCGCGATTACCGCGCCGCTTTTCTTCGTCATCGGCTACATCGTCCAGCGTCTCATTCTTAATCGCGTAATCACCGCGCCGGTGCTGGTCACGCTGACCTTGACCTTCGGGCTCGATCTGATCCTCAACAACGCGATGATCTATTACTTCAAGGCGGATTACCGGAAGCTGACGCTGAGCCCGCCGATGGGCTCGATCTCGTTGTTCGACGTTATTGTCCCCGTCGATCGGCTGATCGCAACCGCGTCCGCATTGGCGCTGACCGGCGTGCTCTATCTTATCCTGCGGCGCCTGCGCATCGGGCGCGCGATCGTTGCGGTCAGGCTCGATCGCGATGCGGCGGTGCTGATGGGCGTCGACGTCAATTCGATCTATGCGATCGCTTTCGGTCTCGGCACAGCATTGGCGGGATGTGCGGGCGTGCTGATGGCGCTGATCTTTCCGATCTCGCCTTTGACGTCGACGGCCTATCTCGGAAAAGCCTTCGTCGTCTGTGTGCTTGGCGGCCTTGGCAGCGTGTCCGGCGCGCTGGCCGGAGGCATTCTGCTGGCGCTGATTGAAGGCATCGGCTCCACGCTGATCGGCCCCGCGCATGCGACGACGCTCTCGTTCGCGCTCCTGATCCTGTTCCTGATCCTCAGACCCCAGGGACTGCTCGGCCGGAAGGGTTTCGAATGATGCGGTCGAACCTGATCCTGCTGGCGCTTGTCGCCTGCATCGCGGCGCTTCCGAATTTCGGCGGCTCTTACACGCTGCGGCTTGGCACCATCGCCTGCATGTACGCCATTCTCGCATTGTCTTGGAATGTCGCGGGCGGCTTTGCGGGCTATCCGTCGTTTGCAACCGCAGCGTTCTTCGGCTCTGGCGCTTACACCACCGGCGTCTTGCTCAGCAAGGGCGTGCCTCTGGCTGTTTCAGTCCCGGCAGCGGGTGTGGCGTCCTTCGTGATGGCTAGCCTGCTTGGAGCAGCGCTGCTTCGGCTGCGAGGGCACTATTTCGCAATTGCCAGCCTGTCGCTGATCGAGGTGTTTCGCGAACTCGTCAACAATGCCACCGATCTGACCGGCGGTGGCATGGGATTGAATATCCCGCTCACCGCCGGTTCCGGTGTGTTGGCGGATGCGACCTTCTTCTTCTATGCGATGTGGGGATTGTTGCTGTTGACGGCGCTGATGGTGACCATCGTTTCCGCGTCCAAGCTCGGTTTCGGCCTTGCGTGTATCAGGCAGAATGAGACCGCCGCCAATATGATCGGGCTAAACGGCACTCTTTACAAGAGCGTCGCCTTCGGCTTGTCCGCATGTTTCGTCAGCGCCGCAGGCGGTGTTTATGCGGCGTGGGTTCATTACATCGATCCATCCGACGTCTTCGACATTCTTTACTCCGTGAAGCCGATTGTGATGGCGTTGATCGGAGGACTCGGATCGCCGGTGGGCGTCGTCATCGGCGCGTTCGTTTACCTTGGATTGGAAGAGGTGGTCTGGCGCAATTACATCCAGATTCACAGCGGAGTACTTGGCGTTCTCATCGTCATCCTGCTGCTGTTCCTGCCGCGCGGGCTGATGTCACTTCGTTCTCGCATTCTTCCGTGGAGGACGAAGCATGTCTGAGATCCTCCAGCTTCAATCCGTCTCCCGCCACTTCAGCGGCCTGCAGGCGCTGTGCGATGTGTCCCTCAGCGTCAACAGGGGCGAAGTGCTCGGTCTCATTGGCCCGAATGGCGCAGGCAAGACCACGCTGGTCAATGTTGTCACTGGCGTCACGCCGGCGAGCTCCGGTACGGTCACGTTTATGGGGCAGGACATCACGCGGGTGAAGACCTATCAGTCCGCGCGTGCCGGGCTCTCCCGGACCTTTCAGATTGTGCAGCCGTTCGCGGAATTCACCGCCCTGGACAACGTTGCCGCCGCCGCACTTTTTTCACAGCCCGGCGAAAGCCTGAAGTCGGCGCGTGAAGAGGCGCGCGCGCATCTCGCATTCGTCGGTCTGGAAGGGCAGTCCGGGCAGCTGGCCGCGACACTCACGCTGGCGATGCGCAAGCGCCTTGAACTGGCGAAGGCGCTCGCGATGCGGCCGAAGCTGCTGTTTCTCGATGAGGTCAACGCGGGATTGAACAGCGCGGAGGTGGAACGCGCGACGCGTCTTATTCATCAGCTGGCTGCGAGCGGCATCACCATCGTGATGATCGAGCATTTGATGAAAGTCGTCCTGAATGTCTGCACGCGGATCGTCGTATTGCACAACGGACGATTGATTGCCGACGGATTGCCGCGCGACGTGATCAAGAATCCTGCGGTCGTCGAAGCCTATCTCGGCCAGCAATACGCGCAGCGGAACAGCGCCCATGGCTGATTCCCCCATTCTCGAATTGCAGGGTTTGCGCGCAGGTTATGGCGAGGTCCAGGTCCTGTGGGGCATCGATCTTGCTGTCCGCAGCGGAGAAATTACCGCGCTGATCGGATCGAACGGCGCGGGCAAGACCACATTGATGCGGGCATTGTCGGGTCTTATCCCGATCCAGTCCGGAAGTTACCGGTCGGACGGCGAGGATCTTGCCGGTGCCGCCGCCGCGAAAATTCTATCGCGCGGCATCGTACACGTGCCGGAAGGCCGGCGACTATTCGGCGCGATGAGCGTCGAGGACAATCTTCTGATGGGAGCCTATTCCAGGAAGGTCGCGCGCGCCGAACTCGGCCGCGATATCGACCGGGTCTTTGCAACGTTTCCAAAATTGTTCGACCGCCGCAATCAGGCGGCGGGAACGCTCTCCGGCGGTGAGCAGCAGATGTGTGCCATCGGGCGCGGCCTGATGAGCGCTCCGAAGCTCCTGATGATCGACGAATTGTCGCTTGGCCTGTCGCCTTTGCTGGTGGAGCAGCTTGTGGCAGCGCTGCGCGCCCTCAACGCCGAGGGCATGTCGATTTTGCTAGTGGAACAGGATGTGGCGACAGCGCTGGATTTGTGTCACGCCGCATTCGTCATGGATATGGGCCGGATCGTCAGAACGGGATCTGGAATAGAACTCCTGGCCGATCCGATCATTCGAGACGCTTATCTGGGCGTCCTCGAAGAGTGATGTGTATCAACCGAAGAAGCAGTTTCTAAAAATCAAAAAGAGGCAACATGATCAAGACTGTCGAAGTACCCAACGGTGGCTACCGATTCATGCCGGGCGTCAGCCAGTATTCGGCAGGTGTTGCAGCTCTTCCCGGCTTCAGCATCGAACGGGTCCGGTTTGCGAATCCCGTGCCGCTGCGCCAGGGATTTGAACGGATCGCGCAGATTCTGAAAGACGCCGGCCGGCCGCTGGTTGCATTCGCTGCCTGCGAGCTTCGCTCACCTGCTCCGTTTACCGAAAGCGGATTCGTGAGCTTCAACGGGGAGTACACCGACTTTCTGACATCGTGGGGATTGATGCCGGACGGCGTCAATCCGGTGGCCCGGAGTAATGTCTGTCCGAAGATCAATCCGCCGTTGGAACCGAGTTTCCACGCTTTTTCCTATACGGTTGTCGCGCCGAATGCTCCGACTTCCTTTGTTGTTGCAGGCAGCGGCGAGGCTCCTGAAGGCAAGTCGAACTATCGCGACCATGCCATCCGGCTCGGCGATACCAGCCCTGCGGCGATGCTGGAGAAAGCAAAATGGGTTCTGGGTGAAATGGAGCGGCGCATGAGCGCGTTCTCCGGTGGCTGGAGCCAAGTCACGGCGGCACAGCTTTACACCGTTCATGACATCTTCCCGTTCCTGGAAAACGAACTCGGCAAGCGCGGTGTTTTGCGGCAGGGTCTGACGTGGCATCTCAACCGGCCGCCGGTGGTCGATCTGGAATATGAAATGGATTGCCGCTGCGTGCATATCGAGCGTGTAATAGAGAGTTAGGCCGCCAGCGCTCGCGCCCTCGATACTTACGATCGCACTTTAGGAGGTCTGCTTCGAGGAAGAATATCCCGGAGGAATTATCTTTCGTAGCGTCGGTTTCGCATTTGCGTCGAGCCCAGTTAAGGTCTTTGGAGACCGTCGTACCGGTGTCGATCAGTAATTTTGCGACTTTGGCGGGAAGAAATCTCCAGGCACGAAATCAGCCAATTTAGAGGGAATTCCCTTGATATTTCAAAGGGCATTTATTGATCGGGAATGTGGGAGTTCGAATCCTCCCAGGTCAGCCAGGCAGTCTGGCGCTCAGAGAAAATGTCCCGGATACTTGTAGAAAGGCCCGCCATTGGCGGGCTTTCGTGAATTAGCCACCAGTCTCCCGGCTCCAGTTTTCGGCATTCTCAGAGCGAAATAGCCGATAGTCTCCGGCGGATATTTTAAAAACTCCCGTTTCTGGGAGACTGTGGCCGGAGACCGGGTTCGATCCGCACTGCGTGGCCGAGCTGGCAGAGCAGTTCGCGAGATTCTCCGCCTCTGTTACAGGAAAATTGGGAATGCCCGAGCCTGCACTGCTGTGCCGAGCTTGCAGTGCAACTCGCAAAATCTTCGCCTGGGCCGCCGACAAATTGGGTAGGACGAGCCCGCGCCACATGTGAGTCAGCTGAGTCAGCACGCGCCCACAAGACGAGTCCCCGCGCCCACGAGTGACTTCAGGGACGGCTAAAAGTTTGATACGAATGCCGAAACGAACGTTAGATCAATTTGTAACAGGGGTGGTCGGGAGCGAGTAGAGGTGTTTTGGAATCCCACCGATTCCGTTTTGCATGGCTACGCGATTACACCTCTATTGGTGTTGCCCGATTCGGCGGGGGACGAAGGTCGATGGAACAGGCTGACAAGGACAACGATGAAGAGCTTCGAGCGCGCCTCGAAATTCTCAGGGAAGAAATGCAAGAAGGAAGGGTCAAGTTCTCAGCTGACCTCCCGCTCGTCATGGATAGCCTCAAGGCCGTTCGGTATCGGCCGGACGGCAAGGTTGACCTTTCGACGGTGGACAGCCGTGTTCGTTCCCTCGCGAATATGGTGAGCCAGTTCCGAGACAGGCGAGAGGCGAAAGAGGCTGTTTCGCTGCAAGATTTGCAACGGAGTTACTTTACTTACATCGAAAGGAACTTCGGAGAGCTATATGCCTCGATGAAGGACCGAGGAGCCGATCCTTCTAAAGTCGGGGACGCTATGGCGTCTAACCCGGACGAGGTCAAAGGTTTCAAGAACGGTATGCCAGAGTTCTTGGAACTGATTGATGATCTATGGAAGCAGACGTGGGACAGCGCCTACTATCACGTGCAAGACCTTGAAGGGCTCAAGGCCGTTTTTGGCGGTGAGACCTTCCCGTCAGCGCGCAAGAACATCGTTTCCGTCTCCGGCATGTATGCTGACACCATCGTCTTACCAGACCCGTTCCTCCGAACAAGGTTCTTTAGTCAGCAAGATGACCCCATTGCAGTTCGGTGGTTCGTAAAGTCGGCACTTTCGTTGTTGCATTATCGAGAGGCTGCGTTAGCGGACATAAAGCAGCCTTTGGTGGTCATCGCGCCCGACGCCACTTATGTAGATGAAGGCGAGCAAGAAACACTTCTACAGGCGTCGGAGATGAGCATCTTGAAGCATCTTCGCGCGCTGTTTGGCGTGCCATTTGGCTCGCTGGAGGAGGCAGAGAAGTTTTTGCGGCCGCTTGAGCTAACGGTCGCGGGCGCTTTGCATTGTCGTCCTTGCTGGGATTCTGGTCGGATTGGGCGCGTTTCTGGCGTCTTGATTTCGAGCCGGTGCCCACTCTCAGTTCAGAAGAAGTTTTCTGGCCAGAGAAAATTGGGCAAGTGCTGGCGAATGAGGTTGGCCTGCTGCTGGTATCCTCGTGCCTCAAGCTCCCTCAAGAAGGCTGGCCAAGGCGGAATATTGCTCTGGTATACGTTGGTCGAAGATGTGGACATTCGGCCGCCCTCCGAGGTGGAAAGGCCGCCATATTGCGAGGTGGACAGTCCTCCGTACTGCGACGTGGACAAGCCTCCGTATTGGGACGTCGACAAGCCTCCGTATTGAGAGGTCGAGAGTCCACCATACTGCGACGTAGACATTCCACCGTATTGCGAGGTGGACATCCCGCCATACTGGGAGGTGGACATTCCGCCGTATTGAGACGTAGACATTCCACCATACTGCGACGTCGAGAGACCACCCCCTTGCGAAGTGCTCAAATTGCGAGGCCAAGTCCTCAGATTTGGAATGTCTGGTCGGCTCATAGGGGATGCTCCGTAAGGTGAGAATCGTCGATGATGCAACCCCAATTTGCATTACGAATCAAGGACATTGGGCGGCGCGTGTGACGCGCATCAAATGGCTTCTCTCAAATACAAAAAGCCGCTACAAAATGCCAACTTAGGGCGAGAAATAAGTCAGGTTTATCAAGGCTGAAGCGGGACATCGGCGGTTCCCACCCATCTGTACGATGCGTCTCGTATAGGCGTCATTCGGTCAATCAGAATTTATACAACTGATGTTTTGGAATCGGTGCGGTTCATTTTTTGCACAGCAAGGCGGATGACCCTTGGCGACAACACGTAGAACGTGCGACGTTTTGAGAAGGCTCGTGGACAGCGCTCCGATGAAATCACCGCCCGGATGGGTCAGCGTTAGCGACACAAGGTGCATGCGCTCCATCTTTTCTGCCGTCGGACTGATGAGCGTGGGCTTTGCACTGTTGTCGGCGGAGATCATTCCCGCACGTGCACAGAACCGAAACATCACACGATGTCTATCGATTGCGGACGTGAATGAACGGGTCGAATGTCTGGAAGGGCAAGTACATGTCCCCGTCCCGAGTCCGACAAACGCCCCCTCGGATCGACAGCCACAAGCGAGAGTCGCTCCGAGTTTTGACTGTCGCGCTGCCACCAATTCCATCGAGAGGGCAATTTGCAGCGACGACGAGCTCGCCGAGTGGGATTCCCGCATGGGGCTGGCCTTTCAACAAGCTCTGCGTCTTCGAAAGGATGGTCAAGCATTGTTGGAAGGTCAGCGGCGCTGGATCATTCAACGAAGCAGAGCCTGCGGAAGTACCTCAGAAATCCCGTTTTCGTGCTTGCTGGACATGACGAAACAGCGAGTGTCCGCGTTATCAGAGGAGATTGCGGGTGGACGCCACGATTCCATAGACCGCGCCTTCGCCGCCTTTCCCGAGTATGTCTGTAAGACGGATTTCGCGGCCGGTCGTGTCTACTATTTCAGGAAGCGGAGGCATTGTCGTCCGTCTCAATCAAGGCGGGCCTGCGGCTCGCTAGCACTAAGGATTTATCATCGTCAGTACGTTCGCAAACTCGAGGCGAGGAGAGGTACCTGGCGAGGCTGTCAGAGAGAGAGCCGTCAAGGCCGGGGCTGGCAAGCTGCTTAACCGGATTAAGCATCGCGGTAAAGAAAGGCGAGTGCACTGACTTTGTGGAGTGCTGCAAGACTAAATTCTCAATGCCATCGGAGAACGCCGCGAAGCTATCTATCCGGCGATTATACCAACGAGCAAAATGCGACCGAGATCGCCGAGGCGATAGCGGCGCTGGGTTTCAGGGGAGTCGTCAATGGGACACAAGACGACCGGTAAATCGAATTCGCATAATGGGCGGTTATGGAATGGACGTCTGCTTGCGTCAGGAAGCGAAGAGTAAGGTTGCTTTTTTAACTGATATGAAAACGGAGTTTAGCTGAATCCTGGCAAGCGATTTGCCCGGCAGCAGCTAAAAACCCTATTTGATATGCAGTGCCTGTGAATTGATGCTTGAAGCAGTAATTCATACGGTATAAGCATGTTTCGCCCGGAATGGGAGAAACGACGTTCATGATTACCGCCAATCAACTCAGGGCCGCTCGCGCGCTCCTGAACATCGATCAGCGGCAAATGGCCGACCTGGCAGATCTTTCAGTTCCAACGATTCAACGCATGGAAGCCAGTGACGGCGTCATCCGAGCCAACGTCGACTCTCTCATGAAGCTGGTTTCCGCTCTTGAGAATGCGGGGATCGAGTTAATCAATCCGGGAGTTACGAGTCCAGCCGGAGGTCGAGGTGTGCGCCTCAGGGAGCATGTCATGAAGCCAAAGATGAAGACTATCCGCCAACCAAAGCTGTCTTCCTCGCGAACCTCGGAGCGGGCTCGATGAATGCATGGTTGTCGCGGTAATGGGTCGGCGGGGCCGGTTCGGGACGATTCATGCTTCTACTGCTTGAGCGCGGCGGCTTGAGCATTCGCACCGAAGCTCGCCACCCCAAGGCTCATTATTCCCGACCATATAATCGGTGCGGCGTCGAAAAGCCCGAGATGCCAGCCTTGTTCCGTCAGGAAGGAGGGCGGCGAACTGAGAGTTACCGCAGCAAATCCCATGGCTGCGAACCACAGCGAGATCATCAGGGTATTCGCCGCGCGGTCAGGGTCTGAATGGTTCATCAGGCGGGATGCCCGACGGATACGCCCGGCGGTCAAATCAACGAATCGGTGCCTTGTCGCCGCCACTCCCACGGCCGTAACAAGATAAATCAGTTGCAAGAGAGGAATCAGGGACTGAACTGCTGGGTCATCTGCAGGCACCTGCAGATTTTCAATTCTGTGGTGCGCGTAAGAAAGAATGAGCAGAGTCGTCAACAATATCGCTAGGCATTGCATGCATGCCGCGGTTACTCCTGCTTGGAACAACCGCAGCATCGCTCGGACTTTCAAGGCACGACGGCGCCTGCGTCCACCCGTTCGAGCAGAGCAAGGAGTCCTCTCAGCATCGCCGTTGGAGCAGGGGGGCAGCCCGATATGTGGAGGTCGACCGGGATCACCTCGGAGACGCCGCCGACGACCGCGTAGCTGCCGGCGAAACAGCCTCCATCGCGGGCGCAGTCTCCGACCGCGATCACCCATTTTGGATTGGGGGTCGCATGATAGGTGCGCTCCAGCGCTTCGCGCATGTTCTTGGTCACGGGACCGGTCACCATCAGCACATCGGCGTGACGCGGCGAGGCAACGAACCGTAGGCCAAAGCGCTCGACGTCGTAGTAGGCGCTGTTGAGCGCGTGAATCTCCAGTTCGCATCCATTGCATGAGCCGGCGTCGACCTCGCGTATCGACAGACTGCGGCCGAGCCGCCGCCGCGCCGCGCGGCCGACGGCAGTTGCGAGTTCGGCCACCGCCGTATCGTCGGACGATGGCGCCTGCTCGGTGAAGGGCCGGCGGAACAGGCTTTCAAAAAGCAGCTTGCGCATCTTGTGCCGTCCTCAGAGATCGTGACCCGAATAGGAACAGTTGAACGACTTGTTGCATAGCGGAAAGTCCGCGACGATATTGTCCTCAATGACAGCCTCAAGCAGCGGCCATTGAAACCACGATGGGTCGCGCAGGTGGCATCGCTCGACGCGGCCCTCCCGCAAGCGGAGCCAAACCAGAACGTCGCCGCGAAATCCTTCGACGATGGCCATGCCTTCCCGCGCCGCCCGCCGATGACCCGCAGGTGTGGCCGACGGGCCTTCCGGGAGCCGGTCCAGGATCTGGTCGATCAGCGAAAGACTTTGCTCAACCTCGCGCACCCTGATCCAGACGCGCGCGTTGACATCGCCCTCACTCAGGACCGGTACCTCAAAGCGCAGACAGTCATAGGGCGGATAGGCAAAGGCCCGCCGCGCGTCGAAGGCTCGGCCGGAAGCGCGGCCGATGTAGCCTCCAGCGGCATATTGATTGGCCAATGCGGGTTTCAGCACGCCGGTATTGACCGTACGATCCTGCAGCGACGCGGTGTTGTCGTATAATTCGACCAAGGCCGGAAAGCGCAGGCGGATGTTATCCAGCGCCGCCTGGATGATGTCTTTCCCCTCATCGCTGAGGTCATGGGTTACGCCACCGGGCACGATGATATCGCGCATCAGTCGATGGCCGAACGCGGCATTGGCCGCGCGCAGCACGCTCTCGCGCAGCACGCTGCAATGAGCGTGCATCAAGGTGAAGGAGGCATCGTTGCAGATCGCCCCGATGTCGCCGAGATGGTTGGCAAGCCGCTCGAGTTCGGCCAGTAGCGCGCGCAGCCAGACCGCGCGATCAGGCACGACAAGTTCGAGAGCCGCTTCGGCGGCCCTCGAAAACGCATAAGCATAAGCAACGGTGCTGTCACCTGATACGCGCCCGGCGAGCTGGACGGCCCGCTCAAGACTGGCACCGGTCATGAGCCCTTCGACACCCTTGTGGGTGTATCCTAGCCGCTCCTCCAACCGGACCACGGTCTCCCCGTTGGCCGTAAACCGGAAATGCCCGGGCTCGATGATTCCCGCATGCACGGGGCCGACCGCAATCTGGTGCAGGCCATCGCCTTCCACCGGCAGGAAGCGATAGGGTACTGGTTTCGATAACGCGTCGATGCGATCTCCCAGGGGAAAGCGTACGCCCCAACAATTGTGATCAAGCCAGGGGCGGGTATCGGGCAGGCCTTCGGCTGATACTCCGAACAGATCGTCGATCGCACGTTCCAATCGAAGCGCCGGCGGGTGATGCCTGCCAATCGAAGCATAGCTGTGACCGGGGCAATCCAGGCTGACGGTCGCGATTTCTGCCGTATCTTCATCCATGATCGCCATGTGCACCGTTGAGGGTTCTCCCCAAAGGCCGAGCAAGCTCAAACGTCCCTGCGCCAACTCGTTTGCCACAAATTTCCAAAGGTGAGCACCGACCACGGCGCGCGGCCATGGCCTGCGTTGCTGGATCTCGCGGCCCTCCAGTATGCGATCGATCAGCGACGGCATATCCTGTTGATCTCCAAACTATCCAAGAAGGCGAGCCACATGCTGAAACCAGACGACGAACGGCGCTGGAAGATAGATTCCCGCAATCAGAACCAGTGAGAGGTGCGCAAACATCGGCACATAGGAAGCCTCGGCTGACTTGGTGCTGCCGCGAGGCTCGCCGAAAGCGACGCTTGTCAGGCGCAATGTCAACGCGCCGAAGGCCAGCAAAAGCCCGAACACCAGCACGATCGCGAGCAGGGGTTGACGTGCGAAGGTCGAGCTCACGACGAGAAATTCGCTCATGAAGATGCCGAGAGGCGGCAGTCCGGCGATCGCGACGACGCCGATCACCAAGCCCCACCCAAGCGCCGGATGGGTCACAGTCAAGCCCCGGATCCTGGCGATCCTCTGCGTGCCCTTGACCTGCGAAATATGGCCTACGGCGTAGAAGATCGCCGACTTGGTCAGGCTGTGCATCACCATGTGCAACAGCCCGGCAAAATTGGCGAGCGGGCCGCCCATTCCGAACGCAAAGACGATAATGCCCATGTGTTCGATCGAGGAATAGGCGAACAGACGTTTGATGTCGCGCCGGCGGTAAAGCATGAACGCCGCGAACACCACCGAGACCAGGCCCATCGTCACCATCAAGGGACCGGGAGCAATCGCCGCGGGATTGACGGCGAGCAATATCTTGAAACGCAATAACGCATAGAGCGCGACATTCAACAGCAGGCCCGACAACACGGCCGATATCGGCGTGGGACCTTCGGCGTGCGCGTCGGGCAGCCAGGCATGCAGCGGCGCGAGGCCAACCTTGGTCCCGTAGCCGAGAAGCAGGAAGATGAAAGCGACGTTGAGAAGAGCGGGATCGAAGGTTGCCGCGTGCTCGACCAACACCGTCCAGACCATGGCGTCCTGGCCTTCCCCCACGACCGGACGCGCCGCCATATAGACCAGAATCGTGCCGAACAGCGCCAGCGCTATCCCGACACTGCCCAGGATGAAATATTTCCACGCCGCCTCCAGAGCGGCGTGGGTGCGATAGATGCCGACCATCAGTACCGTGGTCAGGGTCGCGATTTCCACCGCGACCCACATCAAGCCGATATTGTTGGACACGAAAGCGAGGTTCATGCCGAACATCATCGTTTGATACATGGCGTGGTAGAAACGCAGGTATACCGGGGTCAACCGGCCGGTCTCGAGTTCGTGCGCGATGTAGCTCGCGCTGAAGATGCTGGTTGTGAAACCCACGAAGGTATTGAGCACGATGAAGACGATGTTCAGATCGTCGACCAGCACGTACGGACCGGGCTGCGGACGTTCGATCACGAACAACGAAAGCGCCGAAAGAAATGTCGCCAGGCTCGCGACCACATTCAAACGCGCCGTCAGCCGGTAGCCGGGCAGCGCGGCTAGCAATGCCGCCGAGCCGATCGGAATCAGCAGGACTGCCGCCACCGGATCGAAGGAAGGCACGCTCATCGCCGCTCGCCCCGGAAGTCGTCGAGTGCGGAGACATCCACGGAATCGAAGCGTTCACGGATTCGGAACAGGAAGATGCCGATGACGATGAAGGCGATCAGAATCGAGAAGGCCACGCTGATCTCGACGACGAGCGGCATGCCCTTGGCGCCGGTAGCTGCCAGCACCAACCCGTTTTCGAGCGACATGAATCCCACGACCTGACTGACGGCGTTGCGACGGGTCACCATGACCAGAAGTCCGAGCAGCACGACCGACAACGCGAAGGCGAGATCCTCGCGCGCCAGGGGATCGGCCTCGGCAGTCACCCGCAGCATCAGGACCATGGAGAGGGCGACCAGCGCCATCCCGGCCAGCATGGTCGGGCCGATTCCCACGGCCGACTCGATGTCGCGATGAATTCCAAGCTGCTTGACGATGCGATGCAGCGCCACAGGAATGACGATCGCCTTGAAGACAAGGGCGATTGCCGCCGTGATGTAGAGATGAGGTGCGTTCTGGACAAAAGCTTGCCAGGCAACGGAAAGCGCGAGCACCAGGGCATGCAGTGCGAAGACATTGAGCAGCGAATAAAGCCGGTCTTGGTACAACATCATGAAGCTGATGAGGACCAACCCGCCGGCGAGCGTATGCGAGATGTCGAAGGAGAGGCTGTGCATCTGCATTAGAAACTCCTTGAGACGAACAGCAGGAGCGTGCCGAGCAGGCCGAGCATAAGTGCCGCACCAAGAAATTGCGGAACGCGAAAAACTCTCATTTTCGCGGTGGCGGTCTCGAACAGTGCGAGGAAAAAGCCCGCAACCGCGAGTTTGACGATATAGGCGCCAGCGCCCACGACGTATGCCAATGGCCCGGTGCCGAAGAGCGCGATCTTCCATGGCAGGAACACGCATGCAATCAGGGAAATATAGAGCAGCAGCTTGAGAAAGGCGCCAAACTCGATCATGGCGAGATGGCGGCCGGAATACTCAAGGACCATCGCCTCATGCACCATGGTGAGCTCCAGGTGCGTCGCCGGATTGTCGACAGGGATTCGCGCGTTCTCTGCGAGCGCCACCATGATGAGCGCGATCATTGCCATTCCGAGCGATACCCGTAACCCCACTCCCGGAGAGGCCATGAAATTTGCGACCGTTGAAAGTTGGGTCGAGCCGGCGACCAGCGCCATGCAGAAGACAAACAGGAGCATCGCCGGCTCCGCAAGCGCCGCGATCATGACTTCGCGGCTGGAGCCGATGCCGCCAAAGCTAGTGCCGACATCCATCCCAGCGAGTGCCAGAAAGAAGCGTGCACTTCCCAGCAGTGCAACAATTGCAATCAGATCCGCCGTCCAGTTGAACAGCAGGCCCGTCGCGAAGGTCGGCACCAGGGCGGCGGCAACCCAGATCGCGGCAAAGGTCACATACGGCGTGACGCGGAACAGCCATGACGCGTTTTCGGCCAGCACCACCTCCTTGCGGAGCAACCGCAAGAGATCACGATACGGTTGGAAAACCGAAGCTCCCTTGCGACGTACCAGCCGAGCCTTGATCTTGCGCACGAAGCCGGTCAGCAGCGGAGCCAGCAAGAGCACCAGCAGCATCTGCGCACCCTGCACAAGTATGTCGGAGATCACGACCATATCGCGAGCACCAGAAGCAGTGTGACGAGGGTACCGAAAACGAGACTGAGATACTGCCGGATGGTCAGGAACTGCAGACGATTGAGCCAATCGGCCGAGACGCCAACCGCACCCGCGATGGGCTGATACATTCCCTCCCAGACCAGATCGTGCAGTTCGATCCTGAGCCGCGCCGGCCTGATATCTCCGGGGGCCGGCATCTCGACGTGATCGCGCGCGCGAAATACGAGCGTTCCAAAGACGCGACGGATCGGCTGAGCGAAGCTTGCGCCCGAATACTGAGCCGCGGGGGTTGGATCGGAAAAGCCACAGCCCCAGGCCGGCCCCCGTCGCAACGCATGGGAGGCGAAGCGATGAATAAAATAGACGGCTGATGACGCGGATACCGTGATGAATAGCAGCACAAGCAATCCGTTGTATGAACCCCGGCTCTCCGCAATCGGCACGATCGAAAGCCACGGTTCGTTGGCCTGTATCGGCATCCGGCTGCCGAGGATCTCAATCGCGATCGGCGAAAGCGCGTCGATCACCAGCCCCGGCAGGATCCCGGCCAGCAAGCACAGCGCGGCAAGGATGAACATTGCGGAAAGCGAGTATCGGTCGACTTCGTGTGCGGTTTCCGCCGCCGGGCCGCGCGGTCG
>Ga0209117_1000522_pt1 | contig 15384 bp, 14 predicted proteins | sample BlaSpr_A8_OM2_M2_FD_187978 | JGI IMG/M metagenome (GOLD analysis project Ga0209117, IMG submission 187978) | Forest soil microbial communities from Thunder Bay, Ontario, Canada - Black Spruce, Ontario site 2_A8_OM2_M2 (SPAdes) (version 2) | ecosystem: Environmental > Terrestrial > Soil > Boreal...
TCAATGGGAAAAATCGCGTGACGTTTGTGCACCTGGGCGTTATCAACGATGGACATCATCGCTTCAAGGCGGCGATCAGGAATATCAAAGACGCGCCCCATATAGTATTTCACGTCGTCGCGAGTAATGGTGTGGGGAGGAAGAGCGGTGGCCGTGGCAGCTATGGTGCAACTCTTGTAAAAACCGTTCTGCAAGTGTGCGGTCAAGAATACCTCGTTGTTTTTTTAACGGAGCACGACGCTGGGCAGCATGGCTCCGGTTCCCCGTGGCTCACCAGACTCTATAACAAGTCACTCACTTGGCCAAATGCGTGCGTAAATTACGGACTAATTATTCGTTGCTGGCGCGAATCTCCTGCCAACGGCGAGGGCGGCGGTTGGCGGGCAAAACTTTCTTGCGCAGTCGAATCGTTTTCGGGGTGATTTCCACGAACTCGTCGTCTGCAATGAACTCAATCGCTTGCTCCAGGCTCAACTCCCGGTGAGGAATCAAACGGATGGCTTCGTCAGCGCTGGATGAGCGCATGTTCGTTAATTTTTTCTCTTTCGTGACGTTGACGTCCATATCCTGCTCGCGGGAATTTTCACCCACGATCATGCCTTCGTACACCGGAACGGTGGGCCCAACGAACAGTTCGCCGCGCTCCTGAATATTCCACAAAGCGTACGCGGTGGAAACTCCGGCGCGATCCGCCACCAGAGCGCCGGTCGGCCGCAACGCCATTTCGCCGCCGTAATCGATCCAGCCATCAAAGATGGAATGAATCAACGCGGTGCCTCGCGTATCGGTGAGCAACTGACTGCGCAAGCCAATCAAGCCGCGCGAAGGAATCTTGAAATCCAGGCGAACCCGGCCCGAGCCGTGATTGCTCATTTTCAGCATTTCGCCGCGCCGCGTGCCCAAAGTTTCCATGATAATGCCGATAAAACTGTCCGCGACGTCAATCACCAGCCGTTCGACGGGTTCGAGCTTGCGGCCATTTTCCGTGCGCACCACGATTTCCGGTTTGCCCACCATCAGCTCGAAACCTTCACGGCGCATGGTTTCAATCAAAATAGCCAGCTGCAATTCGCCGCGGCCCAGCACGCGAAATGATTCAGGCGTGTCCGTGTCTTCAACGCGGATGGAAACGTTGGTCAACAATTCTTTCGCCAGACGATCGCGAAGATCGCGCGACGTGAGGAACGTTCCTTCTTTGCCGGAAAGCGGGCTGCTGTTCACCGTAAAGATCATGGCGAGGGTAGGCTCGTCGATGATCAGTGGTTCGAGCGGCAACGGATTTAAAAGGTCCACAACGCTTTCGCCAATTTGAATTCCTTCGAGGCCGGCAATGGCCACCAGGTCGCCTGCGCCCACGCTTTGTGCTTCATCGCGTTCCAGCCCGCGAAAGGTGTACAACTTTGTGATGCGCGTAGTGAGAAGTTTGCCGTCCAGCTTGCTGATGCCCACTTCCTCGCCGCGTTTCAGCGTTCCGTTGAACACCCGGCCGATGGCGATGCGCCCAAGAAATTCGCTGTAATCCAGATTCATCACCTGAATCTGCAGCGTGCCGTCGGGATCACCCGTAGGCGCCTTCATGGACTTCACGATAGTTTCAAACAGGGGCAGTAAATCTTTTGAGTCATCTCCAATAACGCGATGAGCTATGCCTTCTTTGGCGTTGGTGTACACCACCGGAAAATCCAGCTGATCCTCGGTGGCGTCCAAGTCGATAAAAAGATCATAGATTTCGTCGAGCACTTCTTTGGCGCGCGCATCGGGCCGGTCAATTTTGTTCAAGACGATAAGCGGTGGCAACTTGGCAGCCAGCGCCTTTTGCAAAACGTAACGCGTTTGCGGCAGCGGTCCTTCGCTGGCATCGACCAACAGGACCACGCCATCCACCATGCGCAGCGCGCGCTCCACTTCACCGCCAAAATCGCTGTGGCCCGGCGTGTCTACAATGTTGATTTTCGTGTCGTGGAAAAAAAGCGCGGTGTTCTTTGCAAGAATGGTGATTCCACGCTCGCGTTCGAGGTCGTTGGAGTCCATCACGCGTTCAATCAACGTTTCGTTGGAGCGAAAAATGCCGCTTTGCCGCAGCATGGCGTCAACCAACGTAGTTTTTCCGTGATCGACGTGCGCGATGATCGCGATGTTGCGAATATCCTGGCTCATAAATGATGTATGTTTCGCCGTTTAGTCGTTTGGGCGCAGCAGCGGCCAATGAAGACAAAAATAGCTGCTGAAGTAACCAGCAGCCCGGACAAATCTCCTCTTATTCTGTTGGCCGCCTGGCGGCCACGAATTCTCAGGTGTGGTCGAGCAACCGTTAGTTTACCAGAGCAGGCGCCCCGCGGCCAGTAAGTTAAGTGGCAAACGTGGGCGTTTTGGCCCTAAGACTCGGACCAGCAAGGAAGTGTTTCGCTTAGCGGTAGTAAAAGCGTGCTAGCGGATACCCGCCTTCTCAAAAATTTTGTCTCTCTTACTAAACAAGGCTTTTATCTCCGAATCTGAGTGGCCTGGGTGGCCACCGGCAGCATACCAATACTGCGCCTTAGCCATGTAATCGTGCGAGGCTTGGGCGTTGTTGGCCGTGTCCTCAAGCCATGCCAAGTGAGTGTACGTACCAGCCAGATCGAGTTTTTGATTCGTCTCTGGACTCAGCGTCTCGAGTTTCTCGAGTAAACGCGCGGATGCCAGCAGACCGGTCTTGGCGTGCTCAGCATCTGCGTGCCGATACTGCATAGAAGAAAAATCATCGAGCTCGCTTGACGCCGCAAATCGTCTTCCGTCGTAGTAATGTTTAAGAAGTTCCGCCTTGTACCAAAAGGCGAAGAGCGCCCCCACCGACAACCCGATAACTAATGCCAGCAGGTACACGATTCTTGCAGCCGGGGTCATTTCTCGCGCGCTTTTGGTCGCGGATGTTCCCACTTGGCGAGTTCCCGTTTTTCCACGGCCTTGAGCGCTTCCTCTGAATAGTCTTGCCAGCCCAAAGATTTGAAAATGGCCTGCGCTGACTGCATATACTTTTTTGCCAGCTGCTCATTCTTGTTCCGTTCTTCCGTCATCGCAGCACGTAGGTATGCGAGGCCAAGTTCGAGGTCCATCACGGATTTGATTTCGGGCTCTTTCGAACTTTGTTTGAGTTCTTCCAGTGTCTTGATTTCATCAAGCGTGTATTGCTGTTTCTTTTCCTCGGGAGTAGCTCTCGCAAACAATTGCAAAATCTGGAGTGCAGTAAGTTCAGCCAACTCAGATTCGAGTTGTTTCCGTTCGGGAACAGGCAGTATTTGCGTTCCCGGTTGATGCTGGCTGTACCAATATCGAGCGGACGCAGAGCCAAGCAGTGAGCCCGCCCAAAGACTCAGCACAAGAATGGCGAGCGCCACGCTGAACCACACCCCGATGGGACTTCTTTTCATGGGCCTCATTCTGCGACAAGTCGTTTGAAATTTCCAATAAATGCGCCCGCCCACCTGGTCCAATGGCTTGTGCTATTCTCGGCGGGCATTTGTAAATGGAGGGTTGGATGCAAAGGAAGCAAATACGAATTGGTGCGCTTTTAGTTTTAACGACTAGCGCATTTTTTATTGCGTCCAATGCCCGAGCCCAACAAGCGCCGTCTTCTGATCTATCGAAGCTTTTCGACAAGCACGAAGTGATGATTCCCGCGCGGGATGGCGTCAAACTCCACACAGAAATTTACTCGCCGAAAAACGCGAGTGAACCACTGCCGATTTTATTTGACCGGACACCGTATGGCATTTCAGCGCGTGACAATGGCGTAAGCCCAATGATTCGCCGCTACCCGGAACTGTTCCGCGAAGGCTACATTTTTGTCTTCCAGGACATACGCGGGCGCTACGGCTCCGAGGGAACATTTGAGATGCTCCGCCCGCTGCACGGCGACGCGCAGCCAAACGGAACCGATGAGAGCACGGATACCTACGATTCCATCGAGTGGCTGGTAAAAAACGTTGAACACAACAACGGCCGTGTAGGCATGGACGGAATTTCGTACGACGGTTTTCTCGTGGCCATGGGTCTGGTCCACCCGCATCCGGCGTTAAAGGCCGTTTCCGAGCAAGCGTGCATGGGCGACACCTTTTTGGGGGACGATTTTTTTCACAACGGCGCGTTCCGATTAAGTTACGCCTTCGAATATTCCGCGTTGCTGGAAACTTCCAAAGAAAATTACCGTTTCGCGTTTGACCGCGGAGATTTGTTTGACTGGTATTTGCGGCTTGGCCCGCTGTCCGATGCGAACGAAAAATATTTTCACGGCAAAATCCCCAGTTGGAATAATTTTGTCGCGCATCCGAATTACGATGACTTCTGGAAGCAACACGCCTTGGCCAACGGCTTGAAAGAAACAACCGTTCCCAATCTAAACGTGGCGGGTTGGTGGGACCAGGAGGATTTTTACGGCCCCATCGATACTTACGAGCGCCTGGAAAAACATGATGCGAAACATCTCAATTTTTTGGTGGTCGGCCCGTGGAACCACGGTGGCTGGGGGCATGGCTCCGGAGATTCACTTGGACCGATTCCATTCGGCAGCGATACCGCGAAATATTTTAGAGAAAAAGTGGAAGCGCCCTGGTTCGCCTACTGGCTGAAAGACAAAGGTACGCTTCCGCTGAAGGAAGCGCTGGTATTCCAAACCGGCAGCGGCAAATGGACAATGTTCGACTCGTGGCCGCCGCGTGAAGCTCATCCGCGAAATTTATACTTCCGCGAAGACGGCCAGCTTTCGTTTGAGCCGCCACAAACAAACACCGCCGAAGCCTTCGATGAATACGTGAGCGATCCTTCCCACCCGGTTCCAAACCGGCCGCGCCCCGTGGACATGACTTACCCCGAAGACCACGCTGGAAATTGGTACACGTGGTTGGTGCAAGATCAGCGATTCGTGGACCAGCGTCCGGATGTTGCCACCTGGCAGACGAATGAATTGCTGGAAGATGTGACTGTAGCGGGTGAAATCAACGCAAAGCTATTTGCCTCAACCAGCGGAAGCGACAGCGACTGGGTCGTTAAACTGATTGATGTATATCCCGAAAAAGTAGCGAAACAGAATGAGGACTGGAAGCTGGCGGGTTTTGAATTAATGATTGCCGACGAAATTTTTCGCGGACGTTTTCGCAACGGATTTGAAAAACCGGAGGCCATCACGCCCAACGCGGTGACGCCTTTCCGTTTCAGTCTGCACACCGCGAATCATGTCTTCAAAAAGGGGCACCGCGTCATGGTGCAAGTGCAGAGTTCCTGGTTCCCGCTTTACGATCGTAACCCGCAGAAATTTGTGCCGAATATTTTTGAGGCCAAGGCATCCGATTATCAGAAGGCCACTCAAAAAATTTACCGGTCCAAACAGTATCCGTCCAGCGTGGAGATTCCGGTTCTGCCGGAGGCCGCGATGAAGGAACGCAATTAATTTTTCTCGACTGAAACCGCCAACGGACCAGGAATATTTTTCAAGTTCAGCACAATCTGAAACCACCAATTTGGCTGATACCGGATTTGCACCGGCACACCGAGTATCGCTCCTTGCGTACCGACAAAAATTGTAAACGGTACTTTTCGGCCCGTGGTTTTGTTGGCGGAAAGAAAGTCCACCTGCAGCACGTTTTGATACTCGGTGTTGATTAGCGTTACGCCTTTCGGGCCGTGCAATTGCACCGGTAACTTTCCCAACATTTCCGTGCGTTCCACCGTCAAAGAAACTTCCGACGCATCATAAAAATAGCAGAGCGTGTACGGCGCTTTCCGGCCCTCGAGCGCAGCGTCAAGTAAAGCCGACACCGTGCCAAGAAACTGGCCTCCGCGAGCGCAAGTCGCCGACTGCATCGTTTTTAAAGGCCGGTCGGAAACCGCTATGCGATCAAGCATCACCGGCTGAGCCGCATCGTATTGCCGCAGGTTGTAATCCGTTGGCGATTGCAGTGGCACGATCAGCGAAGTGGCTCGGCCGGGTTCCGCGCGGCTCACAATCCCGGTAAAAAGATAAGTTCCCTGTTCCTTTTCTTTTTTCAACTCACCTTGCATTTCCGCGGCCGATTTTCCGCGCGAAGGTTTCATAAATCCAAAAAACGCGCTGGATACCACGTCATCGGTTTTGGGGTGAGAATCCACCGCGCCTTGATGCCACACCGCCTCCGTTCCCGCGCCCCAACGATTGATGCCACGCGGCGCCCTTGCCGGGTCAGACCCAAAAAGCACCTGAAACATTTCTTCGTGAGGATCTGCGCTGGAAATGCCGCGGCGAACGTAGCCGCCTCCCACGTCATCTTTTCCCGCCCAGAAAAAGACCAGGCGCACCCGCGCGGTCATGATGTAGTCATACTCAACCAGATTTGTCGGAGGTGTTCGTACCCAATCAAGGGAGTCGGACGATGCGGAATGGCCCGTTTGCTGAGCCCAGCAAGCAGGCGCAAACAGCAATACCAGAAGAAAGCGCGTCAACCGCCATCGAAATGGGACCTTCACGGGCAACCAGGATTTCCGGGCGGTACTATAGCACACGATTTTTCTTCATAGTCACTGTGGCGGTTACTTGTTGCGCAAGATTGCGCGAGATGGGGACGCGGCCGGCGAAAACGTAGCCGCTGCTTTCTGGGACACCGCCTTCGAGATGACCTACGAAGCGTATCGTTACTGCCAGGAAACTTCCTGGGCCGTGAGCAGTCCCCTCAAAAAACCGGCGCTCGTCCGCCTGTAATTTAGAATCGTCGTAGTTACCGAGTAGTGATAGACTGCGCGTTCCGGTTGCCTTGTTTTATTTTTGGGAGAGCCAAATGTACTGGTTACCGCTTTGAATTTTCGTGGTACCTCCGTATCCACATTTTTAATTTTGCTGAGCATACTAACGGGGATCTCTGCGTTCGGGCGCGTAGTGTTGGTCTTTCACGGGGTCGGCGCAGAGCCGGAGACACGGTTGCTCTGGTCATTATCGTTCCGGCTCATGGTGATGTTCTGGGTGTATATCGACAGGCAGGCCCGAGGCTTGAAGCTACCTTTTGAATTCGATGCCTTCGTTTTCTTTGTTTGGCCTGTCGCTCTTCCTTACTACTTGTACCGAAGCCGCGGGTGGAAAGGTCTTCTGTTAGCAGCGAGCATCGGTGGATTGTACATAACACCATCCTTAATAGCACGGACCGCCCAGATCACGCTAACGCGATAACGTGCACTCGGCCAAAAACAATTTTGTGCGCTGGTCGAAAGAGCGGTCGACTCTAGGAAGCCGCCACGAATTTTGGAATGAATGAATGCGATAGATTCTTTGCGTGGGACTTGCAGGACAGACTATCGTCGTAGTTGCAAAAAACTCGCGCTTGTTCGCCCGTAATCGCAGCGCAAATCGCCCGCTCGTTCCGCCAACGCCACTATCCCAATCGCCTCACTCTGAATCGTGCTCGAACGGTGGCGTGATGCCGGTGTAATCCCCGATGCGTTTAGCGTCGTAGGGAGAGTTGAGCCCGCCGTCTTTAACGCTCTTGGTGTTGTAGCCAAGCGAAGCGAGGTCGCCGAAGGTGCGCACTATTTGAAGATTTGGGCTGACCTCGATGACCCGGTGGTTGTATTGATCGCTAATCAGCGTATTGCCATTATGCAGGCGCAGGGCGCGCGTCGGCGAAGGGCCACTGCATATGCCACTGATGCAACGCGGATTGCTTTCTGGATCGGTGTTGGTGAAGTATTGCCAGAACACCATGCCCTTTTCATCTGTTTCCACAATTCGCGCATTGCCGGAGTCGGTGATCAGCGTATGCCCATTGGGAAGGCGGCTGGCAAAGGCCACTCCGCTAAAGAGCACTCCCCCGGCCATTATGTAGGCGTGCACGATAGTACTTGGCTTGGTGTGCGTGACTTCCAGGGCTTGGTTGTTGTTTTCGTCGCAGATCAGGATGTGACCGTTCTTCAATAGCTCCGCGCAGTTCGGATTGTTCAGGCCATCGTATTCCCACACAATGTGCTTGTCAGGAACGCGCACTTCGATAATGCGGCTGTTGCCCTGGTCGGTGATAAGCACGTGTCCTTGCGGGACCTTGCCTTCGCTGTCCTCATTGTTTTGCTCATCCACCGGAACCCAGGTATTTTGCACCGGAGTATTGAGCTGATCGAGCCCGGCGCCTGTGACCCCGAATTGCCCATACTGCCAGACAATGTGACCATGGCGGTCTACCAGCAACACGCGGTTGTCCGGGCACCCGGTCGCCTTCTTGCAATTAGGCGCCTCGGGCTGATTGGGGGGCGTCCCCGTACCGGCCATTAATGTGAGTTCGCCGACGCGCTGCGCATCGTTGACGCCAATGACGGACATCTTCGAGAAGTCCGCCGGACCCTTGCCAAAGTGCCAGACGATCTTCCCATTGTGCTCGACTTCGATCACACGATTGTTGAACTGGTCCGCAATCAGATAGTTGCCGCGCTCGTTGAACTCGCCGTCGCGATCGTCAGCCAACGCCCCACTAGCAATGGTAGCGAGCGCAGCCGCGGCAATCACAAAGCCTAAATTCACCAAACGAAGTTTTCGATTCATGGCTTTTACTCCTCTTGGGGGGACCGGCCAAGTCTTCTGCTTGAGTCTTTGCTGGTTGTCAACTTCTTGTCATATTCTTGTCAAAAATTTGTCTCCTAGTTTTGTTTGAACGCCGAGGCTGGTGGTGGTGTCTGGATATGTGAAGGCGGAGAATACGCTCTTCCCAGGAGGACACCTCGATGAAACAAACACGTTGCGTAGTTGCGCTGCTCGGCATGGTAATCGGGTGCGCGAACCTGCTGCATGCGCAAAATCCGACACCGAAATCCGGCCCAGTGGTTTCGGCGCTCGACCTTTCGAAGTTGAGTATCGCCACGACGTTGGCGCAGATGCAACCGGCGACAATCGATGCGAACGGCGAGGCCCCGGCGCCGATTCAGATCGTCGTGCAGTTCCTGCAGCTTCAGCCCGCTCAGGTGCAGGAGCTCGGACAATTGCTTCAGGCGCGGCAAGCCGCCGCGGTCCCGCTGCTGCAAGGGATTCAGCAAAGGACCAGGCAGGTGGAAGCACTGCTCAACTCGGGAGGCAACCCGGCGGCCGTGGGTATTTTGGTATTTCAAATCCACGCGCTGCAGCAGCAGGTGGCGCACGTGCAGCAGGATTTTCTCTCGAAATTTGTGAGCCTGCTGGACCCGGAGCAACAGCAACGGCTGGAAGCAGTTCGGATTGCAGCGCAATTGCAGCCCATCCTTCCTGCGTTTCGGGAACTCAATTTGTTCTGATGACGCCCAATCGAGAGCAACCGGGGGCGAGCGATGAAGATGCCCGCCCCCTCACTACGGGATCGCGTTCTCAACAAACGGCCGGGCGGCTGCCATTTGCAGAGTATTATTTCCTCAGCAGGGCCCTCAGCAGGGAGCGAAAAACAGTGGCAGGAACTGTAGGAGCTCAAGCGGCCTGGCGGTCGCGTGCGTGTATGGACGCTTTGATTGCGCGAACGGAAGCCGATGAACGCAGGGCAGGATTTGGCGAGCGCGTCGCCGCAAATCAGCGGCGCGTCTTTCAGATTGCCTATGGCGTTCTGGGAAATTCGGCCGATGCCGAGGACGTGGCGCAGGAAGCATTCCTGCGCGCGTACCAGAAGTTTCCATCGCTGCGCGAGGCGGAAAAGTTTCGCGCGTGGGTGAACCGCATCACCTTTCGTTTGGCACTGAACCGGCAGCGCGGGCTGCGTCGGAGGCTAACACGCGAAACTGCGTGGCATGCCGCCGGAACGGGTGAGTCCGTGGATGGAACGCGAAACGCGGAAGAACGCATGCTTACCGAGCGACTGCGGAGCGAGATTGCGGTCCTGCCGGAGAAACTTCGCCGGGTGCTGCAGCTTTCGATTGTAGATGACATGGATGCGACTGATGTGGGCGAAGTGCTGGGGATTCCCGCCGGCACGGTGCGGTCCAGGCTTCACACCGCGCGAAAACTTTTACTGGAAGCGATGAAATGAAACACGACTGCGCGAAATGGAATGATCACTTGCTGGAGGCGGCCCTGACGGGAACAGCGGCGGGCGGTCTCGAAGAACATTTGTTGAATTGCGCCGAATGTGCCAAGGAACTGGCGGCGTTGCGCGCGCGGCGGGAACGCCTGGACGCACTTCTGCCGCTGATGGCGCAAGGTGCGGAACCTCCGGCGGGATTTCATGCGCGAGTGTTGGCCGCTGCAGAGGCCGCGAGCGAAGCGAATCGCGGGTGGCCGTGGCGAACATGGGGGCTGGCCGGAGCAACGGCGACGATCATGGCGACGCTAATAATCGGTTTGATGCTGTACCGAAGAGAAATACGGACTGTGCCGGAGACCGAACTGACCGCTGCGCAAAAGCTGGCGGAATGGCGAGCACCAAGCGACGCCTTGCTCGAAACTCCCGGGCGAGAAATTTTGTGGACAACGCCGAGACTCGGTGAGTCGTACCTGCAAGTTCCCGCGAAGATGCCCCCGAAGATGAATGAGGAGGAATGAAATGAAAGTTAAAATTCTCTGCGTTTGCGCTCTGCTGTTTCTGGTGGCTGGAGTGGCACGCGGCCAACAACCGGACCAGGATCCGATCGGGCAGAGCTTTTTTGCGCCGGAGCTGGTGATCCAGCACCAAGAGGCCATCGCTCTGAGCGAGGAGCAGAAAGCCTTTCTCAAGACGGAAATCCGCCAGGCGCAGGTAAAGTTCACCGAGTGGCAATGGAAACTGCAAGACGAAATGGAAAAGCTCGTTTCGCTCGTTAAGCAGCCGCACGTGGAAGAGCAAGCGTCGCTGGCACAATTGGAGAAGGTGTTGTCGATTGAGCGCGAGATCAAGCGGGCGCAGGTGACGCTGCTGGTGCGGATAAAGAATAAGCTGACTCCGGAACAGCAGGCGAAGCTGGCGGAGATTCGGAGTAAGACGGGGAACAAGTGAGCGGGCAAACCCGGTGTCACCATCTGGGGCCAATCCTCTTAGCACTAGGGGTCCCCACGCCATCGATAGCATCAACGTTCTCTGGAATGAATGGATGCGATAGATTCTTTGCGTTGGACTTGCAGGACCGACTCTGACATCTTGGATATGTATTGAACACGTCCGCTGTGTAGCGGCGTGTGACGCGAACCCCGAAGTTCCCGCCTTACCCATGTGATTCCCCGGGCAACCCGCTTTGCCCGAAGTCCGCAACGTTCATGCACTTAAAGAAATAACGAAGCGCCGGCGCGCCTGGCAGAGTCAGTGCGCCTATCTCAAAAATCAAGCTGGAGGAATCAAATGAAAATGAACACGTTACAGAATAAATCGTTGCGAATGCGTTGGCTGGGGTCGGTCGTCTCACTCGGGCTAACGGTGTTCGCGGGGATTGCAAGCCCAACTCTTGCCAATGAAACTGTGCAAGGAGACGCCGTGAATGGAAAATTCACGCTCCCAATGCAAGCCCGGCTGGGAAACACAGTGCTCCCTGCGGGGAATTACAAATTCTCCGTCATAACCGTGGGCTCCATCCGGTCGGTCAGCTCGATTCAGACCGGGAACAGACTGGTGCAGGTGGTGGTATGGAGCCTGGCGAAAGGCGGTCCGCTTGCCAACATGTTCGCGACCGCGTCAAAAGAATCGGACATCACGGACCCGAAACCACTCGACATCCGCGAGGACGAAAACGGAATGACCATCCATTCGATGTGGCTGGAAAAACTCGGGATGGTGATTGAGTTCAACGGGAACAAGCCAAACAACGTGATGCGCGCGCGTGCCCCGGAGCCGCAGCAAGCAGTGGCATCGGCCAAGGGAAGCGATTAGCGCACGGACCAAGGGGAGCGAGGACGGGCCAAAGTCCGGGTTTCGGGCTCGTCCTCGCCCATTTTGGGAAGGCGAAAAAACGATATTTAACACGAGAAAGTTGCATTGGACAGGGGCGCAGGGAGCGGCTAGGTTGGGATATGACCAACGGTGTATTGGTGAACGAGAACCGGGAAGTAGATTTTCTGCATGAGATTGGGAGCCGGATCGCCGCCTCCGGTCCACTCCACGAAGTTTTGGGAAAAGTGGTGGACTTCATCTCTTCGCTGGCGAAGTTTGATTCTTGTTTCGTGTACGTGCTGGAAGACAACGAACTGGTCCTGCGCGCATCGAAGAACCCGCACGCCGAGGTCGTGGACCGGCTGAAGCTGCAAGTCGGGCGAGGAATCACCGGGTGGGTGGCGGAGCACAAACAGCCAGTGGCGCTGAAGCGCGACGCCTTCAAGGACCCGCGATTTCAATCCTTCAACGAATTGCCCGAGGACCGCTTTGAGGCCTTCCTGTCCGTGCCGGTGCTGAGCCGGGACAAACTCGTGGGCGTCATCAATTTGCAGCACCGTGAGCCGCACACTTACAGCCAGCGCGAAGTGCGCCTTATCTCCACGATCGGCTTCCTGGTCGGGGCGGAGATCGAAATGGCGCGGCTCGAGGGCGCCAACTCAGAACTCTCCGAACAATTGGAAACCAGGAAAGCGGTGGAGCGCGCCAAAGGAATTTTGCAGCGCGATCTGCAACTGAGTGAAGAAGACGCCTACCTCGCGCTGCAAAGGCAAAGCCGCCAGCGCAGAAAGTCCATGAGAGAAATCGCCGAAGCCATTGTGCTAAGCGAGGAGATCAAACGCGCCAACGCGCAAGTCTGATGCATTGAAATTCAATCCTTTCCTTGCGCCGCTTGGGATTTTGCGCTGTGTTGCCATTCCTCGCGTATTTTCGGAGTGATCCAGAAAAGTTGCGCCCCGCAGTCTTGAATGGTGCCGATGGCGTAAACGCCATCCATGTACATCGCGTTGCGGTCCGCCTCGAAATAAACCGTCCATTCAGCACGACGGCTCAATTGCTCAATAAGTTTGGCATGTAGGTCGTTGCGTTCCACTTCGTGACCGTTGACGAAGAACTGACCCGCGGCGTTCACGTATACCTCAAGTGTGTCGGGCCAAGGGCTCTTTTCCCAGGCTACGGCATTGGCCTTTCTCCAACTTACGAACATGCCCTTGGACGGGAGCCCTTCTTCAACAATCATGAAAATAAACATCAAAATCGACAGAAGCGCGACGCAAAACAATGGCCAGTGGGGAGGACCGTGAATTAGCGGCATCGGCGCGTGTTTCGTAATCGAAATAGCGTTTCGCAAAACCATTTCCGGAAACATGCGCGGCGCTCTGAAGGCCGCAAAATGGTTTTTCACGGCACGGGCAGATGCCAACAGAACGAGCGCCGCACCTGTACCCCCGAAGAAAATTTGGAAGATTCGTATGAGCGCAACCCCGTCCTCATAGCCTGTGGAGCCCGTGCTAACCAAGAGGCGAGGATGCCTGTGGTCAAGACAGGCAGCACTGGCGGGTAAATTCCATTCCAATTCATATTGTCCCGGAGTCGCGTTGAATCCGCCGAGGTAGTAGGAACGCCCAGTCGTATCAGCGGAATTCGCCCACAGCTCACGAGGTTTCAGGCTAAGCCGGTAGACTTGCCACTCCGAAGCATTCACACTTTTGTAATTGCAGCGGCCATCGTCATACCAATCATCGGCGCTATCGTCCAGATGAAGAGAAACGAAATAAGTTTCGTCCAAATTTATCTGAAAAGGTGGTGATTTAATTTGGCGAGACGCGAGCGAGACGCGATAGTCGAGAGAAGTGAAAATCAGGGATTTCAGCCAGTAGCCTGAAGAAATGTATATGGCCACAGCCACGAACAGAAAAGCCAACCCCAGACGCACTAGAATTTTGGGTGGCATTACTCTTAGTGTAGTTAGACACCAATGAACCAAGCGATGTTCCGCGTTGAAAGGTTCCATCTTCGCACCCGGCAAAAACACCCGGGCGCAGCCAGTGTCCGATTAACGCTCAACCGTCCAAGTGCATTTGAAGTTTTCGATGGAAGTGGCCGAACCAGGCTGCCCGTTTATCCAAGTCCGGGGAAAATGACTACCCCGAAAATATCCGCCCACGTGTGCGCTATCATTCCCGGCCTTAGGCTCTTCCGCCAGACAGCGAGCAGCCCGAACAGGACAGCGAACAGCATGATTCTTAACACGGGACCCACTCCTTCGTATAAATGGCCTACGCCGAATATGATCGCCTGGATCAGAACGGCCAATCCAACGCTGCCTGTCATGGCGTGAAATTGCTTCTGAAGATAGCCGCGAAAAGCCAGTTCCTCGCAAATACCTGCCGAGAAAGCAAGAGGTATCCACACCACGCGTTCAAGAATTCCTTGGGGAAGAAGCCCCCGCGCGGCATTTGTTCCACCACCCAGCATATGAGAATTCATCAATCCGATCCACAGCGCCCAGATGCCTGCGGCCACAATGATGTCTTTCAGGACGTCTGCTGGCGTCGCCCACCGGCCCCCAACAAGATCGCGCAAACCCACTCCGCGCTTCTGCACGCCCATCCGAACATACAGCACCAGGAGCCATTCAGAGATGATCACGGAAAGGTAGCCTGGCACGGCGTTAGCGCTGCGTGCTGCTGCGTGTGGATGCTCGTTTACGGCGTGCTGAAAGAAACCGCCAACGACAGCCAGCCCCACGAAAATAATAATGAACACAATCGTATGCCACACCGGAGCGATGAGCCGGCCGTTGGATGGGTGGGAAGTAGGGCTCGCGTTTGCGGCCATCGTGCCTCCTCCGCTCACTCTGTTCCTTCTCGGGCTCCGAGGTCACCGGAGAAGTGAGATATCATTTCGGCAGCAAAATCGCACGTCGTCTCGCCCCATGCAATTTCGAGCGACTCGTGACCAAGGTTGAGGAACATGCCAAAAATAACAGAAAATGACTAACAAGATCCGACGCTTCGGATTATCGCCCGCTTCGGCCTGCTGAGTTCAAAAACCGCCGGATTTTCTCAGGTGCCGGAATTCCTACGTAACCGGTAGAGCTGCGCGAGCGTGAAAACCAGAATCGCCAGCGCGAGCCAGGCGAACCAGTCGCCCAGCAGGACATAAAGAGTAGTGTCGTGCACCGCCGGTACATCCGCTACCAGCGTCGCAAAAGGCGCCGAGTCGCTCTGAGTCTCCGCCAAAATCCGGCCCCGGTCGTCGCTCATTGTCAGGTAGCCCTGCCTTGCCGCGCGTGCGATGCTGAAGCCGTTTTCAACGCCACGCATCACCGCCATGTGACCGTGCCACCACCGGTCCAGGACAAAATCCCAAGCGGGCACCAACATCAGCCCCACGTGCGCCTTGCCGTACTCACGCGAGAGCGGCGTAAAATCCATGTCCTTACAAATCGCCACTCCCCAGGTTCCCGAAGGCTCCGGCATCAGCGTTAACGTCGCTCCGGGTCTTAAGCTGGATTCAAAGGCCGGTAGCATGTGGTGTTTATCGTAGGTCAGCAGCGGAGTCCGCGGCGTATACACGCGCGCCTGGTTGTACTTCACTGGCGGGG
>Ga0209117_1000523_pt1 | contig 15383 bp, 16 predicted proteins | sample BlaSpr_A8_OM2_M2_FD_187978 | JGI IMG/M metagenome (GOLD analysis project Ga0209117, IMG submission 187978) | Forest soil microbial communities from Thunder Bay, Ontario, Canada - Black Spruce, Ontario site 2_A8_OM2_M2 (SPAdes) (version 2) | ecosystem: Environmental > Terrestrial > Soil > Boreal...
CGCTATTCGATTAACTGACTGAACCGTGGGCCAGGATAAGGTACCGTACCTATTTCGAACCAGCACTGTGGAACGGTTGGGAGGCTTCCTTGACATCACTGAGGTGGGACATATAATAGATTTCCACTGGGGGTCAGGAACTCCCGGTAACAGGGCGAAACCCGAATGTTCCTGGACGTTAAAGAGCTGGCAGTCCGCAAGATCCGTATCCGGAAAAGCTATGCGCCCGGAACGGTCGACTACCACACGAGCGATTTCCGGCAGGCGGAGCCTCTCGAGGTGCGTGCGACGGCCGAGGTGTTGGAAGGCCAGATTCGCATCACCGGAGAGCTGCATACCCGGCTCGAAATGCCGTGTGCGCGATGTCTTGAGCCCGTCAACGAGGATGTGGCCCGCGAATTTGACCTTTATTACCGGCCATTAGCCTCGATGACGAAGGAAGAGGAAGAACGACTCAAGTTGGATGACACCGAAATCGCTTTTTTTGAGGGCGAAGGACTCTTCCTGGCCGACGTCCTGGCCGAACAGGTGCTCCTGGCGCTGCCAATGAAAGTGATCTGCCGCAGCGATTGCCGGGGTCTCTGCCCGCAGTGCGGGGTAAACCTGAACAACGAGGAATGCCGCTGTGAAGCCCACGTCGCGGACCCGCGTACGGCGCCCTTGGCGCGTCTGAAACAGGACTGGTTCAAAAAGCAATAGAAATGAGGGTGGAAACACCATAGAATGCCCCATTCGGTCCGGGGGCAAATAAGAAGGAGTCTGTATGCCCAACCCAAAACGACGTCATTCGCATGCTCGAAAGAATAAGCGCCGCGCGCACGACTTCCTGACCGCTCCGGCACTCGCCAAGTGCCCCAATTGTCATGAAATGAAACAGCCCCACCAGGTATGCCCGCACTGCGGCTATTATAAGGGGCGGGAAGTCGTGGACACCGGGGCCTGACGCCCGATTGTTCACGCCTGCACGCAATCCCGCCGGAGTACTTGATGATCACCATTGCAGTGGATGCTATGGGAGGAGACCATGCGCCGCGTCCTGAGGTCGAGGGCGCTATTGCGGCCGCACGCGAACTCAACGTGCGCATCCTCCTGGTGGGTATTGCGCCGGAGCTAAAACGCGAACTTGCCAAGCACTCGCATCGAGGGCTGCCTATCGAAATTGTGCCGGCCAACGAAGTCATCACTATGCGTGACTCACCGTCGCAGGCTTTCCGAAAGAAAAAGGACAGTTCCGCCCACGTTGCGACAAAGCTGGTGCGGGGTGGCCAGGCCGACGGACTCATCAGTGCGGGGAATACAGGCGCGGTGATGGCCGTCGCTCGTTTTGGTCTGGGAACGCTGCCTTCTGTGGATCGGGCTGCCCTGGCGGCTCCTTTTCCGACCGCCCGCGGCGGGACGTCCGTGCTGCTGGATGTAGGCGCCAACGTGGATTCGAAGCCGGCGCATCTGGTGCAGTTTGCGGTGATGGGAGAAATTTATTACCGGGCGATATTCGGGACGCGGCGGCCGAAGGTGGCTCTGCTCTCGATCGGTGAAGAAGAAATGAAGGGCAATGAACTGACCCGCGAGGTACATAGCCGCCTGAAACAATCGACGCTGAATTTTGTGGGAAACGTCGAAGGAAGGGAAATCTTCGGCGGGGCTGTGGATGTGATCGTTTGCGACGGGTTTATCGGCAACGTCGCGCTGAAAATCAGCGAGGGCGTCGCGCAACACATCGTGACTTTGCTCAAGGATGCTTTGCAGAGTACGCTGAGTTCGCAGGTAGGGTATGTTCTGTCACGAAAGGCCTACAAGAGCTTTCGGAAGAAAATTGATTACTCGGAGTACGGCGGTGCGCCGCTGCTTGGTGTGCGGGGCGTGACGGTGATCGGACACGGGAGTTCAAACGCCCATGCCATTAAGAACGCCATCCGGGTGGCTACGGAGTTGGTGCGCGGCGGGGTCAACGAGAAAATCGAGCAAGAGCTTTCCATGCTTCCAGTCGCCGTGGAAGCCTAAGCGACGAAACGGCGGTCCACTCAATGGGAAAATTGGCATTTTTGTTTCCGGGACAAGCTTCTCAGTACCCGGGCATGGGCAAAGAACTGGCCGATAAATTTCCGGCGGCCCGAAGTGTGTTCGCCGAGGCCGACCAGGCGCTGGGATTTTCTGTTTCGGATTTGTGTTTCGCCGGCGGTGAAGAAGCCTTGAAGCTGACAGCAAACACCCAGCCGGCGATCTTGACTGTGTCGGTGGCCGCCTGCCGCGTACTGGAGGAGAAAGGTGTGCGTCCTGATTTTGTGGCCGGCCACAGCCTGGGTGAATACTCAGCGATCGTAGCTGCTGGCGGGCTCGAGTTTGTGGATGCGGTGCGGTTGCTACGCCACCGAGGCGAATATATGCAGACGGCGGTCCCGGAAGGTGAGGGTGCGATGGCGGCCATCATGGGACTGGCGCCGGCGCAAGTTGCAGGAATCTGCCGCAAAGCCGCCGATGGACAGGTGGTCGCGCCTGCCAATCTGAATTCTCCCGAGCAGACGGTGATTTCCGGGCATGCGGCGGCAGTGAAGCGCGCCGTGGAGATGGCTTCGGCGGGGGGCGCCAAGCGCGCCGTCATGCTCGCAGTTTCCGCGCCGTTCCACAGTGCGCTGATGCTTCCCGCGCAGCAGCGGCTGGAGATCGACCTGCGCGCGACAACATTTCATCCCTTGCGCGTGCCGCTGGTCACCAACGTTGACGCGGAGATTACTACCAACGGTGATGAGGCGCGCGAATCGCTGATCCGCCAGGTGACTTTGCCGGTCCGATGGGAGGAGTCGGTGCGAGCCATGGTCGAGGCCGGCGTGAACACGTTTGTCGAAGTGGGGCCAGGGCGCGTGCTGACCGGACTGTTGCGGCAAATTGACCGGTCGGTTCACGTTTTCAACGTCGAAGATGAAAAGTCACTCCATTCGATGCTGGAGAGGCTGGCGCAAGCGCAAACTGAAGCGGCGGAAGCGTAGAGTAGCACAGGCTTCAGCCTGTGTGGTTTTGACTATCACTGATGCCAAAAGAACACAGGCAGAAGCCTGTGCTACACAAACCAATCCATGTTTAGCTTGAAACGTAGAGTCGCGCTGGTGACAGGCGCGTCACAAGGAATCGGACGCGCCACGGCGCTTGCGCTGGCGCAAGCAGGCGCGCGCGTGGCGGCGGCCGCCCGAAATACAGGGAATTTGGACGCAGTGGTCGCTGAAATCGCCGCCGCTGGTGGTGAGGCGATCGCGGTGGCTATGGACGTGGCCGACGCGGAGCAGGTCAAAGCCGGGTTTCGCCATACAATTGAAAAATTCGGGAAGCTGGATATTCTGGTAAACAACGCGGCCATCACGCGCGATGGCTTGGCCGTGCGCATGAAAGTCGAAGATTGGGATGCCGTGCTGCGCACGAATCTGACCGGCGCGCACTTATGCGCGCAACAGGCCATGTCCGTGATGATGCGCGCGCGATACGGGCGGATCATCAATGTGAGTTCGGTCGTGGCGGAGACGGGAAATCCAGGACAAGTGAATTACGTCGCGGCGAAGGCGGGATTGATGGGTTTGACTCGCGCCCTGGCAGTGGAAATCGCATCCCGGAATATTACGGTGAACGCGGTGGCGCCTGGGTTCATTGCTTCGCCAATGACAGATAAGTTACCGCAAGAGGTAAAGGATGGATTGATCGCGCGAGTGCCGCTCGGGCGCATGGGAACGGACGCGGAAGTCGCCGCCGCAATCGTATTTCTGGCAAGCGAAGAGGCGGGATACATCACGGGGTCCGTCCTAGACGTCAACGGCGGCTTGCGGATGGGATAGGCGCGCAGGGGCGAGACATGACCCATACCGATGGGCTCCACCGTGAAATTTGCGAACAACAAGATTCACAGTAAGGTTGACCTATTGCAAGACCGTACATAGAATATGCGAGTCCTAAATTTCAGCACACGATGAAGTTCGAAGAAGCCACACGAAGCCGCGCATAGCGCACAGCGGAGGCAAAACAGAATGGCCAGTGTCGAAGAACGCGTAAAGCAGATTATTGTCGAGCAACTTGGAGTGGATGAAGGCGAAGTAACGCCCACCGCTTCGTTCGTGGACGATCTAGGCGCGGATTCCCTGGATACAGTCGAACTTGTGATGGCCTTTGAAGAGGCCTTTGGGATCGAAATCCCTGACGAGGATGCCGAGAAAATCGCCACGGTAAAAGACGCCGTCGACTACATCCAAAAGCACGGCGCCAAAAAGTAATTTGCCAGCCACCGGAGTGCCATCAGGAGAATTGCTGTCGTGAGCCGTCGGGTCGTTGTAACGGGTGTCGGATTGGTCTGCGGTCTGGGAATCGGCACCGTCGAAGTCTGGAAGAACCTCCTGGCGGGGAAAAGCGGCATTCGCGCCATCACTCAATTTGATACCACCGCATTTGACTGCACCATCGCCGGCGAAGTCCGCGACTTTGAACCCCTACACTGGGTCGAGAAAAAAGAACTCAAGAAGATGGGGCGGTTCATCCAGATTGCCCTGGCGGCGACCGACTTCGCCGTGCGCATGGCGGACCTGAAGATTGCTCCGGACATCGAGGAAATGGCCGGCGTCTACGTGGCCAGCGGCATCGGCGGATTCGACGTCATCGAACGCGAGCACTCCAAGCTCCTGCAGGGCGGTCCCGGACGCATCTCGCCATTTTTTATTCCTGCAGCGATCGTCAATCTGGCTTCCGGACACATCTCCATCCGCTACGGAGCGAAAGGACCGAATTCGGCGACCGCGACGGCATGCTCGGCATCCGCGCACGCGGTCGGGGATTCGCTTCGTCTGATCCAGCATGGGTACGCGGAAGTGATGATCTGCGGCGGCGCGGAAGCTGCCATTACTCCGATGGGAGTGGGCGGATTTGCCGCGATGAAGGCGCTCTCCACGCGCAATAGCGAACCGGAACGCGCCAGCCGCCCGTTTGACGCGCAGCGCGACGGTTTCGTGATCGGCGAGGGGTCTGGAATTCTGATACTTGAATCGCTTGAGTACGCGGAGAGACGTGGCGCAAATATCCTGGCTGAAGTGACGGGTTACGGGATGTCGGGCGACGCGCATCATATCACCGCGCCTGCCGATGATGGCGACGGAGCGTACCGAGTGATGCGCGCCACGATTCGCGATGCGAAGATCGAACCGCATCAAATCGGATACGTCAACGCACACGGCACCTCCACGCCGCTGGGCGACGCCATCGAAACCCGGGCCATGAAGCGCGTGTTTGGCGAGTCTGCAAGAAAAATTGCCGTCAGCTCAACCAAATCCATGACCGGACACTTGCTCGGCGGCGCCGGCGGGCTCGAAGCCGGCATCAGCGTCCTGGCGTTGCGCGATCAGGCTCTGCCGCCCACGATCAATCAGGAGACGCCGGACCCCGAATGCGATCTTGACTACGTGCCGAATCACATGCGGAAGGCCGAAGTCGAATATGCGCTGTCGAATTCGTTTGGCTTTGGTGGGACCAACGCCGCCCTGCTGTTCAAACGCTGGGCCTCCCGTTAAGTTAGGCGCAGGATCAAACATGAGGTACGGATGAAGATCGTCGTCTGCATCAAGCAAGTGCCCGCCAAAGACGCCCCTCTGGTGATTACCGAAGGCGGCTGGATCCGCGAGACCGACATCGGATTTGAAATGAACGAGCCGGACAGTTTCGCGCTCGAAGAAGCACTTCGCCTAAAGGAAAAACATACGGGCGAAGTGATTGCTGTGTCGATGGGCCCGGAGCGCGTGAAACAGACGATCAAGGAAGCGCTTGCCAAGGGCGCCGACCGCGCCGTGCACATTGCGGACGACAAGGCGCACATGCTCGATCCTCTGGGCGCTGCGAAATCGCTGGCGGCGGCAATCGAACGCGAGAAACCGGACCTGGTGCTGACCGGACTGCAGAGCGACGACCAGGGCTTCGGCCAGACGGGAGTCCTGCTGGCGGACCGTCTGGGTCTTCCGCACGCGACGCTCATTATGCAAATTGCCGTGGAGGGCGATCACCTGCGCGTGAAGCGCGAGCTTGAGGCCGGATGGTTCCAATGGGTCGAGCTTCCGCTTCCCGCTGTGCTGACGATTCAGTCCGGCATCAACAAGGTCCGGTACGCGACGCTCAAAGGTATTATGGCGGCGAAGAAGAAGGAAATCGCCACGATCTCGCGCGAATCGCTGGGAATCTCGCACGAACCCACGCAGCGCATCGAGCGGATCTACGTGCCAACCAAAACTAAAAAGACGGAATTCCTGACCGGTACCCCGAAGGAAGCCGCCGCGAAGCTGCTCGAAAAATTGAGGCACGAAGCGCGAGTGCTGTAACCGAAACGGACCCCGATGAACATTCTTCTTATCACCGAACAGCGCGAAGGAAAGTGGAACAAGACATCCTTTGAGACGCTGGTTGCGGCTCAGCAGATCGCCGGAGAAACAAATAGCCGCTTGGCCGCCGTTGTCATCGGCAAGGGCGTCGCGACACTGGCCGGCGAAATTGCGGCAACAAAGCTTAATGAAGTGCTGCTTGTAGAACACGACTTGGTTGCTGCGTATACACCGGACGGATATACGCTCGCTCTCCAACAGGTTATTGCGCGGACGAAACCTGATCTGATTCTGCTGCCGCACACCTATCAAGTGCGCGATTTCGCGCCGAAGCTGGCAGCGTCGCTCGGCAAGGGCATGATCGGCGACTGCATCGCCTACCGCCACGAAAACGGGAAACTAACTTTTGTCCGTCAGATGTTCCAGGGCAAAACCGTGGCGGACGTGGTGTTCGAGGGGGCGTCGCCATGGTTCGCGACATTCCAGGCCGGTGCGTTTCGCGCGGACCTGGTCGCGCAGGGCGCGTCCAAAGCGCCTGTCACTCCGGTGCTCGTGGACTTCAACGCCGCACAGATTCGCACCAAGCCGCTCGAGATATTCCGTGAAGCCAAGCAAGCTGTTGACCTGACGCAGGCGCCAATACTTGTCTCCGTCGGGCGTGGGATCAAGGCGCCGGAAAATATTCCTATGGCGGAGAAGCTGGCGCATCTGCTAGGCGGGGAACTCGCGGCATCGCGCCCGATCTGCGATGAAGGATGGCTGCCGATGGATCGCCAAATCGGAAGCTCGGGACAAACGGTCTCCCCGAAGCTGTACCTCGCGCTCGGAATCAGCGGAGCCATCCAGCACGTCGTAGGAATGAAGGGTTCGCGAACGATCGTCGCGATCAACAAAGACCAGAACGCGCCGATTTTCGAAGTCGCAGACTACGGCATCGTCGGCGACCTGTTCGAAATTGTCCCAGCCCTCACCGAAGAACTCGAAAAGACAAAATCGACTTGATTTACGGGGCTCGAAGGGCGGAACGGTTTCCCGGGCATACTTCTACGTCTTGATTGAGGTGATCTGATCCACGCGGCGTAGTTCCGGGAAACTCCAGGCACAGAGAGCCGTCACGATAAGCGTTCCGATTCCACCTAGCACGACGGCCGGGGCGGCTCCCAGCCATTGCGCCGTCAGACCGGACTCGAATTGTCCGACCTCGTTCGAAGCGCCGATAAAAATCATCTCCACAGCGTTTACGCGGCCGCGCATTTCATCCGGCGTGGCCAGTTGAACCAGTGTGCCGCGAACGACCACGCTCACCATGTCCATGGCGCCGACAAATAGCAGTGCCAACATGGAAAAGATCAGGCTCCGCGAGATGCCAAAGAGAATTGTGAAGACGCCGAACCCAGCCTCGCACCACAACATCGTCGCCCCAATCCGGCTGCGCAAGGGCCGGTGAGCGATAAGGACCGCCATGCTGACCGCACCGATCGCAGGAGAGCTCCGCAACAGGCCGAGTCCCCAGGGTCCAGTCTTCAGAATTTCACGCGCATAGACCGGAAGCAGAGCGACCGCTCCTCCGAGGAGCACGGCGAACAAGTCCAGCGAGATAGATCCCAATACAATTTTGCGCTCTCGGATATAGTGAAGTCCTGCGAGTATCGTCTTCAAAGTGAACTGCTCGCGCGGACGCGCCTTGACCCGGAGCCTGATTCTCACCATGCAAATAATCGCTCCCACCGCGGCTAACATCGCCATTGTGTAGACAGCCGACGGACCTTTGGAAACCGCGTATATCAAGCCGCCTAGAGATGGGCCTAGAATCGTCCCGCACTGATTGACGGAACCGTTCCATGCCACCGCGTTCTGGAAATGTTCTTGCGGGACGATCTGAGGCAGCATCGCCCGGCTAACGGGGCCATTGAACGAGCGAACGACACCGATGAGCACCACCACCGAATAGATGGGGTAAATTGCATGCATTCCCCGCAGGGCAGAGAACAGCAGCAGACCAGAGCAGATCGAAAATCCAGCGTAGCAAGCGATCAGGAGTTTGCGGCGGTCGAACCGATCCGCCGCATGTCCCGAAACGAGAAACAGGAGAATGCCCGGCGTGAACTGTGCGAGACCCACGAGACCCAGGTCGAGCGGCCGCTTCGTGATTTCATAGATTTGCCATCCGACCGCAACCGACTGCATCTCTAGCCCGGCGACGATGAAAAACCGCGCCAACTGATAAACCGCAAAGTCGGGATGGGTGAAAGCAACGCGCCCAGCGCGTGAGGGGTTCCCCGGTTCGGACATCGCAATCTACTGTGCCACAAAATCTAATTTTCCACGAGGGCCGGGAATTAAACAGAGCGGCGAGCGTTCATGGGACATGGAGCGGCAACCAACACTTATTCTCGCAATTTCAAACGACAATCCGGGGGATGAGATATTCCTGCAAACGTCGGATTTCTGAAACAGGGAAGCGGTCGAGCAGAATCCCCATCTGCGTGCTGCTCAATATACGCACGATGGTTCCCAACCCGACGATTGGCTCCATGCCCTCGAGGAGATACAGTGTGATTTCCACCAGAGATCCAAGAGGCAATGTGTGGGGAACTCTAATTAACGCACCGTTCAAGCTGATATCGATCGTTTCGCCTACGACTTCTGCTTTGTCGGACTTTAGCTGAACTTTGACTTGTAGGGGGATTCTCCGGAAGCGGCGCTTCTCAGATTCGATCGCTACCTGGGTTGCACAAATCAGACTCATCAAGCGAGCTTTATCAATTGGTTTGTAAACAAAAAAACTAGCCCCGGCTTCAAACGCCCGCGAGAGCGCGCCCGGACGTTGATCGTCGCTCAACAAAATGATCAATGTCGTTCGGTTAAAGCCTGACTTGCGCATTTTTCGGACGAGTTCAATTCCGTCCCCGGATGCTGTGCAGAGGCCAATGACGATCACATCAAACTTCTCCTCGCAGAAATGGTGATCCGTTTCGATATTTTTCGCCGGGATTACAGCTTCTATATCAGCTGACCGCAGGACGTCCTGGATGAGCGCGCACATGACCGGTTCCTCTTCGACGACAAGAGCGCGTTTCTGCGCAACCTTGGACCCCTTGGCACGACTGGAGTCTTTCTTGCCCGATTCACTGTTAGTTTCGACCTTCACAATCCAACCCCCTCCCGCCTCGGAATCTGAATTGTGCCGGACGGCGCCTCACGCTGAACATCGTGCCTTGCCCGCTATGCGAGCTTCCAATTCCCATCGTTTCGTCTTGCTGGGTCGGGAGCTTCTTGAATCGCTGGTCATGTGGGAAGTCTGCTGGCCCTGCATACATCATATGAATTCAATTGCCATATTCCTTGGGTTCAGATGCCCCGCGCTAAGGCCATGTCCGGTACCAGGCCATCGGACCGAGAAACCTCGTAGTAATCAAACCGCACGCTAACACCTTGCAAGGCGCCCGGAGAGCGACCCGGTTGGACCCGCATCACCTTGCCTGCGCAGCGCCATTCAACCGTTGGGTCGCCCGTGACTTCCCTTGGCATGTCCAGTCTGATCTGCATCATTGCGCCTTCCGGCGGCGGCGTGTCGGTTTCATAGTAAGCGCCACACTCGGACACATTGAGCGAGTCGACTCTTTGCTCCGGCGCCTGGGACTTCCACGAGCGGATATACAGCGGGATAATGAGACTAAAACGCTGCGCTAAACGTCTGTCAGAAAGTTTCATGCGAATACCTCGGCGCCCGCATACAGAAAGACGCAGTCTAATCACTTGCAAGATGCGGGAACGATACGTCCGGTCCCCGGCTCGCCACCGGAAGTCAGCCGCGGGATCTTCTTTCCAAAGCGTTCGATGAAGATGAATGCCTTCGGGCGAAGTGAGAAGTGCTTGTTTGAGTGACGGCTAGTCTTGAAACTCTTTCGGCCGTTCATGGGGAGCCCCCCTAATCCATTGAGCCGGCGCATCCCCGACTGAACTCGGTCTGCTCCTTGGCGAGCGAAGCTTTTTTCTTTTGACACGCAGGGAGCTGGACTAAAATTTCTCAGGGCAATCTAGAAGGGGGGAGAACTGCGCGGGTAGAACCGGTTGCCGAACTCGCTTCCAACCTGCACCTGTACCTTGCGCCGAAGGCTACCCGGTGTCAATAGATATAGAATTAATTCGAGCTGGCCTGGTTCAAAACGGCGCACGGTGCTGCGCTTTGCGATGCAAATTCTCCAACTCGTTGCCGGTGTCACACACTTCGGTTCGCTGAGAGCGAGTAACAAGTGCAGTCGCGGAAATCAGGTGTCCGCGCTTCCGGACCTATCTGGCGGGCAGAGCCTTTAAGTAGTATTATAGTAGGATGAAAGAGAAGGCATCCATCACACTATCATCGGACATCCTGGCAAAAGTGGACCATCTGGCTGGTTCCAAGCTCTCGCGTTCAGCACTTATCGAGCACGTCCTTCGCAGCTACTTCCGTGAACGCAGCCGCAGGAAGATACATGCTCGCGATTTGGAACGCATCAACGCCGCTGCGGATCGGCTGAACTCGGAAGCCGCGGATGTCCTGGATTACCAGGCGGCCCAGGATTGAGCCGTTCCGGCGGGGGCGCGCGTGAGACGAGGTGAGCTGTATCGCGTGTTGAGGCCGGGCGGAGATCCAAAGCAACACCGAATTTTTGCGATCGTTAGCCGCCAGGCGCTCATCGATTCTCGCTTCTCGACCGTTGTTTGCGCTCCTATTTTCAGCAGCGGCGTGGGACTATCAACCCAAGTCTCAATCGGCCCCGAGGAAGGTCTCAAACATCCGAGTTGGATCATGTGCGACAATCTTGTAAGTATGCGCAAGTCTGAGCTGACCAATTATGTGGGATCACTCTCCAGGCCGAAACTTGCAGAGTTGGACCGCGCGCTCAAGATGGCTCTGGATCTAAAATAAAAAGCCGATCGCATCCATCCGCAACTGTATTTCAAAGCGCTTTGTTTGAGTATCCGCGGCATGTGTGATACGAACTTCCTTGCATCGGAATCTAGCGCTCGTTTGCAATGCGGCACGTTCCAGATCGGCCCGATTCGACTAGGAGAAATGCATGGCGCACAGCAGGAAAGTAGCCTTGGTTACAGGTGCGGCCACCGGAATTGGCCGCGCTGCGGCCGTGGCACTGGCGGAAGTGGGATTCGATGTGGTCATCAACTACAGCCGGAGTGAGCAGGCGGCTCGTGCAACGGCAGAGCAGGCGCAGGCAAAAGGCGCGAAAACGCTGCTCTTCAAATGTGACGTCAGTGATGATCTTTGCGTTCGCAAGATGCTCGAAGCGGCCAAGCAGGAGTTCGGCCGTCTCGACGCGCTGGTGAACAATGCAGGCACAACGACGGATATCAAGGCCAAGGACTTCGAAGCAATAACAGCCGAGGAATGGGACCGCGTTTTCGCGGTCAATGTTCGTGGAATGTTCCAGGTTACGCGCGCCGCCGTGCCTCTTCTGAAGATCGCACACGGCAGTATCGTCAATACAGCCAGCATCGTCGGGCTGCGGCCAGGCCCCCAGCCTCTGCCTTACGCCGCAAGCAAAGCCGCGGTCGTGAGCCTTACCAAGCTGCTGGCACTCAATCTGGCTCCGGAAATCCGTGTGAACGCGGTGGCCCCGGGGTGGATGGAGGGCGAATGGATGGTGCGAATGCTCAAGGACAAGTATGATGATTTGATGGAGCGCCGCGCGAAACACACTCCGCTGCGCCGCGTCGCGACGCCCGAGGATGTGGCTGAAGTCATGGTCAATTTGATTGTGAGCAACCGATTCGTCACCGGCGAAATCATTGTGATCGACGGGGGATTTGCAGCTACAACTTGAGCCAAAAGGGAGAGCCGATGTTGGAAGGAGTCGTTCCGTTTCCGCCGGAATTCGCGAAGCGCTATCGTGAGCGAGGATATTGGGCTGACAAATCGCTCGCGCAGGAATTCGAGGTCATTTTTGAACGCTTCGCGGAACGCGTCGCCCTGATCGACCGCGACCGGTCCATCACGTATGCCGAGCTCGGCCGCTTGTCGAGCAACCTGGCCCTGCATCTTCTGGGTGCAGGCCTTGTGCCACTCGATCGCGTCGTCGTTCAACTGCCGAACGTGGCCGAATTCGTGATCCTATACTTTGCCCTGCAAAAGATAGGGTGCGTCCCAATTGCGGCTCTCGTAACTCACCGGTACGCGGAAATCAGCCAGTTCGTAAAGATCTCCGGCGCTACGGCCTGCGTGATCCCCGACGGCCATGGTGATTGTGACTATGCCGAGATCGTCTCCCGCATTCGAAAAGAGAGCCCCACGTTGAAGCTGCGGATCATTCTCGGCGAGCTACGCGAAGGGTTTCTGTCGCTCTCGGACATGGTTGCAACGCCTGCGAAGCTTCCAGAGTCGGCCCTCTCCGCGATACGGATTGACCCGACTGATCCCGCGGTTTTTCAATTGTCGGGCGGGACCACGGGCATCCCGAAACTGATTCCGCGCACGCACAACGACTACGCTTACAATTCCAAAACTGCAGCGGGCGTTTGCGGTGTTACCGCGGATTCGATTCTTCTGATCGTGCTTCCGATCGCGCACAATTTGCCACTGGCGTGTCCCGGCGTTCAGGGCTTCATGTTTCACGGCGGGAAAGTGGTTCTCAGCGCGAGCACCAAGCCGGACGACATATGCGCGCTGATCGAGAAACATCGTGTTACACATCTAAAAGTTGTTCCCGCGTTGCTGATTCGTCTCCTCAACGATCCCGCGGTGAAACAGCATGATCTTTCCTCGCTGCGTTACATTCAAAGCGGCGGGCAACGGCTCCAGCCGGAGGTGCGCTTGCTCTCGAGGAAACTGATCCCAAGCGCCTTCGTCCAGGAAAACTTCGGGATGTCGGAGGGCCTAATCATGTTCGTGCGCATTGACGATCCTGAGGACGTTTGCCTGGAAACAGTAGGACGTCCCGTCAGCCCGGATGACGAAGTGCGAATCACCGATGACGACGGTAAAGAAGTCCCCTTCGGCGAGGTGGGCGAACTGTGCTGCCGTGGCCCATACACATTGCGGGGCTACTTCGGCGTGCCGGACTATAACGCCCGCACCTTCACTCCGGACGGTTTCTACCGCTCGGGCGACTTGATGCGGCAGCATCCCTCGGGAAATTATATGGTCGAGGGACGAAAAAAAGACCTGATCAATCGCGGCGGCGAAAAAATCAGCGCGGAGGAAATCGAAAACCTTATCCTTTCGCATCCGGCCGTGAAAAACGTCGCCTGCATCGCCGTTCCGGACCCCGATCTGGGCGAACGAATGTGCGCGTGCGCGTTGTTGCGGGATGGCGCAAGCCTGCGCTTCGACGAACTGAAAACTTTTCTGCTCGGGAAAGAAATTGCCAAGTATAAGCTTCCAGAGCGCCTGGAAATTCTGCCGGATTTCCCATTGTCGGCGTTCGGCAAGGTCTCCAAGAAAAAACTCGTGGAAATGATTTCCCCAATAGTCAAAGCAGAGCGGACAGAGCGGCGCCGTCCGACTGCGTAACTCGCAATTCGTAATTTTCATCGGGGAGTTTTGTGAGAATCATCGACGTTCATTGCTACCCAAACACCAAGGAATGGATCGCGTGCCAGAAACCGTACGTGGATGCGCTGGCGAAGTACTGGAAGCGGGCTTGGGTGCCGAAGTTGGAAGAAGAAGTTGTCAAGGATTTCACCGATGCGGGCGTAGAGGCGATCCTGGTGGCGCTCGATCTGGAAACAACCGTCGCGACGCCGCCCTGCTCGAATGATTATGTGTCGGCCATGCAGAAACGGCATCCGGACCGGATCATTCAAGCTTGGGCCGCGGTTGATCCGTTCAAGGGTGAGGCCGCTATTCGTGAAGCAAAACACGCGATCGATGATCTTGGAATGTTGGGGTTCCACTTCCATCCCATCATGGGGCATTTCGCCGTTAACGACATGCAGCTCTATCCGCTCTTTGAGGTCATCAATGAACTGAACGTGCCGGTGATGATCGACGTTGGCACGACCGGGATGGGTGCGGGCATGCCCGGCGGGATGGGCGCCAGGATTCGCCATGCGCATCCGTCGGCGATCGATGATCTTGCGGCCGACTTTCCGGACCTGACTATCATCGCCGCGCACATAGGCTGGCCGTGGGTTGAGGAGATGACGGCGGTAGCTCTGCACAAGGGCAACGTCTTTTGGGAAGTGTCCGGCTATGCGCCGAAATATTTTCCGCCATCACTGGTCCACGACATTCAAGGGCGATTGAAGGACAAAATTCTCTTCGGCAGCGATTATCCCAGCATTCCGTATCCGCGCCTGCTGCGCGAGTGGGATGAACTCGGGTATTCGGACGACATCAAGGAGCTTGTGTTCTACCGAAATGCGGAGCGCGTGCTGGATCTCGGCAAGTCCGCGGCGTAGCCAGTTTCAGACGCAGCCAATCGCGGGAGGAATCCAACGGGCATGTCCAATGCATTCATTTGTGATGGAATTCGAACGCCGATCGGCCGGTATGGCGGTGTGCTCTCCCAGGTCCGCACCGACGATCTGGCCGCAATTCCATTAAAGACCTTGCGGGAAAAATTCGAGCGGAGTGATTGGGAATCGGTCGACGAAGTTATCTTCGGTTGCGCGAACCAGGCTGGGGAGGACAACCGCAATGTAGCGCGTATGGCGTCGTTGCTGGCCGGCATTCCCTGCAGCGTGCCGGCCGCAACGGTGAACCGGTTGTGCGGCTCGGGGATGGAAGCGGTCTCGGTGGCGGCGCGCGCTATCGCCGCCGGTGAAATCTCACTGGCGATTGCGGGCGGCGTGGAAAGCATGAGCCGCGCGCCGCTCGTGATTCCCAAGGCGGCGTCCGCTTTCTCGCGTACCGCGGAAATCTATGACACCACCATCGGCTGGCGTTTCGTCAATCCGCTGATGGTGAAAATGTACGGGACCGCCTCCATGCCGGAAACGGCTGAAAACGTCGCGGAAAAATACAAGATCGACCGGACTTCGCAAGATTGCTTCGCACTGCGCTCGCAACAGAAGGCCGCAGCGGCGCAGAAGGCGGGAATCCTCGCGGAG
>Ga0209117_1000524_pt1 | contig 15354 bp, 16 predicted proteins | sample BlaSpr_A8_OM2_M2_FD_187978 | JGI IMG/M metagenome (GOLD analysis project Ga0209117, IMG submission 187978) | Forest soil microbial communities from Thunder Bay, Ontario, Canada - Black Spruce, Ontario site 2_A8_OM2_M2 (SPAdes) (version 2) | ecosystem: Environmental > Terrestrial > Soil > Boreal...
TACCCATCGGCACGTAGGCGAACTCGGCGGGGGCATGCGCGTCGGCGTCGAGCGCGAAGGTGCATCCCAGCTCGAGGGCAAGTCGCGCCATCTCGGGCGAGAGGTCCATTCGCGCAGGGTCGCAGTCGATCTCGAGCGCGACCTTGTTGCGCGCCGCTTCCTTGAAAACTGCTTCGATGTCGTACGCCGCACCTTCGCGTGATCCGGGCCGGCGTCCTGTCGGGTGACCGATCACGTCGACGTGTGGGTGCGAGACGGCGCGAAGCATGCGTTCCGTCATCGCCGCCGGTTCCTGGCGGAGCTTCACGTGGGGCGATGCGATGACCACGTCGAGCAGCTCGAGAACCATGTCCGGCAGGTCGAGCGACCCGTCTTCCAGGATGTCGACCTCGATGCCCTGCAAGAGGGACACGCCGGGCACCTGTGCCTGCACCTCGGCCATCTCTCTCGATTGCGCCAACAGCCGGTCCGCGTTGAGTCCGTTGACGACTTTGATCCGCGGCGAGTGGTCGGTCACGCCCAGGTACCGGTAACCCATGGCCTCGGCGCCTCGAGCCATTTCGAGCATGGTCGCCTTGCCGTCGCTCCACTTCGTGTGGGAGTGGATGTCGCCCTTGTAGTCGGCGAAGTCGAGCATCGACTCGTCATCCCGCGCCGGCTGCTTCATCTCTTCGCGCAGGCGGTCGAGGTAGCGGCTCTTGCCCGTCTCCAGCAATTCGGCGAGCACCTTCGCGATGCCTGCTCCGACTCCTTCCAGCGAGGTGAGCTCGTTGCGGCTGTGCAGCGTGGCCAGGTCAGGTCGCTCGACCGCGAGGGACCAGGCCGCGGTCGAGAACGCCTGGGCGCGGAACTTCTCCTTAGGGTCTTGCCGGAGCAGGTAGCCGATCTCGGACAGAACCTGCGCCGCTTCGATCGCGTCCACCTATCAATTGTGTGACCATGCCGGCATGGCCAAGAGCAAGCCTCGTCTGGGGGACCAGATTCCCGAGCTGGTGGAGTCGCTGCTGGCCGCGCTTGGGGAAGATCCGGACCGCCAGGGTCTGAAAGCGACGCCGGCGCGAGTTTCGCGAGCGCTGCGCCAGCTGACGGACGGCTACGGTGTGGACCCTCTGGACGTGGTCGCCGGCGCCGTTTTCGACCAGGACTACGACGAGATGGTCGTCGTCAAGGACATTCCCTTCTACAGCCTTTGCGAGCATCACATGCTGCCGTTCTTCGGCACGTGCCATGTCGGGTACCTGCCGAAGGGCAAGGTGGTGGGCCTGAGCAAGATTCCACGCCTCGTCGGCGTTTTCGCGCACCGCTTGCAGCTCCAGGAGCGCATGACCAAGGAGATCGCGGAGGCACTCAACGGAGCCCTGGCGCCGAAGGGAGTTGGTGTAGTAGTTGAGGCGAGGCATCTCTGCATGGAGATGCGCGGCGTTGAGAAGCCGGGCGGACAGATGATCACGTCCTGCATGCTCGGCACCTTCCGCAAAGACCCGCGCACACGGGCGGAGTTCCTGCAGCTGGTCCGACACCTCTAGCGGGGCTAGATCATCCGGCCGCTGAACCGTAGGCCGGCGCGCTACCAAACGGGAAGACCCCACCGTCTGCCGCGAAAAGCCAGTATCCGTGACCGTCCGGTGTCGCTTCCATGCCGACAATCGTGCTGTTGAGCTTGATGGCGCCGGTGCTTCCGTAGCCGACTGCGTTTCCGAATGGAAACACGCCCCCGTCCGACGCGACTAGCCAGTACCCGCCACCGTCAGGCGTGGCCTCCATGCGCACTATCGGCTTGTTCAGCTTGATGGCGCCGGTGCTGCCGTAGCCGACCGCATTGCCAAAGGGAAAGACGCCGCCATCGCTCGCAACAAGCCAGTACCCGTGCCCGTCTCGAGTGGATTCCATGTCGACGATCGGCTTGTTCAGCTTGACGGCGCCGGTGCTGCCGTAGCCCATCGCATTGCCGAACGGAAATACCCCGCCGTCGCTGGCGACCAGCCAGTACCCACCGCCATCGGGAGTGTTCTCCATCGCGACGATCGGCTTGTTGAGCTTGATGCCACCGCTGCTGCCGTAGCCGGTCGCATTGCCAAAGGGAAAGACGCCGCCATCGCTGGCGACGAGCCAGTAGCCTCCACCGTCGGGCGTGCTTTCCAGATCCACGATTGGCTTGTTCAGGTGCATCGCGCCGGCGCTGCCGTATCCGGTGGCGCCCCCGAAGGGGACGATCCCACCATCGCTGGCGCCGATCCAGTAACCGCGGCAGTCCGGAGTCACTTCGAACCCGATCACAGCATTGGGCGACGTGGCAACCGACTTCGGTGGCGGCCAAGCGCACGAGGCTGTGACCACAAGCAACAGGAGTACCGAAGTTCTCGTCAGGCCAGTCGCCTTCAGGCCTGGAGCTATCAGCAGCATGGCGCCGAGCGGCACGACCATCAGGGCGAGCATCAGAGGCGGTACTCCGCCGCCGGACGGCGTCCCGGGCAGCATGGCGGTCCCCGGGGATGCGCAAGTCGGCGTGCTAGGTGACGGGCACAATGGGCTGATTCCCTCGACGTAGCAGCGCGGCGACGGGCCTGAGCTTGGAGTCGGACGCTGGATCGGTGTTGGAGCGGACGTTGGCGGTTGCGTGGGGGGAGTCGTGGTCGTCGGCGGGGTTGTGCCCGGAGTCGAAATGGGAGTTGATGTCGGAGTTGGCGACGGGGTTGGGGTTGGTGTCGGTGTCGGTGTCGGCGATGGTGGCGGCGGTGGCGTGTCGATCGTGTACTGCGCTCGCGCGGTGGGAGTCTTCTGGCCCGCCTGCACAATATGAGCGCCGACGCTCGTATTTACGGGGGGCGACGATTTCGCCGGGACAAAGTTGTTGAGCACGGCGATGCACTGCTGCTTGTTGTTAGGGTCGTTGGTCAGGGGTACATTGCCAATCCCGTAGTTCAGTGAATCCCACCAGAAGGAGATCAAGGTGTTGGGCGAACAACCTCCTGTCGGAGGCAAGGGCATCGCGAATGTGAAGGTGGCGGGATCGGTTGGCTGTCCATGCGCTGGCGACGGGACCAACGTGTCGGCGAGAGCGATCTGAACCGAGAGCAAAGCCGCAGTGGTAGCCGCGAGAATGCCAATCACCAGCTTCACAAGTCGCCGGCGCTGCATCGGCGAGAATTGTGACGGTCGCCGCCATCGGCCTCTCAACACATAACGAACCCTTTATGTATTAGACTCGTATAAAGCAAACGTTATGTTTCTTCAGAACCAGCGCCACGAGCTTCCAGACCACTTTCTGGCTTTCGCCAACCCGACACGGCTCCGCATCCTGGAGCACCTTGGGAAGCTCGGCGAAGTGAGCGTCAACGACCTCGCCCTACATTTGCGCATGAGCCAGCCGCGCATCTCCTGGCACCTGCGGATGCTCCGCGTCGGCGGCGTCGTCCGGACGCGGCGCGACGGCCGTCAGGTCTATTGCTCCCTGGACGTCGAGAACATCGGGCGCGAGCGTGCGCGCCTGGACCAGCTGCTTGGAATCAAAGATCAAATGAAAGTTCGTGAGGAGGTTGGGGCGTGAAAAACGGTCAGAAAAACGGTCAATCGAATGGTCATCGCAACGGCAAGGTTCGCGTCGCCATAGTGGGCGTCGGCAACTGTGCCTCGTCGTTGGTACAGGGAGTGCACTACTACCGCGACGCGTCGCCCAAGGCTTCGGTCCCGGGGCTCATGCACGTCAATCTCGGCGGCTACCACATCAGCGACATCGAGTTCGTCGCGGCGTTCGACATCGACAAGAAGAAGGTCGGGCTCGACCTCTCTGACGCGATCTTCGCCGGACCCAACAACACTGTGAAATTCAGCGATGTCCCAGCAATGGGAGTCAAAGTCCAGCGTGGCATGACACACGACGGCATCGGCAAATATCTAGCGGACATCGTGCAGAAGGCGCCGGGCGAGACTTCCGACGTCGTCGGCATCCTCAAGAAAACGAAAGCCGACGTTCTGGTCAGCTACCTGCCGGTCGGGTCGGAAGAGGCGACCAAGTGGTACGTCGAGCAGGCCCTCGCAGCGGGCGTCGGGTTCGTCAACTGCATCCCGGTTTTCATCGCTCGCGAGCCGTACTGGCAGAAGCGCTTCGAGGACAAGAAACTTCCGATCATCGGCGACGACATCAAGTCGCAGGTCGGCGCGACGATCATCCATCGGGTGCTGACGCGGCTGTTCCGCGATCGTGGTGTCAAGCTCGAGCGCACCTACCAGCTCAACTTCGGTGGCAACACCGACTTCCTGAACATGCTCGAGCGCGACCGGCTGATGTCGAAGAAGATCTCCAAGACCCGGTCGGTCACCTCTCAGATGGACTACGACATGGGCGCCGAAAACGTGCACATCGGCCCGTCCGACTATGTGCCCTGGCTGAACGACCGCAAGTGGGCATACATCCGGCTCGAGGGCCGCTCCTTCGGTGATGTGCCTCTGAACGTCGAGCTAAAGCTCGAGGTCCACGACTCGCCTAACTCGGCGGGTATCGTGATCGACGCAGTGCGCTGCGCCAAGCTGGCGCTCGACCGCGGCATCGGCGGAGCACTGGAAGGACCCAGTTCGTACTTCATGAAGTCGCCTCCCGTGCAGTACAGCGACAACGAGGCTCGGCAGCTCGTGGAGGAGTTCATCGAAGGTGGCAAGGCTGGAACGAACGGCCGAGTCAAACGCGTCGCCCGCATCAAGCCCGCGACTGCCTCTGCTCGGCGCTAGTTATCGGGTCAGTGCAAGAGTCCTGCGGAGTGTTCCGCCAGGACTGCGGCATGCGGCGGCAGCGCCCGGTGGGGCGGCGTGGTTCTGGCTCAGCGCCGCCCAGCGGCGCGCGGCCCTGGACAACTACGCCGCGGCACTTGGCCAGGAACGCTCATCCCCTGAGGTTTCTCGCGTGGCCCGACGCGCGTTTCAGAACTACGGCCGCATGCTCATGGACTTCCTTCTCCTGGGCAGTCTCACCCCCGAGGAGCTCATCCGGCGCATGACGATCGACGGCCGTGACCACCTCGACGCGGCCCTCGCCGGCGGTCGTGGCGTGATCATGGCCGTGCCCCACATGGGCTCGTGGGACATGGCCGGCTCTTATGCCGGAGCCTTGGGCTACCCCATCTCGGCTGTCGCCGAGCGGTTTCCCGGATCACTCAACGAGGCAGTTGTGCGGACGCGCCGCCGGTTTGGGCTCAACGTCATCACGCTCGGGCGCTCGGCGGTTCGCGCCATCACGGAGGCACTGCACGCCAACCACATCGTCGCGCTCCTGTGCGACCTCGAGCAGGGTCCTGGTCTTGACGTTCGCTTCTTTGGCCGCCGTGCTGTCGTGCCGGGCGGGCCTGCCGCCATCGCGCTCAAGACCGGTGCTCCGTTGATGCCGGCTTATCAGTACGCCACGTCGCCCGGCCACCATCACGTGCACCTGGACCCGCCGCTTGCGATTGGGGCCGGGGAAACGAAAGAGACCTTGATGCAGCGAGTCGTCGATCGGCTCGAAGGTTTCATCAAGGAGCGTCCGGAACAGTGGTACGCATTCCGGCCCATGTTCAAGAGAGAGTGAGTGTGGCGCTACCGGGCGTTCAAGGCGGTGCAGTCGGTGGTGGAGCGGCTGCCGCACGCGTGGGCCTACGCTCTCGCGATTCTGGCGGCCCGGTTCGCATGGATGTTCTCGCCGCTGGCGCGCCCGCGACTGGAGTTCAACCTGAAGGTCGCTTGCCCGGAGCTGGAGAAGGACAAACGCAAACTGCGACGCACTTCGTGGCTCAACTTCCGGAACCACGCCAAAGCCTATGCCGACTTGATGATGCTGCCGCGCACCAACGTGGAGGCGATGCGGCCCCGCCTCCATGTCCTGGGCATGGAGAATCTGGAGCAGGCTCGCGCCCTCGGCAAGGGAGTGCTGGCGGTGTCGTGTCACATGGGCTCGTACGAGATCGTGTCAGCGATCTGGTCGGCCACCATCACCCCGGTCAGCTTGTTTGCCGAGGAACTGGAGCCGCGCCCTCTTTTCGAGTGGTATCGCGACACGCGAGCCCGCCTCGGCATCAGCGTGCTGACGCTCAATCATGGTGGCCTGCGCAAGGTCCTTCAGGCGCTGCGAGACGAGGAGATGGTGATCACGGCGATCGATCGCGATATCGCCGGCACTGGTTATCCAATGCCGTTTTTCGGCCGGCTGGCGCCGATCCCGCTAGGACCGGCAGCAATTGCTCTTCGTCTAGGCACTCCTCTTCTACCTGTTTGCGTCTACCGGTTGGCGGACGACAGCTTTCAGGCCGAGGCCGCACCTCTGATCTTCGCCGAGGACACTGGAGATCCCAAGAAGGACCAGATTCGCGCGACCGTGCTGCTGCTGCGTCAGATCGAGACGTTCATTCGGCAACATCCGGAGCAGTGGCACGTTCCACATCGCATCTGGGCCAACTCACCATGAGGTCGAGTCAATGAAGATCGGCCTCGTTTCGCCTTACGACTTCGCTTCGCCGGGAGGCGTGACCGACCACGTCAGATACCTGGCGGGTGAGCTACGGAACAAAGGCCAGGAGGTGCGCATCTTCGCGCCTTCGAGCCGCGCCGACATCGACTTCGACTCTCGTGAGTTCTATCGAATCGGCAGTCCCATCGCGGTTCCGGTCAACGACTCTGTCGCCCGGATCACACTCAGCTTTCACCTGGCCAATCGCGTGGCCGCGATCATCGAGGAGGAGCGCTTCGACGTCCTCCACTTTCATGAGCCGCTGATGCCCGCGCTGCCGATCACGATGCTTGGGGTATCGACGACCGCAAACGTCGGCACCTTCCACGCTTTCGCGCACTCCAACATCGGCTACTACTACGGCCGCGGCATCCTGCAGACCTACCTCGACCACATCCATCGCGGCATCGCGGTGAGCGAGCCCGCGCGCAACTTTTTCAATCGATACTTTCCGGACTTTCCCCTGCGGGTGATCCCAAACGGAATCGACGTCAACGTGTTCAAGCCAGGTCTTGCGCCGATCCGCCATCTGCGCGACGACTACGTGAACATCCTGTTCGTTGGGCGGCTGGAAAAGCGGAAGGGTCTCGGTGACCTGCTGCGTGCCTACGAATTCATGCGCGCCCGAGTTCCACAGAGCCGCCTCATCGTGGTCGGCGATGGACCGCTGCGAGGCAAGGTCGAGTCGTACATTGCCCGTCACCGGCTCCCGAACGTCGTGATGGCGGGCTACGTGCCCGACTCCGTGAAGCCGCGCTACTACAACAGCGCGGACATCTTTTGCGCTCCCGCCACTGGCGCCGAGAGCTTTGGCATCGTGCTCCTGGAGGCGATGGCTTCGGGCCTTCCGGTGGTCGCGACCGAGGTCCCGGGCTACATGTCGGTCCTCGAGCCCGGCCGCGACAGCCTCACAGTCCGCCCGAAGGGGTGGGCCGAGCTTGGGGCGGCGTTGATCATCCTGGCCAGGGATGCGGAGCTGCGGCGTCGCATGGGCGCATACGGACATGAGAAGGCGCGGCGGTATTCATGGGACACGGTCTCGACGCAGGTGATCGAGGTTTACGAGGAAGCGCGCGAGGCGGCACGGTTCGCGTCTCGAGTGCGAGTAGAGAGACAAGAAGAGAGCAATGTTCACAACGCGGTTTGAGGCGTGGGTCCGGCGCCAAGCGGAAGTCTTGATGTCGGCGCTCGGGCGGGTGCCTTTGACGCCGAACCAGGTCACCGTCGTGGGGCTGGTATTGACCTTCTTCGCAGCCACGCTTGTCGCCTTTGGCGAGCTGCGCTGGGCCGGCGTGGTGCTGATCGTCGCCGGTACCTGCGACATCCTCGATGGTGCGCTGGCGCGCTCGACCCACACGAGCTATCCATATGGCGCGTTTCTCGACTCGACGCTCGACCGCTACTCGGAGGGGGCGATCTACATCGGCCTCGCCGCGTACTTCGTCAGCGCGGGCGGGCCCTACCAGCGGTGGTTGGTGCTCGCGACGTTCGCCGCTCTGGCCGGGTCGTTCCTAGTGAGCTACGTTCGGGCTCGAGCGCAAAGCCTCGGGTTCACTTGCGAGTCAGGACTGTTCGCGCGACCTGAGCGCGTGGTCGTCACCGTGATCGGCCTCGTCTTTTCCGGAGTATTCGGCGGGTGGGTGCTCTATGCGGTCGTCTTTCTCCTGGCCGTGCTCACCAACCTGACCGCGCTGCAGCGGATACGCGAGGTCTGGCTGCAGGGTCGCGCACAGCGCCTGGCGATCGAGCGCGAAACCAAAGCTAGGCGAGCGGCTCCGCCCCAGACGCCGTGACTGATCCTGTCTTGACTGATCCTTTTTTGGGCGTTGCCGGCCACACGCAGGCATTGGACCAGCTGCGCTCGCAGTTAGACAGCGAACGATTGGCGCATGCCTATCTCTTCGTCGGGGAGTCCGGGCTCGGCAAGTCGATGGCCGCCCGAGCGCTCGCGACCACGCTTCTGCCCGAGGCGCCGCTCACCCGGCACCCCGACTACTGGGAAGACGATCGCATCAAGCCGCTGTCGATCAACGAGATCCGCCTCCTGCCCGACAAGCCGCCGGAGTTCCACGAGATGTCACTCCAGGCGTTTCTCAACCTCAAGCCGGCGGTCGGCTCACGTCGGGTGGCGCTGGTCACCAACGTCGGACGCCTGCGCGATCAGGACCAGAGCGTCTTGCTGAAGACGCTGGAAGAACCGCATCCGCACCGGGTGATCATCCTCACCTCACCGAGCCTCAACCCGTTTGTTGTGCTGCCCACTGTCGTATCACGCTGCCAGCGCGTGTTCTTCCATCCCGTGCCTTCGCCTCAGATCGAGAAGCTGCTGACGGCCGGCGGGGCGGATGCATCGCGCGCGCGGCTCATCGCCGAACTGGCTCGCGGCCGCCCGGGCTGGGCGATGCGGGTGGCCGGCGATCAGAGCGTGATCGACCTCCACGTCGCCTGGACTCGACGTCTGGAGGAGATCTTCGGAGCTCCCGCCGACGTGCCTCTCCAGGTGGCGGCCGAGCTGGACATGGGTCAAATGGCGTGGCGGCGGACTGAAGGTGAGGCCGAGGATCCCGCCCTCTTCGCGATCGCAAGCTGGCAGATCGAGCTGCGTAAGAGGATGCTGGCGAGCCGAGGTCGGGAGCAGGGCCGGTGGGCCCGGCTGGTCGAGCTTTCGTACGACACGCTTGGCTACCTCGAGCAGAACGTCAGCCCCCGCCTAGCCCTGGAGACTTTCTTACTCGAATGCCGAAAAGCTTCCTGAAAAAGAGCCTCGAGGGCTTTCACCCGTACGTACCGGGCGAGCAGCCGCCTGACGGCGAGGACTGGGTCAAGCTCAACACCAACGAGGCGCCGCTGCCTCCATCGCCGAAGGTGATCGAAGCGGTGAGGGCCGCCGCAGGCGATTCTCTGCGCCTGTACCCCAGCCCCACCGGGGCTCCGGCCCGGCGTGCGATCGCAAAGCATTTCGACCTTGACCCGGCGCAGGTTGCGCTTGGAAATGGGGGGGACGAGCTGATCGAGATGTGCTTCCGCGCCTTCGCCGGCAAGGGAGACCGCGTCGCCTATCCCACTCCGACCTATCCGCTGTTCGAGCCCCTGTGCCGGATACACGAGGTCGTGCCGTCGCCTCACCCGAGCGCGGAGGCATTCACTTGGTCCAGTGACCTGGTGGACGACTCGGCGCCGCTCAAGTTCCTGGTCAATCCCAATTCGCCGACGGGTACCTGGCACGGTCGCGCATCCGTCGAGCGCGTTCTCTTGCGGTCGGCGGGCGTGGTCGTCCTAGACGAGGCGTACGTCGATTTCGCCATCGAGTCGCAGCTCGAGCTCCTGGCTAAGCACGAGAACCTTCTCATCCTGCGAACGATGTCCAAGTCCTACGCGCTGGCGGGCATGCGGATCGGCTTCGCGCTGGGAAGCCCTGAGCTGATCGGCGCCCTCGATGCGGTCAAGGACTCGTACAACATGGACCGGCTCGCCATCGTCGCCGCGGTTGCCGCGATTGAGGACGACTCGCACCATAAAGAGATCGTCGACTACGTCGTGTCCGAGCGCGTCTGGTTGGAAGACCAGCTTCGCGAATTGGGCTTCGAGCACTACTCGCCTTCGGCGGCAAACTTCGTGTTCGTCAAGCCCTCGTTGGGCAACTCAGCCGCGGCGGTCGCGGATGCGCTTCGAGAGCGAAGAATCCTCGTCCGGCATTACGATCGTGACCCAATCGCCGGCTGGTTCCGCATCACTGTCGGCACACGCGTCCAACACGAACGCCTTCTGGCGGCTTTGAAGGAAATCTTGATTTGACACCGACTCGTGACGAAGCGTGGGAGCTCGTGACCTCGATGACCAAGACCGACCAGCTGCGGCGCCACATGCGAAGCGTCGAGGCGGCAATGCGCGCGTATGCACGCCGCTTTGGCGAGGATGAGGAGCGCTGGGCCGTATTGGGACTGATCCACGACTGGGACTACGAGTCTGGTCCGACCCTTGACCTCCATCCGATGCGCGGGATCCAGATGCTGCGCGAGCGAGGCTGGCCTGAGGACATCCTCGACGACATCGCGTCTCATGCCGACTACTTGAGTGTTCCGCGCGACACCAACATCCGCAAAGCGCTCAATGCCGTGGATGAGATGTCTGGGTTCATCATCGCGTGCGCGCTGGTCAAGCCCGACAAGTCGCTGAGCGCGGTCGAGCCCAGCACCGTGCGCAAGAAGATGAAGGACAAGGCGTTCGCGCGAGGCGTGCATCGCGAGGAGCTCGTCGCGGGAGCCGAACAACTCGGTATACCCTTCGACGAACACGTGGAGATTGTTCGCGACGCCCTGAAGCCGATCGCAGAGGAGCTGGGATTGAAACCATGAGCGCCGCAAAGCCCCGGATTCTCTTGATGCACCCGATCCTCGACCCAGGCCCTGCCATCCTTGCGGAGGCAGGTGAGGTCGTCGCGTATCCCGCGGGCGCTGCGCTGGATGAGACGAGCATCCGGCAGGCGGCGGACGGTTGCATCGGAATCGTGAGTCAGCTCATGGATCCGATCCGCGAGACAGTGCTGTCGACGCCGGGGCTGAAGATCGTCAGCAACGTCGCGGTCGGTTTCGACAACATCGACATCGACGCCGCCACAGCGCACAAGGTCATGGTGACCAACACGCCCGGTGTGCTCGACGACGCGACAGCCGATTTTGCATTCACGCTGCTGATGGCCACCGCGCGCAGGATCGTCGAGGCGGACACCTTCACCCGTCAGGGAAAGTTCAAGGGTTGGGCGATCGACATGATGCTCGGCGCCGACGTGTTCGGCGCCACGCTGGGCCTGATCGGCGTAGGCCGGATCGGCCGAGGCGTCGCTCATCGCGCCAAGGGATTCAACATGCGAGTGCTCTACTACGACCCGCACCCGCTGCCGCCAGATGCCGAGCAGCAGTTCGCCGCGACGAGGGTTGAACTGGGCAGATTGCTCGCGGAATCCGATTTCATATCGGTGCACGTGCCTCTGACACCGGAGACGCACCACCTGCTCAGCACGCCGCAGTTCGCACTGATGAAAAACACCGCAATCGTCATCAACACCTCACGCGGGCCGGTGGTGGACGAGGCGGCGCTGGTCGAAGCGCTGAATGCGAAGAAGATCGCGGGCGCGGGGCTCGATGTGTACGAGCGCGAACCGGCGGTTCATCCAGGCTTGATCCCGATGCCGAATGTCTTGCTCGCGCCGCACATCGCTAGCGCCACGACCCGCACCCGGTCGGAGATGTCCGCCATGGCCGCGCGGAACATGGCGACGGCGGTTCGTGGCGGCCGGCCGCCGAACCTGATCAACACCGAGGTCAAGAAATAGCCCTCGCGACGCGCTATCGCCTGATGGCCCTCGATCTCGACGGCACCATCCTCGATCTGAGGTTGAACCTCGACCCGAGGGACGTCGAAGCGCTGGGCAGAATCATTCGCGCGGGCGTGACTGTCGTCGCGTGCACCGGCAGGCCGTTTCCCGGTGCCCTTCCATGGGTTCAGAAGCTCGGCCTCGAGGGTCCGATCATCTGCTACCAGGGCGCCGAGGTCCGGATGCCGGACGGAAGCAGCATCCTCGACCACGGCGTGGGGCATGACCTCGCGATGGAGGTGATCAGTTTCGCTCGCGACCGCGGACTTCACGTCCAGGCCTATCGAGACGATCGGCTGATCGTCGAGCGCGACCGGCCCGAGGCGCACGAATATGCGAACCACGCCGGGATGGAGATCCATGTGGTCGGCGACCTGGATGCCGCGATGGGGCCCACAACACCGAAGCTGGTGATCGTGTCGACCGCGCAGACGCTCGAGGCGCTGCTGCCGGAGGCCCGGAAGCGGTGGCAGGGAAGGCTGAACGTCGCCACTTCCACACCCACGTATCTCGAGTTCACGAGCATCGAAAGTGACAAGGCTTCGGCGCTTGCGTTCCTGTGCGAGCGGCTTGGCATCAGGCAAGATCAATCCGTGGCGGTGGGTGATGGACGCAACGACGCGTCGATGATTGCGTGGGCAGGCCTCGGCGTAGCGGTCGAAGGCTCTGAGCCGGAGGTGATCGCCGCCGCGGATCGGACGATTCCTGGACCGGGCCGCGGCGGAATCAAGCAGCTGGCCGACGTGTTGATCGGAGCCGGCGGCTAAATGGGAACGCTGCTGCTCGTCCACGCGCATCCCGACGACGAGGCGATCTCGACCGGCGGAGTGATGATGAAGGCGAAGTCGCATGGCCATCGTGTGGTTCTGGTCACCGCAACGCGGGGAGAGGTGGGCGAGATCTACAACATGGATCCAGAAGCAAGCCGCCCTCGACTTGGCGAAATCAGGACTGAAGAGTTGAAGGCCGCAGGCGAGATTCTCGGCGTCGACCGGATCGAGTTCCTCGGCTACCGGGATTCAGGCATGGTGGACACGCCGGACAACAAGGACCCGCGGTCTTTCCACCAGGCGCGTCTCGACGAAGCCGCCGCCAAGCTTGCGGTGTTCATTCGCGAGGAGCGCCCCGATGTGGTCGTGACGTACGCGGAAGATGGCATCTACGGACACCCGGATCACGTCAAGGCGTATCACGTCACGAACGCGGCGCTGGATCTGCTCGAGCGCGAGGGTTGGGCGCCGAAGAAGCTCTACTACACGGCAATTCCGCGTTCGATGATGGAAGCGTTCGCGAGCCAGATGCCTGAGGAGGCGCAGCGCCAGCAGAACACCAACATGCGAGTGGCGGGGACGCCCGATGAGCTGGTGACGACACGGATCGACGTTCACGACTATGTCGATCAGAAGCGCAAGGCCTTCGCCGCGCATTCGAGCCAGAACGACCCCAATTCGTGGTTCGCGACGATGGCAAGCCAGATCTACGAGCTCGCGTTCGGCACCGAGTACTACCAGCTGGCGCGAGGCAAGCTGGTCACGGAGCCGCCCGAGCCCGATCTGTTCGCAGGTATCAGCTAGGGCCGGCAGCCCCAGGACGCTCCGCCCTCGCCCCATCCGAGTACGTACCAATTCAGCGTGATTGTTCCGGTGCACGTTTTTGATGTGCCGAGAACGGTGACGGGATACGTGACGGTACCCAGACTCCACTCCGGATTTCCAAGCTTGTAAGCATTGCCGCCCGGAAAGAACCGTCCGGTATTGAAGAGTCCCTGAACGACGAGTGGTGGGCGGCCGAAGTAGTTGAAAGCGATCGTAAACAACATCGCGATGGCCAGAACGATGCCGGCAACACGCCGCGTTTGCGAGCTCATGTTTCGGGTCGCGCCCGGCTCGAGCGCGTGATGACGATAAACGACCGTCGTGCCCGCGGCCAGGTCGCCAAGCCGCTGACTCTTCGCAGTGAACAGAACGGAAACGCCTCCGAGCAGATAAAGCATCGGCAGAAAATCAATCGGTTTCAGTACATTGCGGATTACGACAGCTCTCACATCGAGAGGCTTCTCGTCGACGCGGACAACCCGCAGCCGTGCCCAGTACTTGCCAGGCGACGCGCCGAACAGAGCCTCTGGCACCGCGAAGTACAGGATGCCAAGTAAGGTCAGCCACGGCCAGGCTACTGTGGTGCTGCTTGTGTAGTGGAAGGACGCGGGAGATCCCGACGTTATCTGTTCCACCCCATAGACATTGGTGGCCACCAGGCTGAGGACGCTTACGGCGATGCTGTCGACAATCAGTGCCAGAACGCGCGCCAACCGAGCTTCACGGGAATGGTGAGCTAGTTCGGACTGGACTGCGCCGATTCCGGCGACCGCCATGACGCCGAAATCATCTCACGTAAACTCGGGTCGAGATGGAGGTCCTGAAGATCACGCCGCGCGGCTACTGCCATGGCGTGGTGGACGCATTTCGGATCGCCAAGCGCGTGCGAGAGGAGACGGACGGGCCGGTGCACATGCTCGGCATGCTCGTCCACAACACTCACGCGACCGACGGTTTGCAGGAGCAGGGTATCGCCCTGGTGGACCAACCCGACCGATTCGCCGGCTTGAGCCAGATCAAAGAGGGGACGGTCATCTTCACTGCCCACGGCGTGTCACCGCAGGTCAAGCAGCGCGCGGTCGAGTTGGGCTTGAAGCCGGTCGATGCCACGTGTAGCGACGTTGTGCGCACGCATGAGCTGGTCGCCGACCTCGCCAACAAGGGTTACGAGGTCGTTTACATCGGACGCAAAGGCCACCCGGAGCCGGAAGGTGTGATGGGCGAGGCGCCGGGCAAGGTCCACCTGGTCCAGGATCCCGAGGACATCGACGCGCTCGACCTTAAAGGCGACCGGATCGCCGTCACGTGCCAGACGACGCTTTCCGTCTGGGACACCGAAGACCTGATCGGCCGCGTCACGGCCCGTTACCCGCAGGCGGAGGTGCACAACGAGATCTGCCGGGCGACCCAGGAGCGGCAGGAGGCGGCGGTGGAAGCGGCCCAGCACGTTGACCTCGTGATCGTCGTCGGAAGCCCTCGCTCGTCCAACTCGCTGCGGCTGGTCGAGGTGGTCAAGAAGCTCGGTCAGAAGCCCGCGTACCTCGTCGACAAGCTCGAGGATCTCGACCTCAAATGGTTCGCGGGCGCAAGGAAAGTCGGCGTGACCAGCGGAGCATCAACGCCGACGCAACTCACCCGCAGGGTGATCGAGTACCTGGAGACGCTGGAAGTCCCCGCCTAGCCTCTTAGGTTCGGCGCAGCCGCCGGATGACCCCACTCAGGCCGCCACGCTCGGCGGCAGCGGACGGGGCGGGCGAAGGTGGAGGAGGCGCCGGTTCAGTGGGAGGAGCCGAGCTTCCGGCTGGCTCCCCTGTCGGCGCCGACGATGCGCCGGAAGGCCGCCGCCGCCGCCGCCGCCTCGCCGGACCTGCCGCCCGCTCCGGCTTGGCCGTTGCTGCGGGCGGGGCGGCGAT
>Ga0209117_1000525_pt1 | contig 15352 bp, 14 predicted proteins | sample BlaSpr_A8_OM2_M2_FD_187978 | JGI IMG/M metagenome (GOLD analysis project Ga0209117, IMG submission 187978) | Forest soil microbial communities from Thunder Bay, Ontario, Canada - Black Spruce, Ontario site 2_A8_OM2_M2 (SPAdes) (version 2) | ecosystem: Environmental > Terrestrial > Soil > Boreal...
CGCCCGCGCGTCCAGTCACCACCGGCGCCCAGTCCGCGGGTGATCTTGCTCCCCATCTGGACCTTGACGTCGGCCTGGCAGCGTTCAAGCGCCTGCTTGTCGGTGTTGACCGCGATGAATTCGACTTTGAGCGATTTCGAGATCATGCGGTTGACGGCATTGCCGCCGCCTCCACCGCAGCCGACGACCTTGATTCGGGCTCGCCCTTCGTGCAACAGACTTTCCTTCATGGTTTCCTCCTGATCCGAATTTGCTTTGGCTATGGCGAGCTCCAGCTGGTTTCGGGTTTGCTCTCTAGAAAAAATCGCGCAGCCACCTCACTGTTTTTTGATACGTGTTGCCGAACGTCACGGTCTGGCGGGGTCCATACCCCCGGACCGGTGCGCGCGATCCCCACTTCACCAGACCTGTAGCGACCGCGAACGACGGTCCCTGCGCCTTGTCGGCCAGGCCCACGAGCCCTGTCGGCTGGCCGAGACGGGCGGATGTGTTGAAGACGTGCTGGGCGGCGTCCATCGTGCCCATCAGCCGCGACCCGCCGCCGGTGACGACGACGCCCGCCGGGAGCAGCTGGTCGAAGCCTGTCTTGCGCACCTCTTCGCGAGCCATCTGGAAGATCTCGCGCATGCGCGGTCCGATGATCTCGGCGAGAAAGCGGCGCGGAAGGGCGGTGATCCTGTCGCCACCGACCTGCCTCACCTCGACCTTCTCCGCGTGGTCGATCACCTCGGCGAGCGCGTGGCCGTAGTTGAGCTTGAGCATCTCTGCCTCGTCGAGCGTGGTCCTCAGTCCGATGGCTATGTCGCTGGTGACGTGGTTGCCGCCGACGGGCAGTACCGCCATGTGTCTTGCAGAACCTTCGTTGTAGACAACCACGTTGGTGGTGCCGGCGCCGATCTCGATGAGGCAGACGCCGAGCTCGATCTCCTGCGCGCTGAGCACGCCCTCACCGCCGGCGAGTCCCGCGCAGACGACGTCTTCGACGTCGAAGCCCGCGCCGTGGACGCACTTGATGGCGTTCTGGACGGCGGTCTGGGCGCCTGTGATGATGTTGGTCTCGACCTCGAGGCGTCTCCCAGTCATGCCGATGGCGTCTCGCACCCCGTCCTGACCGTCGACGGTGTAGGCGCGGGGGATGACGTGGATGACCTGGCGGTCGGAGGCGACGCTGATCGCCCGGCTTGCCTCCACGACTCTCTGCACGTCCTCATCGCCGATCTCGTGGTCGGGCCTTGCTACCGCGACTACGCCGGTGGAGTTCTGTGACCAGAGGTGGGTGCCGCCGATCGACACCACTACCGACTCGATGCGCTGGCCGGCCATGCGCTCTGCGGTGACGGCGGCGGCCTGGATGGCCGCGATCGTCTTGTCGAGGTTCACGACCACGCCTTTGCGCAGCCCTTCGGAGGGGCTCTCGCCCACGCCGACGATGGTCACGGGCGCGCCGGGGTCGTCAGACTCGGCGATGACAACAGCGACCCGGCTCGTGCCTAGATCGAGACCGACGGTTTTCTTCCGCCTTGACAAGTTGTGCTGGGATGCCTCCTGGAACGTAGTGAATGACGTGAGATGGGGCGGGTTGCCCGGAATTATATCGGCTCCTGGGCGGGTTGGGGGGCCAGATTTTGTGGGTCGGGGGTTGGGATTGGGCACGCCTTGTGGTTGGGCGGGCGGGGGCGCGGCGCACTTTTTAGGTCGTTTTGGTGCCAAACCGACGTAATCGGCGCGGAATTAGGGCTGTTTGGCGCCAAACCGACGTTATCGCGGGGACGCTAGACAGGCGACTACAAATAGTGGCGGCGGATCGCTCCCAGGTTGTTGAAGATGCGCACCCCGAAGGCGACGATCGCGGCGATCGAAAGGTCCACACCCAGCTTGTCGCCGAAGTAGGTCAGGCCGGCCGCGAGCGTCATGTTCGTGAGCAATCCACTGAAAAACACCCGTGGCTCGAACGACCCCGCGATGTACGCCTTGAAGGCGCCGAAGATCGAGTCCAGGGCGGCGAGCAGCGCGACCGCCGTGTAGCGCGCGTAGGTGATCGGGATCGTGACCGGCGACATCAGCCCGAGCAGCACGCCCAGGGCGGCGAAGATGATCGCGACGACGATTACTTGCATGCGCTCGCCGGGGTCGGAGATGGCTGGGGCGTCGCGCCTGGCGCCGGTGTCGGCGGCTTCGGCTGCAGCGACTTGAAGCCGACGGCCGGCTCCGACGGATTCATCACGTTGACGTAATCGAGGTCAGGCGAGGAGTAGTTCACCTGGCCGGCGATTGCTTTCAGCGAGGCGACCTTATCGCGAAGCGTCGTGAACTCCTCCGGTGTCAGCACCCGGCCAAAGTAAACCTTCCACCCGCGCTTCGCGATGAGAGTCAGCTGGCCGCACGAGTCGAAGACAAAGCCAGAGACATCCTGCCCGATCAGTCCAGGCAGGCCCCGCTGGATGTTGACCAGCGCGGTGAGGAGCTGCACGTCGAGGGCACGGTCGCCAACCTTCGGGTCCGCGCCCGCCGGCCCCTGCACGTCGACCAGCGGTCCCGCCGGCGCAGCCGGGCCCAGGACTATCGCCTGGTCCGACAGGAAATAGAGCTTCCCGCTCTTCCCCGCGTGGTAGCCCGCGATGGGCTGCCACTCGCTCACCCGAATCAGGACGACTCCCGGCAGCTGCGGCACCACGGTTGCTGTGCGCACCCAGGTCTGATTCAGCAGGCGCTGACGGCTCGATTCGCCATCGACTGACAGCACCGAGGCACCCTCGATCAATCCCGCCGCCCGCCCCACCTGCGTCCTGGTCATGTGCTGCGTGCCCACCACATCGATGGTCTGCACAGCCAGCGCCGGTCCGAACCACAGCCACGCGAGCAGGGCGCATTCCGCCACGGCCGCCCCAACGGCCAGCCCCCGCCACGCCCAGTGCACGTCCGGCTCGCGCAGCGCCTGCTCGGAGCGGGTCCACAGCTGTCCCTTCAGCGGCTCGGTGTGCTCGAGGCCGCCGCGCCAATCAACGCGAGGCATCAGGGAGCGGCGGCGCCGAAACTTCATCCCGCCGGCGGCCCGACGCGGCGTTCAGCACGGCCGATGGCATGATCGACCAGCCGCTGGCACAGCTCATCGAAATTGATGCCCGCTGCTTTGGCGGCGTCCGGCAGGAGCGAGACCTCGGTCAGCCCTGGCACCGTGTTCACCTCCAAGACCCATGGGTTGTCATGCGAGTCGACGATGATGTCGACGCGCGCCATGCCGGCGCACCCGAGCTCGATGAAAGCGCGCCGTGCGACATCGGTGGACACAAGCTGGGCGCGCTCCGAGATGCGGGCCGGGATGATGTGGTGCGACTTGCCTGCGGTGTACTTGGCGTCGTAGTCGTAGACCGGGTTGTCGCTGACAATCTCCAGAGTGGGCAGCACCTGGATGTCGGGCGTCGCCAGCACGCCGATGGTGATCTCTGTTCCGGCGGCGAACTTCTGGACCATGACTCGGCGGTCGTAGCGCGCCGCCAACACGAGGCCGCTCGCCACTTCGTCCGTGTTCTTAGCGATCGTCAGGCCGATGGTCGAGCCTTCGCGCACAGGTTTGATGACGAGCGGCAGCTCGTACGTCTTGACGAGCCGCTCGACGAGCTCGACCGCGATCCCTTCCTTGATCTCCAGCTCTTCGAACATCGGGATCTTGATGTTGGCGTGCGCCATCATCGCGTTCGCGCGCGCTTTATCCATGCACAGCGCCGACGCCAGGACGCCGGAACCGGTGTACGGAAGGCCGAGCAGCTCGAGCATCCCCTGCACAGTTCCGTCTTCACCAAGCCGTCCGTGCAACGCGTTGAAGACGCAATCGAATCCGCCATCGCGCAGCACGTCCCACGTGGTGATGTCGATGTCGACGCCGGTGACCTCGTGGCTGCGGTAGCGAAGCGCGTGCTCGACCTGCGCGCCGGACTTCAGCGACACCTCGCGCTCGGCCGACTTCCCGCCACGCAGGACCGCCACCTTCACTTCTTGAACTTCCCCACCATCTCGACTTCGGTTTCCAGCTCGATGTTGAAGCGGCGCCGGACCTCGGCCTGGATGCGTTCGATGAGGCGTTTGACGTCCTCAGCGGTCGCGCCGCCCTCGTTGACGATGAAGTTGCCGTGCAGCGTCGAGACGACTGCCTTTCCCTCGCGAGCGCCTTTCAGGCCCGCGGCCTGCACCAGGCGCCCCGCCGAGTCGCCCGGCGGATTCTGGAACACGCTGCCGCAGTTCTTGGTCTTGATCGGCTGCGTCTCGTTGCGTTCCTTGGTCAGCTTGGCCATGAGCGCCTTGGCCGCCTCCCCATCCCCGCGCTCGAGCTGGATCTTCGCCTCGATGACGAGCCCGCCCTTCAGCGCTCCGTCGCGAAGGGCCGAGGTGCGGTAGCGGAAATGGAGGTCGACAGGGTTCCAGGTCTTATGGCCTTTGCCGGGCATGTAGCCCTCGACCTCGACCAAGACCTCGCGCAGCTCTTTGCCCCAGCACCCGGCATTCTGATAGACCGCACCGCCGACCGTGCCCGGGACACCGATCGCGAACTCGAAGCCGACCAGGCCCGCGTCGGCTGCGATTCGTGCGAGCCGCATCATCTTCAGGCCGGCGCCGGCATGAATCTGGCGGCCTTCGATATGGACCTCGCGATTGACGACCCTCACGACCAGGCCTTCGATGCCGGCGTCGGCGATGAGCAGGTTCGTCCCCGCGCCGAGGAGCATGTAAGGAATGCCGCGCTCAGCGGCACCTTCGATCACTTCCTCGATTGCCTGGGGCTTGCCCATCTCGACGAAGAACTCGGCGGGACCGCCGATGCCGAAAGAGTTGCTCGAAGCCAGAGGCTCGGCCTCGCTGACCCCGGGCAGCGCGCGCAGCCACTTGACTTTAGACGCGGTGCGCCAGCTCATCGCCCAACTTGTTGATGTCGCCGGCGCCCATCAGGAGCAGGAGGTCGCCCGGTCCCACCAGGCCCTCCAGCATCTCGCGCGCGGTCTTGAAATCGCCGGCATACGTCGCGTTCGGCAGCTGGTGGGCCAGGTCCGCGGCCTGGACCCCCGTCGTGTTCTGCTCGCCCGCGCCGTAGACGTCCAGGATCAGCACCTTGTCCGCACCGGTGAATGCTCGCGTGAAGTCGTGCATCAGCGCCGACAGGCGCGAGTAGCGGTGCGGCTGGAAGACGACGAGGATGCGGCGGTGTCGAAGCTCGCGGGCGGCCTCGATCGTCGCGCGAACCTTGGTCGGGTGATGCGCGTAGTCGTCGTAGACGGTCGCGCCCTGGAAGATGCCTAGCATCTCCATCCGCCGGTGCGCACCCGGGAACGATTCCAACGCGGAGGCGATCTCGGCGAACGGAATGCCAATCTCGAGGGCCATGGCGGCGGCCGCGGTCGCGTTCTGGATGTTGTGACGGCCCGGCTGTTTCAGGTTGATGCGGCCCAGCTCGTTTTCCCCGAAGTGGATCGGGAAGGGGCGAACGTTTTCGCATCGATATGTCGCATCGTGACGAAAGCCGTACGTGACGCGTCGGGCCTTGGGCTTTAGCTCGCGAGCCAGATCGTCGTCTGCGCACACGACCGCGAGTCCATCGGCGGGCAAGTTCATCACGAACCACTGGAACAGGTCGCGGACCGCGGTGACGTCCCGGAACTGATCCGGGTGGTCCAGCTCGATGTTGGTCACGATGGCCCGGCGGGGATGGTGAAGAGTGAGCGTCCCGTCCGACTCGTCGGTCTCCGCCACGAGCCACTGCGATCGTCCAGCGCGAGCGCTGGCCCCATCGCCGACCAAGACCGTAGGGTCGTAGCCCGCGGTGACGAGGATGTGCCCGAGCATGTGCGTCACGGTCGTCTTGCCCGCGGTTCCGGCGACCGCGATCGAGTCGGACTCGTTGATCAGCTCCGCGAGCATCTCGGCCCGGCTCAAAACCTTCACGCCCATCGCGCGCGCCGCATCCAGCTCCGTGGAGTGCTTGATCGCTCCGCTGTAGACGAGCAGGTCCTGGAACAGGACGTGTTCGGGATCGTGGCCGATCATGATCTTCACGCCCGCCGCCTCGAGCTCTTCGGTGGTCTCCGACGCTTTCACATCGCAGCCGCTCACCTCGTCACCGCGGGCGAGGAAGACTCGGGCCAAAGCCGAGACCCCCGCGCCGCCCGCACCCATCAAGTGCACCTTCATGTACGAGCGACCTCGTGCAGCACTTCCAGCACGCGCTGCGCGGCGTCGCGCAACCCGGCCTTAGACGAGGCATTCGCCATCGCGCGCAGCCGCTCGTCATCGAGTCCTTTGATCGTCGCCATCAGGCTTGCGCCACTCAACTCGGCGTCGGCGATGCGCGCAGCGGCGCCGGCCTCGACCATCGAGGCGGCATTTTCCTCCTGGTGCCCGCCGCCAAACGTGCCCGGGATGAGGATCATCGGCAGCCCCACCGCGGTCGCCTCGGCGATGGTGCCGACTCCCGCCCGGCTGACGATCAGGTCAGCACTTGTCATGAGGTCTGGCATGTCATCAGTGAACGCCATCCCCCGATAGCGCGCCCGGGCGTGCTGCTGCACTCCCTCGGCGCCCTGGCGTCCAGCCACGTGCACGACCTCCTGGAACCTGCCCAACAGGTCGTCGAGGACGGACCACGCCGCCTGGTTGAGGTTGCGCGAGCCCTGGCTTCCGCCCGTGATCAAAAGCCGCCGCGGTGGTACGTCTGGCGTGCGCGGCATGAAGCCTTTGCGAAGCGGGACCCCCGTGAGCTCGATGCGGCGGCTCCTGATCCGTTTTTCAGTTCCCGGCAGTGTCGTGCAGACGGCAGCGGCCCGCCCGGCGAAGATTCTCGTCGCCAGCCCCGGGCGCACGTCCTTCTCATGCAGCACATAAGGAATGCCGCGCATTCGAGCCGCGGCAACTGCGGGGGCCATCACGTAGCCGCCCATCCCGAGCACGACGTCCGGGCGGAAGCGGTCGACGATCCGAAGGCCTGCGCGCAGTGCGGCCGGGACGAGGTACGGAAGGGCGAGGTTCTTCCACACCGCGTCGCGGTCGAGCCCGCGGATGTTGACCGTCGCCAGCTCGAAGCCGGAGGCGGGCACCAGCCGTTCTTCCGGCCCGCCTGTGCGGCCGACCAGGAGCAGTGCACCTTCCGGTTCCTCAGCGCGAAACGCTCGGGCGACCGCGAGCGCCGGAAACAGGTGCCCGCCGGTCCCGCCGCCAGCGATCAATAGCCTCATCTGTTCTCCCCAAAGAAGATCCTGTGCCACTCCGGGCGATGGAAAGCAGAACACCAACCGCCGCAAGCTCGGTCGCCACCGCCGTCCCGCCGTAGCTGAAGAACGGCAGCGGCACTCCCGTGATCGGCAGGGTGTTGGTCACCGTCGCCATGTTCAACAACGCTTCAAAGCAGATCCACGTCGTGATCGAAGCAGCGAGCCCGACGCCGAAGCGGTCCGGCGCGCGCAGCGCCGCGCGGTAGCCCCGCAAGCCGAAAAACAGGAAACCGAGCATCACCAGGGTGGTGCCGACGAGGCCGGTTTCCTCGCCGAGGATGGCGAAGATGAAGTCCGTGTGGGCTTCGGGCAGCCAGCCGTACTTCTCGATGGAGTGGCTGATGCCGACCCCAAACCATCCGCCCGACGCAAGGCCGTAGAGGGATTGCGTGGCCTGAAAGCCGGCGCCCAGCGGATCTGCGAACGGGTTCTTGTACGCGGCGAGCCTGGCGAACCGGTAGGGCTCGAGAATCGTCATTGCGACGAAGCCAAGGCCCAGCGCGGCAAAAAGCAACACCATGTGCCGAAAACGTCCGCCGCCCGCCCAGTACACGCTGACGAAGATGCCCACCACGACGACCGCAGTGCCCAGGTCGCGCTGCAGCATCAAGAGGACGAGGACTCCGGCCAGCATGGCGGCGAAAGGCAGGAAGGTCTTCTTGAAGTCGCCGATCTGCGCCGCGTTCTTGTCGATCCAGTAAGCGACGAACACCGCAAACGCGAGCTTGCCCAGCTCCGACGGCTGAAACGTGCCCAGCGGTCCGGCGTCGAACCAGCGGCGGGCGCCGTTCACCGTCACGCCCAGGTGCGGCACCAGAACGAGGATCATCAATAGCCCGGCGACCACCGCACCCGCCGGTGCGAGCGGGCGCAGCCGGTGATAGTCGATGCGGCTCAGCACGAACAACGCCACGAACCCGATGACCATCCACGCGGCCTGGCGTTCCGCGTAGTAGAAGGCTGACTCGTGCTGCGTGTACGCCAGAGCGACGCTCGCGCTCGAGACCATGACCAGGCCCGCGCCACAGAGCAGCACCGTGGTGAAGAGCAGCAGCCGGTCGGGCTGCTTTCGTTCGCGGGTGGTGGCGCTCATGCAGCGAACCGCTTGCGGACCAGGGCTTTGAACTGGTTGCCCCGCTCCGCGAAGTCCTTGAACATGTCGTAGCTCTTGTAGGCAGGGCTCAGCAGCACCACTCCGCCAATGCGCGAGAGGTTCGCCGCCATCTCCACCGCCTCCTCCAGACTCGATGCGCGCAAGACCTTGGGGTGATGGCGGAGCGCTTCCTGGAGCAGCTCGGCCGAGGCGCCCATCAGTACGACCGCCTCGGTTTTGGCGAGCACGTCCGCCACCCACGCGCTCAGCTCGAACCCGCTGCCGTAGCCGCCTGCGATGAGCACGACCGGCGCGCCGGGGAATGCGTTGACCGCGACACGCCCGGCATCCGGGTTGGTGGCCTTCGAGTCGTTGAACCAGCGCACCCCTGCCCACTCGCCGACGAGCTCGAGGCGGTGCTCGACTCCCCTGAAGGAGCGGATGGCCAGCTTGATCGCATCGTCCGACAGGCCCGCGATCCGGCCGACGGCCGCGGCGGCGAGCGCGTTCTCCATGTTGTGCGCTCCAGGGAGCGGCATCGGCGGGAGTGGCTGGTGCTGGTCGAACCACACCACCTGCGCGCGCGTGCGCGTCGCGAGGTCGCGGACGATCTCGTCTCGAGAGTTCAGGACAGCAAAATCATCCGGGCCACCGAACTCGATGGCGCGCGCCTTGAGGTCGACGTATCGCTCGAACGTTTGGTGACGGTCGAGGTGGTCGGGCGTGATGTTGAGGATCACACCCACGTGTAGGCGCGGCCGCTCGACCGACTCGAGCTGGAAGGTGGACAGCTCGAGCACGACCCAGTGCTCCGGCGTGATCTCGTCGAGCCGGTCGAGCACCGTGTCGCCGATGTTGCCCCCGACGATCACCGGCCGGTCGCCGGCCGCGAGCACGTCGCCGGTGAGCGCGGTCGTCGTCGTCTTGCCGTTGGTGCCCGTGATGCCCACGACCGTGCCCGGGCAGAGCTTGAGGAACAGGTCGATCTCGCTCGAGACCGGGATGCCGCGCGCGCGGGCATCGTTCAGGAGCGGTGAATCCCAGGGCACGCCCGGGCTCGCGTAGACGATGTCGACGCCCTCGAGAGCTCCGGTCTGGTCGCCCAGCTTGAGGTCGACGCCGGGTGGCATCTGGGCCAGCTCGTCGCGCAGCTCCACGGCGCGCTTGCGATCGGTCACACGCACCGACTCGCCCGCTCCTATCAGGTGGGTGGCCAGCGCGATCCCGCTGCGCGCAGCGCCCACGACGAGGGCCGTCATTTCAACCCGAAGGGCTGATTTGTGTTCAGCAATATCCAGTACGCGGCAAGCGCTGAGAGAAGCCCCGCGGCCCAAAACGTGAGCGCGATGCGGTTCTCAGACCAACCCTGGTGGTGGAACGTGTAGTGAATCGGGGTCATCGTGAAAACGCGTCGTCCGCCGCTGGCCTTGAAGTAGGCCACCTGAATGATGACAGACAGGGTCTCGAGTACAAACACCAGTCCGATCATCGGGAGCACCACGATCAGCCCCTGCTGGATGGCCATCGCGGCGAACGCGTACCCGATCGCGAGCGCCCCTGTGTCGCCCATGAAAATTCGCGCGGGGTGGCGGTTGTAGACGAGGAACCCGACCAGTCCACCGCACAGGCTGAGCGCGACCGCCTTCTCGCCCGACTCGGCGAGCGGAAACCAAAGGACCAATGCGCCGATCGCGATGACCGAGAGGCCGGCCGCCAGCCCGTCCATGCCGTCGGTCAGGTTCACGGCGTTTGCGGTGCCCACGATCGCGAAGACGGCCAGCGGGAACAGGATCCAGAACGGAACCGACCAGGGAATGAAGAGCTGGTGCATGCCGCTGAACTGCAGCGCGAGAAATGCGACAGGAATGGCCAGAGCGACCTGGATCGGAAACTTGAGCCTCGCCGGGATGCCGCGGGTGCCGACCATCAGCTTGCTGCGGTCGTCGGCAAGACCGATAAGGCCTCCGAGGACGAGCCCGACCACCGCGGGCGCCACGCCCCTATGACCGGCCGGCACCGCAAGCACCCCGGCCAGGATCGCGATCGCGACGAAGAGAATGCCGCCGCCAGTTGGAGTGCCCGCTTTCCTTTGATGACTGTCCGGCAGCTCGTCCTGGATCACCTGCCCGGCTTTCATCCGCCGGAGCGCCCGGATGGTCGGGGGATAGAGAACGAGCGCGATGACGAAGGTCACCACGAACGTGATCACATCGAAGATCACGTCTCGGTCAGCTCCCGGACCACCTCGTCGAGATGCGTTGAGTGCGACCCCTTGATGAGGACGCGGTCGCCCTCGCGCGCGTTGCGGCGCACCCAGTCCCGCGCGGCCGGCCGGCTGGCCACCAGCTCGGCGCCGGCCGCCTCGGCGAGGACGCGCGCGCGCTCGCCGTCGAGCACACACACTGCGTCGAAGACCTCCGCGGCGCGAGCTCCCACGCGCCGGTGCGCCTCCTCGGACAGCGCGCCGAGCTCACCCATCTGGCCAAGGACCGCGAGCAAGCGCCCACGTCGCGGGCTCTCGGCGAGGGCCTCGAATGCAGCGAGCATGGATTCCGGGCTCGCGTTGTACGCGTCGTCGACTATCGAGTAGCCGGCCGCCGCGGGCAGCTCCTGGAGCCGGTGCTCGACCGCGACGTGCTCCAGCGCTTCTGCGCCCTCTTCGAGCGGAACGCCGGCGGCCACTCCGGCCGCGAGTGCCGCGGCTGCGTTCATCGCCTGGTGACGGCCCTCGAGGCTCAAGCGAACCTCAACACCCTGGATGGAAAACTGTGAGCCGCCGCCCGTGAGCGCGCGATATCCCTCTGCGCGGTAATCACCCTTTGCGACGCCGAAGGTCGAGACCCTCGCCGCTGTCATGCCGACCAACATCGGGTAGAACTGATCGTCGGCATTCAGGACGGCGGTGCCATCCTCGGGGAGGCCCGCGACCATCTCGCCTTTGGCGCGCGCGAGCTCCTCGTGCGTGTTGAAGAACTCCATGTGCACTGTTCCGATGTTCGTGATCACGCCGATCGACGGCCGCGCGAGCGCGATCAGGCGCGCGATGTCCCCTGCGTGCTGCATGCCCATCTCGGCGACGAGTGCGGTAGCGTCCGGCTCCATCGACAGGATCGTCAGCGGCACGCCGGTTTCCGTGTTGAGGTTGCCGCCGCTGCGTTTGACGTTGAAGCGTTTGGAGAGGATCGCCGCGATCATCTCCTTGGTCGACGTTTTCCCGTTGCTGCCGGTGACCGCAACGACGAGTGGGTTGACGCGCCGGAGCGTGAAGCTCGCAAGCGAGAACAGGGCATTCCACGTGTTGGGCACGAGGATCTCCGCGATCCCGGGTGGAGTCTCGAGGCGCCGCTCGACGACGACCGCTGTCGCTCCGCGCCTGATGGCGTCGGGGACGAACCGGTGTCCATCCATCTCGGCGCCGCGGAGGGCAAAGAACACGCCTCCGCGCACGACCTCGCGGGAGTCCGTGTGAAACGACGAGAACGTATTACCGACCTGGGTGCCGCCGACTTCGCCGCCCCCGGTCGCCTCGAGCATCTCGAGGAGAGATAGCCGCATACCTATATGAGAACTGTTATTTGGCGTCCGGTGTTATGTGCCAGTTCACGACCATGGTCTGGGCGATCGTCTTCCAGATCGGGGCGGCGGTGAAATATCCGTCGTTGAGCGTCCAGTCCTTGTCGCTTCCGTCGACGTGGGGCTTGCGGACGACCACGAGCATCGTGAACCGGGGATGCTGCGCCGGCAGGAAGCCGACGAACGAAGACCAGACATCCTGTGTGTACTGGCCGTTGACCGGAATCTGCGACGTGCCCGTCTTGCCGGCCTGGTCCAGCTCGAAGCCTTTGATCCGCGAGAAGGTCCCGCTCGAGCCGTGCTGCACGACCGACTCCATCATCGCGGTCATCTTGGCGGCGGTTTCGGGAGTGATCACCTGGCGCTGTGGCTGGAGCAGGAGCGGGTTGATCCTCGTGCCGACGCGCTCCATGACGTGCGGCGGTGCGTACTTGCCGCCGTTGGCGATCACGTTGATCGCGGCGAGCATCTGCACCATGTTGGTGTCGATGCCCTGGCCGAAAGCGGCAGTCGCGTACTGCGAGTCGGCCAGCTTGTCGGCTGCCGCCGGCAGCAAGCACGTCTCGCTGCCGACGTCGATGCCGCTCGGCTGGGTCAAGCCGAAGCCCTGCAGGTATTTGTAGAAGTTCTCGTGTCCTTCCGCCTGCATGGCCTTCATCGCGCCAACGTTGAGGGAGTGCTCGAGGACGTACGTGTAGGTGACATTGCCGTGATTCTTGTGGTCCCAGTCGGAAATTCGATAGCCGCCGACGTTGAGGTACCCGGGGTCGTTGATCACTGTGTCGGGTGCAATCGCGCCTGAGTTGATGGCGCCGGCCAGAGTGACCACCTTCATCACGGACCCAGGCTCGTAGACGTAGCTCGCGATGTTGTCCTTGAAGAGCGCGGGATCGGTGTGGACGAAGTCGTTCGCGTTGTACGTCGGATAGTCCGCCCACGCGACGATGCCGCCGGTGGTCGGGTCCATGATCAGGACGCTGCCGCTTTCGGCGTGAAACTTCTTCACTCCGTCGGCCAGCGCCTGCTCGGACGCGTACTGGATGCTGGCGTCGAGCGAGAGCACGAGGTCAGATCCATTGACCGGGGCCTGGTGGATGTGCGACCCGAGCACTATCTCGCGGTTGGCGAGGTCGCGAAAGCTCGAGATGTAGCCCGGCGTCCCGGCCAGCGACTTCTGGTACTTGGCCTCCAGACCGTAGTCCCCGGCAGTGCCGTCGTACTTGACGAAGCCCAGGAGGTTCGAGGCCAGCGTGCTGTTGGGTGTGGCGCCCGGAAGGTAGGAGCGCTGCGTCTCGTCCTCGAGCCCGACTCCGGGAAGCTTGAGGGCCCGGAGCTGGTCGGCCTTTTCCTTGGGCAGGCGGCGCGCGATATAGGCGAACTTGGAACCGGACTCGAGGATCGCCACCACCTTCGCGCGCTCTACGCCGAGGACGGTGACCAGGCCGTTGGCCACGCGGTCGCGCTGGGACTTCGTGATCTGGTCCGGCGAGACGAACGCGGAGTAGACCTTGGTGTTGACGACGAGCTGTGTCAGGTTGCGGTCGAAGATCGCGCCGCGGACCGCGGGCAGCTCGACTACCTCTCGAGCCTGTGCCTGCGCCTGCTGGGCCAGCTGGCCGTGACGGGCGATCTGCCAGTACGCGAGGCGCGACCATACCGATCCCGCTAGCACCAGCGCCACCAGGACCATGGCGAAGATTCGAATGCGCGTGGAGCCAATGCGCTCCAAGCGTGGGGGTCGTTTACGGACCCCCACTGCCACTAACGGGTCTTGGCCGCCACGTCATGCGTGACTGAGTTGACGACCGCGGCCACCGCACGCGCCCACAGCGGCGTCGTGTCGTTGGGGCCAGAGCCGACAGGCGCTGTGAGGTCGATCGCCACGGCCTGACCGGCCACGTAACCCGAGGGCACCACTCGCTGCATCCCGCTCTGCGCGGCCTGCTGCTGAACCTGGGCCGGAGCGTGCAGCGTCACCTCCTGGTAGCGGAGCTGGTCCTGCTCGGCGATGAGCTGGCGCTGCTGGTCCTGGAGGCGGGCCATGTCGTAGGACGCGATAGTGATCTGCGCCGCGAGAGCCAGATAGAAGAGGACCGCGATCAGGACCGCGCCGACGCCAAGGTAGGCGTGACCGAACGAGCTCAGGTGCAGCTTTTCGGCCGCGGTCGAGCTCGCCACCTGCATGAAGCCGCGCGTGCGACGCCTCCGCCGAGGGGCGGGTGCGTGCTGCGCGCCTCCTGTGCTCAGGCGGCGTCGCGTCAATATTCGGGTTGATATCAAGACGTTTTTCTCATTTGTTTTTGTGACGTTTGCGTGGACTGTTGCTGTAGCGGTTCTGCTGCGTTAGCCCCTCTCCCTACCCTCTCCCCTAAAGGGGCGAGGGAACTAAGACTGTCTCCGAGGGTGGTGCCTGGTGGCCGGAGGGGTTACCCGGCCACCAGGACTTTGGGGAGTCAGATTTTCTCGGCGACCCTCAGGCGGGCCGAACGCGCTCTCGGGTTTGTGGCGACCTCCTCGTCGGACGGCCGCACGGGACGGCGGGTGATGATGCGGAGGGTGGCCCGGTGGCCGCAGGTGCAGACTGGCTGCTGGGGTGGGCAGATGCAGTCTTTTGACTCGACGTTGAAGAATGACTTGACCAAACGGTCTTCCAGGGAGTGGAAGCTGATCGTCGCCATACGACCACCGGGTTTTAGTGTCGTGAGAGCTGCTCGCAATCCTTCTTCGATCTCGCCTAGCTCGTTGTTGACCGCTATGCGGAGACCCTGAAAAGTCCGGGTCGATACATTGATGTCGCGAGGCCATGCCGCTCTCGGAATGGCGGCCTCGACGGCCTGAGCCAGGTCGCGGGTGGTGCGCAGCGGGCGCCGCGCCACTATGTACTGTGCGATCCGGCGTGCCCATCGCTCTTCGCCGTACTCCCGGATGTAGCGCTCGATCTCGCGCGCGTCCGACTCGTTGACGAGCTTCGCGGCGCTGAGGTCGGCGGTTGGATCCATCCGCATGTCGAGCGGGCCTTCGCTCTGAAAGCTGAAGCCGCGCTCGGGGTCGTCGATCTGGTTGCTGGAAAGACCGAAGTCGAAGAGGATCAGGTCGGCTGAATCAAAGCCGTTTTGGACGCTGATCGAGCGGAGCTCGGAAAAGCGTCCGTGAACAATCACCACCTCCGGGCTTGAAAATCCGCCCTGCGCGCGGCCGGCGCCGAACTGGGCCAGGGCCACCCGTGCAGCGTCGACAGCGTTGGGATCGCGGTCGATCCCGAGCAGCCGGCCGCCGGGCGTGATCCTCTCCAGGATCTGGCGGGCATGGCCCGCCTGCCCGAGGGTGCAGTCGATCGCGACCGCCCCGACTCGGGGCTGGAGCAGCTCTATTACCTCTTGTGAAAGTGCGGGTCGGTGCGGGCTCAGTGCGCTGAGATCACCCTGTCAGCGAA
>Ga0209117_1000526_pt1 | contig 15340 bp, 12 predicted proteins | sample BlaSpr_A8_OM2_M2_FD_187978 | JGI IMG/M metagenome (GOLD analysis project Ga0209117, IMG submission 187978) | Forest soil microbial communities from Thunder Bay, Ontario, Canada - Black Spruce, Ontario site 2_A8_OM2_M2 (SPAdes) (version 2) | ecosystem: Environmental > Terrestrial > Soil > Boreal...
TCTTCGGTCCCAACATGATCATTCTCGACGAGCCGACCAACCATCTGGACATCGACAGCCGTGCAGCGCTCGCCGAGGCGATCAATGAATTTCCCGGCGCGGTCATCATGGTTTCGCATGATCGCTATCTGATCGAAGCCTGCGCCGATCAATTATGGGTCGTCGCCGATCATGCCGTCACGACCTATGACGGCGACCTCGACGATTACCGGCGCATGGTGCTGTCAGCACGCGGCATGCGCACCAACTCGCGCGACCGCGGCGGCAACGAGCGCGGCGGCAACGGCCGCGACAAGCCTGCCCGCAGCAAGGCCGAAAAACGCGTACCGCTGAAGCAGAAGATTTCGGACGCCGAGGCCGAAATCGCGCGCATCAACGGTATTATCTCCAAGATCGATACCGCGCTCGCGCTGCCGGATTTGTTCAAACGCGACCCGAAGCAGGCTGCCCAGCTCAGCAAGGCCCGGGCCGGTGCAGCGAGCGCGTTGCAGCGGGCCGAGGAAGAATGGCTGGCGGTGAGTTCGCAATATGACGAAGCCGCCGGTTGAGCCAATTCACGCGCAGGCGTGCACGGGAGCGATCACGTCGCTGCCGGCTTCTTCTTTGCTTTCGACTTTGCCGTCTTCGGCGGCGCCACCGGTTCCGTTCCACGCTCGATCGACGACAGGCGTCCCGACGTGAAGGTATAGATTCCGGCGCGTTGCCCCTGCGAATAGTTGATAACCGCCACCCGATCGCCGCGCGCATTGCTGGAGAGATTGACGCTTTGCGGTGCGCCGATGCCGCGCACGACATCGCATTCGGTATGACCGAGCGCGACCGTTCCCGTGGTCGAGGGGGCCGGCGCGGCAGCGGCGCCCTCGGTCAAGGCGTTGGCATCCGCAGGGCCGCCGGGAGCCGCCATTCCCGGGCAAAATCCCTCGGCGCTGACCAAATCCTCAGCCGTAACCGGCTTGTCGGGCGTGAGAGGCGGCGCATCGATCGAAATGTTTCGGATGAACAGCCTGCCGGGGCGCGAGAACCATTGCGCGTCTTTCGACAGAAGATCGGACGAGAAAATATCGGACGTGCTTGAGCAGCCCGCGACCAGAGGGCCAAGCAGAAGCAACGCCAGCAGTTGTTTTCGATGAGGGCTTTTGTCTCGCACGATGAACTAAATTCCCACCCCGTCGCGTAAGCACTTGTCCCAACATCACTTTGCGGCACCACCGTGGCTATGTGCAAGCGCGCGGGCCGAAACTTAAGATTATCATTAATTGCCGGATATCGCTATTCCCGCCGCTGCCACCGGCCGCGCTCGTCCGCCTGCCAATACGTGACCTCAAACCCCCGCGTCCTGCAATCGGTCCAGGCGCCCCGCGCAGCCGCGAGCGCATCGCCGTCGTCGCCGTTAAAAACCAGAACCATCCGGTCATAGGCGTCGGAGTCCGCCGGCAAGGCGGCATTGTCGATCAGGAACCTGACATTGGCCCGGTTCGGGTTGCCCTCTTCCACCATCAGCACGATCGGCTGGTCCTGCGCATCGCCGGCGCGCCAGGTGGCGTGCGGCAAAAATGAATCGTCGCGATAGGTCCACAAATGAGCATCGAGCGCATCAGCGCGCTCTTGCGATGTCGACTGCACGACCACCCGCCAGCCACGTTCCAGCGATTTTTCGAGCAAGGGCGGCAAAACGCTCTCGATCGACATGTTTTGCAGATGGTAGAACAGAACTTCCGTCATCCGGTTTCAGCTATTTCCTGGCTTCGTAATATTCCGCGACCAACCGCTCGAGCAGGCGAACGCCGTAGCCCGAACCCCAGCTTTGATTGATTTCGGATTTCGGCGCGCCCATCGCCGTTCCCGCGATATCGAGGTGCGCCCACGGCGTGTCGTCGACAAAGCGCTGCAGGAACTGCGCGGCGGTGATCGAGCCGCCATTGCGGGTGCCGGTGTTTTTCATGTCCGCGAACTGCGAGTCGATCTGCTTGTCGTATTCGGGGCCGAGCGGCATGCGCCAGACCCGTTCCCCCGTCGCAAGCCCGACCTTGGTCAGCCGTTCGGCCAATTCGTCGTTGTTGGAGAACAGCCCGGCATATTCGGTGCCGAGCGCCACCATGATCGCGCCGGTTAGCGTGGCGAGATCGACCATGAATTTAGGCTTGAACTTCTTCGCCACATACCAGAGCACGTCGGCCAGCACCAAACGGCCCTCGGCGTCAGTGTTGATGATCTCGATAGTCTGGCCCGACATCGACGTCACGATGTCGCCGGGGCGTTGCGCGTTGCCATCGGGCATGTTCTCGACAAGGCCGATGGCGCCGACCACATTGACCTTCGCCTTCCGCGCAGCCAGTGCATGCATCAATCCAACGACACAGGCAGCACCGCCCATGTCGCCCTTCATGTCCTCCATGCTTCCGGCACCCTTGATGGAAATGCCGCCGGTATCGAAACAGACGCCCTTGCCGATAAAGGCAACCGGCTGATCGCCGCGCTTGCCGCCATTCCAGCGCATGATCACGGTGCGGCCGGGCTGCGTCGAGCCCTGGGCGACGCCGAGCAGCGCACCCATTCCGAGTTTCGTCATCGCCTTGACGTCGAGAATCTCGACATCGACGCCGAGCTTGCGAAGCTGGCCGGCACGGCGCGCAAATTCCACCGGGAACAGGACGTTGGGTGGCTCGTTGACGAGGTCGCGCGCGGTGATGACGCCGTCGACGATGTAAGCGCCGGGAGAGAAGGCCTTTCGCGCGGCGGCCACATCACCGACAGCGAGCGAAACCTCGGCCCGCAAGGCGGCATCCTCGCCGTCCTTCTTCCGGGTCTTGTAGCGGTCGAATTTATAGGCACGCAGCCGCAGGCCCGATGCGACCGCGGCCGCCTGATCGGGATTCATGGGTCCATCAGGCAATTCCGCAATGATCGTCACGGCATCATTGCCGGCGCGTAGTTTGCCGGCGGCCGCGCCGCCAAGCTTGAGAAAATCGTTGTCCTTGATGGCCGAGAGCTTGCCGGTGCCGACCACGATCAGGCGTGAGGCCTTCAGACCCTCCGGCTCCAGTATATCGAGCGTGGACCCGCTCTTTCCCTTGAACTGGTTGGTGTCGGCCGCGCGTTTGACCAGATTGGCCGCCGCGCCCAACATCTTGCGAGTCGCCGCGCCGAATTTCAACGTATCGTCGCAGAATGCCACCAGAATGCCGCGCGGCGCGGTGGAAAACGGGACGAAGCCGACCTTGACGGCGTCGGGCATAGGTAAATCCTCCAAAATCAGGGCTGTCGCTGGCCGGGAACCCGCCGGGCGGTGCTTGGAATGTTCTCTTCGGCTGCGATTTACTTCCGTCAAGAGCAGGGTCTCGGACACTATGACCTGTCAGCGGCTGCGCTGCCAAGCGTCGGCAGTGTCCCGAAGGCCACATCGCACGAATTATTAACGATATCCCAGGGGTGCCATGGCGCAGCCATTTTGTTGACGGATCAAAGGGATGGTAGTGAGAGAGTGCCGGCTGGACGAATGGCGGCGCGACCAAAGGGGATCCTGAGTTCAGGATTGGTCGCCAGCCGCAGTCCAGTTCGCGGGGGCGGGGATCGTGCGGTAACGATGGGGTCGATCGACAAGTATATTTTTCGCACGACGCTCGCGTCGTTTGCGCTGGTTCTGGTCAGCCTGACAGGGGTGATCTGGATTACGCAGGCGTTGCGCGGCATCGACCTGATGACCAGCCAGGGTCAGACGATCATCACCTTTCTCGGCATCACCGGTCTGGTGATTCCGGCGCTGGTGCTGATCATCTCGCCGATCGCGCTGATGATCGCGATCTCCCATACCCTCAACAAGCTCGCAACCGATTCCGAGATCATCGTGATGAATGCGGCCGGCTTTTCGCCGTTCCGGCTGTTCCGTCCGTTCTTCTATGCCACCTGCGTGGTGGCGATCCTGGTTGCTTTTATCGCCGCCTATCTTGCCCCCGACGGCATGCGCCGCATCAAGCAATGGGACGCCGAAATCACGGCGGATGTGCTCGCCAATATCCTGCAGCCGGGACGCTTCGCCCAGCTCGATCAGAACCTGACCATCCGTATTCGAGAGCGGCAGCCGGGCGGCGTGCTGGTCGGCATCTTTGTCGATGACCGCCGCGATCCTAAGGAACGTGTCAGCATCATCGCCGACCATGGAACGGTCGTGAAAAACGGAGGCGGTTCGTTTCTGATCCTCGAGGACGGCAATCTCCAACGCTTCGAAGCCGGCAGCCGCGATCCGGCGCTGGTGGTGTTCGGCCGTTACGCGTTCGACATGTCGAAATTTTCGAATCAGGGCCGAGACGTCACGCTGGGAATTCGCGAGCGCTACCTCTGGGAATTGCTCTCGCCATCGCCAGACGATCCGGTCTATCAGCAGCTACCTGGACAGTTTCGCGCCGAGATGCATGACCGCCTGATGTCGCCAATCTATCCCTTTGCGTTCGCTGCGCTGACCTTTGCGTTTCTCGGCGCGCCGCGCACGACGCGTCAGAGCCGCAACTTTTCGATCGGCGGCTCCATCCTTGCCGTGTTCGGGCTGCGCATGGCGGGATTCGCCTGCTCCGTGATGGCGGTAAATTCGCCGCTCGCTGCGGGCGTCCAATACCTGATGCTGGCGGTGGCCATCGGCGCAAGTCTCTGGATCATCATCGGGGGCGTCGTGGTCGAACCGCCGGCTGCGCTGATGGAAGCGATCAACAAATCGAACGCGCGTCTTTTGCGGCTTTTCGGGCGGCCCGCCACAGCATGAGCATGATGACCAACACGCTTGGGCGATATTTTGCCGGCCGCTTTGTGGTTTCGGCGGTCGGCGTGTTTGCCAGCATCTTCGTGCTTCTGGTGCTGGTCGATTACATCGAAATGGTCAGGAAGACGTCGGGGCTGGCTTCGGCGTCCGCCATCGCGGTCGCGGAGACATCGCTGTTCCGCGTGCCGCAATTGCTCGAAAAGATGATGCCGTTCTGCATCCTGATCGGGGCGATGACCTGCTATCTGGCACTGTCGCGGCGACTCGAGCTCGTGGTCGCGCGTGCCGCCGGGGTTTCTGCATGGCAGTTCATCGCGCCGGCGCTGGCAAGCGCGGTGGTGCTCGGAATCCTGGCAACAACCGCCTACAACCCGATGTCCGCCAACTTGCGCGAACTCTCCAAGCGGATGGAGGCGGAGCTTTTCGGCTCCGCGCCCGGCGGCGGGATCCAGGACGCCTCCGGCTTCTGGATGAATCAGGTGAACAGTGATGGCCAGGTCATCATCAACGCGGCCCGCAGCGAGCAGCAGGGTGTGCGGCTGACCGGGCTGACGTTGTTCAGATTCGATACCGACTACCAGTTCAAGGAGCGAATCGAAGCGCGTGAGGCAACCCTTGAGGAGGGCCGCTGGCTGTTCAAATCCGTGCGCCGATACTCCCTCGACGGACCTCCGGTTGACCAGGACAGCTTCTTTCTCACGACCAGCCTGACGCCGACTCAGGTCCGCAACAGTTTCTCCACTCCGGAGACTGTGTCTTTTTGGCAACTCCCGAGCTATATCCGCTCCTCGGAGAGCTCTGGATTCGCGACCGCCGGGTACCGGCTGCAGTACCACAAGCTCATCGCACAACCGTTTTTGCTGGCCGCAATGGTTATGCTGGCGGCCGCCGTCAGTTTGCGGTTCTTCCGTTTCGGCGGCGTGCAGAAGATGGTTTTGAGTGGCGTGGGAGCAGGCTTTCTGCTCTACGTTCTGTCGAAAGTAACTGAGGATTTGAGCAAGGCTGAGTTGATGCATCCGATCGCTTCGGCGTGGCTGCCTGTGTTCGTAGGCGGCCTCACCGGCTTTTTGGCCTTGCTGTACCAGGAGGACGGGTAGTGGCTATTGTCGCCGCCCGCCAAGGAATGTCGCCTGCGTTCAGGCGGCGCACCCCCGTGCGCCGTTATCGTGCTCGCTTGACCGCCGTCAGCCTATCCGTTCTAGCCCTTATTTTCGGGCTCGTCGGTGCCGGCGGGCTAGGTATTGCCTTGTCGACCCCGGCCTCAGCGCAAAGTTTTACCTACAATCCCAGGCCTCCTCGGCCGGCACCACCCCGTGCCGCCAACGACGGACAAATGCTCGTCCAGGCGGTCGAGGTTGACTACGACTACAATAATTCGCGGGTGTCGGCGGTCGGCAACGTGCAGATGTTTTACAACGGAACCAGCGTCGAGGCCGACAAGGTCATCTACGATCAGAAGACCAAGCGGCTTCATGCCGAAGGCAACATCCGCATGACCGATGCGGAAGGCAAAATCACATACGCCAATATCATGGATTTGAGCGACGACTACCGCGACGGGTTCGTCGATTCGCTACGCGTCGACACCGCCGACGCGACGCGAATGGCTGCGACGCGCGCGGACCGCTCAAGCGGCAACTACACCGTCTTCGAAAACGGTGTTTATACCGCCTGCGCACCCTGCAAGGACGATCCGAAGAAGCCGCCGCTATGGCAGGTCAAGGGCGCGCGCATTATTCACGACCAGACCGAAAAGATGCTCTATTTCGAGAACGCGCAGCTGGAATTCTTCGGCGTTCCGATGGCGTATCTGCCGTATTTCTCGACGCCCGATCCGACTGTGAAGCGCAAGACCGGGTTCCTGATGCCGGGTTTCTCCTCGGTTTCGACCTACGGGTACGCCATTGAAACCCCGTTCTACTGGGCAATCGCTCCCGATTACGACGCGACCTTCAACCCGCGCTTCACCACCAGGCAGGGCGTGCTGTTCCAGGGCGAATTCCGTCAGCGCCTGCTGAACGGATCGTATCAAATCCGCGCCTACGGCATCGACCAGCTTGACCCTGGAGCCTTTGCCGGTCAGCCCGGAGACCGTCAATTCCGCGGCGGCGTCGAAACCAAGGGCCAGTTCGCGCTGAACGATAAATGGGTGTGGGGCTGGGACGGCGTCCTGCTCTCGGACTACTACTTCATGTCCGACTACCGGCTGTCCCAATACAAGGATCCGCTGAACTCATTCCTGAGCCTGCCGACCGAAGCCATCTCCCAGCTTTATCTGACCGGCGTCGGCAATCGCAGCTACTTCGACGCGCGGACGATCTACTATCTCAGCTTCTCGGGTTTCCAGGAGAAGGTTCCCGTCATTCATCCGGTTGTCGATTATTCGAACGTGATCAACCACTCGATTTTTGGTGGCGAAGTTAGCTACAAGACTAATTTCACGAGCCTCACGCGGGAAACCGCGGCCTTCGACCCGATCACGACCGTGGCGAACACCAACGGCCTGTGTACGACGGCGTCCGCCGATCCGCTGGCGCGGATGCCGACGCAATGCCTGCTTCGCGGCATGCCGGGCACTTACACGCGGTTGACGGGTGAGGCGCAATGGCGGCGCTCGTTCACTGATTCCGCGGGCGAAATCTGGACGCCATTTGCGATCGTCCGCGCCGACGCGATCGATGCCTCGATCTCGAACCAGCCGGGCGTCTCGAACTTCCTTCCCGTAGGCGACACGCAAGCCCTGCGGGTGATGCCCACGGTCGGCCTTGAATACCGCTATCCCTTCATCAATGTTCAGCCTTGGGGCACCACGACGATCGAGCCGATCGCACAGGTCATCATTCGTCCCAATGAAACCTATGCAGGCAAGCTTCCCAACGAAGACGCCCAGAGCCTGGTGTTCGACACCAGCAATTTGTTCAGCGTCGACAAATTTTCAGGCTATGACCGCGTTGAAGGCGGCGGCCGTGCGAATGTCGGCGTGCAGGCGACAACGCAATTCGACCGCGGCGGCTCCGTCAAATTCATGTTCGGGCAATCCTATCAGTTGTTCGGATTGAATTCCTTCGCGGTCGGCGATGTAACCAATACCGCCGTAGATTCCGGTCTGGCGACTCCGAAATCGGACTACGTCACCAGCATCAACTATTCGCCGAACAGAACCTATACATTCAGCACGCGCGCGCGGCTCGACCAGGCGACCGGAAGCCTGCAACGCTTCGAAGCCGAAGGCCGCGCCAATTTCGACCGCTGGTCGTTCAGCCTGATGTACGGCGACTATGCTCCTCAGCCGGAGCTAGGATATCTGACTCGCCGTGAAGGATTGCTGGGCAGCGGATCGATCAAAGTGGCAGCGAACTGGGTGGTAACGGGAGCTGCCCGATGGGATCTCGTAGCGAACCAGATCAATCAATATGTCATCGGCGCCGGGTATGTGGACGACTGCTTCGTGCTGGCGGCCAATTATGTCACGTCCTACACCTACTCCGCCGGCACCACGCCGCCCGTGCTCAATCATGCTTTTATGCTGCAGATCGGCTTGCGGACCCTTGCCACCACGTCGTCGACGGCCGGCGGTGGGATTGTCCAATAGAACCGGTGCCGGCACGCTGCCGGAGGACGGATCCCCGGCGCGGCGCGGCTCCAATTCGAATCGGTTGATATAGCGAATATGACCATGACGACCACATTCTTGCATCGCCTTACGCCGCTCATCCTGGGTTGTGCCGCCGGGCTGGCCTTGATGGTTTGCGGTTCGCCGCTGCATGCGCAAACCGTGGCCGTCATGGTCAACGGCGAACCCATCACAAACTACGATATCGAACAGCGCAGCAAGCTGACCTTACTGTCGACTCACAAGCCTGCCGACCGGCAGCAAGTGATCAACGAACTGATCGATGAAAAATTGAAGATCAAGGAAGGCAAGAAATTTGGCGTCGACCCGACCGCTTCCGACGTCGATCAGTCTTACGTGGCGATGAGTTCGCGGATGCGGACCACGCCGGAGCAACTGACAAAATCTCTCGAAAGTCAGGGCATTCGGCCCGACACGCTGAAGGCCCGCATGAAAGCCGAAATGGTTTGGACCAGCCTGGTGCGCGGACGCTACAAAGAGAGCCTCCAGGTCGGCGAGAAGGACGTCGCCGCCGCCGTCCAGGTCAACGGCGGCGATGAGAAGCAGGAGGCCGAGGCCTTCGAATACAAAATGCAGCCGATCGTCCTGATCGTCCCGCGAGGATCTGCACCCGCCGCCGTCGAGGCAAGGCACAAGGAGGCCGAAGCCCTGCGCAGCCGCGTGCAAACCTGCGATGAGGCGAACGCTTTTTTCAAGTCCATGCAAAATGCCGCGATACGCGAGGCGGTGACCAAGACCTCGGCCGACATACCCCCTGTTCTTCGTGAAGTGCTCGACAAGACCCCGATCGGTCATTTGACCCCGCCCGAGGTGACGAAACAGGGCGTCGAGATGGTTGCGTTGTGCGGGAGGAAGCCGACCACCGTCGACACGCCGAAAAAGAAAGAAATTCGGGACAAGATGTATGCCGAGAAGTACGAGGCGAAGTCGAAATCCTACCTGCAGGAAGTCCGCAAAGCCGCGATGATCGAATATCGTTGACGCATGGCAAAGCCCCTCGCGCTGACCTCAGGCGAACCCGCGGGTATCGGGCCGGATATCACCATCAAAGCGTGGCTGCGCCGGAATGAGCTGAAACTTCCGGCATTCTACCTGCTCGGCGATCGCGACTTCCTCGCTCACCGGGCGAAGGTTCTCGGGCTTAACGTCAGGCTCGCCGACGTTCGCGCCGAGGACGCACTCGGGACATTCGCGGACGCATTGCCGGTCGTGGCCACCGGCCATGCGGCGACTGCGCAGCCTGGCCGGCCGGACCATACCAGTGCGGACGCCGCTATGGCCTCGATTCGCCAGGCGGTCGGCGACGTCGTCACCGGGCGGGCCAGTGCGGTTGTCACCAATCCGATTGCCAAGAGCGTTCTCTACCGCGCCGGATTTCGGCATCCCGGTCATACCGAGTTTCTCGCCGAACTCGCGGCGACCGGAGGCCATGCGCCACAACCCGTCATGATGCTGTGGTCCCCTGCCCTCGTCGTCGTGCCGGTGACAATCCATCTTCCGCTGCGTGACGCGATCTCGCAGTTGTCGAGTGACTTGATTGTCACCACAGCCCGCATCGTGGTCGCGGATTTGAAAGCCCGCTTCGGGATCGCCCATCCGCGCCTTGCGATATCCGGCCTCAATCCCCACGCCGGCGAAGACGGCTCGCTCGGCAGCGAGGACCAGACCATCGTGGCGCCCGCGATCGAAATCCTGCGCGGCGACGGCATCGAGATCAGGGGGCCGCTGCCGGCGGACACCATGTTCCACGACGACGCACGCAAAACCTACGACTGCGCGATCTGCATGTATCACGATCAGGCGCTGATCCCGGTCAAGACGCTGGCCTTCGACGACGCCGTCAACGTCACGCTGGGGTTGCCGTTCATTCGCACATCGCCGGATCATGGCACGGCCTTCGACATTGCCGGTACCGGCCGCGCCAATCCGTCCAGCCTGATCGCGGCATTGCGGCTGGCCGCCCGCATGGCGGCGACGCAGCCGGCATGAGCGCGATCGACGACCTTCCGCCGCTTCGCGAGGTCATTCGCCAGCATGCCCTGTCGGCCCGTAAATCGCTTGGCCAGAATTTTCTGCTCGACCTCAACCTCACCGCGCGGATCGCGCGCGCCGCGGGGCCGCTGGAAGACGCTACGATCATCGAGATCGGCCCCGGTCCCGGCGGGCTGACCCGCGCGTTGCTGGCGCTGGGCGCGCGCCGCATTATCGCCGTGGAGCGCGACCAGCGCGCGCTGCCGGCGCTCGAAGAGATTTCAAGGCGATATCCGGGACGGCTGGAGATCATCTGCGGCGACGCGCAGCATTTCGATCCACGTCCGGTGCTTGGCGGCACAGCTGCGAAAATCGTCGCCAACCTGCCCTACAATATTGCGACCGCGCTTTTGATCGACTGGCTGTCGATTGAGCCGTGGCCACCCTGGTACGACATGATGGTGCTGATGTTTCAGCGCGAAGTGGCCGAGCGTATCGTCGCGCGCGAGAACGACGAAGCCTACGGACGGCTGGCGGTGCTCGCCAACTGGCGCGCCGAAACAAAAATCCTGTTCGACATTTCTCCGGCCGCGTTCGTGCCGCAGCCCAAGGTGACCTCGTCGGTGGTGCGATTGGTGCCGCGCAGCATGCCGGAAGCGTGCGACCGCAGGGCGCTGGAGCAGGTTGCGGCGGCGGCGTTCGGCCAGCGGCGGAAAATGCTGCGGCAAAGCCTCAAATCACTGGCGGTCGATCCGGCCCGGCTCGCCATGGCGGCGCATGTCGATTTGACGCGGCGCGCCGAGACTGTTCCGGTCAGCGGCTTTGTTGCCATGGCCCGCGAATTGACCGATATACGAAACATAAAAATGAACGTGCCTTGAGGAGAGAGACGCTATGGCGCTGATGCGACGTCAATCATTGGTCAAATTCGATGCGCCATTGTGCGAGACCATTGTCGAGACGCCGAAGCCGCTGGCTAAGGAAGTCCTTGTCCGCATCGAGCGCTGCGGGTTGTGTCATTCCGACCTGCATATCCAGGACGGCTACGCCGACCTCGGCGGCGGCAAGAGGCTTGATACCACCCGTGGCATGACGCTGCCGTTCACGCTGGGACACGAGATCGCCGGGATCGTCGAGGAAGTCGGCCCCGAGGTTTCTAAGGACCTGATCGGCACCAGGAAAGCGGTGTTCCCGTGGATCGGCTGCGGCCAATGCCGCGACTGCGCCAATGGCGACGAGAATCTCTGCGTCAAGCAGCGGTTTCTCGGCGTCGCCATCGACGGGGGCTTCGCCAGCCATGTGCTGGTGCCTGACGCAAAATACCTGCTGGATTACGATCCGCTGCCGGTCAATCAGGCCGCGACCCTGATGTGCTCCGGCGTAACCGCCTATGGCGCGCTGAAGCGCCTGGTCGACCGGCCGCGGCAGCGCAATCTTTTGCTGATCGGTCTCGGCGGCGTCGGCATGATGGGACTGGCTTTCGCGCAAGCGATGTTCAAGCAGAAAATCTCGGTGGCGGATTTGAGTCCCGCTGCGCGCGAGGCCGCGCTGAAGAACGGCGCCGATGTGGCCTACGATCCCTCGGAAGCAGACGTGGTCAAACGCATATTGAAGGAAACCGAGGGTGGATTCGACGAGATCGTCGATTTTGCCGGCAACGAGAAGTCGATGGCCTTTGCGGTCGCCACGGTCGCGCGTGGCGGCAAGATCGTGGTCTCCGGACTGATGGGGGGTAATTTCAGCCTGCCGATGGTGCAATGGATCTACAAGCGGATGACCATCGAGGGTTTCATGGTAGGGACCCTGGCCGAGGCGCACGAGCTGATGGCGCTCGCGCGCGCCGGCAAGATCATGCTGACGCCCATGAAAGAAGAGCCGATGGGCGACGTCCAGAAATGGATCGACGAGTTGCGGGCCGGAAAAGTCGTGGGACGCATCGTGCTGAAGAACTGAGGCAGAGCATCTTATAAGCCTCGTCAAAAGAGGCAGAGTGCCATGTAAGCCTCGCTTGAACAGGGAGGATTCTAAATGGCCTGGAGGAATCGTTCGACTCTTGCCGTACTCGCGGCGCTTGCGCTGACCTTGGTCGCGACGCCGGTTCTGGCGCAGAAAAAGTATAGTCCCGGCGCCAGCGACACCGAAATCAAGATCGGGACCACTACGCCCTATAGCGGGCCGGCATCGGCCTATTCGGCGGGCGCGGTGTCCGCCACCGCCTATTTCGCGATGATCAACGAACAGGGCGGGGTGAACGGCCGCAAGATCAATTTCATCAGCCTTGACGACGCTTACAGCCCGCCCAAAACCGTGGAACAGATCCGGCGCCTCATCGAAAGCGATGAGGTGTTGTTCCTCGTCAATCCGGTCGGCACCGCGACCAATATGGCCGTAGTCAAATATATCAACCAGCAAAAGGTACCGCACCTTTTCATCGGCACGGGCGCGACGGTCTTCAACGACCCCGAACATTATCCGTGGACGATGAGCTGGACACCGCACTACGCCTCGGAAGGCGAGATCTACGCCAAATACATTCTGTCGGCAAAACCCGACGCCAAGATCGGCATTCTCTCGCAGAACGACGATCTCGGCCGCGACTATCTCCTGGGATTCAGGCGCGGGCTCGGCGACAGGGCGTCGGCGATGATCGTGTCGTCGCAGACTTACAATACGAGCGACCCGACCATCGATTCCCAGGTGGTTACGCTGAAGGCTTCAGGCGCAGACGTATTTTTCATTGTCACCGTACCCAAATTCTCGGCGCAAGCCATTCGCAAGGCCTATGACATCGACTGGCATCCGCAGGAATTCGTGGTCAGCGTCGGCTCGTCGATCGCGGGCGCGATCAGGCCGGCCGGATTTGAAGCGGCAAAGGGGATCATCTCCGCGGCCTATCAAAAGGATCCGGCCGACCCGCAGTGGAGAGACGATCCGGCCATGAAGGCCTGGAATGTGTGGATGGACAAGTACAACCCGCGCGTCGACAAGAGCGACTACTACGCGCCTTACGGCTACAATATCGGTTACGCAGTGGTCCGGCTGCTGAAGCAGTGCGGCGACGATCTGACGCGCGAGAATGTCATGAAGCAGGCCTCCCATCTGGACATGGAGCTGCCGTTGCTGCTGCCCGGCATCCGTCTGAAGACCAGCCCGACGGATCTGCGTCCGATCAAACAGATGCGGCTGGTGCGTTTCGACGGATCGCGGTACGTGCTGTTCAGCGACGTGCTCGCAAGCGACTAACGCGCCCGGGGAAACGCGGCATTATTTCCCAAGCTACCTCAATACCTCGCGGGTACGAAGGCGAGCCCGAATTAAGCCTCATGCTGTCCGGATTTGCGGCTCATTGCCACCCAACTCTTTGCGGAGATTTGGTGTGTGAAGTGTCCCGTACCATCACCCGGAGATGCACATGTCAAACCGAACCGCGAAATTCGTGTCAGCCATTTTCGCCAGCTTTCTCGCGGGTGCCCCTTTCGCCACGGTATCCCACGGCGCGGTGCCCGCAGCCGACGAGTGCCTATCCGGCCCGAAGGGCCAAACGCCTTCAGGCGGCCATTGGTACTACCGTATCGATCACGCCACCAAGCGCCACTGCTGGTACGTTGGAGACGAGAAGGCAAAGGGAGACGAGAAGGCAAAGCTTTCTCGGGTCGCGCCAAAAAATTCAGCTTCGTCGGCAGACCCTGTTTCGCCACCGAAGGAAACGGCTACGCAGCGGTCGATCGCAGATGCGCACGCCGAATTGCCCCTACCGCAGACGCGCGTCGAGCAGGAGACGAGCGTCACCACTATGCAGCCGAATCCAGCGACAGCCGCGAATGCGGCGGGCGTTGAGAATAGCCAACCTGCGAATGCACCGGATGTGAACACGCGTCGATCAGTCTTTGCTTCGCGCTGGCCCGAGCAGTCGGGCGTGAGTTCGTCAGCCAGTCCAGAACCGACGACGGCCAATTCGGATGCAACCGTTCAATCGACTTCAGAGGCGGCGCCATCACCCGCCGTTGCCGCGGTCACTCTCGCCGCAGCGGACTCATCATCTGAAAAACAGTCCGGATCTGAAAAACAGTCCGGCTCGATTCAGATGCTGTTGATCGTTATTGTCGGCGCACTATCGTTTGCGGGCCTCATCGGAAGCGCGATTTTCAGGTTCGGCAGCATGGCAGGCCGGCGCCGAATTCGCATCGATCGGCGCGCGATCTGGGATTTGGCCGATACCGATCGTCCATCGCCAGCGGCTTTCCCAAGAGCAGACGTGCCCCTGCGGAGAGTCGATATCCCCCTCAAGCCGCGGGAGACGGATGATCCGAACGACAGGATCGCGGAAATGCTCGCACGATTATCCAGAAGTGCTGCGACCTGATCGCCCAGCTATTTTTCCAGCTGCCGCTGCAACTCGCGCACGAACGTCGTCAGGCCTGTACGGCGTTCGCGCTTGAGCCGCTCGGCCTTTAGGATCGACTGCACCTCGGCAAACGCTTCATCGATATTGTGATTGATCACGATATAATCGTATTCCGCCCAATGACTCATTTCATGGGTGGCGCGGCTCATCCGTCCCCGGATTACTTCATCGGAATCCTGGGCGCGGGAGTGCAGGCGTTTTTCGAGGTCGGCGGCAGACGGCGGCAGGATGAACACGCTGACGACATCGGCCCGCGCCTTTTCCCGTAATTGCTGGGTGCCCTGCCAGTCGATGTCGAACAACACGTCCTGTCCCGCCGACAAGGCGGCTTCGACCGGCGCACGCGGCGTTCCGTAGCGGTTGTCGAACACGGTGGCCCATTCCAGCAATTCGTTTTGCTTTGCCATCTGCTCGAATTTGGATTTATCGACAAACAAATAGTCGCGGCCATGGACTTCGCCGGGCCGCATCGTCCGGGTGGTCGCGGACACGGACATCTTCAGGCCGGGCATCCGTTCGATCAGGAGGCGCGACAGCGTGGTCTTTCCCGCGCCCGACGGCGATGACAGCACGAACATCA
>Ga0209117_1000527_pt1 | contig 15333 bp, 17 predicted proteins | sample BlaSpr_A8_OM2_M2_FD_187978 | JGI IMG/M metagenome (GOLD analysis project Ga0209117, IMG submission 187978) | Forest soil microbial communities from Thunder Bay, Ontario, Canada - Black Spruce, Ontario site 2_A8_OM2_M2 (SPAdes) (version 2) | ecosystem: Environmental > Terrestrial > Soil > Boreal...
CGCCTTTAGCAGCGGCTGCGGCAGCGCCAAACCGGAAGTTTCGATGACGATGGCGTCGAGCGGCCGATCGCGTGACAACAATTTATCCATGGTCGGAACGAAATCGTCGGCGACGGTGCAGCAAATGCAGCCATTGGTGAGCTCGACGATATCGCCGGGGGCGCACGCTTTCGCGGCGCACTCTTCGAGCAGCCCGCCATCGAAACCGGCATCGCCGAATTCGTTGACGATCACGGCGATACGACGACCATTCGCCTGGGTCAGCAACGAGCGCAGCAGCGTCGTCTTGCCGGCGCCAAGGAAACCGGTGAGCACCGTGACGGGGATACGGGACATGTCAACTCTCCTGAATTGATGTACGTTTTAGCCAGAGCGGAAGTCCGGCTGCGATGAACACGACATTGGGAACGGCGGCGGCAACGATCTGATTAAGACGTCCCTGCGCGTCGCGAAAGCGGCGGCCGAGCGGCGTGTCCGGCACCAGTCCAAGCCCGACCTCATTGGACACCAGAACGATTGGATGCGGCGCTGCGTGCAAAAACGCTGCGAGCGCGCGCGATTCACTCTCGGGATCGCGCTCGGCAAGCATCAGGTTCGACAGCCACAATGTCAGGCAATCCACCAGCACCGCGCGGCCGTTGGCGGCCTCGCGCGAAAGCGCTTCGGTGAGCGCCAGCGGCTCTTCGATCGTGGTCCAGCCTTCGCCACGTTGCGCGCGATGATGCGCAATGCGCGCCTTCATTTCGTCGTCGCCGGCGGTGGCGGTCGCAAGATAGACCCGCGCAAAACCACTATCGCCGATCAACTTCTCGGCAAACGCCGATTTGCCGGAACGCGCGCCGCCCAGCACCAACGTGGTCGCAAGTGCCGTCATTTCGGAGCGCGCCCATCGTCCGGCGACCAGCGCATTGGCGGCACCCGCGCCACCATGCCTTTGCGCAGCACCTCGGCACGCTCGCGCCACGGCACCAGGCCGTAGTCGGAATTCCGATAGGACTTGACGAACGATGCCAGCGCCGCAGTACCGCTCTCGGTCTGCAGATCGCCAAACAGAAAGGTGTAGCCGTCCGGGCTCGTTACGGCGACGGTAGTCGGGCGCTTGCAGACACTGAGACACTGCACCGGCCGCACCACGACGTTTGCGTCATGCTTACCGAGCGCGGCCTGCACTGCCGCGAACATTTCCGGACCGACAACCTCGCTGCCATCCGTCGTCTTGCAGGTGACACACACGCTGACGACCACGGGACCGCTTGGCGCATGTGGGCGAGAAGGTTCAACCAATGTCAGTTCCGCGGACGTATCGTCAGCGTTGTCGCGATCCATCATCTGCTCACACCAAGGCCTTTGACGGCCGCGAGCTTTGTTGGGTCGCGCCGATGACTATTGCCATCAGCTCGCTCCCGTCCGGTGCACCCCGCCCCGACGACGCCTCCAAAGCACAGTTCGTGATGGCAGGTCTCCTGGCTCGCGGGTCGCTGCCCTTAGCCGCCTTCCCGGGACATCCCAGTGGCATTGGCGAGGGCTCGTCGCTTACAGTTGCGGGGACAGCGCCGGCTTTGAGAACTCTCGCACCGGCTTCCCTTTTCACCTTCCACGCGGAAGGACCATCGCCGATGACGCTAGCTGCGGGAGTCACCGGGGTCAACCGTGCGCGAAGGGTGTTGACCTCCTGGCGCATGTTGCTTCTGGTAGACTCCGCGAAAAGGAGCCATATGCGCACCGAAACCCACCCTTTGTGGCAGCCGCCAGCCATTGCGCCGCTCGACCAACGGCTTGCCGCCACCATGCGGTCACGCATCGACGGCAAGGCCAAGCCGCCGGGATCCTTGGGGCGGATCGAAGATCTCGCCGTGCAACTCGGCATGATCAGGCATCCCGACGAACTGCGCGCCGACAGCGCCGTGCTGCTGGTGTTTGCCGCCGACCATGGATTAACGCAGGAAGGCGTATCGCAATATCCTTCTGCGGTCACGGTGGCGATGGTGATGACCTATCTCGGGGGTCGGGCCAGCGCCAATGCCTTTGCCGCGGCCAGCGGCGTTGCTATCCGTGTGATCGATGCCGGCGTCGCCGCCGAATTGCCTGATCATCCCGATCTGATCGCCGCGAAGATCCGGATGGGCACGGCCAACGCCGCGCGCGAACCCGCGATGACGCATCAACAGGTCACCGATGCGCTGGCGCGTGGATGTGACCTTGCGATCGACGAGATTCGGAAAGGCGCCGACATCATCGCGTTGGGCGAAATGGGAATCGGCAACACTGCCGCCTCGGCGCTGCTGGTACATCTGCTCGCGCCGGCGCCGCTCGCCCAGTGCATCGGTATCGGCGCCGGACAAGACGACGCCGGCATGACGCGCAAGCGCGCGGCGATCGAGAAGGCCGCCGCGCGCAGCGATGCGTCAGCACCTCTCGACGTGCTTCGCGAATTCGGCGGCCTGGAGATCGCGATGATGGCGGGTGCGGTGCTGGGCGCGGCGTCGCAGCGGCGGCCGGCACTGATTGACGGCTTTATCTCCAGTGCGGCGGCGCTGGCCGCAATCCGGCTCTGCCCCGCGGCGCGGGATTACTGCGTGTTCGCGCATCGCTCCGCGGAGAAAGGCCACGATATCGTACTCGCAGCGCTCGATGCGAAGCCGCTGCTCGATCTCGGACTGCGGCTCGGCGAAGGCACCGGCGCGCTGCTCGCTGTGCCGTTGGTGCGTGCGGCAGCGCGGCTTTTGACCGATGTCGCCGATCTCAGCGACGTGCTGGCCGGAAATATCTGAGATGATTGATCGCCGCCATTTCCTGAACGCGCTGCGGTTCATGACGATCATTCCGGTGGCGCCATCCAACGACGCGATCGAGCCCGACTGGTTGTCGCGATCAGGGAAATATTTTCCCGTGGTCGGGATTGGCGTCGGGATCGTGTCGGCGGCGATGTGGTTACTTGCCGGCGCGATCTGGGATCCGTTGATCGCGGCGCTGCTGGCGGTGGCAACGAGTATCGTCATGACGGGCGCGTTGCATGAGGATGGCCTCGCCGACACTGCCGATGGGTTCGGCGGTGGCTGGACCGTCGAGAAGCGTCTCGCGATCATGAAGGACAGCCGGATCGGCGCTTATGGCGCGATCGCTCTCGGCTTCAGCATCGCCCTGCGTGTTGCCGCATTGACCGAACTGCCGGTATGGGCGGGAGCAGCAGCGCTGGTCGCAGGCCACGCAGCCGCGCGCGTTACGCCGGCGTTCGTCCTCGCGCGAATGGCTTACATGGGCGACGTCTCCGCCATGAAAGTGGCCTATGCCGAATCGCCGGTGCGCCCGGACGAATTTCGGTTTGCCCTGATCGTTGTCGCGATCGGGACGCTACCGCTGGCGTTCATATCTATCAGGTCGGTTGCGACAGGACTTCTGCTCGGCGCAGTTCTCGCCGCCGCGCTCGCGGCCTGGTCACGCCGCCTGATCGGCGGCTACACCGGCGACGTGCTCGGCGCGATCGAACAGGTATTCGAGATCGGGTTCTTGCTCGGCGTTGCGGCAATCATTCGATAGGCCACAACAGCGGCAATTGATACGGATTGCCTTCAATTGCTTCAGCGCCGCGGCCGATGCGATCGATGGCATCGACCATCCGGCCGCCTCGGCCCAGCACATTGTCCGCTAGCTCCACCATGAGCCGGTTCGGTGTCACAAACGCCGCACGGCGGCGTAATTCGTCGGCGATGGCCCGCTCATAACCGGGATTGTGATCGCAGGCGATCGCGAACGCCGCCGCGCTGGAGCGGCTGACCCCGGCCCAACAGTGGATCAGCATCGCGCGTTGATAGGTGCGGCCACGACCAAAATCGAGAATCGCCTGTATGGTGTTGCGGTCGGGCGCAACCAGACCCGGCAACGGTTCAACGATGTCATGAAAAGCCAGCCGCACATGCCGGCCGCAGGCCAAGCTGCTCCCGTCGGCCTCCGGATGATCCGGCGACAGTAGCGTCAGCAGGTCAAACGAAGCGAACCTCGCTGTAACGCTCCCGAGGGCGCCCAGCGAACTGACATAGATCATGTTCTCGCCGATCACGGCAGCCAGCCTGTCGAGATCTCTAACAGATCGGTCATCCGCTAGCGCGTAAAAATCATTCGCGCGACGTCCAGTCGTTCCTGCCAACGATAACGATCCAGCTCTGGATCGAGATGCTCCTCCACCGGCCAGCCAATGCAGAGATAGGCAATAAGCGTCCAGGTGTCGGGTACTTCGAGCACCCGACGCACGATCCGAGGCTCGAGAATTGAAATCCAGCCAAGCCCCAGTCCCTCGGCGCGCGCCGCGAGCCACAGCGTCTGAACAGCGGCAACAACTGAATATTGAAGGGTCTCAGGCATGGTCCGGCGACCCAGTCCGCTGCCCTCCTCGGCGGCCTCATCGGCGAAGACAGCTAGATGGACGGGAGCGTCTTCGAGACCCTCAAGCTTCAGTCTCGCATATTGCACACGCTGTTCGCCATCATAGCCTTCGCGTGCGCTCTCGTTGGCGCGGACAAAACTGCATTTCACTGCTTCACGACAGGCGGCTGATTCGACGAGCACGAACCTCCAGGGCTGGCAGTGTCCAACTGATGGAGCGTGGCTGGCAAGTTCAAGGAGTGAGTGGATTAAACCTGGATCAATAGGATCGCGGCGGAAGCGGCGGACATCGCGGCGCCATAGAACGAGGTCACGGAACGACTCCCGAAAGGCAGCATCAAACTGTCGCGGAGATGGATCGAGCGTCTCTGTCATACGACCGCCCCGTCGATAACATGGAAAAACGTGCCCGTTGTCGAGCCCTGCCGGGCACCCTGTTCAAGTACTTCGGTTCCGGAAGCATCCCTGCAATCGACAAGCGAATCGCCACTCGCCGAAACCGTGCTCGCGTAATGGAACTCATGGCCGAACACTTCCGTTCCCTCCGCGCCGAGGGAACAGGCCACCCGAAGCCGGGCGCGTCGATAACCCAGGTGTAGCTTTCGTTTCGCGAAAGAGGTTTCGAGTCCGAGCAGCCCGGTCATTTCGTGCTTACGCCCGTCGCCGTCCTCGAGTCCGCGCCCTAACACCATATAGCCACCACACTCACCGTGGATGGGAATTGAACGGCCGGCAAGCTTCCAAAGACCTTCACGGAAACGGTGGGCCGAGGCCAGCGTGCCGGCATGGAGCTCCGGATAACCTCCGGGCAACCAGACGGCGTCAGCCGCGGCATCGGGAGCCTCATCGGCCAACGGTGAGAACGGAATGATCTCCGCTCCCGCACGCCGCCATTGCCGAAGCACGTGAGGATACATGAATGAAAATACCAGATCCTGCGCAAGCGCGATGCGCTGTCCCGGCGGCTGCAGTTGGTGTCTTGACCCGTTCGGCCGCGTGTCGCCGGTCACGGGCAGAACCTTCGCGGGCCTCGCCGATTGTCTGATCTCATCGACATCGATGGCGGCGTCGACGAGGTCGGCAAGAGTATCCAGGCGTTCGTCAATCGTCGGGACCTCTCGGGCCTGAATGAGGCCGAGATGCCTTTCGGGAAACGCAATACGATCTTCGCGCGAAATGGCCCCGAAAACGGGCATATTTATCCGCTCGAACGCTGGCGCGACCAGCGAGAAATGCCGCTCGCTCGCTACGCGATTCAGAATCACGCCCGCGATATCGACGTCATCCCTGTATTTGGCACATCCGAGCGCTACGGCCGCAGCTGTCTCCGTCTGACCGGTGACGTCGAGCACGAGCACCACCGGCCACCCAAGAAGCGACGCCAAGTCGGCGGTCGTACCAGACCCGGATCGTCCTCGCGCGGAAGCGCCGTCGAATAATCCCATCACGCCTTCGGCAATAGTAATATCCGCGCCCGTTGACACTTCGGTCGCAAGAGTTGCGATCAATTCCTCTCCCATGGCCCATGTGTCCAGATTATAGCTCGGGCGACCGGCAGCGATCTCATGAAAGGCCGGATCGATATAATCCGGACCGCACTTGAAGGGCTGCACAGCATGGCCTCGACGGCGAAGCGCTCGTAAAAGCCCGAGCGTCACTGTCGTTTTCCCAGCGCCGGAACGTGGTGCCGCAATGATAAGGCCTGGTGGACCGATGGGATGGGTCATCGCCCGCAAACCATATTGGTCAAAAGCTTTTGCCTCATCCCGGCAATCGCACCGACGATCACGATCGCAGGCGCGCTGATGCCTTGTCTCGCGGCGTCCGCGGCGGCTGTCCCAAGACACGTTTCGATAATGCGCTCCTCCGATGTCGTGGACGAACTGATGACTACGGCGGGCGTATCGTGTGCCATGCCGCCGCGCTCGAACGCGCTCATGATGTCACGCAAATTCGCCATCGGCATATAGACGATGATCGGTTGTCCGACGCTCGCCAGCTTCTCCCACTCGGCCACAGATGTCCCATCTGCCGACCGGCTTCCAGTCACCAGGATAACGGCATGGTTGGTGTCCCGCATCGTCGCCGGAATGCCGGCCAGTGCGGCAGCCGCAAGCCCCGACGTGATGCCAGGTATGATCCTAAATCGAAGACCGGCGCGCGTCAGCGCCAAAGCTTCCTCTCCGCCGCGCCCGAATACAAAGGGGTCACCGCCTTTCAGCCGTAGAACGCGTCGCTGCATCCTGGCGCGTTCGATCAGAAGCTCATTGATGTCGCCCTGCTCAGACGAAGGCCTGCCCCCGCGCTTTCCCGCAAAGATCAGCTTTGCCTGATTGCCCGCAAGTTTCAGGATACGTGGATCGACCAGAGCATCGTAAACGATGTCTTCGGCCACGCTCAGTGCGTGGAGCGTATGGAGTGTCAAAAGCCCGGGGTCGCCCGGGCCCGCGCCTGCGAGCCAGACCTCGCCAGGTGGGAAGTCCGGGAAATCAGGCAGGTTATCGACGAGAAACTTCGCGTCAATCACGAGCATCGCCCGCGGAACCGCCGTTGATACGCACTGTCGTAAAGAGCACTTTCGCGAAAATCCCGCGCGCCCAACACCTCACCAACGAGAATAAGCGCTGTACGATCGATGCTCGTTTTTTGAACTTCCCCCACGATCGTGCCGAGTGTGGCGCGGATAATCTGCTCGTCAGGCCAACTTGCGCGAAACACAACTGCAACCGGGCACCCCTCTCCATAGGCGGGGACCAGCTCAGCTACGGTCTTATCAAGTGCGTGAATCGAGAGATGGATGGCGAGTGTCGCGCGGGTTGCAGCGAAAGCGGACAGGCTCTCGGTTTCGGGCATTGCCGAAGCACGTCCCGGGGTTCGGGTCAGTACGACCGACTGAGCCACTTCGGGCAGTGTCAGTTCCTTTGCCAGCGCTGCGGCGGCTGCAGCGAAGGCCGGAACGCCTGGCGTGACCGTGTATGGAATATTGAGCGCTTCCAGACGCCGCAACTGTTCGCCGAGCGCGCTCCAGATCGAAAGATCGCCGGAATGGAGGCGTGCGACGTCCTGCCCTCCATCGGTCGCTCGCGCGATCTCGGAGATGATCTCATCGAGCGACAGGGGCGCCGTATCAATGACGCGCGCACCAGATGGGCAGTAGCCGAGAAGGGCCTTAGGCACGAGGGAGCCAGCATAGAGGCAGACCGGGCAACGGGCGATGATATCGCGTCCGCGTACCGTGATAAGATCGGGCGCACCAGGTCCGGCGCCTATGAAGTGAACAGTCATGGAACCTCACTCGTTGCGATAGCGCAGGTTACTTTGTCGGCAGCAATTCGCGCTCCGAGCAGCCGGGCGTTGTGCCCCGCCGCCACGAGGGCTGATGCCTCCGCAATCGACGGAACTCCTTTGATCGCCTGAACGCGCAATGAGTGCGTAACGACCCGGTCAGCGACGCGACCGAGATCCGCAACGGGACACCGAACGAGCGGGACCGACAGATACCGGGCGGCACTTGCAATGCCGCACTCATCTGCCTTCGACGTTTCCGTCGCAATCGCACTGAGATCCTTACGTGCGATGCCAAAATTTGAAAGAGCCGTGAGGATCAGACTCACAATAGGCTCGGACGGCGTTCCCCGTCCGCATCCGATGCCAGCAACGATCATGGCTTCCTCACTCGCCATTGGGTGACGGGCATCGCCGGTCGCCAACCCAACATGGTCCCCACTTTGTCGGCTCTTGCGACCTGCAGCCGAATGAGCTCGCCTCCAAAATCACGGAAGTAGCCGCTAAGTCGAGCCTCAGTTTCGAGGGACACCGCATTGGCAACGAGACAACCGCCGGGTTTCAGCGCCGACCACACCGCGTCGAAGACACCGTCATCCATCATTCCGCCGCCGACAAAGACCGCATCTGGCCTGGTAAGCCCTGCCAGTGCCTCCGGCGCCCGGCCTTGCACGATCTCAAGCTCCGGCACGCCAAGCGCTGCGGCGTTCCGGGCGGCCCGGCCTGCGCGGTCGCTACGCGCCTCGACGCCGATCGCGCTTAGGGACGGATGCTGCAGCAGCCACTCGATCGCGACCGAGCCCGCACCAAGCCCGATATCCCACAGCAGTTGGCCAGGTAGCGGCTGAAGCGACGAAAGTGTCACCGCACGAATTTCCCGCTTTGTCAGCTGGCCGTCATGCTCAAAGAACGCGTCGTCAAGGCCGGGGACGGCGGCAATGATCGCTGCGTCCGGGTCCGCGATGACTTCTATGGCGATCGTATTGAGCGGATGGATTTCCTCGATATCAAAGTTCGAAGCCGTCGCGTGACGTATTCGCTCGCGAGAACCACCCATCGCCTCAAGCACTGTCATTCGCGATTGCCCCAAGCGATGCGCATTGAGAAGTTCGGCAAGCTTGCCCGGCGTCGCGCTGTCCCAGGAGAGCGCCAGGATACGCGCCCCGGGTTGTAGTCGCCGAATAACGCATTGAAGCGGGCGACCGTGGAGCGTGACGAGCGAAACGTCCTGCAGCGACCAGCCCATCCTCGCGGCGGCAAGACTGAAAGCGGACGGTTGTGGCAGGCAAACGAACTCCTCGGCGGGTACAAATGCCGCAATCTGCTTGCCAACGCCAAAATGGAAGGGATCGCCGCTCGCCAGGACGGCGACGGAACGCCCCCGATAGCGCTTGATCTCAGCGAACGCATCACTCATGGGGTTGGGCCAGGCAAGACACCTACCTAGTATAAGGTCGTTCGCCAGCGCCAGATGACGCGTGCCGCCCACAACCAGCTCGGCCGAACCGATCAACTTCCGGGCAACAGAGGAAAGCCCTTCCACCCCGTCCTCACCTATCCCAACGATGGACAGCCAACGCTGCCCCGTGCAAATTGCGGGTTCAGCAATCATGGACAAGGCCTCGATGCGCGTTCTCATCCTCGGAGGTACGACGGAGGCCTCGGACCTCGCGCATCGGCTGGCGGACGACCGCCGCTTTGAAATGACGCTCTCGCTTGCCGGGCGCACTTTGAGTCCCAGGATGCAACCCGTTCGAACGCGGATCGGCGGCTTCGGCGGCGCCGACGGCCTTGTTGCATGGCTGGGGCAGGAAAAAATACACGCGGTCGTTGACGCAACGCACCCCTACGCCGACCAAATCTCGTCCAACGCCGTGGCCGCGTGCACACGGCTTGCGATCCCGCTCGCCTCGATCGTACGTCCCGCATGGCAACCTCAATCGGGCGATAGGTGGTTTACGGTCGCAAGCGCAGAAGCTGCCGTCGATGCGCTTGGGCGAGAGCCGAGCCGTGTTTTTCTGAGTGTTGGCCGCATCGAGCTCGCCGTCTTCGCCAGGAGTCCACATCATCACTATCTCGCGCGCATGATCGACCCGCCTGACGATGTCGCGCTGCCGCCCGATATCCGCTTGATATTCGACCGGGGTCCTTTCGACAGGCGGGCCGAGACGGCACTTCTCAGGCAAGAGAAGATTGATGTGCTTGTTTCCAAAAACTCGGGCGGAGCGGCGACCTATGCGAAGATCGAAGCAACGCGCGAGCTCGGAATTCCGGTCGTGATGATTGCGCGTCCACATAAATTGCGCGGAAACGCCGTGGCAAATGCCGAGGGCGCCGTTACGTTGCTCGAACAGTGGCTCGCTCATCGTACAACGCCTTGTTCCGCGCGTGGCGTATAAATCCAGGGCCGATGCCCCTTTCGGGGTATGAGCCGCGTTGCCGCTGCTCCGATGATGACAAGCGTGCGCATGTCGGCGAGAGCCGGATCCGCTTCCGCCAGGGCCGTTACGACGACACGCGCTTCCGGTGTCGATGCTTTTCTGACGAACAGCACGATAGTCTGCGGCGACTTGATGGCTCTTAACAGATCAAATGCCCGCCCAAGCTGATAAGGCCGGGCTTTTGAAGCAGGGTTGTAGAGCGCAATGACGAAGTCGCCTTCAGCCGCGGCGCGCAGGCGCCGCTCGATCGTCTCCCATGACTTCAGATTGTCGGACAGCGAGACGGCGCAGAAGTCCGCCCCGAGCGGGGCGCCGACTTCGGCAGCAGCAGCCAGCATTGCTGTTATACCGGGCTCGACATGAATATCGAGTTCTCGCCAATCGGGATCGCCGTCCTCGATTGCCTCAAAGACTGCCGCTGCCATGGCGAATACTCCGGGGTCTCCACCTGAGACGACTGCGACCTTCCTTCCTTCAGCGGCGAGTATGAGCGCCTGACGTGCCCGGTCGATCTCGACACGATTACCCGAGGCATGACGGCGCTGACCGGGAACGATCTCCGGAATTCTATCGAGATAGGGTCCGTATCCGACGAGATCTGTTGCGGCATGAAGCACTCTCGTGGCGGCTGGCGTCAAAAGGTCTGTTGATCCGGGCCCAAGACCGACAACGACGAGCGAACCGCTCACAGCCGCCTCCCCTGTCCGGGAATCAATACCATCGAAAAGTAAGGGCTGCCGGCGTCAGGCCCCTCTGACAAAGGCATAATCCGCTCACCTTGCATCGTGCCGCGCTCAACATAAATTGCGCGCGCGAGCAGGCCGGCCGCCGCAACGGCCCGGCGGACTTTTGCCAGGTTCTTGCCAACCTTCATGATAATCGCTGCGTCAGTGTCAGCGAGGCGGCGCGTCAATTGCTCTTCGCCCAAAGTACCCGGCAGCACCGAGAGGATGTCGTTTCCCCAGGTGATCGGCGCATTTGCGCGCGTCCAACAGCCTGACATGCCTGTGACTCCAGGGACAATTTCGATCGGAAAGATTGCATCGAGACGGCGCCAAATGTGCATGAACGAGCCGTAGAAGAATGGATCGCCCTCGGCCAGAAGCCCTACTGATTTGCCTTGCCGAAGCAGGGCTGACAGCGTCTCGACGCTTTCTTCGTAAAACTGGCTTATCTGCTTTTGATAGGAGGGATCGTCGGTCGGGATCTCGTTTGTTACCGGATATTCAAGCCGAAGCTCGTTGCGGTGTGGTCCAATCAGAGGATCGACGATGCCTCGCGCGTTTCCTTGGAGGCCTCGCTTTGCAAAAAATGCAATCACGTCGACATCCCGCACAAGCACGGCAGCCCGCAGCGTCAGATAGCGGATATCGCCGGGTCCGACCCCGATGCCATAGAGCGTTCCGCCATGAGCGGTTCCGGTAATCTCGTCAAAACTGGTCATTCGCGCTCACTCGCCAGCGCATTGACCGCTGCAGCGGCCATGGCGCTACCACCCCTGCGGCCGCGGACGACAAGGAAGGGAACGCGGGTCTGCGCCGCAAGGGCTTGCTTGGATTCGGCAGCACCCACAAAACCCACGGGAACGCCGATGATAGCTGCGGGAAGCGGCGCACCTTCGTCGAGTATTTCGAGCAACCGGAATAGCGAGGTCGGCGCATTGCCGATGGCAACGATGGCTCCTTCAAGATGGGGCCGCCAGAACTCCAGGGCCGCGGCCGAGCGCGTATTTCCAGCTTCAGCGGCGAGCTGCGCGACCGTGGGATCATCAAGTGTGCAGATAACGCGGTTGTTTTGCGGCAGTCTGTTGCGGGTGATGCCGTGAGCGACCATCTTCGCATCACACAAGATTGGCGCTGCGCGCAACAATGCTTCGGATGCGCGTGCGACAAATGTCGGGGACATCAAGATGTCGTCGGCGATATCGATCATGCCGCACGCGTGGATGATCCTGACGACCACCTTTTCCTCGTTCTCCCTAAAGCGGGAGAGATCAGCCTCGGCGCGGATAACCGCAAACGAGTTGCGGTAAATCTCGGCTCCATTCCGAATGTAGGCACGCGATTCAGTCATGCTTGCGGCCTCGGTCCAAATCGAAGATTGCGCCTGGATCGTCCGCGGCAAGATCGGAGAAAGTAAAACTGCGCGCAGGACGATCCTGGGCGGTTCCGTTGCGCACGAGACCATAAAGACCTTGAGCACCGACCAGCACGAGATCGGCCGCCCCGGACTTCGCGCACCCCTTGGCGCAGCCGGAGACATGAACAGTCCCGGCGAAGCCGAACCGAGGCAGCAGTCTCGCAAGTCGGCGCCCGTCACCACGTGTGTCGAGCGAGGTCGACTGACAGCCGGGAGCGCCTGGGCAGGCTTCAATCTGGAGCAAGGGATCGCGGGGATCGGCAATCAAACCGTGGTCTCCCGCTGCGTCGAGGATGCGCTGTCCTGACTGCTGACTGGGCACCATGGCATATAGCGCCCGCCAGGGCGAAAGCCTGATCTCCTCGATACCATAGGCCGCCATCTCGCTAGCAAGCTTGTGGAGCTGATCCGTTTCGACGCGCCCGAAGGGCGCTCCGATTCCCACGGCGAACTGGCCGATGCCCAGCTTCACCAAGCCGATACGCTGATTCAACGACGCCTCAGCATTCCGCGGATTTCCGCGACGCGCATCGAGCCGCGTTCTCATCACAGATCGAATCAACGCAAGACCTTCATCGGAAAGGTCGCGCATCCGTTGCCGATTTTCACGCGACGCCACGCCGATGAAGGCAACGCCTATTTCGATGGCGGCCGCCGCCGCGGCGCCCGGCGCGATCGAACCAAGCCACTCCACCCCGATCCGCGTCTCGAGGCCCACGGCAACCGTAGCGTCCCGGCCGTTTCCAATAGCCGTAAGACGAACATCGGCGCGCTGCTCCGCAAGGGCCAGAACACCGCCGCCATCGACGATGAAGCCAAACTTGGCCGGCAACGCCCAGATAGATTTATCGGATGCAAGCAATTGCGCCAGTTCCCGACCGATGCTTCGGACATCAAGCGCTTCGGCGGGATCGATCCCTGCCAGCGGATTGATCATGATATTGCGCACTGCCTCACCGTCTGGGCTGTCGTCGAGCAGTCCAAGCCTTGCGATCACCTCGTGCAGCTGCGGTAAAGACGCTTCGCTGACACCTCGGATCTGTAGATTGGCCCGCCGCGTCAGATCGATGTGGCCGTTGCCGAAGCGCCGGGCTGCGTCGGCGAGCACCGCCAATTCGTCCAGGCTGAATGTTGCGGATTGCGGGCGCACACGGACGATAAGCCCGTCACCGCTCAGCATCGGCCGCAAAGCGCCCGGGCACCAGCCCTTCACCTCAAACGCCGCCGAACGACTCACTTTGCGCTTCCCCGGAAGGATCGCGAGCGCGGTGGAATTCGCAACGACAATAGTCCTCTCATGACAGAGTTTGGGTCTCGCCGCACCAAGATCAGCCAATCAAATCTTGGCATCGCCGCCCCTTCGCATGAGGTAGCTATCCATGATCCATCCATTCGCCCGCCGGGCCTCCGTCCTGATCCGTTCGATGTCGTTGGCTACATCCTTCAGCTTGCCGGACACCAGGATTTCGTCTGGCATGCCGACATAGGCGCCCCAATAAATATCGATATCCTGATCCGCGAACTGCTTGTAGGTGTCTTCGGCATCGAGCATGACGACGACGCTGTCGGCGTTTTCAGGGAAGCCTTCCGCGATCCTCCGTCCCGTGGTGATTTCGATCGACTGGCCGATGCGGTTGAGCGTTGTCTTGTGCTTCGCGGCGAGCGCCTGGACACTGCTGATGCCGGGAATGACATCATAATCGAGCTGGTGCCGACCACTCTTCGCGATAACCTCGATAATACGGATCGTACTGTCGTAGAGTGTCGGATCGCCCCACACCAGGAACGCGCCGCATTCGCCGTCTGCCATCTCTTCCGAGATCAGGCGCTCGAACAAGGCCTGCTTATCGCGATTGAGGCCATCGACGGTTGAGAGGTAATCCTCTGTGTCGCGTGTCCATCCCGGACTGGTAGCGTCAACGAACCGATGGTCGTTGCCTTTGATATACCGTCGGCATATCTCCTTGCGAAGCTCGATCAACTTCGTCTTGCTGGGTCCTTTGTCCATGATGAAGAAGACGTCAGTCTGGTTGAGAGCGTCCACGGCCTGCATAGTGACGTAGTCGGGGTCTCCAGCCCCGATGCCAATAATGAGTATCTTCTTCATAACACGGCACTCCGAAGCAACAGCACATCCCGGCATTTCGACATCACCGTCCTAAGTCCGGCCCAATGCAGAAACGTGCAGCCTATTCGAGGCGCGCACGCAAAACGTGACGCCGCATCATCATTATTGCCTGAATTTGACACGATACCGCTCGACGGCGAAACAACCAACCGTCAGCGCGGTTGCTGCTACATCCTGCCCTCGCCCTTAGCGGCAGATGCGACCAGCTACTCTTGCGACATCAAGGCACCCCGCCTGACGCGTTCGCGCATGACCATGACCGGCAGCAGGTTTCCTGGCTCGCGGGTCGTCGCCTCGGACCACCTTCCCAGGGAGCTTTCGAATCCCCAGTGGTATTTATGGTCGTCGGCTATCCGCCTACAGTTGCGGGGGCAGCCGCGGAATTGCCTGCCGGAGCAGACGTACCGCATTCCCTTGGTTAGCCCTTGCGGGCACTACCGATCGCAAACGTGGCATCTGACCGTGATCGCGTCAACACCTCAAAGACGCCGACGCGGCGGGACGATATCGACGCGCTGGCATTCCAACCAGCGTTCGCCGCAATGCCGCTGTCCGGCTGGACGCCAGCAGCCAACGATGGCGACGCGGGCACGATAGTCAGAGCTTCCAGCGCCTCGACAACGAGATAAAGCGCTGCATTCATTCGAAGGAGTGCAATCGCGTAGATTCGCGTAATACGCCACGATGCGCGCCGGCAGACGTTGCGCCTAACCCCGTCGATTTACGCTGCGACTTTCCCCCTGCCGCTTCCACGAACGAAATTTCGAGCCAAAATACGGGCAGCAAAAAGCCCTCGAAAACGAAACGTTTTCAAGGGCTTGATGTCTGGTTGCGGGGATAGGATTTGAACCTATGACCTTCAGGTTATGAGCCTGACGAGCTACCGGGCTGCTCCACCCCGCGATAAACCATTGCGCGCCTTGCCGAAAAACCGAATGCCGAAACGTCTTTGGCCAACGC
>Ga0209117_1000528_pt1 | contig 15326 bp, 15 predicted proteins | sample BlaSpr_A8_OM2_M2_FD_187978 | JGI IMG/M metagenome (GOLD analysis project Ga0209117, IMG submission 187978) | Forest soil microbial communities from Thunder Bay, Ontario, Canada - Black Spruce, Ontario site 2_A8_OM2_M2 (SPAdes) (version 2) | ecosystem: Environmental > Terrestrial > Soil > Boreal...
GAGTGTCAGGTATCAGCCGGGACACCTGTAAAGCATCAGCCGAAACACTGACAAGCATCAGCCGGGACGCTTTTGTCGTGCTTCAGCCGAATCAGCACAAAAACGATTGGTGCCCCCGGAGGGAATCGAACCCCCGACCTTGACGTTAGGACCGTCCTGCTCTATCCCCTGAGCTACGAGGGCGACACACGAAGTCTATTTAGAGGAGCGCCCTGCGCGCGCCCGGCGCCCCTGAGCTACGAGAGCGCTGCAAGAAGTCTATTTAGAGGGACGCCCGGCGCGCCGAGCGGCTGGGCTGGTGAAATCCTTCGCCCGGGCGTAACTTCTCAGCGCCTTCCCAGGTTCCTCACAGTGAGGACTGAGAGGGTAGGCTCAACCTGATGACCATGGAAAGCACGAAACTGGCCGACGCCCGAATCCGGGCTCGCGACAGGGCCCTGTCCCTGCTCAACAACATCACCGCCTACGTCGCCTTCGCCGCCGTCGCCGGCGTGGGCATCTTCGGCACGGTCAGCGCCCTCACCATCCCCGGCGTGTCCGCCTCATCGTCGACCGGGGCGACGGCGAGCTCTACGACTTCCACCTCGTCAGACTCGAGCTCATCCAGCTCGACCTCGAGCGGACTCACGTCATCCACCGGATCCGTCAGCGCCTCATCGAGCACACCCGTCGCCGTATCCGGCGGCTCCTAGCCGCCACCGTCCGTGAGCGACATCGTCCTCTGGTACACCACCAGGGGCGCCGGCGCGGTCTCGATGATCCTGCTCAGCGCGGTCGTCATCCTTGGCGTGCTGTCGTCTCTTCGCTTTCAAGGCGCTGGATGGCCGCGGTTTCTTACCCCGGCCCTGCACCGCAACCTGGCGCTCATGACGTTGGTTTTCCTCGCTCTGCATATCGTCACCGCGGTGGTCGATCCATTCACCCACCTGGGCTGGCTGACGGCGGTGGTTCCGTTCTCGTCCTACTACCGGACGTTCTGGCTCGGACTCGGCACGATCGCATTCGAGCTGTTGGCCGCGATCGTGGTGACCAGCCTGCTCCGCGGATTGATCGGGCAGGCCGCCTGGCGCGCCATCCACTGGCTCGCCTACGCGTCGTGGCCGGTCGCCGTGCTCCACGGGTTCGGCACGGGTACGGACGCGCTGTCCGGCTGGTTCATGGTGGTGTCGATCCTGTGCATCGGGTCGGTCGCGATGGCCATCGTCTACCGGATCCTGCGGCCGTCAACTGATCCCCTGACTTCGGCACGGAGCGAGTTCCGCTCCGGCGTCTCGAGGAAAACAGACCAGTGAGCGGGCTTCGACTGCTGGCGGGCCCCGACCTCAGGTCTGGGGCGGAGTCCCTGGCCGATCACACTCGAAGATTGGGAGCGCCGACGCTTGGTGGTCGCCCGCTCACCGAGACATTGGTTCGCAGCGGCGTCGGCGGCAGAGGCGGCGCCTCTTTCCCGGTCGGCATCAAATGGCGCGCTGTGGCCGCCGCCGCATCCAAAGGGCCCGCGGTTGTGATCGTCAATGGCGCCGAGGGCGAACCACAGAGCCACAAGGACCGCCTGCTGATGGCGACCCGTCCGCACCTCATCCTCGACGGCGCCTTCCTCGCCGCCCGCACGCTTCGCGCGGCTCAGGTCGTCATCTATGTCGGCGAGGAGCACAAGACCGCATGGGCCGCGATGGCGCGAGCCCTCAAAGAGCGACCGGAGGCCGAACGTCGCATCACGCGCATGGCCGGCGCGCCCAATCGATATGTCGCCGGCGAATCGAGCGCCGCGGTGCATCTCGTCGACGCTGGAGTGGCAACGCCCACGACCACTCCCCCATATCCCCGCGAGCGAGGCGTGGCCGCCGCCCCGACGCTCGTTCAGAACGTCGAGACCCTGGCGCACATCGCCCTGATCGCCCGGTACGGCGACGCCTGGTATCGCTCGGTGGGCCGCCGCGGCGCGGCCGGTACGTTGCTGCTCACGATCGCCGGCGGCGTCAAGAGTCCTGGCGTGCTCGAGGTGGAAGCGGGCACGACGATCGAAGAAGCGGTCGCCGCCGCGGGTGGAGTCTCGGAGCCGGCAGCAGCCGTACTCCTGGGCGGTTATTTCGGCGTCTGGGTCCCGGCGGCGCAGGCCTGGGAGCTCCCGCTCGACGGAGAGACCCTGCGAAGCCGCGGCATGACTCTCGGCTGCGGCGTGATAGGAGTGCAGCCCGCCGGCAGGTGCGGCGTTTGCGACACCGCGCGCATCATGCGTTACCTCGCCGAGGAGAGCTCGGCGCAGTGTGGACCCTGCTTCTTCGGGCTGCGCGCGCTGTCGGACGCATGCAGCCGGATCGCCGAGCGGGGCACCAACCGCGATGACATCGCTCGCCTGAAGAAGTGGGCGGTGGACGTGTCGGGCCGAGGCTCGTGCAAGCACCCGGACGGGGCGGTGATGTTTCTCCGCTCCGCGCTGTCCACTTTCTCGGACCAGTTCGCCTCCCACCCGGCGCACTGGAGGCAGCAGCCTGCATGAAGGCGAGCATCCACCTGACGATCGACCGCACCAAATGCGACGGCCACGGCCTGTGCGCCGAGCTGCTGCCGGAGCTCATCCGCCTCGACGACTGGGGCTATCCGATCATCACGCCCGGCCCGATCCCCGAGCGCCTCGGGCGGATCGCGCAACGCGCCGTCGACACCTGCCCAGTCCTGGCCTTGGCTCTGCGCCGCACGGCGGTATCCAGATGAGCATCACCCTGCTCGGCATGGTCGACGATCGCGCCCTCGGCACCTCGATGCGGCTGGTCGTCACGCGCCCTAGGCAGCTGGCGGCCGCCAAGAACGCCGCCGATCGGGTGATCAAGGAGATCGATGAGGCCGCGAGCAGGTTCCGCGCCGACAGCGAGCTGAGCCGTGTCAACCGCGAGCCTGGCCGGCAGATAAACATCAGTCCCCTGCTGGCCCAGGCGCTCGCCGCCGGCTTGCGCGGCGCACGCGTGACGCACGGAGCGGTCGACCCGACGGTGGGCTCGGCGGTCAAGCTAGCCGGCTACGACCGAGACTTCGATTCGATCCTGGCCGACGGCCCGCCCATCCTCCTGTCGGTGAGCAAGGTTCCAGGCTGGCAGGCCATCGAGTTCGACGAGGCCGCGCGCACGGTGCGGATCCCGCCTGGCGTCGAGATCGACCTCGGCGCCACGGCCAAAGCCCTGGCGGCAGACCTCGCAGCCGCGGCCGCGCACAAAGCCATGGGCGCGGGAGGAGTGCTTGTGAGCCTCGGCGGTGACATAGCCGTCGCAGGCGACCCGCCGCCGGAAGGATGGGCGGTGCAGACGAGCGAGGACAGCAACGCTCGCATCGACGATGACGAGGAGACCATCAGCATCCAGTCCGGCGGAATCGCGACGTCGAGCACGACGGTCCGCCGCTGGACACGAGGCGGCGTCGTTTTGCATCACATCATCGACCCGGCGACTGGGCTGCCGGCCGCCGGTCCGTGGCGAACGGCCAGCGTCGTCGCGGGCACATGCGTCGACGCCAACATCGCGGCGACCGCAGCCATCGTGATGGGCGAGCCAGCCATCGATTGGCTGACCGCCAATGGACTGCCGGCCCGCCTGGTCGATCGCGACGGGAACGTGCATCGGGTTTCCGGCTGGCCGGCGCCGGCGCGCCAATCGAACTCATAGGCCCGCCCCAGCAATTTCTCAGCAAACTCACAGGGTTCCCAGGCAGGATTGGCAGCGTGAGCACCAACGGGAGCCGCCAGCAGGGCCAGGCGGCCGGCGGAGCACGCGTCCTGGTCGTCGACGACGAACCGAACATCACCGAGCTCCTGGGGATGGCGCTGCGCTACGAAGGCTTCACAGTCCAGACGGCCGCGACCGGCCGCGCGGCCCTCGCCGCAGTGACCCAGTTCTCTCCCGCGCTAGTGATCCTCGATGTGATGCTGCCCGACATCGACGGTATGGAGGTGCTCAAGCGCCTCAATGCCGGCGGCCACAAGGTGCCGATCATCTTCCTGACCGCGAAGGACGCCACCGAGGACAAGGTGCACGGCTTGACCATCGGTGGCGACGACTACGTCACCAAGCCTTTCAGTATCGAGGAGCTGATGGCGCGAGTGCGGGTCGTCCTGAGGCGGCATGGAGGCGGGGCCGAGAGCGGGAAGCTCAACCTGGCCGACCTCGAGCTGGATGACGAAGCGCATGAGGTGCGCCGCGGCCCCCACGTCATCGAGCTGACCACGACCGAGTATCGCCTGCTTCGCTACCTGCTGATCAACTCCGGCCGCGTGCTCACCCGCACGCAGATCCTCGACCACGTGTGGCACTACGACTTCGGCGGCGACGCCAGCGTGCTCGAGACCTACATCAGCTACCTGCGCCGCAAGGTGGACCGTTTCAAGCCGCCCTTGATCCAGACGGTGCGCGGCGTCGGTTACGTCCTCCGCGCCCCTCGTAGTTAAACCGTGACGCAGTCATTGCGGGGCCGGCTCCTGATCGGGGTCATCTCGCTTGTCGTCATCGGGCTTCTGATCGTGGATGTCGCGACCTACACGTCGCTGCAACGATTCCTCACGGGCCGCGTCGATGACCAACTCCTCGGTTCGCACAACACTGCAATCAGCGTGCTTGGTGGTCCGAGCCAAGGCCCTGGATCACAACCAGGCAGTGGACTACCCGAGGACACGATCGTCGAGCTGGTATCGCCCACCGGCACGATCTTGCTCGCCAAGAGGCTTCAGTTCGGACAGTCGACATCGAAGGCCATACCCACGCTTCCGACTACTCTGCCGTCCGCGAAGGAAACGAACCCCTTTCTGTCCACACTTGCGGGAACGGGCGGCGTGGCGCAGTACCGCGCAGCCATATGGCAGGAGGATCTGTTCCACGGCGACACCGTGGTCCTCGCGATTCCGCTCACTGACGTCTCGTCGACTCTCAGCCAGCTGTTGCAGCTGGAGCTGTTGATCAGCCTCGGAGTGGTGGCAGCGATGGCGATCCTCGCCCTGCTCATCATTCGCATCGGACTCCGACCGCTGGCGAGGATGGGCATGGTCGCCCAAGACATCGCCGCCGGCGACCTGAGCCGCCGGGTTGAACCAGCCAATGGCAAGACGGAGATCGGGCGGCTTGGCCTTGCGCTCAACGGGATGCTGAACCAGATCGAAACCGCCTTCGCCGAACGCACGGCGTCCAACCGCCGCCTGCGGCGCTTCGTGGCCGATGCGTCACACGAGCTGCGGACGCCGCTCACGTCCATCCGAGGCTATTCGGAGATGCTGCGCCGCGGCGCGGCCGAATCGCCGACGGATGCCGAGCTGGCGCGGCGGCGGATCGAAGAAGAGGCGATCCGCATGACCGGCCTCGTCGATGACATGCTCGTCCTCGCGCGCGTCGACCAGGGCCGGCCGCTGGATCAGGAGCCGGTCGACCTGCAGGCCATCGCCACCGATGCGGCGGCCGACGCTCGCGCCGTCGCCCCGCAGCGCGACATCAACCTCACCTCCTCCGGGCGAGTGGTCGTGAACGGCGACGACACCCGCCTCCGCCAGGTCGTCGGCAACCTCGTCCGCAACGCCCTTGTGCACACCCCGCCTCAGACGCCCATCGACATCAGCCTCTCGACCGAGGACAGCGTGGCCAGGCTGTCGGTCGCCGACCACGGGCCGGGACTTGCCGCCGACGACCTGGATCGGATCTTCGAGCCCTTCTACCGCGCCGACCCCAGCCGCAGCCGCGACAGCGGCGGCGCGGGCCTGGGGCTGTCGATCGTCAGCGCGGTCGTGACCGCGCACGGAGGGCACGTGAAGGTGCACGAAACCGATGGCGGCGGAGCGACGTTCGAGGTGGAGTTGCCGCTGGCCGGCACCTAGACGAAAGGAGCGGCCCAGCCCCACCCCGAGGCCGGGCCGCGAGTGATCAGATCTCCTTAACCGACCGCGTTCTCCACAGCTTCTGCGAGCAGGTCACGCCCGAGCGGCGTCGGGTGCACGTCGCAGGTGCCATCCGGAAGCGGGATCAACAGTCCTGCCGCGCAACTGCTGCCACCGGCCGCGAGCGCCGGACCCTTGAAGGCGTCGAAACCGCTGGCCACCTTGCCCCCGAATGCATGGGTCGCGGCGATGATCGGGGCATTGAGCGACTGGGTCCCCGCGGCCGACACCGCGTCATAGCTCAGCGAGTAGTAGGTCACCGTAACCAGAGTGCCGTGATAGTGCGCGACGTTACGGATCTCGCCGTAGATGATTCGAAGGTTGGCCTCGATACCAGCCAGCACGGCGCCAATACATGCATTCGTTGTGCATCCCGCCTTGAAGACGTCGTTGGCCCCGATGTCCATCGTGATCAGCCGGACATCGTGGTGAGCCTTCAGGTATGCGATGGCGTAGTCAAGCTGCGACGTCGTGTACCCAACGTGGAGCGGGAAGAAGTGCCGGTAACCGAGGCACTTGTAGTCCGCCCCGTTCGTAAGCGAGATGAAGCCGCCGGTGGTCTCGCCCGGACACGAGGCATTTACGTCCTTCATGTCCAGGCTCTTGGCTGCGATCTCCGGGTAACCGACGAACACATTCGGGTTCCCGGCGAGGCCGGCGTTCACGAGGAGGGGGCTGTACCCAAATGCCACCGAGTCCCCAAGTGCAAGGTACGTTCCTCCGTCCTGATGGTTCCCACCTTGGCCGTCCGCCTGGGCCGGCACCGCTCCAAGCAGCAAAAGAAACGCGGTTGATAGCAGTGCAAGCAGTCGGACCCTCATCCCCTACCTCCCCAAACCTCGGCCGGAGGCATAGCCGGCCGCGTGAGCAGAGTCTAAGCACGGCCGGGCGGCCGCGCCACTATGAATTCGGACGGCCGGGTCAGGCCGGCCTGAAGGCGATGACATCCCCTCGTGAGTCGCCGACCAGGACCATGTCGCCGCTCATCGCGGGCCCGCTGAAGACGGCCGAGTGCAGGTCGTGTGACCAGAGGACGGTGCCGTCCCGGCTCGAGAGCGCAACCAGGCCCCCGGAATTCGGGTCGCCAAAGACGTCGCCGGTTCCGAACACCAGGACGCCGTTGCCGATCGCGGGCGCGGAGTAGACAGGCAAGCCGGCCTGGTTGGTCCACAGGGTCTTGCCGCTCGCGGCATCGAGCGCGAACATCCCGAACGGATCGCCGGCAGAAGGGACGTAGAAGTCTTTCCCGTCGTACGCAGGCGATGCGAGGAGTCCGTGAACGGCGCTGCCGTTGACGAGGTCCCGCGACCACACCACCGAACCGGTCGCAGCGGCAAGCACTTTGAAAACGCCCGCGTTGCTTCCGACGGCGACCACCTCGCGGCCGCCGGCCTGGAGCACGATCGGGGTGGCGCCGAGGTCGACGTCGCGACCCGCGTCCGAGTGGAAGCTCGTCATCCACAGGCGCCGGCCGGTGGCGGCGTCGAACGCCAGCACCCCGTCGTCGGGGTTGCCCACCCCGATGTATCCGTGCCCGGCCGCATCGATGGCGGGCGTCGACCAGATACCATCGCCCGCCAGGCAGCCTGCGCCCGCGCTCACAAGCGCGCACAGTTCCCACACTTGGCTCCCGGTGGCGAGATCGAACGCGACGACCCCGCCCTCCTCGAGCGGCTTGTCGCCGTATTGCGAGCCGACGCCGGCCAGGACGAGCCGCCCATAGACGGTAGGCGACGACCAGATCGCGGGCTGTACTCCTGGCGCCTTTGCATCCCAGAGCTTGCCGCCCCCGTTCAGGTCGATCGCGTAGACGTGACCGTTCAAGCTCCCGACGATGACGCGCCCGCCATCGATGGTGGGCGACCCCGAGATGGCGCCAAGGCCGTCGACCTGCCAGATCCTGGTCCCCGAGCCGGCCCGATATGCGGCGACCACACCTCCCGCACTCGCGGCGACCACAACTCCGCCGGCGACGGCAGGAGTACCGCTCACCCCGCCGCTCATCTCCACCTGCCACGCCGGCTTCAGATGCCTGGCGGCCTCGACTCCGAGCGATGCCTCGGCGGGATGGCCGTCGCGCGTCAGGTCGCCGCGGTACATGGGCCAATCTCCGCCCGCATTCGGCGACGGCGATGGCGACGAGACCAGCCCCCGGTCGCATGCGGTGAGGAGCACGACCAGTAGGGCGGCGCCGGCCGCCAGGCGGAGTCTAATTGCCGCCGAACACGGCCGGCGACGCCGCCGGCGCCGATTCGCCGGCTCCCACCCATCGATGGAACATCGCCAGCGGACGTGGAGCCCACCAATTGGCGCGGCCGAGGAGTCGCATCACTGAAGGCACGATGAGGATCCGGACGATCGTGGCGTCGATGGCGATCGCGATGGCGAGGCCGACGCCGATGGCCTTGATGATCACGACATCGGCATTGCCGAACGCGAGGAACACGGCGACCATGATCAAGGCAGCGCCGGTGATAAGGCGGCCGCTCTTCTCCAGGCCCAGCGCCACTCCGGCCTGGTTGTCGCCGGTCCGCCTGTATTCCTCCTGGATCCGGCTGATCAAAAGCACCTCATAGTCCATCGACATGCCGAAGACGATGCTGAAGAGGATGACCGGGATGCTGGGATCGATCGACTGCGCAGTGAAGTGCAGCAGGCCGCTGAGGTGGCCCTGCTGAAAAACCCACACCAGGGCGCCGAACGAGGCCGAGATCGAAAACAGGTTGGTGAGTACGGCCTTCAAGGGCAGCACCACCGAGCCGGTGAGCAGGAAGAGGACGACATAGGTGATCAGGATCACCGTCGCGACCGCGACCGGCGTCCGCTGCAGGATGAAGTTCACGATGTCGAGGTCGTACGCCGTGCCGCCGGTGGCGAGCACCTGTCCGTCCGGAACCTGCGCGGCGCGCACCGCGTTCACGATCGCCCGCGCATCGTCGCTCGTGTATTGCTTGTTGGTCGTGATGTAGAGCACCGTCAGGTGCTGTCCAGTTGAGCTGGTCAGGGCCTGTTGCATCGGCGCCGGCAGCTGCGTAGCCGGTCCCGAGTACAGACGCTGATAGTCCGCCCTGCTGAGACTGGATTCGAGGTTGACGATGCTCGACACCGCGAGCACGTTCGGCATGGCGGCGAATTGCCGGCTCAGGTCGTAGATGGCGCCGACGTGGTCGGCTGTCAGCGGGCTGCCGTTCGGGTAATAGACGACGGCGGTGATCGTGGTCTGGTCCTGCCCAGGGAAGTCGCGGACAAGCGTGTCATAGCCCTCGCGGGCCGGGTTTCCTGGTGGCAGTTGGTCGACGTCGCCATTGGCGAGGCGCAGCTGCAGGAACGGCGTCCCCGCAATCAGTAGAACGACGAGGGCGGGGACGAGGACGACGACTGGCCGTCGCATCACCCACACCGCCATTGCGTGCCAGATGCCCGAACCTGACGGCCCGCGTCTCCCGAGGAACGGCAGCCGCTTCTTCAACCACGCCGGCCACCAATCCACGCGAGCTCCGAGCACCGAGAGGACTGCGGGCAGGAATGTGAGGCCATAAAAGACTGCGATCGCGACCACGATCGTGCCTGCGGCGCCCATCGAGGCCAGGAAGGTGCCCTGGAAAAAGAGCATTGCTGAAAGCCCGACGGCAACGGTGATGCCAGAAAACGTGATCGCGCGTCCCGCGGTTGACATGGCGATTGCGATGGCATCCTCGCGACTCGCGCCTGCAGCGAGCTCGTCGCGGAAGCGGTTGACGATGAAGAGCGAATAGTCGATGGCGACAGCTAGGCCGATCAGCGTGATGATGTTGATCGCGTATTGCGACACGTCGGTGAACCGCGCCAAAAGGAATGTGCCGGCGAGACCGCCAAGGATCGCTAGGACGCCGACCCCCAACGGTAGGAGGGCGGCTACTGCCGACGCAAAGATGATCACGAGCATGATCAGCGTGATCGGGAGCGCCAGATACTCGGCGCGCTGTAGGTCCGACTCCAACGTCTTGTTGAAGGCGAGGTTGATCGGAACATTCCCGGTTGCGACCATGCTCAGCGCACCGGGATGGATCTCGGCGACAAGCGAATTGATGTACCCCTGCGCTGTGATGCTGTCGTCTTTGAGGTTCACGAAAACGAGAGCCTCGTGCTGGTTGCGGGAGATGTAGCTGGACTGAGCCGCGGGCGGCACCGAGTAAGGCGTGTTCACTGAGGTGACGCGTGGGTCGGTCGCCAGCGGCGCCAGCGCCTGCTCAACGGCCGATTGGAACGCCGGATCGGTGACGTTGAGCGTGGGACTGCTGAAGATGAGAATGAAGCCAGATCCGATGGCCGCCTTCTGCGGGTGAATCTCGCCGCTGATCAGTTTCTGGGTCTGGCCGGCCGCCAGGTCGGCACCAAACCCGCCATTTCCCGCCAGCGTGCCGCCGGTGAGGACGCCGGCGATGGAGAGTCCGAGGAGCAGCGCTGAGACGACCAGCGTGGCCCACCTGAATCTGTAGACGAATCGACCCCAGCGTCCGAACACGGCCACCAAAGATACAGTCCGAAGTAACACATTCCGACGACGGACCGGCGTCGTTACTGCGCTATTTCAGCTTCCATTGAATGCTCGCCAGCAGGGGCTTCGCCTCGTTCGTGAATGCGCTCATCCTCGACTGCAGAGTGAAGAGGATGACGCCGTAGCCGATGCTGCCGCTGGAGTTGGCGCCGGCCCACAGGCTGAACTCGCCGGGAAAGCTCTGGCCGCCTGACGTGGCGGTGAAGCAGAGCTGCCACCAGATCCCGGCGACACCGCCGACGGACCCACTCGTGGTGGTGGTACCCGGGCACGCCCGCGTGTCGGGGAACTTGGCCGTGAGCTGCTTGTCGATTTCGTCCTTGATCTGCTGTGGGGTCTGCGGTGGATTGTCGATGCCGCTGCTGACCACGACCGAGCCGTCGCCGGCCGGATTGGTCACGGTGATGGTCGGGTCACTCTTGGACGCCACCCAACCCGGTGGCACTGTGACCGACACGGCAGAAGTCGAGCCGGCGCCCTGAGTGGAAGGAGTGGATGACGTGATCGGGCTTGGCGAGCCGGCGGGCGACGGGCTGGGCAAGACACTCGAGCTCGTCTGATTGTTTCTCGCGTTGAGAAACGCGAGCGCAGTGCCGCAGCCGGCCATGATCACCACCAGGCCGACGACGGCGCTGATGATCAGTACCCAGGGCGTGCGGTGGACCGGCGGCTGAAAAACGCCGGGGGCGGGCGCGTAGTACGGACTTTGATAGGTGGGCGGCGGCAGGTCCGGCGGCGGGCCCATCATCACGCCCGGCGGTCCGGGCGGGGGTCCGACCGGTGGCGGTCCGACTGGCGGCGGTCCGACCGGTGGTGGTCCGACTGGCGGTGGTCCGACTGGCGGCGGTCCGATAGGGGGCCTTGGCGCGACCGCAGCGAGCGGTGTTCCGCACGCCTGGCAGAACGAATTGCCGTCGGGGTTCAGCGTGCCGCATCGCGCGCAGGTCAGCGCCATCTATTTCTTCGCCTGGGAGTCCGGGGCCGTGGGCTCGGCCCGGGGCTTGCGGCTCCGCCGCACCGAACCTGGGACTGCGCTGAGCGCCATGCCGCAGTTCGGACAGAAACCTGACGCGACGATGTGCATGTGGCAGTTGGGGCAGACCGTCTCCGCGAACCCCATGTGCGCCGCCTCCTCGAGCAGCGAGTAATGCAGCAGGTAGCGGATGTAGATCAGCAGCGCACCGACCACGGTCGCCTGCCAGATGAGGATGAACAGCGGATTGGTCGCCGCGTCTTTCATCGCCGCGGTGCCGCCGGAAAAAGCGATGTGGGCGAGCACGGCCACTGCCACGCCTCCCAGCTCGCGGCCTCCGAGCCGCCCCCGCCGGAACCGCCAGATGGTCGCGACGATCATCCCGGTCGCGCTGCCTTGTAGAAGAGGTTGGAACACGGCAAGCGTCGCCAGGTCGAAGATCCAGTTGCCGGGCGCCACATGCGCGGGGAGGCTCGCCAGCGTGGTCGAGAATCCGATCAGCGTCTCGGCGAGGCTGAAGCCCAGGCCGGCCGCCACCCCGAACACGAGCCCGTCGACCGTCTCCGGGAAATCGGCGCGATTGGGCAGGAAGAACGCCGGGATCGGCTTGAGGGCCTCCTGGATCAGCGGCATCACCAGCCCGAGGATCAGCACCGAGCCGATGCCGACGCCCGCTCCGGTCAATGGGTTCGGCGCGTACTGGAACGGGTTGTAGATCAGCCGCTCGAAGAGCGTGACCACGATGCCGACGACGACCCCGCCGCCGATGGTGAAGCCGAGCACCAACGCAGGCTCGTCGCGATAAACCTGGGCCTCATAGAGATAGATCAGGTAAAGGACGGGAACCAGGAAGGCCGAAACCAGGATCGCTGCGGTGATCAGGCCCGCCACATAAAGGATGAGGACGCCTGCAAGGCCCGCGATGAAGGCCCAGCGAAACTCGTGGATCTTGTTGTGGCCCAGGTGCGGGAAAAGTGTGGTGAAGACCGCCGGACTCGCTACGTGCTCCCCCGGGTGGGCGGCGTATCGGTGCTCACGCGACTTCGCATTGCCGGATTCTTTGGTCGTGCCCTGGTGCGCTCCGCATCGCGTGCAGAAAACTCCGTCGGGAACTTCCTGGGCGCAATGGTCGCACCGCACGGTCGGTAAGGATAGGCGGCGCCGCCCGCTTTTATGCCGCGGTTAGGTAGTCGTCCCAGCCTCGGCCGGCACCGCCGGCACCCAGCCCCGGATGAAGTGGCAGGAATAGTGGCCCTGGTGCTTGTCGAAGTAGCGCTGGTGGTACTCCTCGGCCTTCCAGAAGTGGGTGGCCGGGACGATCTCGGTCACGATCGGCTTCTTGAAGTACTGCTGCGCCTGGGCCGCCGACCGGCGCGCCGCCGCCTCCTGTTCCGGGTTGTGGAAGAAGATGGCCGAGCGGTACTGATGGCCGTGGTCAGGCCCCTGGTAGTTGAGCGTGGTGGGGTCGTGCATGTTCCAGAACGCGTTCAGCAGCTCGTCGTACGTGACCTTGCTCGGGTCGTAGGTGACCTCAACCGCTTCCGCATGTCCGGTCCGGCCTGAGCAAACCTGCTCGTAGGTCGGGTTGTCGCGTGAACCGCCGGCGTAACCCGACACGGCATCGATGACGCCCGGAATCTCGTTGAAGAGGTGCTCGACGCCCCAGAAACATCCGCCTGCGAAAGTTGCCTTTTCCATCACACCCAGCATACCCAGGGGTGGCTTGGTTCATTCCACCGCGCTCGTCTCAGGCATGCTTGGCGGCCAATGTTCCCTCTCCCCGTCGGGGAGAGGGTCAGAGGGGTGCGCCGGGAGCTGGCATCGCCAGGCCCGGCGCCTGTTAGGGGGGAGTTCCCCCCTTAGAGGAGAGGGGCGTGAGCTGGTTTAGATGATCGAGCCCGAGGCCGAGAAACGCCGCCAATGGTGGCAGCTCGCGACCCTCGACATCACCCCTTTTCGGCGCCACCGCGACTTCCGGCTGCTGTTCATTGGGCGGCTGGTCTCGTTTTTCGGCAGCATGATCACTTTCGTCGCGGTCCCGTACCAGGTCTACCAGCTGTCTCACAGCACGCTGCTCGTCGGCGCGCTCGGGCTGGTCGAGCTGGCGGCGCTGCTCGTCTTCGCGATGCTGGGCGGGGCGCTGGCAGACGCTGCCGATCGCAGGACCATGGTCCTCTTGAGCGAGGCAGGCCTGATGGCCGGCAGCGTGCTGATGGCCGCCAACTCGCTCCTCCCCCACCCCACCCTGTGGCTGATCTTCGGCGTCGCGCTGCTCTGGGGCGCGCTGGACGCGATGCAGCGTCCCTCGCTCGATGCCCTGCTGCCCCGCCTGGTCGAGCGCAGCGAACTGCCCGCGGCCGCAGCTTTGATGAGCCTGCGCGGGACGGTCGGAATGATCGCCGGGCCCGCGCTCGGAGGCGTTCTGATCACCGTCATCGGGCTGCCTGCGACCTACATGGTGGACGTGGCGACCTTTGTCGTCGGCCTCGTCTGCCTGTTTCTGATGAAGGCGATGCCGCCGCCGGTCGACGCTGAACGTCCGAGCGTGCGAAGAGTGCTCGAAGGCATCCGCTATGCGCGCAGCCGACCGGAGCTGATCGGGACGTATGTCGTCGACATCGTCGCCATGACGTTCGGAATGCCGATGGCCTTGTTCCCGGCCATCGCCCAGGGGTTGGGTGGGCCTGGCGTGCTGGGCCTTCTGTACGCCGCGCCGGCGGTCGGCTCGTTTGTGTTCTTCGCCACCAGCGGTTGGGCCCGGCATATCCACCGCCATGGGATGGGGGTGATCGTCGCCGCGACGCTGTGGGGGCTGGCGATCATCGGCTTCGGGCTCGCGCCCAGCCTGGTGGTGGCCCTGTTCTTCCTCGCCCTGGCGGGTGCGGCCGACGCCATGAGCGGCCTCTACCGCCAGCTCATCTGGACCCAAACGATCCCGGACTCGCTGCGCGGGCGTTTGGCGTCGATCGAGCTGTTGAGCTTCTCGATCGGTCCGACGCTGGGCAACTTCGAAGCCGGCGTGGTGGCCTCGATCTTCAATGTGCGCGCGTCCGTTCTGTCTGGAGGCATCCTGACCGTGGTCGGCTGCGTGCTCTGCGCGGTCGCGCTGCCCGCGTTTCGGCAGTACGACGAACGGGTTTGGCGCGCCAGACAGACGGTCTAGCGCCCGAACGCTACGATCAGCAATCGCAATCCGCGCCGGATCGACCTCGATCGGGCGTCATGCATGTGAGGCCATGAGCACAGAGCAGGAATTGGTGGCATTGGGCGTGGTGACGGTGCTTCTCGCCTTGTGGGCAGCGATCTTCGCGACCCGAGCCGACATGGCCGCGCGCCACGCGAGCGCCGAGGCGAAGCGGCGTTGGGACGACAGCACCCGCCCCACTCCCCATTTCACGTTCACGTCGGCGCCATCGCCTGGGCAGCCGATCGAGCTCGACGTCGAAAACCTCGGCGGGGCCTTGGTCGCCGGCGCGGTGATCGTCCAGCACGGCGACGACCTCTTCGCGGGCGAGCTGTCCTTGCCTGAGAAAGCGCCCGCGCGCCGGATCGTTCTACCCCCCGTCTTGAAGGCCTGGCAGAGATCCGGCCAGCCGCGCTGCCTACTGCTCGCCGGCCGCGATGTCAGCGGCCGCACGTGGGACTTTGTCGATGACACCAAGGTCATCAAAGACCCGCGCCGGTGGCTCGCCGGTCAGCTGCGCGAGCTGCGCCTCCAGGGCGTGGTCGACTTTCCGGGGCTCACGGGCGGTAAGTCGTAGCCGGAGCATCCCCTCTCCCCGAAGGGGAGAGGGTTAGGGAGAGGGGCGTGAGTTGGAGCATCCCCTCTCCCCACAGGGGAGAGGGTTAGGGAGAGGGGCGTGAGCCGGAGCATCCCCTCTCCCCGCAGGGGAGAGGGTTAGGGAGAGGGG